>OEPS010000668.1_pt1 | contig 11771 bp, 13 predicted proteins | sample 1539411 | NCBI WGS metagenome assembly OEPS01 (sample SAMN02671747, study PRJEB22543) | soil metagenome | biome: bacteria | place: China:Hunan Province, Lengshuijiang City | collected 2012-10-15 | depth 0.08m m | reverse complement strand
CTGGTGTACGTAGCGCGGCGTCACCCAGCCGCGCACGCGCGCCTCGGTCGCGAGATCGATCGTCGCCCGCCATGACCGAAGCGTTTCGATCTCCTTGCGCGCGTCGGCGCCGCCGCACGCGGCGAGCGCCAGCCCGGCGAGGAGCCCCGCCGGACGGGCCTTCAGGGACTGGTCCTGGTGACGCGGTGCTCCTTCACCTTCTCGCCTTTCGCGTCCTGGCGAGCTTTCCGGCTGTAGACCTTCCTGAGGCCGTGGGCGGCGCGCTTCGCCTCCCTGGCGGTGTCCTTCGCGCCCTTCTTCGCCACCTTTTCGGTGCGCTTCCCGACGCGTTCCGCTTCCGCCGCAGTGTTCTTCGCGACGGTCTTCGGGGTGATCGGCTTGTCCGCCGCGTCCTGTTGCTGGGCGTGCGCCGCGGCGGGAAGCGCCAGCGCGCCGAGCATCAGCAGCGTCGCGAGCATCATCGACTTCTTCATGATCCTGCCTCCGTCTTCGACTCGAGCCGGCGCCGGTCGTCACGATCGCGAGCCGGCACGGCTGAAATTGCAAGTTCGATGCTCCAGCGGGCGGGGCGGCATCCCGTGAAACGGGGGCGCGTCAGGCAGGACGAGGCCAGCGCTCGCGACGCTTGCGCCGGCCCTTCTCTCGGCGAGGCTACCCGGGCAGGCGGGGTCTCTCGCCACAGCGACCGCTGCGAGTACCTCCTGCCGGCAGCGGGACCCGTCGGGTCAGGCTGCGAGGCGGTGGCCGCACCCTTCGCAGAATCGTGCGCCGGGGGCCGATGGCGTGGCGCCGCAGCTGGCGCAGGCGCCGCCGAGGAATCGGCCGCATTCCGAGCAGTAGATCGCGTCCGGTTCCGGGCGCGGGCCGTGCGCGGCGCACGACGGGAGGGTCGCCTGAGCCTCGCGGGCGCGGCGAATCGCCGACTCGATCTCCGATTCGTCCACCGCCGCCGAGCCGGATTCGGAACGCATCGCGGCGACCGCTTGCCGAGTGTAGCGCGCCTTGAGCATCTCGTAGTCGGTGTCGGAGAGCTTGCCGGTCGCCCGGTCGAACTCGATCTCGCGGAGCGCCTCGACCGCGCGCTCGCGCCGGGCAGGGACGTCGGGGCGCGCGGGGGAATCGGGCGCGACCACTCCGCCGGCGTCGGCGCGGAACAGGGGTGCGAGCACCCACCCCATTGCCGCGATGGCGAGGGCGGTCCCGATGATCAACGCGATCATCTGCCGTCTCCCCTCACCGCCGCCTCGACGCGAGCCAGCTCCTCCGCGCTCGCATCGCCGCCGGCAGCGGCTCGCGGGCCCGTCGACGCCGCGCGCTCGGCGGCGGCTACGGCACCACGTCGCCGCCAGCGCCGGATGAGGACCGCGAGCACGCCGCCTCCGACGAGGATCGCGCCGAAAGGCATCGTCCAGCCGACGAGGTTGAAGCCGCTCTTCGTCGGCGCCATCAGCACCTTCTCGCCGTACGAATCGACGAAGGCGTCGATGATCTCCTGCGCGCCGTAGCCGCCCTCGATCAGCGCGTTGATGTCGCGGTGCATCGCCGGCGACACCTCGCAGGCGAAGTCGGTGGTGCGGCAGGTGTAGACGTCGAGCGTGCACCCGCACTGGCAGCGCAGCTTCTTCTCGACCTCGTCGCGCTCCGCGTCGCTGACGTGCGGCGTCGCACCCGGCTTCGGCCGGCGCTGGACCGTGCGCGCCGCCCCCTGGTTCATCGAGAAGAGGTTGGAGCCGGACGACCCGTCGGTCGGGGCGTTAGGCGCGCCGGTGCTGTCGGCGGCGGTGCCCTGGGCCATCGCGCCGCGCGCGACGAGGATCGCGACCGCCGTCACGCCGGCGCGGAGCGCGTCGCGGCGCGACAGCGAGCGGTCGCTCACCGTGCCTCCGCCAGCTCGGCGTTAGGCGCGAGGCTGGCCCGATAGCCGCTGGTCGGCCGGCGCTTCTCGGCGGCTGGCCACATCACGATCAGCCCGCCGATGGCCATGATCGCGCCGCCGTACCACACCCACCAGACGAGCGGGTTGAAGCTGATGCGAAGCTCGGCGGTCTCGTCTCCGGTGACGCCGGCGAGGACGACGTAGGTGTCCTCCTTGAGCGTACCGTAGATCCCGACTTCGGTCGACGGGTTGAAGGTCGGATTGCCGCGGCTGTCGCGGTACTGCCGCTGCTCGCTCGTCAGGACCCCGATCCGCTTGCCGTCGCGATAGGTATCGAGCCCGATCGCGAGTACGTCTCGGTTCGATGCCTCGAAGCGCGACACCCCCTGGCTGACGAAGCGCCACTGGTGCCCCCACGGGTCCTTCACCGTGAAGCTCTCGCCCGGCTTGAGGGTGACGTCGTTCTCCTGCTTGAATGCCATCCCGGCGAACGCGCTGAAGAGCACGACGATCCCGAGGTGGACGACATAGCCGCCGTAGCGGCGGCGGTTGCGGGCGACCAGCCGGGCGAGGGCGAGCGGCAGCGCCTCGCCATGGATGGTGCGGCGCGCCCGTGTCCCCTTCACGAACTCCTGGACGATCGTCGCGGCGACGAAGCCGGCGAGGGTGTACGAGACGACGGCATACCCGTCGCGCATGCCTAACGCGAGGAGGAGGGCGCCGACGGCGAGCCCGGAGATCGCCGGGGCGACGAACTGCCGCTTCAGGTTCGAGACGCTCGCCCGCCGCCAGGCGATGAGCGGCCCGACCCCGGTCAACGCGAGCAGGGCGAGGCCGAGCGGGATGTTCACCGCGTTGAAGAAGGGTGGGCCGACCGTGATCTTCGTCCCGCGCACCCACTCGCTGAGGATCGGGAACAGCGTGCCCCAGAGGACGGAGAAGGCGATCCCGCAGAGCAGCAGGTTGTTGTAGAGGAAGGCCGCCTCGCGGCTGGCCATGCTCTCGAGGGTGACCGGCGCCTCGAGGTCGCGGAGCCGCGTCATCACGAGGATCGTCGTCGCGGCGATCGCGACGATCAGGAAGCCGGCGAACCAGTTGCCGACCGGCGATTGGGCGAAGGCGTGGACGCTGGAGATGATCCCGCTGCGGGTGATGAAGGTGCCGAGGATGGCGAGGAGGAAGGTCGCGACGACGAGCACGACGTTCCACTTCTTCAGCATCCCGCGCTTCTCCTGGATCATGATCGAGTGGAGGAACGCCGTCCCCGTCAGCCAGGGAAGGAACGACGCGTTCTCGACCGGATCCCACGCCCAGTAGCCCCCCCACCCGAGCTCGACGTACGCCCACCACATGCCGAGCGTGATGCCGACGGTGAGGAAGAACCACGAGACCAGCGCCCAGCGTCGCACCGCCGCCAGCCACTCGTTGTCGAGCCGCCGGGTGACGAGCGCGCCGATCGCGAAGGCGAACGGGATGGTCGTCGCGACGTAGCCGAGGTAGAGGTTCGGCGGGTGGATCGCCATCCCCGGGTTCTGCAGCTGCGGGTTGAGCCCGCGCCCGTCGAGCGGGACGAAGGGGAGCCGGGTGTACGGGTTGGCGCCGAGGCAGGCCGTCAGCAGGAAGAAGAGGATGACGATGCCTAACGTTCCGGTCACCCACGGCATCATCTCCCGCGACCGGCCGCGGCTGGTCAGCACCGCCAGCGAGGAGAAGAACGCGAGGATCAGCGCCCAGAAGAGCAGCGATCCCGCCTGTCCCCCCCAGAACGCCGCGAACACGTACACCCCCGGCATGTTGCGGCTGGTGTTCGACGCGACGTATTCGAGGGAGAAGTCGTGGCTGAGCAGGGCGGTCCAGAGGCCGATCGCGGCGAGGAGGACGAGGGCAAACGTCGCATACAACCCGCGCTCGCCGCTGGCGATCAGGTCGGCGCGGCGCAACCTGCCGCCGGCGAATGACACGGTCGTCGTCCAGGCAGCCATCACGACGGCTACCCAGAGCGACAGCTCACCGATGAGGATCACGACTGCTGTGTCCTGGGAACGGACGCGGGATGCCCGCCGGGCTGCTCCATGCCCGGAGGCGCATTCTCGTAGCGCGACGCGCACTTCGCGAGGAGTGTCGTCGCGTGAAAGGTACCGTCGCGCCCGAGGCGGCCTTCGACCACGACGTCCACCCCGTCGGTGAAGGTGTCGGGGGCGATCCCGCGATAGACCACCGGGTAGGTCGTCGTCCCGTCGGTGACACGGAACTCGAACTGCTTGCCGCCCGGATTGCGGACGATGGTGCCGGGGACGACGCGCGCCCCCAGCTTCACCCCGGTGTCGTGGAAGCTGCCGTCGGCAGCGACATGTGTGGCGAGCTCGGAGGGCGTCACGTAATAGACGCCCGTCTGGCGGATCGAGCTGGCCATCAGGTATCCGGCGGTGCAGAGCACCAACGCGCCGCCGATCAGAAACTTCGTGCGTGCCTTCACTATCCCTCGATTCCCGCGCCAGTGTGCACGGGTCGGACTGCCTGCGTGACTGTCAGCGGCGAGTCCGGGCCGCGCGGCTCAGTTCGCGTGACGCTGCGCCGCGACGCGACGGACTCTCGCCATGATCGCGTCCAGCTCGGCTTCGGCGCGCGCGCGCTCATCACCGGTCCAGACGCCACCGCTTCGATTCAGCTCGCGCACCCGTTCGAGCATCTCGTCGATGAGAGCGCGCAACACGAGGTTGTTCCGTCGATTGCTTCCGCCGCTCGTGCGCTTGGGGGCGGTGGATGCGGACGTCTCTAGCGGAGAGGTCATGTTCGGACGACAGTCAGGTTAGAGACGACGCCGGCGACGGATCAACGGGACCAATATAGAGTGCGGCGCATCACCGGGAAACGCCCGAGTCGCACTCGTCACCGACCCACAATCAATCCCGGGTGCGGGTCAGCATCAAGGTCGCTGCTCCCACACCCGCGGCGTCCCACGCCAGGTCGCGCACGCTGAAGTGCCCATACGACCGGCGATCGTGCACCTCCTTCCCAATGCCCACGGCGGCACTGGCGACGGATGCACTCAACAGTAGGGACGATCGAGACCCGTGCGTCGTGACCTGGGTTACAGAGTAGACAAGACTCTGCACCAGGGCGCTCATGAAGAAGTGCTTCACCTTGTCGGCGCCGATCCAGTTGTCGGCCGGAAGCTGCGCAGAGACCGACCGCGGAGCGAGAGCGACCGCGAGCACCACCGCCGCGACCGCGACCAAAGCGCGCATCCGCTCGCCGATCAGGCGCAACGCCCGACTGACCAGATCACGATGCCCCGGCGCGTGGATCCAGCTGCTCGCCCCGGAGGGGTGGGGCAATGGGACGACCACGCTCGACCCGCCGCAGTGCCTCACCTCATGCTCCAGCCCGACTGCCTCGGTCAGCGGCGCCTCTCCCAGAAACCGTCCGATCGCCAGCTTGCCTACCGGGATTATCAGCTTCGGCCGGATCAGCATCAGTTCATCATCGAGCCATGATCCGCACTCATCGAGCTCGCGCCGACTGGGGACCCGATCCCCGCGACCGCTCGGGTGGGGACCGGGAAAGCAGCGCGTCATCGCGGCGATGTAGATCCGGTCCCGTGCCTCGGCTTCGCTCAACCCCGCCTCCGACAGCCAGCGAAAGAGCGTCTTCCCCGCCCGCCCGGCGAAGGGTTTCTGGCTCGATATCTCGACCTTCCCCGGCGCCTGCCCCACGAGCATCGCCCTCGGCCGACGCGCCCGCGAAAGGACAGGCCTTATCGGCTCGGCATGTCCGCACCGCCGGCAACCCTCCAGGCGCGTAAGGTGCCGCTCGAGATCGTCCGTCCGCTTCAATGTGCCACTGTCCTCTTCGTAGTTACCAGCCTACCCGTCGTCACGAGCCCACGCGAGCGCCGCGCGAACGGCGCGCCGCCACTGCTGCTTACCCGCTCGCGCGGCCCCGGTGCCCTCCCCCGGCTCGAAGCGCCGGAAGCGCCGCGTCCCGATGAACTGTTCGGCCGACCCCCAGACGCCGGCGGCGATCCCGGCCAGCCCGGCCGCGCCGAGCGCGGTCGTTTCGACGATGTCGGGACGTTCAACCGGAACGCCGAGGACGTCGGCCTGGAACTGCATCAGCCAGTCGTTCTCCGTCGCCCCGCCGTCCACGCGGAGGCGGGCGAATCGCGCCCCCGCCGCGCTGCACATCAGCGAGAGGATGTCGTCGGTGGCATACGCCATCGCCTCGAGCGCGGCACGCGCGACGTGGGCGCGGGTGGTGCCGCGGGTCAGGCCGACGATCGTGCCCCGGGCGTCTGGCTCCCAGTCGGGCGCCCCGAGCCCGGCGAGCGCCGGCACGAAGCAGACCCCGCCAGTGGACGCGACGCTGCGCGCCAGCACTTCGCTCTCGGCGGCGGTGGCGATCAGGCCGAGCCCGTCGCGCAGCCACTGCACGGCGGCCCCGGCGACGAAGATCGAACCCTCGAGCGCGTAGGCCGCGCCGCCGCGATCGTCGCAGGCGATGGTGGTGAGCAGGCCGGCGGCGCCTGGCGGACGTTCCGCGCCCGCGTGAAGGAGGAGGAAGGCGCCGGTGCCGTAGGTGTTCTTTCCCTCGCCGGCATGCCAGCACCCCTGGCCGAACAACGCCGACTGCTGGTCGCCGGCGACGCCGCGGATCGGGATCTCCGCCCCGAACAGCTCTCGCCTGGCGATGCCGAAGTCACCCGACGACGGCCGCACCTCGGGGAGCATCGCGCGCGGGACGCCGAAGAGCCCGCAGAGCTCGTCGCTCCATGCGCGCTGGTCGATGTCGAAGAGCATCGTCCGCGACGCATTCGTCTGGTCGGTTGCGTGCACAGCCCCACCGGTGAGCGTCCAGACGAGCCATGCATCGACCGTCCCGGCCAGCAGCTCCCCACTCCTCGCCCGGCTGCCTAACGCGTGCTCGCGAAGGAGCCACTCGAGCTTCGTCGCCGAGAAGTAGGGATCGGTGACGAGGCCGGTGCGGCGCGTGATCTCCGCGGCGTCAGCGGCCAGCCCGGCGCAACGGGGCGCCGTCCGACGATCCTGCCAGACGATCGCCGGCGCCACCGGCTCGCCGGTGCGCCGGTCCCACACGAGCACAGTCTCTCGCTGGTTGGTGATCCCCATCGCCACCGGGCTGACGCCGGCCCTGGCAATCGCCTCGCGTCCGGCCTCGATGGTGCGTTCGACCAGGTCACGCGGATCGTGCTCGACCAGTCCGGGCGCCGGGTAGTGCTGCGGGATCTCGCGGTAGCCGCGGCCGACGATCCGACCGTCGGGCGCGACGACGAGCGCCGTGCTGCCGGTCGTGCCCTGGTCGAGCGCGAGCACGCAGCCGTCGCGCGGGGTCACTCGCCCCCCCAGCGGCTGAAGTCGTACGGCGGACGCACGATCCCGCGGTCGGTGACGAACGCGGTCACCATCTCGCCGGGAGTCACGTCGAAGGCGGGGTTGTAGACTGCGGCCTCCTCGGGCGCGATGAGTCGACCGAAGGGGCGTCGCACCTCGTCCGCGCCACGCTGCTCGATGACGATGGCTTCGCCGTCAGGCACCGCCGGGTCGATCGTCGACGACGGGGCGGCGACGTAGAAGGGAACGCCGTGATGGCGCGCGACGATCGCGAGGGAATACGTCCCGATCTTGTTGGCGACGTCGCCGCTGGCGGCGATCCGGTCGGCCCCGACGATGCAAAGATCGATCGACCCGCGCTGCATGAGCGAGGCGGCCATCCCGTCGGTGAGCACGGTGACGGCGATCCCGGCTCGCGCGAGCTCCCATGCCGTGAGGCGGCTTCCCTGCAGCAGCGGCCGAGTCTCGTCGGCGAACACCGACACAGCCGCGCCGCGCTCGGCCGCGACGTAGATCGGCGCGAGCGCGGTGCCCATGCCCCCGGTTGCGAGCGCGCCGGCGTTGCAGTGCGTGAGCACGCGCGCGCCCGGCGTGAGCAGCGCGACACCGTGCTCCCCGATGCTCCGGCACATCGCCCGGTCCTCGGCGAGGATGCTCGTCGCCTCGTCGCGCAGCGAGTCGAGGATCTCGCGCGGTGCCCCCGTCGCGCGTTCGGCGCGCCGCAGCATGCGGTCGAGTGCCCACGGGAGGTTCACCGCCGTCGGGCGCGTCGCGCGAATGCGTTCGGCGTGCATCGCCAGGCGGCCGGCGAACGCGTCGGAGGCGGCGTTCGCGTGCGGCGCAAGCGAGGCGACCAGTCCCATCGCGCCGGCGACGCCGATCGCCGGCGCGCCGCGTACGGCGAGGGTCGCGATCGCGTCGCAGACCTCGGCGAGCGTGCGCAGGTCGAGCTCGACGTAGTCGCCCGGCAGCACTCGCTGGTCGATGATGCGGACGGCGGTTCCGTCAGGTGACCAGCGGACAGCTTCGATCACCCTGGGGTGGCGCGTGGTGCTCGCGGCGGAGCTGGTGGCGGAGGGCACGGGGAAGAAACTATCCGGCGGCCATCGCGCGTGGAATGGCGGTGCCGCGCGCCCGCCTCGCACCCGTGTCAGCCCTCGGCGCGGCGGCGCTTCCTTCGCTCTGGAAAATGCTCGTCGAGAAACTGGACGAGGGCCCGCTCCTCGCTGGTGTGGCTGCCCCCCTGCGCCCCGCGGCGGGCGTGCAGGCGATCGGCGATCGTCTCGCCGTTCTCGAGGTAGCGCTCGACGATCACGGGATGGACGTATGACTTCCGGCAGATCGTCGGCGTGTTTCCGAGCTCCGCGGCCACGAGGCGCATGACCGTGTTGACGTTGCGCCTTGCCTCCGTGATGGTGCGCGCCCCGCCGATCTCGGCGAACACCGTCGCCGCGCGCAGCGTTCCACCCCAGGTGCGAAAGTCCTTCGCGGTATACGGGAAGCCGAGCGAATCGCGCAGGTACTCGTTGAGCGTGCGCGCATCGAGGTCGCGCCACTCACCGTCCACGTTGTAGCGGAAGAGCCGGGTGCCCGGAGTGTCGAGCAGCATGCGCACGAACCGCGCGATCGCCGGATCGACGACGGTCTGCCGCTGCTTCACGCCGCTCTTGCCGCGGAAGGCGAAGGTCGCGCTGTGTCCGTCGACGGTGACGTGCGACTTGCGGAGCGTGGTGATCCCGAACGAGCGATTCTCCTTCGCGTAGCGATCGCTCCCCGGCCGGAAGCAGCGCTCCGCGATCAGGCGAAGGACACCGGCGGCGACGCGCTCGAGCGAGGGCTCGCGCAGGCGCTCGTGGGCGGCGAGCACCCGGCGGATCCGGGGGAGGTCGCGACCGAGCTGGCGGACGCGATAGTACTTCCGCAGCTCGCCGCGGCGGGTGGCGGTCTCGTGATAGCGGTACTGCTTCCGGCCGCGCGCGTCGAACCCCCACGCCTGGATCGGGTTCCGCGGACTGGCGGCGACATGGACGTCGGTCCACGCGGGTGGAACGGCGAGGGCGCGAACGCGCTCGAGCGTCTTCGCGTCGCGGACGCGCCTTCCGTTTTCCGTCTCGTAATGGAACCCGCGCGCGGGAGTGCCCTTTCTCAGTATCCAGCGTGCTCGTGTCGACGTTGCCATGGCGGGCGCGAGCGGGGCAAAAAGCAGTCCGGGGCGTTACATTCCGCCTCTTCCGTTCAGCCCCTCCCTCCAGCGAGCCCTCGCCCCCGATGAGCGCTGCCGACGCCCAGCCCACGCCGGTCACGTACGAAGTGGCCGATCGCATCGCGACGATCACCGTTTCGCGCCCCGACAAGCTCAATGCGCTCGACAAGGCGACGATCACCGCCCTCGGCGCGGCGATCGATCGCGCGCGGGCGGCCGCTGATGTCGGCGGGGTGATCCTGACGGGTGCGGGACGCGCGTTCGTCGCCGGCGCCGACATCTCCCAGTTCCCGACGCTCACCGAACGTCAGGCACGCGAGTTCGCGCTGCATGGGCAGACGGTGTTCCGCCGCTTCGAGAATTCGACGAAGCCGGTGATCGCGGCGATCAACGGATTCGCGCTCGGCGGCGGCTGTGAGCTGGCGCTCGCCTGTCACGTGCGCATCGCGTCCGACGCGGCGAAGATGGGACAGCCGGAAGTGAAGCTCGGCATCATCCCGGGCTACGGGGGGACGCAGCGGCTCGCCCGGCTTGTCGGGAAGGGACGCGCGCTGCAGCTCATCCTCACCGGCGAGACGATCGATGCCCAGGAAGCGCTGCGCATCGGCCTCGTCAACGCGGTGGTTCCCGGCGCCGAGCTGATGACCGCGGCGCGGAAGATGATGAGCGCGATGCTGGCGAACGGCCCGGTCGCGCTCGCGCTGGCGATCGAGACGATCGACAAGGGGCTCGACCTTCCGCTCGAGGAAGCGATCGCGCTCGAGGCGGACAACTTCGGGCGGTGCGCGCGCACCGAGGACATGCGCGAAGGCGCGACCGCGTTCCTCGCCAGGCGCGCGCCGAACTTCACCGGCCGGTAGCGTCGCGATGCGGCTCGCGCGGCTGTCCGTGCGCGACTTTCGCAACCTCGAGCGCGTGGAGCTCGAGCTTCCGCCGGAGGGGATGGTGGTCGTCGGCGAGAACGGCCACGGCAAGACGAACCTCCTCGAGGCCGCCTACTACCTGCAGCTGCTGCGCTCCGCTCGCGGCGCGCGCGACATGGATCTCGTCCGCTTCGGCGCGCCCGCGTTCCACGTCGCCGCCGCGACGATCGGCGCGAAGGGCGGCCATGGGATCGGCGTCGGCTTCGAGCGGGCGACGAAGCGGAAGCGCGTCACCCTCGACGGCGCCGAGCCGCCGCGGCTGTCCGACGCGTTAGGCGCGCTGCCGGCGGTGCTCTGCTCCCCGCGCGACTCGGCGCTGATCGCCGGGTCGCCGGCCGAGCGGCGTCGCTATCTGGACGTCACGCTGGCGCTCACGTCGCGACCGTACCTCGCCGCGCTGCAGTCCTATCGCGGTGCCCTCGCCCGCCGCAACGCGGCGCTCCGCGAGGGGGCGCGCGCGGTGCGCGACGAGGGGCGCGTCGCGGTCTGGGAGCCGGCGCTGGCCGAGCACGGGGCGAAGATCTGGAGCGCGCGGGTGGCATGGGTCGCCCGGCACGAGGCGCGGTTCGCGGCGGTATGCGAGGCGATCGGCGAGCGCGGCACCGCGACGATGCGCTACCAGACCACGCTCGACACCGACGCAGGCGATGTCGCGGCTGCGCTCGCGCGGGCCCTCGAAGCGAAGCGTGCGCTCGACCTCAAGCGCGGGCTGACGCACTCGGGGCCGCACCGCGACGACCTCGAGCTCACCCTCGACGGCCGCGACCTGCGCACCTTCGGCTCGGCGGGACAGCATCGCACGGCGGCGATCGCGCTGCGCGTGCTCGAGCAGGAGACGCTGCGGGACGAGCGCGACGCGGCCCCCCTGCTCCTCCTCGACGATCCGTTCGCCGAGCTCGATGCCCGGCGCTCGGCGCGCATCCTCGAGCTGTTCGCCGGCGAAGGCGCGGGCCAGACGATCCTCGCCGTGCCGCGAGAAGCGGACATCCCGCCGGGGTTGACCCGGCTGGGCCGCTGGCGTGTCCGGCATGGCGCGCTCTCGCCATGGACGCGGGCAGGTGCGGCATGACACGACGCGACCGGCGGAAGCCGGACGAGAAGCAGCACAAGACCGCTTCGATCGGCGAGGCGCTGACGAGCTTCCTCGCGAAGAGCGGGCTCGCGCCGCGCGTCGAGCAGGCGGCGGTGGTCCCGGAGTGGGAATCGCTGGTCGGGCCGCAGATCGCCCGGGTGACGCAGCCGCTCTCGGTCACCCAGGATGGGCTGCTCTTCGTCGCGGTGACGACGCACGGCTGGATGGCCGAGCTGTCGATGCTCGAGCCGGAGCTGCTGCGCAAGCTGAACACCAAGCCGGAGCGGAAGCCTGTCACCCGGATCCGCTGGATGCTGCAGCGCGGCTGACGGCGCGCCGGGCGGGG
>OEPS010000667.1_pt1 | contig 11778 bp, 9 predicted proteins | sample 1539411 | NCBI WGS metagenome assembly OEPS01 (sample SAMN02671747, study PRJEB22543) | soil metagenome | biome: bacteria | place: China:Hunan Province, Lengshuijiang City | collected 2012-10-15 | depth 0.08m m | reverse complement strand
CTACACCGTGAGCCCGCTTAGGGAATGACGCTCATGTAATTTAACGGTGGGCCCTTACTGCCCGCAAGTCGCTGGAGGACCGGCTGACCGGGCTGTCGATCGGGGCCGACGACTACCTGACCAAACCGTTCAGCTTCGAAGAATTGCTCGCCCGGGTCCGTATCCTGCTGCGCCGGGTCGGCCGCGGTGCCGAGGCGTCCCGCCGGATGAGCTTCGCCGACCTCGAGCTCGACGAGGACGCCCACGAGGTGTGGCGGGCCGGGCAGCGCATCGACCTGACCCCGACCGAGTTCAACCTGCTCCACTTCCTGCTGGTCAACAACGGACGGGTGCTGTCCAAGCAGCAGATCCTGGACAACGTGTGGCAGTACGACTTCGGTGGTGACGCCTCGGTGGTCGAGACCTACGTCTACTACCTGCGCAAGAAGGTCGACGCCGTCGAACCCCCGCTCATCCATACGGTCAGAGGCGTCGGCTACACCCTGCGCATGCCCCGGGGGTAGCCATGTCGCTGCGGCTGCGGCTGATCGTCGGGCTGGCCGTGCTGGTCGTCCTGGGCCTGGCGGTGTTCGGCACCACCACCTACGCTTCGGTGTCGCATTACCTGACCCAGCGCCTTGACAGCCAGTTGGCCGACGCCTCCCGGGCACTCACCGGCACGGGGGCGGCCTTCGCCCTGTCGACCGGGCATGCCCCCCAGAACGAGCCGTTCGGCCCAGCGCAGGGCCAGCCCGGCCCGTCCGACGGCAACGATTACGGGCAGGAGAATGGCACCGGCCAGACCGACGAGCAGATCGTCCGCAACGCGGTCGGGCCGGAGCTGTACGTGGAGTTCGTCGACCACACCGGACGGGTCTTCGAGCAGATCACCGCCACCGTCACCGGGGAGCTCGTCGGGGTGCAGCCGGTCCTCCCCGCCAGCGTGCTGGCGGAGATCGCTCCGCCCAGCGGCAACGGCGGCGGCTCGCCGAAGCCGGGCGACGCCGCCAACATCCACGTTGACGTCCGCACGCTCAGCACCGTCAGCGGAGCCCCCGACGAGCGAGTGGCCGTGGCCCTGCCCCCCGCCGGAGGAGCGATCGTTGTCGCCTCGTCGCTTTCGTCGGTCACCCAGACGCTGCAGCGGCTCCTGGCGGTGGAGCTCGGGGTCGGCCTGCCGGTGCTTGCGCTCACCTTTGGCCTCGGCCTGGCCCTTGCCCGGCAGGCGACGCGGCCGCTGGAGGAGATCGCCGTCACGGCCGACGCCATCGCCGCCGGCGACCTCGACCGCCGCGTCCCGGCAGCGAACAACCGGACCGAGGCGGGCCGGGTGGCCGCCGCCCTGAACGCCATGCTGTCGCGCATCCAGGAGGCATTCGCCCGGCGGGATGCCACCGAGGCCCGGCTGCGCACCTTCGTCGCCGACGCGTCGCACGAGCTGTCGACCCCGTTGACCTCGATCCGGGGCTATGCGGAACTGTTCCACCGGGGCCTCCAGGACCGGCCGGAGGACCTCAAGAAGGCGCTGGAGCGGATCGAGAGCGAGGCGGTCCGGATGGGACTGCTCGTCGACGACCTGTCGGCGCTGGCCAGCTTCGACGCCGGCCGCCCGCTGCGCCAGGACCTGGTCGACCTCAGCCGTATCGCTGGCGACGCCGCCTCCGACCTCAGGGCGATCGACCGCGACCGGCCGGTGACCCTGGAGGCCGGCTTGCCGGTTATCGTCGTCGGCGACGAGCAACGGCTGCGCCAAGTCGCCGCCAACCTGGTCTCCAACGTGGGCCGGCACACCCCGGCCGGGACCGCAGTGAAGATCCGCGCCCGGGTGGCGGGGGGAGCCGGGGTGTTCGAAGTCGCCGACGCCGGTCCGGGCATGACCCCGGAGCAGGCGGAGCACGTCTTCGACCGCTTCTACCGGGTGGACAAGGCCCGCTCCCGGGCGATGGGCGGCGCCGGTCTGGGGCTGTCGATCGTGGCCTCGATCGCAGAGGCGCACGGAGGCCAGGCCTCGGTCGCCACCGCCCCGGGGGCCGGGTCGACGTTCTCGGTGACGATCCCGCTTGCGGGCCCATCCGGGCCGCCGCCCGCCGGGGCCCCGACGCCCCCGCCCGGCCAGCAGGATGCCCGCCTTCGCGCCGAGTAACCGGCACTGCGGCGAGATCGTTCCTTGGAACCTGGCGGCTCTATTTGACCCTTCACGTTACAAAGAAGTCGTTGCAGGGCGCTGAAGCGGGCTCAAACCCCACTTGGAACGGCGAGGAGCCAGTTTTGTGGATCGCTATACTCAATAATGAGGGCCCATGATCCACAAAACACCGGATCGCTACCGGTGGGGGAGCCGCTCCGCCGAATGTCCGTTCCTCCGGGCCGCGTCCAGCGTCTGCAGGATCAGCTCGTGGGCGACCGTCAACGCCTCCAGCGCCTGCTCCAGCGGGGTGGTCGAGGAGGCAGTCCCCGGCAGCGTCCCGCTCCGGCCCAGCGGTTGTATGACCAGCGCCTCCCCGGCCCGGATCTGGCGATGCAGCCGGCGGATCTGGTCGCCAGGGACGGTTTGCAACTCCTCGTCCAGTGCCTGCCGGCACAGCTCGTACTGGCGGAGCGCGGCGGTGCGGTTCCCGGCCAGGCAGTGCAGCCGCATCAGCCGCCAGTGCGCCCGCTCGTGCGCCCGGTCGTGGCGGAGCAGCTCCTGGCCGTACCCGATCCCCTCCTCGGCCTCGGCGTGCCCCTCGCAGTAGGCCAGCAGCTTCTCCAGCAGCGACAGGTAGAGCGCCTTCAGCCGCTCCCGCTCGTAGATGCACCAGTCCTCGTAGAAGCCCTCCAGCAACTCCCCGCGGTACAGCGGTACCACCCGCTTCAACTCCGCTGCCTGCTCGGCGGTGAGCTGCTCGCCCGCGGTGAAGCGCACCGGCGCGTAGGCGGCCTCGAGCTCGGCGACATCGAGCCATAGCCGGCCGCCGTCGACCCGGATCCAGTCGGCGTCGTGGATCAGCAGGCCGTCGTCGATCCCGAGCGAGCGCAGCTGCCACAGGCTCTGCCGCAGGTATTTGCGCGATTGCGCGGCGCTGCTCTCCGGCCACAACGTCCCGGCAAGGACCTCGCGATGGTGCTGCCGGTCGCGCTGCACCAGGAGGTAGGCAAGCAGCTGTTCGGTGCGCTTCCCGGGTAAGGACACGGTTGTGCCGCCCCCGTCTCGGGCGCAGACCCTGCCAAACAGGCTCACGGCGCAGCCTCTAGGAAACCGCATGGCACCCTCAGCGGCATCGCCGCCCATTCCCCCACAGTTGCAGTTCCCCGGCAATCCAGACACTACCGCCCTACAGGAGGGCTTGGCAAGTGGCGAAAACTGCCACGGCACCGCGGCGGCGCCGCCAGGCGGAAAAGCGGGTCAGCGCCGGGCCAGCCGCTTGAGCACGGTGGTGGTGATCCCGGCTGGGTCGAGCCCGTGTGCCCGCAGCAACTCGTCGCGCGGCCCGTGGGGCAGGAAGGCCGGTGGCAGGGCGAAGGTGGCGGTACAGGTCGGGGACCCATCGGCTGCCAGCGCCTGGGCGATCCGCCCGCCGAGCGCCCCGGTGGTGGCGGTGTCCTCCACGGCGAGGACCAGCCGGTGGCACGATGCCAGCTCCAGCAAGGCGTCATCGAGCGGGGCGATCCACCGCGGGTCGATGACGGTGGACGGCACCCCGCGGCCGGCCAGCTCCCCGGCCGCCGCCAGGCAGGCCGCCGCCTCCGGCCCGACGCCGACCAGGAGCACCTCGGCGCCGGGGTCCTCGCGGAGGAGATCGATCGAGCCGATGCGCCGCAGGGCGGGCTGGCGGGGGCTGACCGAACCCTTCGGGAAGCGGACCACGCTCGGGCCATCGAAGGCGACAGCCTCGCGCAGGAGCTCGGCCAGGAGGGCGCCGTCGCGGGGGGCGGCGATCCTGAGGCCAGGGACGACCGGGAGGATCGAGGCCTCCCAGACCCCGTGGTGGCTGGGACCGTCGGGGCCGGTGATGCCCGAGCGGTCGGTCACGACCGTAACCGGCAACCGGTGGAGCGCGACGTCGGTCAGGAGCTGGTCCCAGGCCCGGCCGAGGAAGGTCGAATAGATCGCAACCACCGGGTGCAGCCCGCCCAGGGCGAGCCCAGCGGCGCAGGTCATGGCGTGTTGCTCGGCGATGCCGACGTCGATTGTCCGCTCGGGGAAGCACTCAGCGAAGCGCCCCAGCCCAACAGGGTGGACCATCCCTGCCGACAGGCAGACGACGTCGGGCCGCTCGGCGCCGATCGCTTCGATCTCGCCGGCGAAGACCGAGGTCCAGCTCGGCCTGGCGTGCACGGGGGCCCTTCCGGTTGCCGGGTCGGCGGCCTCGACGGCGTGCAGGCAGTCGACCGGGTCGGTCTCGGCCGGCGGGTACCCCTTGCCCTTGACGGTGCGGCAATGCACGGCGACCGGGCGCCAGAGCGCGGCGGCCTCACGGAGTGCCGCCTCGACCGCGGCGATGTCATGGCCGTCGACCGGTCCGATATAGGCCAGCCCGAGCTGCTCGAACAGCGAACGGGGACGCACGCCGCCGGTGCCGGGGGACAGCTCGGCCAGGTGGCGCGCCATGGCCCCGACCGTCGGGGCGTAGGAGCGGCCGTTGTCGTTGACCACGACGATCACCGGGCGGTCCTGAGCGGCACCGATGTTGTTGAGCGCCTCCCAGGCCATCCCGCCACCGAGCGCTCCGTCCCCGACGATCGCGACGACCCGCCGGGCGGCCTGCCCGGTGAGCTGGGCGGCCCGGGCGAGGCCGTCGGCGTAGGACAGTGCCGTCGATGCGTGGGAGTTCTCGATGACGTCGTGGGCAGACTCTGCCCTCGACGGGTACCCGGACAGGCCGCCCGGCTGGCGCAGCGTCTCGAACTCCGGCCGGCGACCGGTGAGGATCTTGTGGACGTAGGACTGGTGCCCGGTGTCAAAGACCAGCGCGTCGGCGGGCGAGTCGAACACCCGGTGCAGCGCAATCGTCAACTCCACGACGCCGAGGTTGGGACCGAGGTGACCGCCCCTCCGGCGCACGGTGTCCACCAGCACGGCGCGGATCTCGGCGGCCAGCCCGACGAGTTGCCCCGCGGTCATGCCCCGTAACGCGCCCGGGCCGTCGATCGTGTCGAGGATACGCGGGGCGCGTCCTGCGGCGGGGTTCATCCGTCTCGTGTGGCGACGAACCGGGCGATCTCTTCCAGGTCGCTCCGCACTCCGTCGGGGATCGGGAGCGCCTCCAACGCCTCCACCGCCTGCGCCAGCTCGTCGTCGGCCAGGTCGCCAACCCAGTCCTGCGCCCCGCTGTCCTCGAGGAGCAGGCGGGCGGCGGCGACCTCGACGTCGCCGAGCGAGGGCCGGGACAGGATCGTGCGCAGCTGCTCGCTGCCGGCGCCGCCGCGGCCCAGGGCGAAGACGACCGGCAGCGTCTTCTTCCGCTGGCGCAGGTCGTTGCCCACCGGCTTGCCGGTCGACGCCGGTTCCCCCCAGGTGCCCAGCAGGTCGTCCACCGCCTGGAAGGCCAGGCCGAGGTGAAGGCCGAACGAGGCCAGGCCGGCCGAGCGCGCCCCGTTCCCCTCGACCAGGATCACCCCGATCGCTGCCGCGCACGACAGCAGGGCGCCGGTCTTCGCCTGGCACATGTCCAGGCACTCCTCCATGGACACGTCGAAGCGGTGCTCGAAGGACAGATCGGCCTGCTGCCCGCGCACCAGCTCCGACACCGCCCCGGTGAGCGCGATCAGCGCTTCGGCCCGGAACGGCGTACGGGCCTCGAGCAGCACCTGCCCGGCGAGGTTGAGCAGGGCGTCCCCGGCGAGGATGGCCCGGGGGCTCCCGAACTGCCGCCAGGCGGTCACCTGGTGGCGCCGGTACTCGTCGCCGTCGATGACGTCGTCGTGCAGGATCGAGAAGTCGTGGACCAGCTCGACCGCGGTCGCCCCCGGCATGCCTGCGTCGGCTGGGCCGCCTGCCGCCTGCGCCGACAGCAGGGCCAGGGCCGGGCGCAGCGCCTTGCCGCCCCCGCCGGGCAGCGGGTTCTCCTCGGCGTCGTGCCAACCGAAGTGGTAGCCCGCCACCAGCCGGCTGGCCGGGCAGAGCCGGGCCAGCGCCGACCGCAGCGACCCGTCGACAAGCGCCCGGGCGTCGGCCAGGGCCGGCGGCGCCGTCCGGATCATGCCGAGGCGGGATCCACCCGATCGGCGGCGATCAGCAGGTACTGGAAGCTCCCCTCCCGGTAGGCGCTGAGGAAGGCGGTCTCGACCCCGGTCCGCACCGCCGAGCGGTCCCGGAGTTCCCAGTACGGGATGGTGGCGTCGGTCAGGTCGGTGACGCCGATCGGCACCAGGCCGTTGGCGCTCAGTGCCCGGAAGTAGTCGCCCCGGGAGTGGACCTCGCACAGGTACTGGTCGTTGATGCGCTGCACCGAGGCCGACGGGCCGCCGACGAGATCGTTGTAGCAGCCCGTGATGCATACGTACCGGCCCCCATGGGCCAGCAGCCGGGCGAACTCGGAGAACAGGTCGCCGAGGTCGACGTACATGGTGGTCTCGTTGGTCCACAGGCCGCGGTACGACCCCGGCGGGAAGCCGGTGTCGAGCATGTTGCGCAGGTAGAACCTGACCTGGCCGTCGACACCGCGGGCCTGGGCCTGGGTGTTGGCGAAGTCGCACTGATAGTCGGAGATCGTCACCCCGTCGACCGCGCAGCCGAAGCGGTGGTTGGCCATGATGCTGGTGCCACCCCGCCCGGAGCCGGCGTCCAGCAGCCGGTCGCCGGGGGTCACGGTTCCGAGGTGGTCGAGCAGCAGGTTGGCCTGCGCCGTCTCCAGCCGGTGCAGTTCGGCGATGATGCGGTCCTCCAGGCCGGCGGCAGGCCCGTCCAGGACCGACCAGTCGACGGCCCCGACGCCGTAGTGGTGGTGGTACAGGCCGTCGATCTCGCCCAGCCGGAGGTTGACCGGGTCGTTCTGGTGGGTGTTCCAGTAATCGGCCACGGAGCGCTGGTAATCAGTCTGGAGGACCGTTGCGGTCTCGGCAGTGCTCATGCGCTTCCCCCTTCTCCTTCGGTAGCGGATCGGTCAGCTGGTGCGTCGGTGCGGTAGCGGGGACTGGTGCGGTGCCATTCGTGGTTGCCCCCGAGCCAGGCCCAGAGGCCGATCAGGAAGCGGGCGAGCGCCGGCGAGCCCTGCACGGCCAGCGGTGCCGCTTCGGCCTCGACGGTGTGCATCAGCTCGTTGTGCACGGCGACCGTGCGCTCGATCCCCTCTTCCAGCGAGACGCCGTCCTCGCTGGCGATCAGCCGGGGCAGGCTGTAGTCGGTGTCGCCCTGCTCCTTGGACATCGAGTACAGGTCGTTCACCAGCACGCTGGCCAGCCCGGCCATGGTGAACACCCGCCGGACTCGGGGGTCCCTGAACTCGATCGGCGGGAGCTCGTAGCCGCCGACGGCGTCGGTGAGCACCATGCACGGGATGAAGCTGTTCTTGTGCCGGTGGACGAGGTACTCCCAGACCGGCGGCGTGCGCCCCTCGGTCTGCCAGGCCGCCTCGTGGTCGTAGGCCAGGAACATCACGCTCAGCTCGTGGTGCAGCCGGGCGACCTGGCTGAAGCTGGCGTACTGGGAGAGGAAGGCGAAGCTGGAGCGGTATGCCACCAGCACCGGGTCCTCTTGGACCGCCTGCTCAAGCTGCGGGGCGTAGCGGACCGGCAGGTGGGCCGGGTCGATCACCGCCTCAGCCAGGATCAGCCGGGTGGCCAGCAGCTTCGGGTCGGCGCCGAGCTCGGGGTCGTCGACGTAGTGGTCGTCGGTCGCCCACTCGGCCAGGGCGCACCGGGCCGCCGCCAGCAGCCGGTCGGGGTCGTCGGAGTCCGGGTGGGACAGCATGATCAGCCGGCCGATGCCGGCGGCCCGGACCTGGTCCAGCTTGCCGGGATAGATGCCTACCTCGGCGGCCCACTCGACCAGCCGGTCGTCCACCTCGTCGCCCAGGGCCGGGTTGTCGCGGAACGGGCCGGGGCAGTAGAGCTGCTGGCCGCCGGGAGTCACGGCCGGGGCCGACGGCGGTCCGGGGGCCGGTGCCTCCGGCGGCGCCACGAGGATGCTGGCCAGCCGGGCAGCGGCCGTCCCGAGACCGACGGGCCCGGTCGGGATGCGCTGGGGGGTGGGATCCTCCGGCGGGGCCGGAGGCTGCGAGGCCAGCAGGTCGGCCGGCGCCCCCGCCCCGGCTGCCCGGAGCGAGGCGATGATTCCGGCCAGGTCGCCCTCGGCCGGGGCGTTGGTCAGGCGGGATAGCAGGGACACGGTCCTGGCCTCCTGACGGTGCTCGCGGAAGACTTCACGACACTCATGCCGAGCGGACAGCCCCGGGCAGCGTGAAGCGCTGGGTCTCGGTGGTGACCGGGCGCTCGGTGACGGTGACCTGCCCGAGCTCCGCCAGTGCGGCGATCACCTGCTCCACCAACGCCGGCGGCGCCGATGCACCGGCGGTCAGGCCGATGACCCGCACGCCGGACAGCCATTCCGGGCGCAGGTCGTCCGCGCTGTCCACCAGGTGGGCAGGGACCCCGCACCGGGCGGCCAGCTCGACCAGCCGCTGCGAGTTTGACGAGTTGGCCGACCCCACGACCAGCACGAGGTCCGCCTCGGCGGCGACGGCGGCCAGGGCGTGCTGGCGGTTGGTGGTGGCGTAGCAGATGTCGTCCGAACCCGGGCCGTCGAGGGCCGGGAACCGGGCGCGCAGCGCGGCGATGACCTCGGCCGTTTCATCGACGGCCAGGGTTGTCTGGGTCAGGTAGGACACGTGGGCTGGGTCCTCGACGGCCAGATCCTCGGCGTCGGCGACGGTCTGCACGAGAACGGTGCGTTCCGGCGCCTCCCCCAGGGTGCCCTCGACCTCCTCGTGACCGGCGTGGCCGATCAGCACGACGGTGTCGCCGCGGGCGGCGAACTGGCGGGCCTCGGCGTGCACCTTGGCGACCAGCGGGCAGGTGGCGTCGACGACGCTCATCCGCCGCCGGCCGGCCTCAGCCCGCACCGCCGGGGCGACCCCGTGGGCCGAGAACACCACGGTGGCGCCGTCCGGGACGGCGTCGAGCTCGTCGACGAAGACCGCGCCCCGCCGGGCGAGGTCCTCGACCACCGACCGGTTGTGCACGATCTGCTTGCGCACGTACACCGGTGGCTTGCGCTGCTCCAGGAGCCGCTCGACAATCGCCACCGCCCGTTCGACGCCGGCGCAGAACGAGCGCGGCGAAGCAAGCAGGACGGTCCGCGGCTGGTCCGGGGCCGGCGCTTGCCCCGCCCCGGTCATGCCGGGCGCTCCCCGTTGGCCGAGGGGCCGGCCCGGTGGCCGATCTCGACGCCCTCGAGGATGCCGAGCGCGTCGGGCACGAGCACCGCCACGGAGAAGTAGGCGCTGACCAGGTAGGACATGACAGCCTTGGAGTCGATGCCCATGAACCGCACGCTGAGGCTCGGCTCGATCTCGTCTGGGATGCCGACCTGGTGGAGCCCGACGACTCCCTGGTCGTCTTCGCCCACCCGCATCGCCAGGATCGAGGTCAGGCCGGAGTCGGTGATCGGGATCTTGTTCGAGGGCAGCAGCGGCACGCCCCGCCAGGCCTGGACCGCCCGGCCCTGCACGCACCCGGGAGGCGGGTAGACGCCCCGGCGGTTGCACTCCCGGCCGAAGGCAGCGATCGCTTCCGGGTGGGCCAGGAAGAACCGGGTCTTGCGGCGGCGGGCGAGCAGCTCGTCCAGGTCGTCCGGGGTCGGCGGCCCGCTGCGGGTGAAGATCCGCTGCGCCGGCTCGGCATTGTGCAGCAGGCCGTAGTTGGGGTCATTGAGCAGCTCCGACTCCTGCCGTTCCCGGAGTGCCTCCTTGGTCAACTTGATCTGCTGCTCCAGCTGGTTGTACGGGTCGTTGAACAGGTCGGCGACCCGGGCGTGCACCCGGAGCATGGTCTGGGCGACCGCCAGCTCGTATTCCCGGGGCGAGGTCTCGTAGTCGGCGTAGGTGGCAGGGAGCTCAGGTTCGCCGCTGTGTCCGGAGGCGAGGTCGATCGCTGCTTCGCCCTTGGTGTTGGTGGTCGGCGCCTCCGCCGCCCGGTAGGCGTCGATCCAGGCCCGGAGGGCCGCCGAGGAGCCGAGGGCTGCGTCGAAGGCCTGGCGGGGCAGCCGCAGCACGGTCGTCGGCGTCAGCGTCCGGGCGGAGAGCTCCCAGCGGGCGCCGGCGGTCAGGATCGAGTCGGCGCCGAGGGCGTCGCCGTCGGCCAGGACGCGGAGATGGGCGTCGGCGCCGTACGAGCCGGAGCGGCTGGCCCGGACCTTGCCATGGGCGATGACGATGATGTCGTCGGCCGGCGTTCCCTCATCGGCGATCAGCGTGCCCGGCCCCACGTCCGACTGGACGAAGCGGCCGGCAAGCTGGGCGAGTGCCTCCTGGTCGGGGAAGCCGCGTAGCGGTGCCAGCTCGGCCAGGCTCGGGGGGACGACGGTCAGCTGGTCGCCGGTGGAGGCGATGCTCACCCGGCCGGACCCGATGGCGTAGCTGAGCCGGCGGTTGACCCGGTAGGTGCCGCCGGAGACCTGGACCCAGGGCAGCATGCGCAGCAGCCACCGTGGGGTGATCCCCTGCATCTGGGGACGGGTCTTGGTGGTGGTGGTCAGCTGGCGGGCGGCCGCCGTCGTGAGGCTCGTGGGAACAGCTTCGGAGATGGCCATGGCGGTAGGGACCCCGATCTCTTGTGGGCGAACTGGCCGGGCTAGCGCCCGACCTCGGCGTGCTCAAGGATCGCCAGGGCGTCGGGGACCAGCACCGCGGCAGAGAAGTAGGCACTGACCAGATAGGAGATGACCGCCTTGGCGTCGATGTCCATGAACCGCACCGAGAGGCTCGGCTCCACCTCGTCCGGGATGCCGGTCTGATGCAGCCCGACCACTCCCTGGTTGTCCTGCCCGACCCGCATCAGCATCACCGAGCTGGTGGCGGTGTCCGAAACCGGGATCTTGTTGCACGGCAACAGCGGGATGCCCCGCCAGGCCGGCACCTGGTTGCCGTTCAGGTCGACGCTGCCCGGGTAGAGGCCCCGCCGGTTGCACTCCCGGCCGAAGGCGGCGATCGCCCGCGGGTGGGCGAGGAAGTAGCCGGGCTCCTTCCAGACCAGGCACAGCAGGTCGTCGAGATCGTCCGGGGTGGGTGGACCGGAGCGGGCCGGGATGCGCTGGGTGAGATCGGCGTTGTAGAGCAGCCCGAAGTCGGGGTTGTTGACCATCTCGTTCTCCTGGCGTTCCCGGAGCGCCTCGATGGTCAGGCGCAACTGCTCTTTGGTCTGGTTCATCGGCTCGTTGAACAGGTCGGCGACCCGGCTGTGCACGCGGAGCACGGTCTGCGCCACGCTCAGCTCGTACTCCCTCGGTGCGGTCTCGTAGTCGACGTAGGTGTCGGGCAGCGACGGCTCGCCGGCGTGGCCGCTGGCCAGGTCGACCTCGGCCTCGCCGTAGCGGTTCGTGGCCATGTCGGGCCGGGCCAGGAAGGCGGCGACCTGTGCCTGCAGAGCGGGCGACGCGGCGGCGATCTGCTCGAACGCCTGCCGGGTGATCGTCAGCACCGTCGTCGGCGTGACCGCCTGGAGGGTGACCGGCCAGGCCTCGGCGGGTGTCGACAGGAAACCCCGGTCTCCGTAGTAGTCGCCGCCGAGCAGTGCCCCGACGACGGCCTCTTCCCCGTACTCACCGGGTGCCACCTTGCTCACCTTGCCGTGGGCGATCAGCACGAGCCGGTCGGCGGCCTG
>OEPS010000666.1_pt1 | contig 11781 bp, 10 predicted proteins | sample 1539411 | NCBI WGS metagenome assembly OEPS01 (sample SAMN02671747, study PRJEB22543) | soil metagenome | biome: bacteria | place: China:Hunan Province, Lengshuijiang City | collected 2012-10-15 | depth 0.08m m | reverse complement strand
TGCAAAATGAAATAAAACGAAATTTGTGATCGTAAAAAACGTTTTTGTTTATATATTATTGATATTTATAGAGTAAATTTTGCTGAATCGATGTTGGGGTTTTTATTATCGAAAGGAAAAGAAAGGCCTTGCGACGATTAACCGAAGGCCAATATGACGTACAATGAAAGGGCTATAGGGGGAGGTGCTGGCCCTGAATCCAAATCTGTTGTAAATACAGCCCGTCGTCGAGTGCGATAATGCTGGCGCGTTTACCCACCTTAAGCGAACCCAGCTGGTTGTCGATTCCCAGCAGGCGGGCCGGATGCCATGAAGCCATATGGATAGCATCCTCTGGAGCGAGCCCTGTGAGTTTAACCATATTGCGCACCGCCGCATCGACCGACAGCGTACTACCCGCCAGGCTACCGGAAGCGGTCCGCACAATGCCGCCGCGCATCTCTACCTTTTCGCCACATAGCGTGTAGCTCCCATCAGGCATGCCGGCTGCCTGCATCGCATCGGTAATGAGTACTATCCGGTCCTGTGCGCAGCAGCAGCATAGCTTCATGGCGGCAGGATGAACGTGGTGTCCGTCGGCGATAAGTTCCAGCCACGCTCGCGGATCGGTTAACCCTGCGCCGACCATGCCCGGCTCCCGATGATGCAAACCGGTCATACCGTTATAGCAGTGCACCAGTCCGTCAGCACCGGCGTCAAAAGCCATGCGAGTTTGCTCCCAGGTTGCCGCGCTATGCCCCAGCATCACCCGTAGCCCTCGTTGCTTAAGATGTTTAATTGCCTGAAGTGCGCCGGGCTTTTCCGGTGCCAGCGCGACTACGCGCAGGGTCTGGCGGGAAACGGCTATTAGCTCATCCAGTTCAGCGAGCTCCAGTTCGCGAAACAATTCCGCGGGATGAGCGCCTTTGTTTTGTGGCGTAAAGTAGGGGCCTTCCAGATAGCTCCCCAGCACCTGCGCTCCGGGACCGCCGGAACGGCAGCGTTGCGCTATACGTTCCAGCGCGCGGTGTATCATCTGCAGCGGAGCCGTAACGGTGGTCGGGAGCCAGCTGCCGACGCCTTCGCGTGCTTTATGCATCGCCAGTCTATCGAGTACATCTGGCGCGTCGTCCATGACATCAACCCCTGCGCCGCCGTGGACGTGAATATCGATGTAAGCGGGAGCGAGTAACTCTGCATCGCGCCGTGCAGTGCCTACAGGAACAGGTTCTATGGCGGTAATCACGCCATCTTCAATCCGCAGTTGATGATCGTCCAGCCAGCCTTGTTCCGTGAGCAGACGCCTGGCGCGCAGAACTTGTGTCATATCCCTTCCTCGATAGCGCTCTCTTCACGGCAGCGACCCAGTTCGTCCACCAGGCTAGTCAGGCCACGATGCCCGCATTCCAGAGCCTGTATGCGAAACGCTTCGCCGCTGAGCTCATCGCGATCCAGCACCATTTCCAGCAGTAGCTGCAGGTTGGTGCCGGTAATCACTTCACGTCCGGTTTTTTGCATCGCCAGCGTGGAGGCAACGCGGAATGGCGTACCGCCGAGCAGGTCGGTCAGGAAGACGAGGCCCTCCTCGCCGTCCAGTTCTTCAACTGCCTGCTCAAGCTGTGAGGTAAGCAATGCGGTGGTAGAGGTCTCAGGAAAATCGATGGCGATAAACTGAGACTGTTCACCGAGGATCTGCTTCATCGCTTTTTCCATTCCGCTGGCAAATCCGCCATGTCCCGTCAAAATAATACCTAACATCTCAGACCTCTTTTGTTTTACAGGAAGTGACAGAATTTGCCGACGATACCGAGCACCACGGTGATACCGATAAGGCGTAGCGGGCTCCAGCCGCGGCGTACCAGCCAGTACATGGTCAGGGTGTAGACCAGCGGCAAGAAGGCAGGCATCAGCTTATCAATAACGTCGGCCTGCAATTTTACAACCGCGTCGCCGGCCTTGATTTCAAGGGTGGTATTCAGACGAACATAGGTCGCCACCAGTGCCCCAATGACCGTCATCCCAACGATAGACGCTGCGTGACCTACTTTCTTGGTGTTCGCTTTGATAAGCGGAATCGCCGCGACGCCCATTCGGTAAGCATAGTGCGCCAGGCCAAACCGCAGGCCGAGGTGGACGACGTTAAACAGCACAATAAAGACCACGGCGCCGAGGATAGAACCTTGCAGAGCCAGGCTGGCTCCAATCCCGCCGCAAATCGGCAGCAGCGTCAGCCAGAACATCGCATCGCCAATCCCGCCGAGCGGCGCGCCAACGGCGATTTTGGTACTCTGAATGCTGTTGACATCCTGCTTGGAACGCTCCATTGCCAGAATGATGCCAATAACAAACGTCACCAGGAAAGGATGGGTATTGAAGAAGCCCATATGTCCTTTCATCGCACGGGCCAAATCGCGTTTATTGGTATGGATCTTTTTCAGTGCGGGCAGCAAACCGTACAACCAGCCGGATGCCTGCATACGTTCATAGTTAAAAGACGCCTGCAGCAGCATGGAACGCCATGCTACGCGGTTAATGTCCTTTTTGGTGAGATCCGCGCCAATGTTCTGATCTTCATAGACGTTTTCGTTCACTCCGGTCAGCAGAGTCTCTTCGTTTTCAGCCACGTTCGGCAGAGTATGTTGATTAGATGCCATCTTCGAATTCCTCTTTCTGTGCCGCTGGCTGAGTGGGTTCTGGAGATTTACGCAGCAGATCGATAAGCGCCATAGCCAGCGCGGCGGCGGCGATAGCCAGCACCGGCAGCTTGAGCCAGGCAGCGCCAACGAAACCAATGATAAAGTAAGGGATGTAGACGTTCTTCATCATGATTTTAAGCAGTACGGCAAAACCAATCGCTGGCATGATGCCGCCCGCGACGCCCAGGCCGTCAATCAGCCTTTCGGGCAGAACGTCAATAGCAGTTTTTGCGTGCTCTGCTCCGAAGTAAATCGGCAGGAAAGCGCAAAGGAAGTAAAAAATCCCAAGCGCCAGCAGCGCCAGATAGTTAACCCGTTCAATGCCCGCGGTGTCCGCATTTGCCGCCATACGATCGCAGCGGGACATCACGCCGGACATGACCGAGAACAGGAAAGTAATGCCCATTTGTACGGCGACGGCAAACGGTACGGCGACCCCGACGGCGACGTCAGGCTTCACGCCGGTAGTGATGGCGAACGTAGTCCCGACGATAGTACCGATAATGACGTTCGGCGGTTGAGCGCCGGCCAGCGGCGCCAGACCCATCCACACCAGTTCCAGCGTACCGCCGGTTAATATACCGGTATGCAGATCGCCCAGAATCAGACCCACCAGCGGCCCGAGCACCACCGGACGGTGCATATGCGTTAACCCGTTGAACATATCCAGGCCAGCAATAAAGGCGAGAATACCTAATGCAAAAGCCTGTAACAGACTAATTTCCATTGTGAATCCCTCAAAGTAGTTTAAAGAGATCCAAAGCCGGTTCCGTTGGGACGCCCTGAACGAAGCATTCCACTCCAGCCGCTTTCAGGCCGTTAAACGCGCTAATATCATTCGCGTCGACAGAAACCGTTTTGGCAATTTGTTTTTTACCTTCGGCGTAATGCATGTTTCCCACGTTGATGCGAGTGACGGGCACGCCGCCTTCAACCAGCTTGAGAAAATCAGTCGGCGTTCTGCATACCAGCAAAATTTTCTGCCGGTCAGCAGCGCGGTGAATGTTATCGATCACTTTCTGCAGCGACCAGAAACGTACGGCAATCCCTTCCGCCAGTACCATTTCCATCAGGTTCTGCTGCACGGTGTCTTCCGCTACTTCATCATTAGCGACCAGTACCAGATTTGCCCCCGCAAATCCGACCCACTGTACGCCGACCTGACCATGAATGAGTCTTTCGTCGATACGGCTAAGTACGATATTTGGCATAGCGTTTTCCTCTTAGTTGTTATCCGTTATGGAAGTAACGCCCTGACAGGCGGCATGGTACTGCTGCAGTATGTCCTGAATGTGGTTGATGATGAGTTCCCGCGGCGTGGCTCTGAGATCTCCCTCGCGGACTTTTACGTATTGCAAAGGCAAATACTGACTGATTAGCGGCAGCGGAATCGGATCGTCCGCCAGATTGCGCACTAATCTCTCGAAGGCGTCATCGATCTGGCTGTCCGGCCAGTAGTAACGAACGCGATCTGAATAGCTGTAGCCGCGGGCCAGACGACGCGCGTTGCCATCACCGTGGTAGTGGCTTTGCCAGTATTCCGGGCGATCGAGCATCACGGACTCAAGTACTTGACGCAGGCCTGAGCAGGCTTTGGCCGGAAGCAACTCCTCTTCAATGGCGGCCAGTGAGAACAGCGCTTCGCGCAGTGCGAAGGTCAACGCCGGACCCACTTTCAGAATGGCGAAGTGATCTTTCACCAGCTGACGCAGAGACTGCGGCGTCTGGTAATCCGTGGAGTGTGCCTCGAAGACCAGCGTGTCGTACGCTTCCACCATTTTGCTTAGAGCGACGGCTTTTTGCGGTTGATAATCAATGATGTGCGTATGATCGAACTCGACGCCGGGTTGCACCACCAGGGCGATAATGCGGGGCCAGATGGTATCCAGACCCAGCTTTTCAAATGCATGGTGATGGGCTTCCAGCGTGGCGCGCGCCGCATCGGGAGTTGTGACAGCCAGTTCAGTTAGCGTCTCATGGGCACCGCCCGGCACCGGTACTTCGGTACCGATGACGTAGACGAGATCGGATTTGCCAAACAGCTCAGCGCAGGTCTCTTCGGCAACCCTGGCCAGACGCGCGGCACGTTCAGCGACGATAGCATCGGTTAATGGCACCGGATCGCCCTGACAGGACATGCTGCAATCAAGATGGATTTTTTTAAAGCCGGCAGCCACATAGCTTTTGATCAGGTCGTCGGCATTGGCCATCGCCTGCTCCGCTGGCAAGCTTTGCCAGCGGTTTGGTCCGAGGTGGTCGCCGCCCAGAATCAGCTGCTCCTGGGGAAAATCAAGCGAGTCGGCCAGCTGGCAAACGAAGTGGCGAAAATCGGCTGGGGTCATTCCCGTATAGCCGCCAAACTGATCAACCTGATTGGAGGTTGCCTCAATCAGCAGCGGCGTGTGTTTAGCATGGGCGTAACGTATTGCGGACTCCAGAACCAGCGGGTGCGCCGAACAAACGGCATATATCCCGTTTGCTTTTCCCCATTTATGCTGTTCCACCATAGTAGTCAGATGTTTCACTTTCCTCTCCAGGTCGGATAACTTCGACATCAATCTTTCGTTTTGTTTCATTTGATACTGCATCATGGTGTTATAAAAATAAAACGAAAGATAATGGTTTTCCGATCTGTTTCACAAAAGAAACGTAATGAAAGGTTTGTGTGATGAATTTATGGGCAGAGGTACTCATCATGGGGCTTGCATTCGGCTAAAAGAAAGGTGTTAATAGTCAAAACGAAATGAAACGAAAGAATTAATCAAAGGATTTCTTATGAGCAACACCGACCCTTCCGCAGATAAACGGGTACCCGGTACCAGCGAACGACGCGAGCAGATCATTCAGCGGTTGCGGCAGCAAGGAAGCGTACAGGTGAACGATCTTTCTGAATTGTTCGGCGTTTCCACAGTGACAATCCGTAACGATCTGGCTTTCCTCGAAAAGCAGGGGATCGCCGTTCGGGCTTATGGCGGCGCGTTGATCTGCGACAGCAATATGCCGGGCGTGGAGCCTTCAGTTGAAGATAAAAGCTCGCTGAATACGGCGGTAAAACGGCGTATTGCCGGAGCCGCCGTTGCGCTGATCGAATCGGGCCATCGCGTTATCCTCGATTCCGGTACCACGACCTATGAGATTGCCCGTCTTCTGCGTGAGCATACTGACGTTATTGCGATGACCAATGGGATGAATGTGGCGAATGCGTTGCTGGAGGCAGAGGGCGTCGAGTTGCTGATGACCGGCGGGCATTTACGCCGCCAGTCGCTGTCTTTCTATGGCGATCAGGCCGAACAGTCTTTGCAAAATTACCACTTTGATATGCTGTTTCTCGGGGTTGATGCGATCGACCTGGAGCGGGGCGTCAGCACCCATAATGAAGATGAGGCCAGACTTAATCGCCGGATGTGTGAAGTAGCGGAACGAATTATCGTGGTCACCGACTCGACGAAGTTTAACCGTTCCAGCCTGCATAAGATTGTCGACACCCAGCGGATTGATACCATCATCGTCGATGATGGTATCCCGGCGGAAAGCCTTGAAGGGCTGCGTAAAAACGGCGTTGAAGTGATTCTGGTGAGCGCGTAAATCTTGCAATGCCGGGGCGTTGCTCCGGCATGTCGACGAAAGATTTTCAGGTTACCGGCGCCGGGTTAAACACCGCCAGCTGGTTGTGCAGGCCCCATTGATCTGAAAAGGTCTTCTTACGGCCGCTGGCGACATCAAGAATAAACTCAAACAGCTTCAGACCCACGTCTTCGATCGTTTCTTCTCCGGTCGCAATGGTTCCCGCGTTGATGTCCATTAAGTCATACCAGCGGTTTGCCAGCTCGGTACGCGTCGCCATTTTAATGACCGGTACGGCGACCAGTCCATACGGCGTACCGCGACCGGTGGTAAAGACCTGTACGGTGATCCCGGAAGCCACCTGCTGAGTACCGCAGACAAAGTCGCTCGCCGGAGTCGCGGCGTAAATCAGGCCGCGTTTGGTTGGGCGCTGTCCCGGTGAGAGTACCTCGGCAATCGCGCTCTTCCCGGACTTGGCGATAGAGCCCAGCGCTTTTTCTACGACGTTTGCCAGGCCGCCTTTCTTGTTGCCCGGAGAAGGGTTAGCGCTGCGGTCGGTTTTGCCCATATCGAGATAGTTATCATACCAGGCCATCTCTTCCAGCAGGCGTTTACCCACCTCTTCGTTAATGGCGCGCGGCGTCAGAAGATGGATCGCATCGCGAACTTCGGTGACTTCGGAGAACATAACGGTGGCTCCGCAGCGCACCAGCAGATCGGACGCGTAGCCCACCGCCGGGTTGGCGGTTACGCCAGAAAAGGCATCGCTGCCGCCGCACTGCATGCCAACGACCAGCTCGGAAGCGGGACAGGTTTCACGCTGACGCTGGTTCAACTTCTCCAGATGGCGTTCGGCGACCTGCAGAATGTCATCAACCATCGATTTAAAACCGACGTGCTTTTCATCCTGCAGGCTGACGATGCTGGCGCTATCTGGCGGAATGCTTTGCGCATCGTCGGTGCCTTCCAGCAGTCGCTCCGGCTGCAGTTTTTCGCAGCCAAGGCCAATTACCATCACTTCACCGCCGAAGTTTGGATTGAGCGCCAGGTTGTGAATGGTGCGGATAGGAACGACCGCCGCCGGCGCGTTAATCGCCACGCCGCAGCCATAAAGGTGGTTCAGACCCACGACGCCGTCGACGTTGGGATACTTCGGCAGCAGATCGCGTTCGATAATTTTCACCACGTAATCGACGACTCCCGCCACGCAGTGCACGCTGGTGCTAATGCCGAGCAGGTTTTTCGTACCAACGCTACCGTCGGCGTTGCGATACCCTTCGAAGGTATAGCCTTCCAGCGGCGGCAGCGGCGCCGGGACTTTGGTCGCCAGCGGTAGGGTATGCAGCGGCGGCGCCTCAGGTAGTTCCACCAGCGATTCGTCAATCCAGCTGCCCTGTGGGATATCGCGCACCGCGTAGCCAATCACTTCGCCATAACGGATGATTTCACCGTGTGCGGGAATATCAACCAGCGCAACTTTGTGCCCTTGCGGGATATGTTCAACCAGCGTGAGGCCATCAGGAAAACGCGTTCCGGCCTTTAAACCCTGGTCGTTAACAATTATCGCTACGTTATCCGTATCGTCTACTTTTATATAAAACGCCGTTGGCGATTCTTGTCTAATTTCAATGCTAGCCATTGTTCAGTATTCTCCAGCAAGGTGCGAATAATAAATAAAACGTTTATTCAATTTCTGGTGGGAAGATTTTCTGAATAAAGGATGTCAGGTGTTTGAATTTGAAAATGTGATCTTAATCACCCATTGCTGCGAGAGGAAACTCGGCAAGGGGGGAAATCACTGGAACTGTGGATCAGCGCCCACTGATTGTGGCATATGCACAGTAATAATGATTTTTTTTACTTTTTTATGGTTTTTTTGCACAGTGTTCAATGGTCGGTAGCTGATTATACTGAGTCATGCTTGCAATATGCAGTATGGGTTAATCGATACGACTGAAACAGGAACCATTAAATAATTGCACGTAGCATCAAAAATAAATAACAGAAGGTTTCAGGTTGCCGGGGAATAATTAATGGATAGTGTATTCAACAATAGAGAAGAAAATAATTGTGTCAACCGGATATTTAATTCTGTTGTCTCCCTTTATTGTTACTACCCTCGGCTCCGTAAACCGGGTCATGTTTTCTGTTGCGGATGCGGACATCGTTAAAGAGCCGCAGATAAGCGCGGTGTCTGTGGGGTACATCTCCTGCCAGGTTTTGTGTATACGCTCCCGCAGGACTGGTTTTCGTCGGATGGGCGGTTCTGCTAGCGATGGTTTGCTATCTGTTTATTGTCGGTGACATCAAACGTAGGGAACTGCAGAAATAATTAACGGTTAAGTGACAAGGTATAAACGATGAATAACGATATCTTCCCGAACAAATTCAAGGCCGCCCTGGCGGCGCATCAGGTACAGATTGGCTGCTGGTCCGCGCTGGCCAGCCCGATTAGCACCGAAGTTTTAGGTCTGGCTGGTTTTGACTGGCTGGTACTGGACGGCGAGCATGCGCCAAACGACATTTCGACCTTTATCCCGCAGCTGATGGCGCTCAAAGGCAGCACCAGCGCGCCGGTCGTGCGCGTGCCGACCAACGAACCGGTCATCATTAAGCGCCTGCTGGATATCGGTTTTTATAACTTCCTGATCCCGTTTGTGGAAACGGAAGAACAGGCGATTAACGCCGTTGCCTCAACCCGCTATCCGCCTGAAGGTATCCGCGGCGTTTCCGTATCGCATCGCGCCAATATGTTCGGTACCGTGCCGGACTACTTCGTCCAGTCGAATAAAAACATCACCATCCTGGTACAAATCGAAAGCCAGCAGGGCGTAGATAACGTTGACGCGATTGCCGCCACTCCTGGCGTTGATGGTATTTTTGTCGGCCCAAGCGATCTGGCCGCTGCGCTGGGTCATCTGGGCAATGCTTCCCATCCGGAAGTACAGAAAGCTATTCAGCATATTTTTGCCAGCGCGAAAAAGCACGGTAAGCCGAGCGGTATTCTGGCGCCGGTTGAAGCCGACGCGCGCCGCTATCTGGAATGGGGCGCGACCTTTGTCGCTGTCGGCAGCGACCTGGGCGTTTTCCGTTCTGCCACGCAGAAGCTGGCTGACTCCTTTAAGAAATCTACCCAATAAATTTCGAGCTGCATCAAGGTGGCAACTAAGCGAATCCCCAGGAGCTTACATGAGTAAGTGACTGGGGTGAGCGACAAATCTGTCTGGAACATATTTGAACGCCGCTTGCGGCGGCCCGTAAGGGCGAGGCCTATGGATGGGCCGAGTATTTGCCGCCAACGAAGAGGCAGCTTGAAAGGTGAAGGGTATAACCACCACCGAAACTAGAGAGATAAAGACATGACAATGAAAGTTGGTTTTATTGGCCTTGGCATCATGGGTAAACCAATGAGTAAAAACCTCCTCAAGGCAGGTTACTCGTTGGTGGTTGCGGACCGTAATCCGGAAGCCATTGCCGAAGTGGTTGCCGCAGGCGCTGAAACCGCCGCTTCAGCGAAAGCGATTGCTGAACAGTGTGATGTGATCATCACCATGCTGCCAAACTCTCCGCACGTGAAAGAAGTGGCGCTGGGCGAAGGCGGCATCATTGAAGGTGCGAAGCCAGGCACCGTATTGATCGACATGAGCTCCATCGCTCCGCTGGCGAGTCGTGAAATCAGCGAAGCGCTAAAAGCGAAAGGCGTGGATATGCTGGATGCGCCGGTCAGCGGCGGCGAACCGAAGGCCATCGACGGTACTCTGTCGGTCATGGTTGGCGGCGATAAAGCAATTTTCGACAAATATTACGATTTGCTGAAAGCGATGGCGGGTTCCGTGGTTCATACCGGCGAGATTGGCGCAGGCAACGTGACCAAGCTGGCCAACCAGGTGATTGTTGCGCTGAACATTGCGGCGATGTCCGAAGCGTTAACGCTGGCGACTAAAGCGGGCGTGAATCCGGATCTGGTGTATCAAGCCATTCGCGGCGGCCTCGCCGGGAGTACGGTGCTGGATGCTAAAGCGCCAATGGTTATGGATCGCAACTTTAAGCCGGGATTCCGTATCGATCTGCACATCAAAGATCTGGCGAATGCGCTGGACACTTCTCACGGCGTAGGCGCCCAGCTGCCGCTAACCGCCGCGGTAATGGAGATGATGCAGGCGCTGCGCGCCGACGGTCTGGGCACCGCCGACCATAGCGCGCTTGCATGCTACTACGAAAAACTGGCGAAAGTGGAAGTCACTCGCTAACAAGAAGGGCGCGAATGAGCGCCCTGTAATTCTTGCCTTGCGCGGCACTGTCAGGCTACATAACTATGAAAATCGTAATCGCCCCAGACTCTTATAAAGAAAGCCTCTCGGCCACTGAGGTTGCACAGGCTATAGAAAAAGGTTTTCGGGAAATATTTCCCGATGCGCTCTACGTGAAGGTTCCTCTCGCCGATGGCGGAGAAGGTACCGTTGAGGCGATGATTGCCGCCACGCAGGGGATCAGGATGAGCGCCTGTGTCACGGGGCCGCTGGGTGTTCCGGTCGATGCCTGTTGGGGGCTTTCCGGCGATGGTAAAACCGCGTTTATTGAAATGGCAGCGGCCAGCGGGCTGGGGCTGGTGCCGCCCGCGCAGCGTAATCCGCTACTGACGACATCGCGCGGTACCGGTGAGCTTATTCTGGAGGCGCTGGATCACGGGGCGAAAAATATCATCATTGGTATTGGCGGTAGTGCGACGAATGACGGCGGTGCGGGGATGGTACAGGCTCTGGGCGCGCGTCTTCGTGATGCAAGTGGCTCGGAGATTGGCAACGGTGGCGGTAGTCTGTGTAGCCTGAATTCGATAGATATTTCTGGCCTTGATGCGCGACTGCAGAAGTGCGCTATTCGGGTGGCCTGCGATGTTACCAATCCGTTGATCGGCGATACCGGCGCTTCACGGATATTTGGGCCGCAGAAAGGGGCTGACGAAGCGATGATCCGCGAGCTGGACAGCAACCTGGCGCACTACGCTGATGTTATTAAGGCCGCCTTGCATGTTGATGTGAAGCAGGTTGCCGGAGCGGGTGCTGCGGGCGGCATGGGCGCTGCGCTGATGGCGTTTCTCAACGCTGAGTTACGCAGCGGAATTGAAATTGTGACCCAGGCGCTGCATCTGGAAGAGCATATCCTCGATTGCTCGCTGGTGGTAACCGGCGAAGGCCGACTGGATAGCCAGAGCATTAACGGTAAAGTACCGGTTGGCGTGGCGAGCGTGGCGAAAAAGTATCGTAAGCCGGTGATCGGCATTGCCGGTAGTCTCACCCGGGATGTCGGCGTGGTTCACCAGTATGGGATTGATGCGGTGTTTAGCGTGCTGAGCAGCATATCGACGCTGGAAGAGGCGTTTCGCGGCGCGGCGGACAATATTTATCATGCGTCGCGTAATATAGCGGCGACATTACAGGTCGGGATGGCTACGGAAGGATGACAACCGACGACAAACCCTCTATACTTCGCGCCGAAGCTGACCAGACAGTCGCCGCTTCGTCGTCGTCCTCTTCGGGGGAGA
>OEPS010000665.1_pt1 | contig 11787 bp, 7 predicted proteins | sample 1539411 | NCBI WGS metagenome assembly OEPS01 (sample SAMN02671747, study PRJEB22543) | soil metagenome | biome: bacteria | place: China:Hunan Province, Lengshuijiang City | collected 2012-10-15 | depth 0.08m m | reverse complement strand
GGTGCGCGACGCCGCGAACGGCGAACAGTTCCTCGAGCGCGTTCGCGCGACGACGGGGCTCGACATCCGGCTCCTCTCCGGCGCCGACGAGGCGCGGCTCAGCTTCCGCAGCGCCATCGCCCACTTCGACCTCGCCGCGGGGCGCACCATCGTCATCGACATCGGCGGCGGGTCACTCGAGCTGGCGATGAGCGCCGGCGGGATGATCGACCGGCTCCTGTCCTTCCCCTTCGGTGCCGTCCGCCTCACCGAGCGTTTCCTCGGAATGTCCCCGCGGCGCCGCGACATCGAGGATCTCCGCCGTGCGGTCCGCCTCGAGCTCCGGCGCAGCGTCCCGGCGCGCGAGTGGCGCGGCGCGCAGGTCATCGGATCCGGCGGCACCTTCACCAACCTCGCCGGGATGTTCCTCGCCCGGCAGGAGATCACCGCCCGCACGGTCCATGCGACGCGCATCCCGCGTGCGGAGCTCGAGCACATCATCGACTCGCTCGCGGCGATGTCCCCGGCCGAGCGCCTGCGCGTCCGCGGACTCAAGCCGGAGCGCGCCGACATCATCGTCGCCGGGCTCTGCGTCGCGGCCGAGGTGCTCGCCCGCCTCGACGCCCGCGAGCTCGTCGTCTCCCGCTACGGAATCCGTGAGGGGCTGCTCCTCGAGACGGCCCGCGTGGTGCCTAACGCCGCCGATCCGGGCGAGGCGCGCGACCGCTCGATCCGCGAGCTCGCCGAGCGCTCGCAGTACGATGCGCCGCATGCGAATCACGTCCGTACGCTCGCCATCGAGCTCTTCGACGCGATCGGCGCCCGGCTCGGCTGCGCCGCCGCCGACCGGCAGACGCTCGCCGATGCCGCCCTCCTCCACGACATCGGCTATCACATCGGCTACGAGACGCACCACAAGCACTCGTATCACCTGATCGTTCACGCCGAGCTGCTTGGCGTCGATCCGCAGGAGCAGGTGGTGATCGCCAACGTCGCGCGCTACCATCGCGGCGCGCGCCCGAAGAAGAGCCACCGCAACATCGCCGGGCTGCCGAAGGACGCGCGGCGGCGGATCCGCGCGCTCGCCGCGATCCTCCGCGTCGCCGACGGCCTCGATCGCGGGCACAATGGGGCGGTCGCAACGATCCGCGCCCGGTGGACGACACGCGGCATCCGCATCGTCGTCGTGCCCGCATCTTCCACGGCCGGCGTGCGGCTCGAGACGTGGGGCGCGACACGCAAGGCCGCCCTCCTCGAGCGGGTCGCGCGGGCACCGGTCTTCTTCGTCGATGAGGCGGGGCGTCCGATCACCGCCGACAGTGCGCTCCCCGCCGTGCTCGACCCGGCGGGCGCGGCGCCGTCAGTCGCGCTGCGGCTCGATCGCGGGAAGGTCGCGCGGAGTCGGTGACCGCACCATCCCCCACGGGTCTCCGAGCAGGGTGCGATGCGTCGCCTGCTCCTCGGCACCGCCAGGCGTCCGCTGCTGCCAGCTCCCGTCGCTTCGCAGCTCCCACGCCTGACGGTTGTCCCTGAGGCAGGTTTCGAGGAGCGACCGGAGCCGGGGATGCAGGCTCCGGTCGTCCACCGGCCCGACCGCCTCGACCCGGCGGTCGAAGTTGCGGGGCATCCAGTCCGCCGAGCCGAGATAGTACTCCCCCGCGCCCCCGTTCTCGAAGTACCACAGCCGCGAGTGCTCGAGGAACCGGCCGATGATGCTGATCACGCGAATGTTCTCGCTCGCGCCCGGGATTCCCGGTCGCAGGCAACAGATCCCGCGCGAGATCAGGTCTATCTGCACGCCGTCACCCGACGCCGCATAGAGCGCCCGGATCAGTTCATCGTCGACCACCGCGTTCATCTTGCCGATGATCCGTGCCGGACGCCCGGCTCGCGCATGTTCCGCCTCGCGGGCGATCAGGCGGAGGAACCCGCCGCGCAGCCCGTGCGGCGCGACGAGAAGCTCGCGGTACGATCGCTCGCCATCGAAGCCGGTCAGCGAGTTGAAGAGGTCGCGAAGGTCGGCGCCGATCGCCGGGTTGCAGGTGAACAGCCCGACATCGGTGTAGACACGGGCGCTTCGCGTGTTGTAGTTGCCGGACCCGATGTGCGCATAGAGCTGGAAGCCGTCGCCCTCGCGGCGGACGATGAGCGCGGTCTTGGCATGCGTCTTCAGGTTCGGCGGCCCGTAGACGACGTGAATGCCGTGCGACTCGAGCGTCCGCGCCCACTCGATGTTGTTCGCCTCGTCGAAGCGCGCCTTGAGCTCGACCAGGACGACGACCTCCTTCCCGCGCTGCGCAGCGTCGAGGAGCGCCCGCACGATCGCCGAGTCGCCCGACGTCCTGTACAGCGTCATCTTGATCGCCAGGACCATCGGGTCGCGAGCCGCCTGCGACACGAACTCCTCGACCGTCGCGGTGAACGACTCGAATGGATGGTGGACGAGCAGGTCGTGCTCGCGAATGACGTCGAGGATCCCGCGGTCGCCGCGGAGCTCTCGCGGCACGATCGGCGCATACGGAACGTCGCGCAGCGCCGGAATCTCGAGCGTGGCGATCGTCAGCAGGTCGCCGAGGTCGAGGATGCCGTGGCTCTCGTGGATGTCGCGCTCGGTCAGCGCGGGGACGCCCGCGCCCTCGTCTCCGCGCAGCTCCTCGACGATCAGCTCGCGGATGTGGTTCGGCATGTCGGGTTCCACTTCGACCCGCACGATCTCGCCGAACCGGCGGAGGAAGATCTGCTCCTCGATCGCCGCCAGGAGATCCTCCGATTCCTCACCCGCCGAGAGCTCGAAGTCGGAGAATCGCGTGATGCGGAAGAGATACGCCCCCACGACCTCGAGCGTCGGGAAGAGCGCGCCAAGATTCGCCTCGATCACCCGCTCGAGCGGCACGAACCGGGTCCCTCCGGGGCCGTCCAGCGGCACCCAGCGAGCGAGGCTCTTCGGCACCTTCACCCGCGCGAACAATTCGGTCCCGTGCGCCGGATCGCGCAGGGTGACCGCGAGCGAGAGCGACAGGTTCGAGAGGTACGGAAACGGATGCCCGCGATCGACGGCGAGCGGCGTCAGGACCGGATAGACGTTTCGCTCGAAATACTCGTCGATCTCCCGCCGCTCCGTGGCCGACAGCTCGTCCGGGGCGAGGAGCCGGATCCCGGCCGCGTCGAGCGCGGGAAGGAGGTCGGCAGTGAGCGAGTCGGTCGCGGTCGCGTAAAGCTCGCGGACCCGGCCGTCGAGGCGGGCGAGCACGTCCTGCGGCGCGATGCCATCGGCAAAGGGCTCGACGATCCCCGCTGCGACGCGGCGGCGCAGGCCGCCGAACCGGACCATGAAGAACTCGTCGAGGTTCGTCGCGAAGATCGCGAGGAACTTCAGTCGCTCGAGCAGCGCGTTGCGTGGATCGAGCGCCTCGTGAAGCACGCGCGCGTTGAAATCCAGCCAGCTCAGCTCACGATTGATGAAGAGCGCTGGGTCGCTGAAGGAAGTCTGCATCGATTGGGGTCGGATATCCCGCGCCGCGGCCTCTGCCCACCGGCAAGCTACGGACCGCGCGCCGGCCGCGCCGTCACAGCTCGGTCACGGCCCGCTCCCCGCGTCCGATGCGCCGGACATCCCGCGCGGCTCCGGATCAGCGGCGGTGCCTAACGGCGCCGGCCCGGCGCAGCGGCCCGGGACGCTGAGACACGATCGTGACGAGAAGGAGATGGCGGTGATGCGATCGGAGGGCAACGTGTCCGGGCAGCACCGGCCATCGCGGCCTTCCTCCTCCCCCTCGCCACCGCCCGCCGACGCGTGTCCAGCCGCCGCTTTACCAGTCCTCGCGGAAAGAAGCTGACCGGGCTCGCCAAGAAGTATCCCCTCGACCGGGGAGCGCCGGAAGGGGCCGGCCCCGTGCCCGCTCTCCCCTCGCCACGCCGCGGTCATGTGCTCATCGCCGCGGCCTCCCCGCAGCTCATCGCGACCACGACCGCCGCGCTCGCGCGGTCCGGCCACCGCATCGCGACCGCCGGCGACGCCGAGGCCGCGTTGCGCGCGATGACGAGCGAGCGCTTCGACCTCGTGCTCATCGCGCCGATGCCCGGTGCCGAGTTGCTCCTCGAGCTCGCGACGCTCCGCCGCGTCGCCGGAACCCCCGCCGCGCCGCGCGAGTCGCTGACCCTCGGCGGCCTGCATATCGACTTCGCCGCCCATCAGGTCTCCGTCGGCGACCGGCCCGTCGGCCTCACCCCCGCCGAATTCAGGATGCTCCGCACCCTCGCCGAGAACGAGGGCCGGCTCTGCTCGCGCGGCGCGCTCGCCGCGACGAGCAATGCACGGGCGGCGTCGCGCGGGATCGACATGCGCATCTCGCGCATCCGCCGCAAGCTCGCCGGCGCGGGGCTCGTCATCGACTGCGTCCGCGGCGAGGGCTATCGCCTGTCGCGCGACCGCGGCGCCACTTCGTGACAATCCCGTTGCCTGGCGGTACGTGATCCGATACGGAGCCTGGTGACCTTCAAGGCACCTTCTTCCCTCCGCATCCATGACACGCCTGACGCTCGTCCGCGTTTCTGCTCTTCTTCCCGCGCTCCCGCTCCTCGCCCTCCTCGCGCTCGCCGCGCCCACGATCGGGGCCCAGCAGGGCGCGGCCCCGGCCCCGGCTGGCCGCATCACCGGCCGGATCATCGACGCCCGCACCGGCGGCGGGATCACCGACGTCGGCGTCCAGGTCGTCGGAACGACGCTCGGCACGACGTCGGGGATCGACGGTCGCTTCGCGATCCCCGGTGTGCCGGCCGGGACGGTGACGATCCAGGCCCGGCGCATCGGCTACGGACCGAAGACGGTGACCGGGCTCCAACTCGACGCCGACCAGACGCTCGAACAGGACATCACGCTCGCCCCCACGACCGTCGAGCTGGCGACCGTGACCGTTTCCGCCGCGAACGAGCGGGGATCCGTCAACGCCGCGCTCGACGAGCAGCGCACCGCGACCGGCATCGTGAACTCGGTCACCGCCGAGCAGATCTCGAAGAGCGCCGACGCCGACGCCGCGCAGGCGGTGCAGCGCGTCAGCGGGGTGACCGTGCAGGACGGACGCTATGTCTTCGTCCGCGGGCTCGGCGAGCGCTACACCACCGCGTCGCTGAACGGGGCCCGGCTGCCGAGCACCGAGCCGGAACGCAAGGTCGTCCCGCTCGACCTCTTTCCCGCCGGGCTGCTCCAGTCGGTGACGACGTCGAAGACCTTCACCCCCGACCAGCCGGGCGACTTTGCGGGCGCGTCGGTGGACATCCGGACGCGCGAGTTCCCGGCGAAGCGGCAGGTCACCTGGTCCTCGTCGGCAGGCATGAACGACCGCGCCGCCGGCCGCGACGTCTTCTATGCCCCGGGGGTCGGCGGCGAGCTGTTCGCCCTTGCCGGCAGCGCCCGCGCCCTCCCCGGCGCCCTCCGCGCCGCCGGCAACTTCCAGGGCGCGATCACCAGCGCCGACCAGAACCGCTTCATCAACTCGCTCCGCGACGTCTGGCAGGCCGAGCGGCGGATCGGGACGCCTAACGGTTCGCTCGGCGCGTCCGTCGGCGGCAGCGACGGGATCTTCGGGCAGCAGGTCGGCTACCTCGTCTCCGGGACGTATTCATATTCACAGGAAGTGCAGGCGCGGCAGGTCCGCGCCCTCGCCCGTCCGGCCTCGGCAGCGGGCGACGTGATCGAGTACGACCGCTTCGACGGCGCCACCGGGCGCAACTCCACCCTCTGGGGCGGGCTCGTCAACCTCGGCACCCTCGTCGGCGCGCGCTCGCGGCTCGCCTTCAACAACACCTACAACCGCACCGCCGACAACGACGCCCGCGTCGAGCGTGGCTCGATCGAGCGCTATGGCTCGAGCGTGGACGTCCAGCGCCTCGACTACGTGCAGCGGTCGATGTTCTCCTCGCAGCTCGCCGGTGAGCACGATCTCGGGGCGCGGAAGCTCGACTGGGCGCTCACCGCGTCGGGCGTCACCCGCGATGAACCGGACCGCTCGGAGCTCGTCTACCAGCGCGACGTGGACCCGTCGACGGGGCGGCCGGCGCTCCTCTGGTTCAGCAGCGGCGAGGGTGCGGTCCGCACCTTCAGCGCCCTCAGCGAGCGCAGCTACGAGGCGCGGGCGAACTACCAGTTCGAGCTCGGCACCCCCGAGCGGTCGCGGACGATCAAGGTCGGCGCGCTCGGACGAACCACCGCCCGCAACGCCGACACGCGCGCCTACCAGATCTCGTCGCCGCGCATCTCGCTCGCCGATCGCGCGCTCCCCCCCGAGCAGCTCTTCGACGGGCGCTTCACCCAGCCCGATTCGACGGTGCTCAACATCAGCCCCCTCGGCCAGGGCGGGGCGTACACGGCGAGCGACCGCCTCGCCGCCGGCTACGCGATGGCCGACGTCGCGCTCGGCGCGCGGCTGCGGGCGATCGGTGGCGCGCGGCTCGAGTCGTCGCAGGTCACAGTGGATGCCTCGTCGACGCTCGGCACGCGCATCATCACCCGCCCGACCTGGACCGACGTCCTCGGCTCGTTCGCCCTCGACTACAAGGTCACCGGCGAACAGAACCTCCGGCTCTCGGCGACGCGGACGCTCGCCCGTCCCGAGTACCGCGAGCTCGCCCCGCTGACGACGCGCGACGTGATCGGCGGCGTCCTCCTTCGCGGCAACCCTGGTCTCGTCCGGACCCGGATCGACAACCTCGATGCGCGCTGGGAGTGGTACCCGGCGGCCGGGGAGATCCTCAGCGCGGGCGTCTTCGCCAAGCGCTTCCTTGCGCCGATCGAGCGCGTCTACCAGCCGACGAGCAATGGCGACATCGTCACCTTCGCCAACGCCGACCGGGCGACCGACTACGGGGTCGAGCTCGAGGCGCGCAAGTCGTTAGGCATCCTGGCCGAGGCGCTGCATCCGCTGTACGCGTTCGGCAACGTGACGGCGATGCGGAGCGAGGTCACGCTCGGCGGGTCGCAGGGGGCGTCGACGAACTCGCACCGCCGCCTCGCCGGACAGGCGCCGTACGTCCTCAACGCCGGGTTGACCTGGAGCTCGGCCAGCGGCGCGGGAAGCGCGACGGTGCTCTACAACCGCGTCGGCGAGCGGATCATCAACGCCGGCGCGAACCCCCTCCCCGACGTCATCGAGCATCCGCGCGACGTCCTCGACGTCGCGCTCCGGATGCCGCTCGTCTCCGGGATCTCGGCGCGCATCGACGCGAAGAACCTGCTCGACGCGCGCTACCAGGTGACGCAGGGATCGGTCACGCGCGAAGCGTGGAACACGGGGCGCGGCTTCACCTTCGGGCTCACCTGGCAGCCGCGGTGAGCGAGCGTGAGTCGCGCGGGCACCGTGACCGAGCTGTGACTGCACGGTGATCGCGTCGCGGCAGGCCAACGCTTTCTTGGGGGTGCTGGCTCCGGGTTCCTCCCAGCGTGGCGCCAGACACCGTTTCCACCACTCATCCAGGTCAACATGACGTTTTCGTCCCGCCCCCTTGTTGCCGCCGGCGCGCTCGCCGCGGCCGCATTCCTCGCCGCCTGCGGCGGCAGCAGCGACAAGGTGATCGGCCCGCCGCCGTCCACGGCCGGCGCGGCCGACCTCACCCAGGACATCACCGCCAGCCGCACGCTCTACGCGGACACGACCTACACCCTGAAGGGGTTCATCCACGTCACCAACGGCGCGACGCTGACGATCCAGCCGGGAACGAAGATCCTCGGCGACTACGCGACGCTGGGCTCGTCGCTCTGGATCATGCGCGGCGCGAAGATCCAGGCGGTCGGGACAGCCGACAAGCCGATCGTCTTCACCTCGTCGCGGGCCGCCGGTTCGCGCCAGCCCGGCGACTGGGGCGGGCTGCTGATCATCGGCAACGCGATCAACAACCGCGCCGGGAACATCGAGATCGAGGGGAGCGGCACCGAGCCTAACGGCGGGAGCGGCCACAACTACGCGGTCGTCTACAGCGGCGGCACCAACGCCGCCGACAACAGCGGCGAGCTGCGCTACGTCCGCGTCGAGTTCGCCGGCTATGCGCCGTCGCCGGACAACGAGCTCAACGCCTTCACCTTCGCCGCCGTCGGCAGCGGGACGAAGCTGTCCTACCTCCAGGCGATGGCCGGGCTCGATGATTCCTACGAGTGGTTCGGCGGGTCGGTCGACGGCGACCACCTCGTCTCCTACGAGTCGGGCGACGACCACTTCGACCAGTCGGAGAGCTACAACGGCCGCCTCCAGTACCTGATCGCCTTCCAGAGCACGCAGCTCACCCAGCGCACCGGCGCGGGCAACCCGTCGTCCGATCCGGAAGGAATCGAGAACGACGGCTGCGCCGGCACCGGGTGCACCAACGGCTACAGCCAGACCCCGTTCACGCTCCCCCTGATCGCCAACTTCACCCTCGTCGGCACCGGCAACGCGGCGACGAGCGGCACGAGCGGCGGCATCGGCATGATGATCCGCCGCGGCGCGGGCGGCTACTACGTGAACGGGATCGTCGCGCGCTTCCCGCGCGCCGGAGCGAGCATCCGCGACACGGCGACGTGGAACCGCGGCGGTGCGACGGCGACCCCCGATCTCGCCACCGCCGACCTGGCGCTGAAGAACATCCTCTTCGCCGAGACGCCGACGGTGTTCCAGGGGGCGAACGGGTCGAACGTCCAGAACAGCTTCGACCTGGCGAGCAACGGTCTCGTCTCGAGCGCGGCGACGACGGCGAGCCTGTTCACAGCCTTTCCGGCCACCGTCAACGCCGCGACGACCGCGGCCGCATTCGACTGGACCCCTGCCGCGGCGTCGCCCGCGGCGACGGGCGGGATGACCACCTTCAGCGGGAAGCTCGCGACGAAGGCGGCCGGCAGCGCGATCACCGGCACGACCTACGTCGGCGCCGCCGCCCCGGGCGGCCCGAAGTGGTGGGCCGGCTGGACGACGTACGCGCAGAACTGATCGCATACCCCGAGACACGAACGCCGGCCTGCGGATCATCGCCGGCCGGCGTTCGTGCCTTTCACACCCATGGACACGATGAATAATTCCAGGATCGCCGGCTTCGCCGCCGTCCTCACCGCGGCACTGATCTCCGCCGCCGCCTGCCGCACGCGCGACGCGTCGGCGTCGCTGCCGCCGCGTGCTTCCCTGCCTGCTGGCGGGGGAGTCGTCGACAGCGCGATCGCGCCGGCCGAAGCACTGAAGCGCTTTCGCGCCGGGCTCGATCCCGTCGCCGGCTTCGACCGCAACGCCGCGCGGTCGCGCGACCTGCTCGTCGCCCGCTTCCTCGACGCGGTCGCCGCCCGCGATACCGCGGCGCTCCGCCGGCTCCGGCTCTCCCGCGCCGAGTTCGCGTACCTCTACTACCCCTCGACACAGTACACCCGGCCACCCTACGAGACCGCGCCCGACATCCTCTGGCAGCTGATGAGCGAGCGCAGCGCGAGCGGGATGCGGCGCGCGGTCGCGCGCGTGGGCGGCGGACCAATTCGCCTCGTCGGCTACGCCTGCGAGCCCGAGCCGAAGCTCGAAGGAAGGAACCGGTTCTTCGAGCGGTGCCGGCTCCGCTATCAGCGCGCCGGTGCCGACTCCATCGAGCAGCGCCGCCTCTTCGGCAGCATCATCGCCCGCGACGGGCGCTACAAGTTCGTCTCCTACGCGAACGACTTCTGAGCGCGGTGCCGGGCGCGAAGGGCCGCCGCGCCCCCGGCACGTCAGGCCGCGTTCACGACCGTCAGCAGGAAGATCCCGCCCCGCGGCGACGTCACTCCGTGCACGATTCCCGAGTTGAAGGCGACGAGGGTGCCGACGGGAAGCGTGCGCGACGCACCGCCGCTCTGCACCTCGATTTCCCCCTCGAGCACCTGCACCGTGATCGGCCCGTCGGCCTTGTGCGGCCTCAGCTCCCCTCCCGGCTTCACCGCGACCAGCGTGACGGTGAGCGCTCCCTCCTTCACGATCGTCCGCCCCGCCCGGGCCGGGCTCTCGGCGAGCTCACGCTTGACGATCTGCATCTGCTCGTCGAGCGAGAAGGAGAGGGTCGGGCCGGAGACCGGATGCTGGACGGGGGACATGTGTCGTACCTCGTGCTGAAGTGAGCGTCGACAGGCGCGGGGCGCATCCTCGAAGCTAATCGACTGCGCCCGCTCGGGCGCCGGGCCACGCCCGGGCGACCCGCGCCCACCGCGCCGCGTGCGAGGGGACGTGAACTTGCGTGAGCGTCGCTCCATCCCGACATGATCCAGCGACTGGCCGATGCCGATTGAACGACACCACCATCCGCGGCGCAGGTGGGAGCGCGCGGTGTCCGCGCTCCTCGCGTTAGGCGCGCTCACCGGCTGCGCCACCCTGGCGCCGGCGCGCTATCACGGTCCCGTCTCCGACCACTTCGACGGGAAGCGCTTCCACAATCACATCCCCTTCAAGGATCGGCAGATCGAGGACGCGCTCCGCCGCGAGCTGCACATCGTCGCGCGCAAGAGGGGTCACTGGGACGACTGGCAGGAGGTGACGACCGATATTCCGCCGGCCCGCGTCGCCGGCGGCGATCTCCGTGTCACCTTCGTCAACCACGCGACCGTGCTGATCCAGATGGACAGCGTCAACATCCTCACCGATCCCGTCTGGTCGAAGCGCGTCAGCCCGCTCTCCTGGCTCGGCCCGAAGCGGCACCGGCCGCCGGGTATCCGCTTCGAGGACCTGCCGCCGATCGATCTCGTGGTGATCAGCCACAATCACTACGACCACATGGACCTGCGGACGCTTCGTCGCGTCGTCGCGCGCTTCCATCCGCGCGTCGTCGCCGGACTCGGCAACGCGAGGTATCTCGCCCGCCACGGCATCGGCGGCGCGGAGGAGATCGACTGGTGGCAGTCGCTCGCTCTCGGCAGGGGACTCCGGCTGACGGGAGTGCCGGCGCAGCACTGGTCGGCACGGGGGCTGACCGACAAGTGGCTGACACTGTGGCTGGGCTTCGTCATCGACGGGCCTTCAGGCTCCGTCTACTTCGCCGGCGACACCGGCTTCGGGGAGTTCTTCCCGCTGATTCGCGATCGCTTCCCGCACATCCGCCTCGCCATCCTGCCGATCGCGCCCGCCCGTCCACGCGGTGCGATGGCCCCGCGCCACACCTCCGCCGGCGAGGCGGTGCGTGTCGCGGAGCTGCTCGGCGCTGCCACGTCGATGGCCGTGCACTTCGGCACCTTCCAGCAGGGGGACGACGGCGAGGACGAGCCGGTCGATTCGCTGCATGCCGCGCTCGCCGCCGCGGGCCAGTGCGCGCCGCGCTTCTGGGCGCTGCGCAATGGCGAGGCGCGGCTGGTGCCGGCCCTCGACAGCGCCGGCGCGGGGGCCGCGCCCAGCTGCCTAACGCTGCGAGTGGGTCCTGGCGCGCGGCACGGGGAGTCCCGCCGCGCCGTTCCCGTCGGGCTTCGAGAGCAGCGTCTGCACGACGTTGATGCTCGCCGCGGCGAACGCATCCGCGGAGGCGGCCACGTACAGCTCCCACTTGCGGTACCTGCGCTCGCTCCCCCTCGCGCTGGCATCCGACGGATGCGGACCCCTCCCCCCTCCCGGAAGCCTCCCCGCCCCAAGCCGGCTCACGGCGTCGGAGGCGCCAATTCGCGATGATCCCCGCACTCAAACGGTGTCCCCCCCCACCAGGGGTCGGAGTCGCCAGGGGTCGGAGTCGCCGGGGCGATGATGCCCGCACTCAAACGGTGTCCCCCCCCACCAGGGGTCGGAGTCGCCGGGGCGATGATACCCGCACTCAAACGGTGTCCCCCCCCACCAGGGGTCGGAGTCGCCGGGGCGATGA
>OEPS010000664.1_pt1 | contig 11787 bp, 10 predicted proteins | sample 1539411 | NCBI WGS metagenome assembly OEPS01 (sample SAMN02671747, study PRJEB22543) | soil metagenome | biome: bacteria | place: China:Hunan Province, Lengshuijiang City | collected 2012-10-15 | depth 0.08m m | reverse complement strand
CGAAGTCGGCAAGCGCCACAACCTGCCGCTGCTGAACATCTTCGACAAGAACGCCTTCGTGCTGCCTGCGGCCCAGGTGTTCAACCTCGACGGTAGCGTCAACGAAAGCGTCGACGCCACCCTGCCCGCCCAGTACGCCGGTCTTGACCGCTTTGTGGCGCGCAAGCAGATCGTTGCCGATTTCGACGCCGCCGGCCTGCTGGTCAGCGTCGACGACCACGCTCTGAAAGTACCGAAAGGTGACCGCTCCGGCACCGTTATCGAGCCATGGCTGACCGACCAATGGTACGTCTCGACCAAACCACTGGCCGAGCCTGCGATTGCCGCTGTCGAAGACGGCCGCATCCAGTTCGTACCCAAGCAGTACGAGAACATGTACTTCTCCTGGATGCGCGATATCCAGGACTGGTGCATCAGCCGCCAGCTGTGGTGGGGCCACCGTATTCCGGCCTGGTACGACGAGTCCGGCAAGGTCTACGTCGGCCGCAGTGAAGAAGAAGTGCGCAGCAAGCACAACCTTAGTGCCGACGTGGTCCTGAACCAGGACAACGACGTCCTCGACACCTGGTTCAGCTCGGGCCTGTGGACCTTCTCGACCCTGGGCTGGCCGCAACAGACCGAATTCCTGAAGAAATTCCACTCCACCGACGTGCTGGTCACCGGCTTCGACATCATTTTCTTCTGGGTTGCCCGGATGATCATGCTGACCATGCACCTGGTGAAGAACGAAGATGGCACCCCGCAAGTGCCGTTCAAGACGGTCTACGTTCATGGCCTGGTCCGCGACGGCCAGGGCCAGAAGATGTCCAAGTCCAAAGGCAACGTTCTGGATCCGCTGGACATCGTCGACGGCATCACCCTCGACGAGCTGCTGGAAAAACGCACCAGCGGCCTGATGCAGCCAAAACTGGCCGAGAAGATCGCCAAGCAGACCAAGGCCGAGTTCCCGGAAGGTATCGCCAGCTACGGCACCGATGCCTTGCGCTTCACCTTCTGCTCGCTGGCCTCGACCGGTCGCGACATCAAGTTCGACATGGGTCGCGTCGAAGGCTATCGCAACTTCTGCAACAAGATCTGGAACGCCGCCCGCTACGTGCTGGACAAGGGCGAAGACTGCGGTCAGAACGGCGAAGCCTACGAGCTGTCGCTGGCGGATCGCTGGATCATCTCCCAACTGCAGCGTACCGAAGCCGAAGTGACTCGCCAGCTGGAGCAGTTCCGCTTCGACCTGGCCGCTCAAGCGCTGTACGAGTTCATCTGGAACCAGTACTGCGACTGGTACCTGGAACTGTCCAAGCCTGTGCTGTGGGACGAAAACGCTCCAGTCGAGCGTGCTCGTGGCACCCGTCGCACCCTGGTGCGCGTACTGGAAGTAGCTTTGCGCCTGGCGCATCCGTTCATGCCGTTCATCACCGAGGAAATCTGGCAGCGCCTGGCGCCGCTGGCCGGTGCCGAAGGCAAGACCATCATGCTGCAGCCGTGGCCGGTGGCCAACGAAAGCCGCATTGATGCGGCGGCCGAAGACGACATCGAATGGCTCAAGGAACTGATGCTCGGCGTGCGCAATATCCGCGGCGAGATGAACATCGGCCCGGGCAAGCCGCTGCAACTGTTCCTCAAGAACGCCAGCGCCGAAGATCAGCGCCGCCTGCAGGAAAACGAAGCGCTGCTGAAGAAGCTGGCGAAGATCGAATCCTTCACCGTACTGGGCGAGCAGGATGAAGCCCCACTGAGCGCCACCGCGCTGGTGGGCGACCTGCAAGTGCTGGTGCCGATGGCCGGCCTGATCGACAAGGATGCGGAACTGGCGCGCCTGAACAAGGAAATCCAGCGTCTGCAAGGCGAAGTCCAGCGTGTCGGTGGCAAGCTGTCCAATGCCGCCTTCGTCGACAAGGCACCGCCTGCGGTGATCGACAAGGAACGCGCCAAGCTGGCCGAAGCCGAACAGGCCCTGGCCAACTTCACCGAGCAGCATGCGCGGATTGCCGCGCTGTAACGAGCGCTGTACTCAGTGATGCCATCGCGGGTCAAGCCCGCTCCCACAGCCTCTGTGGGAGCGGGCTTGACCCGCGATGCATTCAACCGGACAAAGGCAATGACCACACCCAGCAAACCGACCCTGCACCCGCGCAACCGCCATCAGGGTCGCTACAATTTTCCCGATCTGATCAAGAGCAGCCCCGAACTGGGCCGGTTCATGATCACCAACCCCCACGGCAAGCCCAGCATCGACTTTGCCGACCCCGACGCCGTCCGGGTGTTCAACCGTGCCCTGCTCAAGGCGCAGTACGGCATCCAGCACTGGGATATCCCTGCCGACTACCTGTGCCCGCCGATCCCCGGCCGCGCCGACTACATCCATGTAGCGGCCGACCTGCTCGCCGATGACAACAATGGCGAGATTCCCCGCGGCGCCCAGGTCCGCGCCCTGGATATTGGCGTCGGTGCCAACTGCATCTACCCGTTGCTGGGCCACAGCGACTATCGCTGGCGCTTTCTCGGCTCGGACATCGACGCCACCGCCCTGGCCGCTGCCAAGGCCATTGTTCAGGCCAACGGCCTGGACAAAGCCATCAGCCTGCGCCAACAAAGCAATCGCAAGCACATCCTGCTCGGCCTGCTCAAAGACGACGAACGTTACGACCTGACACTGTGCAACCCGCCCTTCCATGCTTCTCGCGAGGAAGCCACCCGCGGCAGTCAGCGCAAGTGGCGAGCCTTGGGCAAAGCCGATCCCAAGCGCAAACTGCCGGTGTTGAACTTTGGCGGGCAGAACAACGAACTGTGGTGCGAAGGCGGCGAAATCCGTTTCGTCGGCCAACTGGTCGCAGAAAGTGCTGCGCTCGGCCAGCAGGTGCTGTGGTTCACCTCGCTGGTGTCCAAGGCATCGAACCTGCCCGGCATCCAGGCCGCGCTGAAGAAGGCCGGCGTACAGGACCTGCGCATTGTCGAGATGGGCCAGGGCCAGAAACAGAGCCGCATGGTCGCCTGGACCTTCCAGGATGCCAACGCCCGCCAGGCTTGGCGCCAGAGCCGCTGGACAGCCAAGTAAAGCCCGCTCCCACAAGGGCATAAAAAAACCGCGTCCGGCTCACACCGGACGCGGTTTTTTGAGGCTGTTTACAATTACTTGTTTACAGCGTCGGTCAGCACTTTGGCTGGAACGAACTTGACGACTTTCTTGGCAGCGATTTCGATCGCAGCGCCAGTCGAAGGGTTGCGGCCGGTACGGGCAGGACGCTCGGTGATTTTCAGTTTGCCAATGCCTGGCAGAGTGATTTCGCTGCCATTTTCCAGTTGATCAGCAACGATCTGACCCAGTTGCTCCAGAGCGTTACGCGCGGTGGTTTTCGGCGCGTCGATAGCTTCGGCGATGTCGGCGATCAGTTGGTCTTTGGTCAATGCCATGGTGGTGTTCCTTCCCTATCAAATTCAGTGAGTATGCAGAGTGCTACGTCAGTCATCGAGCCAGACCTGCGGGGTAACCGGCGGTCCGGTGTTACAGCCACGTCAGCGTATGTAGATACGTAAAACGACGTTTGGTTCGACGTGACGCGAGCGGTCTGCCAGCAATGCGCCACACACGGGGCGCAAGACCGGGCAAAACTACCACAGGAATGGATAAATATCCGCAGCTGACAGGGTAAATGTGCAGGTTTTTCGGGGCTTTGCGCGAAAAAACGCAAAAAACTGAACAAAAAACGAACAACCGTCATTTCTGCCAACATCTGGCCGCAGAATCACCTCTGGCCTGAGGTACACTTGGCAGCTTTGCAACGCGGCCTGCACCGCCCATTTTCAACCGAGAATCCCATGCCGATCCGTCATTGCATCGTCCACCTGATCGACAAGAAACCCGATGGCAGCCCCGCTGTGCTGCACGCCCGCGATTCTGAACTGGCCGAGTCCAGTGCCATCGAAAACCTCCTGGCCGACCTCAACGACAGCTACAACGCCAAACAAGGCAAAGCCTGGGGCTTCTTCCATGCCGAATCCGGCGCCCACCCGTTCAGCGGCTGGTTGAAGGAGTACCTGGAAGACGGCAGCACCTTCACCGCCTTCAGCCGGGTAGCCGTCGAGCACCTGCAAAAACTGATGGAAGAATCCAACCTGTCGGTCGGTGGCCACGTCCTGTTCGCCCACTACCAGCAAGGCATGACCGATTACCTGGCCATCGCCCTGCTGCACCACAGTGAAGGGGTCGCGGTGAACGCTGAACTGGATGTCACCCCGTCCCGCCACCTGGACCTGGGCCAGTTGCACCTGGCTGCGCGGATCAACCTCTCCGAGTGGCAGAACAACAAGACTTCAAAGCAGTACATTTCCTTCATCAAAGGCAAGAATGGCAAGAAAGTTTCGGAGTACTTCCGTGACTTCATCGGCTGCCAGGAAGGCGTCGACGGTCCGGGTGAAACCCGCACCCTGCTCAAGGCCTTCAGCGACTTCGTCGAAAGCGAAGACCTGCCTGAAGAGGCCGCCCGCGAGAAAACCCAGACTCTGGTCGACTACGCCACCAGCCAGACCAAGGCCGGTGAGCCGGTGACCCTGGAGGAGCTTTCCGGACTGATCGACGAAGACCGCCCGCGGGCGTTCTACGAGCACATCCGCAACAAGGACTACGGCCTGTCGCCGGAGATCCCTGCCGACAAGCGCACCCTCAACCAGTTCCGCCGCTTCACCGGTCGCGCCGAAGGCCTGTCGATCAGCTTCGAGGCGCACCTGCTGGGGTCCAAGGTCGAATACGACGAGGAAGCCGGCACGCTGATCATCAAGGGGCTGCCGACGCAGCTGACCGATCAGCTCAAGCGTCGCAAGGACTGAGTCCCTGCCAGGAGGCCACCAGGGCCTCCTTGGCGCTTTTGCGCAGCCGCTTCACCAGGCGCTCCTGACGCAGCGCCTCGGCCTTGTCCGGCCAGGCCTCGACGTAAACCAGCGCCACCGCCGGGCTGGTGCTGAAGTAGCGGGCGCCCTGGCCCTTCTGATGCGCGATGAAACGCCGTTGCGGGTTGTCACTGATACCGCAGTACAACGAGCCGTTGGCGGCACGCACCAGGTAGACATACCAGGGTTTCACGGGAGTTTCGGCGGCTTCGGACACGGTGCGGACTATTCGACGGCAAAGCCCACAGCTTACCCGTTCAGCGACCGGCCTGAAACGCGCGCAAGCCTTTCAACGCCTGCTGGCGAACCTTGCCCTGGACCAGTGGCGTCCAACCAAGCAGCAGCCCCGTGGTGCCCAACGCCTGGCGCGACCAGCGCCACAGATCGAAGGTGTCGTGATGTTCGCAGATCTTGCCGTCGCGAAAGACAAAGCGCGCCTGGATGTCGTTGATCACAGTGCGCCCGGTCTGGCTGAACAGGTAGGTAGCAACCCAGTGGGCAGCTCCGCTGTGCTCGTCGGCCTTCACGCTGTCGAACGTCAGGGTAAAGTTCTTCGCACGGGTGGTGAGCATCCGCCACATGTCGCCGGCATCCTTGCCACGCAAGGTGCCGAAAGCAGGGTCACTGAAGACAATGTCATCGCTGTAGCAGGCCACCATCGCTTCGGCGTCAAGGCGCTGGAAAGCCTGATAAAAGCGGGTGATCAAAGCACTGTGGGCATCGCTCATGAGACGGGTCCGGGTCCGATGAAGTAGACCCGCACGATAGTCCGCTCATGTGGCAAAAAGCTATGGTCATTTAGCCGATGAATACCAGTGCTTTCAAACCCGCTCGCTAACCACTTGCACATGCAGGTTGCGCCCGGCCTTCAAGCCAAAACCGATAGCGCCGACGCCCAGCACCGCAAAGATCCAGCCGACCGCATTCCAGCCACCGGTCAGGTCATGCACCAGCCCCACCGCAAAAGGCCCCATGGACGCCAGGGTGTAACCGACGCCCTGGGCCATGCTCGACAGATTGGCTGCCACATGAGCGTCCTTGGAGCGCAGCACAATCAAGGTCAGCGCCAGGGCAAAGGTACCGCCCTGCCCCAGCCCGAGCACGATTGCCCAGCCCCACAACCCCTCCAGCGGCGCGTACAGGCAACCGAACAGGCCAGCCAGCGCCAGGAGCATGACCACGACAATGGCCAGGCGCTGGTCCTTGCCACGCGTCGCCAGCCACGGGGCGCTGAGCGAGCTGATCAACTGCACGATCACTGAACCGGAAAGCACCAGGCCCGCCTGGGTTGGAGAGAGCCCACGGCCGATCAGGATCGACGGTAACCAGCCAAAGACGATGTAAGCCAGCGACGACTGCAGGCCCATGTACAAAGTCACCTGCCAGGCCAGCGGATCACGCAGCAGGCCACGCACCCGATACGCCACATGATGGGCACCATGACCCTGGCGCGCTTGCGGTAACCAGATCAACGCCGCCAGCAAGGCAGGTATCAGCCAGAAGCCCAGGCCCAGGGACCAGCTGTCGCCGAAATGCTCGCTCAACGGCACCGTGGCACCAGCGGCCATCGCTGCTCCCAGGCACAACGCCATGGTGTAGACCCCGGTCAAGGTGCCAGCGTGCTTGGGAAAATCGCGTTTGACGATTCCCGGCAGCAAGACCCCGATCACACCGATACTGGCCCCGGCCATGATGCTGCCGACAAACACCCCGGTACTGCCAAAGGCACTGCGCACGGCGATGCCGGCGGCCAGGGTCAGGAGAATGCCAAGGATTACCCGTTCGCTGCCAAAGCGCCGTGCCAGCACAGGCGCCAACGGCGCAAACAGGCCCAGGCACAACACCGGCAAGGTGGTCAGCAATCCGGCCTGGGAAGCGCTCAGGCCAAGGCTCTCGGACACCAGGCTGAGCAACGGCGCCATGCTCGAAAGCGCCGGTCGCAAGTTCAGCGCCACCAGCACCAGCCCCAACAGCAACAGCCAGGGACGCTTGAGCAACACTGGCTGCTGTTGCACCTGCTCGTCGTCGGCCTCTGCGTCGATCAGCAATTCTTCCAGCTCCGGCCCATTGGCCGGCTGGGTATTTCGGGCAGCGTCATGCGCCATGGCAGCCTCGCAAGGTCAGGATTCGTTGATCAGTGTCCGGCTCAGGGCCTTGGCCTTGTCCGAATCGCGTTGTTCGATAGCGTCGAGAATGTGCCCATGCAGGTCGAACACCATCTGGCAGCGCGGCGCATGGCTCAGGTTGTGATGCACGGTGGCGGCCACTACTCCGGAGAAATAGCGGTACAGTTCGCTCAATGCCGGGTTGTGCGCAGCATCCACCAGACGTTGGTGGAAGATCAGGTCGCAGCTGACGTAACGCTCCAGGTCATCATGGAAATGCTCACTGCTATGCGCCAGTGCTTCGCGCAGGCCTTGCAGGTCCTCTTCTGTACGGCGCAGCGCCGCCAGGCCGATAGCTTCGGCTTCAAGGATATGACGCGTTTCCCGGGCCTGTTCCAGTGTGCAGCGCGACAGCGCCTGGACGGCCTGCAACGGGTCGACCGCAGTGCGCAGATAACTGCCGTCGCCCTGACGGACTTCGACCAGACCGCTGAAGGCCAACACGCGCATGGCTTCGCGCACGGTGTTGCGGCTGATGCCCAGTTCGCTGGCCAGCTCCGGCTCGGTTGGCAGGCGCTGGCCCACCGCCCAGGCGCCATTGGCGATGCGCTGGCGCAGTTGATCGACGGCCTGCTCGACCAGCGAGCGTTTGATAAGCAAGGTCATTTTGATCTTACATCCAATCATCGGATGAATTTAGATGGGAGAGAATACTCCCCGGCATTGTGCAAAAGCAATCGCGGGGCAAGCCCGCTCCCACAGATCGGTGGGAGCGGGCTTGCCCCGCGATGAATACAACCCGGAATCAGTTCAGAGCATCAACCAATGCCTGATTCATCTCCGGAGTACCAATGGTGATACGCAGGAACTGGGCAATGCGTGGTTGCTTGAAGTGACGCACGATCACCCCTTGCTCACGCAACTTGGCCGCCAGTTCGCCGGCATCCTGCTGCGGATGACGGGCAAAGATGAAGTTGGCTGCCGAAGGCAGTACTTCAAAGCCGCGGGCAGTGAGTTCAGCCACCACCTGCTCGCGACTGTCGATCACCTTGCGGCAGGTTTCTTCAAAGTAGGCACGATCCTCGAACGCCGCCGCCGCACCAACAATCGCCATACGGTCCAGCGGATAGGAGTTGAAGCTGTTCTTGATGCGCTCAAGGGCTTCGATCAGGTCCGGGTGACCAACGGCCAGGCCAACCCGCAGCCCCGCCAAGGAACGCGACTTGGACAGGGTCTGGGTGACCAGCAGGTTGTCGTAGCGATCAACCAGGCTGATAGCCGTCTGCCCACCGAAATCGATATAAGCTTCGTCGACCACCACCACCGTCTCCGGATTGGCCTTGAGCATCTGCTCGATGGCCTCCAGTGCCAACAGGCAGCCGGTCGGGGCATTGGGGTTGGGGAAGATGATGCCGCCATTGGGCCTGGCGTAATCCTCGACACGGATCTGGAACTGCTCGTCCAGCGCTACCGTCTCGTAAGGAATGCCATACAGGCCGCAATACACCGGATAGAAGCTGTAGCTGACGTCCGGGAACAGCAACGGTGCGCCGTGCTGGAACAGGCCGTGAAAAATGTGCGCCAGCACTTCGTCCGAGCCGTTGCCCAGGAATACCTGGTTACCCTTGACCCCGTAGTAGTCCGCTACCGCCTGTTTGAGCAGATCGCTGTTGGGATCGGGGTACAGGCGCAGATTGTCGTTCAGCTCGCCACGCATGGCTTCCAGCGCCTTGGGCGACGGACCATAAGGGTTCTCGTTGGTGTTGAGCTTGACCAGCTTGGCCAGCTTCGGCTGCTCACCCGGAACGTAAGGCACCAGATCCTTGACGAAGGGGCTCCAGAATTTACTCATGCTCATTTCCCCTTCTTCTCGGTGACAATGCGGTATTCAGCGCTACGGGCGTGGGCGGTCAGCGATTCGCCACGGGCCAGGATCGACGCTGTGTGGCCCAGTTCCGACGCGCCCTGCTCGGAGCAGAAGATGATCGACGAACGTTTCTGGAAGTCATAGACCCCCAGCGGCGACGAGAAGCGTGCCGTGCCGGAGGTTGGCAGCACGTGGTTCGGACCCGCACAGTAGTCGCCCAGCGCTTCGCTGGTGTGACGACCCATGAAGATCGCCCCAGCGTGACGAATCTGCGGCAGCCAGGCCTGAGGATCGGCCACCGACAGCTCCAGGTGCTCAGGCGCGATACGGTTGGCAACGTCCATGGCCTGCTGCATGTCACGCACCTGGATCAGCGCGCCACGGCCATTGATCGAGGTCTTGATGATCTCGGCACGCTCCATGGTCGGCAGCAGCTTGTCGATGCTGGCAGCCACCTTGTCGAGAAATGCTGCATCCGGGCTGACCAGGATCGCCTGGGCATCTTCATCGTGCTCGGCCTGGGAAAACAGGTCCATGGCGATCCAGTCCGGATCGGTCTGACCGTCGCAGACCACGAGGATTTCCGAAGGACCGGCAATCATGTCGATCCCCACCTGGCCAAACACATGGCGCTTGGCGGTGGCGACATAGATGTTGCCGGGACCAACCACTTTATCCACCTGCGGCACGCTCTCAGTGCCGTAGGCCAGCGCCGCTACCGCCTGGGCGCCACCGATGGTGAACACCCGGTCGACACCGGCAATGCAGGCAGCGGCGAGCACCAGCTCGTTGACTTCACCGCGCGGCGTTGGCACCACCATCACCACTTCAGCAACACCGGCAACCTTGGCCGGAATGGCGTTCATCAGCACCGACGACGGGTAGGACGCTTTGCCGCCCGGCACATACAGGCCGGCACGGTCCAGCGGGGTGACCTTCTGGCCCAGCACCGTACCGTCGGCTTCGGTGTAGCTCCAGGAGTCCTGTTTCTGCCGCTCGTGGTAGTTGCGCACGCGATCGGCAGCCTTTTCCAGGGCTTCGCGCTGGGCCGGGGTGATACGTGTCAGGGCCAGTTCCAGGCGCTCGCGACCGAGAATCAGGTCGTCGATCGACTTGGCATCAACGCCATCGAAACGCTGGGTGAACTCCACCAGTGCCGCATCGCCGCGCTCGCGCACAGCCTTGATGATGTCGAGCACACGCTGGTTGACCGCATCGTCAGACACACTTTCCCAGCTCAACAGATGATCCAGATGTCGGGCGAAATCCGGGTCAGCGGCATTGAGTCGGGCAATTGCAGTGGACGTGGTCATAGCGAGGGCCTCAATAAATGGCGAATGCTCAGGCGCCCTAAGCTACCAGTCCATCCGCGCGGGCACCCGAGAAAATTGGCTATGACGCGGATAGACGGGCGCGACAGCGAAGGTCGCGCGCAGAAGTCAGCCGCGGTGTCGCGATTCGACAGCCTGGCGCAGGGTGTCGATCAGGCTCTGGATGCGCGCATGCTGCATCTTCATCGAAGCCTTGTTGACCACCAGCCGGGAGCTGATGGTGGCAATCAGTTCCTGGGGTTCCAGGCCATTGGCACGCAGGGTGTTACCGGTGTCGACGACGTCGATGATTTTATCGGCCAGGCCGATCAGCGGCGCCAGCTCCATCGAACCGTACAACTTGATGATATCGACCTGACGGCCCTGTTCGGCGTAGTAGCGCTTGGCAACATTGACGAACTTGGTCGCCACGCGCAGACGGCCCTTGGGCTCGACGGCACCGATAGCACCGGCGGTCATCAGCTTGCACTGGGCGATCTGCAGGTCCAGAGGCTCATAAAGGCCCTGGCCGCCGTACTCCATCAGCACGTCCTTGCCGGCCACACCCAGATCGGCGGCGCCATGCTCGACGTAGGTCGGCACGTCGGTAGCCCGTACGATCAGCAGGCGAACATCGTCCTGGGTCGTCGGAATGATCAGCTTGCGGCTCTTGTCCGGGTTCTCGGTCGGAACAATACCGGCGTCCGCCAGCAGCGGCAGGGTATCGTCGAGAATCCGACCTTTGGATAGCGCGATGGTCAACATGGGAAACGTCGGTCCTTATGCGGCTACAGCCGGCCGGGCCTGATATGGCCCGACCGCATTCAATTCGGTGCAGCAATTGGCTGGCGCGTCCCTGCGCCGTTCACAGACTAGCCCGGTACGCGACGGATCTTGGCGCCCAGCATCTGCAGTTTTTCTTCGATGCACTCGTAACCACGGTCGATGTGGTAGATGCGATCGATCAGGGTATCGCCTTCGGCGACCAGCGCCGAGAGTACCAGGCTTGCCGAAGCCCGCAGGTCGGTCGCCATTACCGGTGCGCCCTTGAGAGTCTTGGTGCCGGTGACGATGGCGGTGTTGCCTTCGACCTGGATCAGCGCGCCCATGCGGTGCATTTCGTACACGTGCATGAAACGGTTTTCGAAGATCGTCTCGATCACCGCACCCGTGCCTTCGGCAATGGCGTTGAGCGAGATGAACTGCGCCTGCATGTCGGTCGGGAACGCCGGGTACGGGGCGGTACGCAGGTTGACGGCTTTTGGCCGCTTGCCGTGCATGTCCAGCTCGATCCAGTCTTCACCGGTAGTGACTTCGGCGCCAGCTTCCTTGAGTTTCTCAAGAACGGCTTCGAGGATGGTCGGATCGGTGTCCTTGACCTTGACCCGACCGCCGGTGACGGCAGCAGCGACGAGGTAGGTACCGGTTTCGATACGGTCCGGCATGACCCGATAGGTCGCCGAACCCAGACGCTCGACGCCATCGATGGTGATGGTGTCGGTGCCAGCACCCTGGACCTTGGCGCCCATGGCGTTGAGGAAGTTGGCCAGATCGACCACTTCCGGCTCACGCGCGGCGTTCTGCAGCACGCTGCGGCCCTTGGCCAGGGCAGCGGCCATCATGA
>OEPS010000662.1_pt1 | contig 11799 bp, 11 predicted proteins | sample 1539411 | NCBI WGS metagenome assembly OEPS01 (sample SAMN02671747, study PRJEB22543) | soil metagenome | biome: bacteria | place: China:Hunan Province, Lengshuijiang City | collected 2012-10-15 | depth 0.08m m | reverse complement strand
TACGTTATGTGAATGAAACGACATCGGATGGGATCGATCCCGCTGGTGCATTGATGATAAGGAGACTTCAATGAAACTCGTGCCTATGCTAAGTGGTATAGCTATTGCGGTGGCGTTGTCCGCCTGTGCAGGTAAGAGCGCTCAGGTGCCGGTGCCCGCAGCTGACCCGAACGGGATTACTACACTTTCACAGCAGTCAATTCAGCAGCCAAATGTATCCGGTACAATCTGGATCAAGCAAAGAGTGGCTCTGCCGCCGGATGCGGTATTAACGGTAACGCTGTCTGATGCTTCACTGGCTGATGCACCGTCGAAAGTGCTGGCGCAGCGTGCGGTTCGCACCGAGGGTAAACAGGCGCCATTTAGCTTCGTACTGCCTTACAATCCAGCAGATGTGCAGCCAAATGCGCGTATCCTGCTGAGTGCGGCGGTAACGATCAACGATAAACTGGTCTTTATTACCGACACGGTGCACGAAGCGATTAACAACGGTGGAACAAAAGTTGACCTGAATCTGGTCCCGGTGCAGCAAACGGAAGTTCCGCTTGCGCCTCAGACTAACCAGCCGGCTGTCGCAACCCCACCTACGCAGCTGTAATTCCTGCCTTTACCCTCTCCTGCGGGAGAGGGTTCAGTACACCCAACGGTATTTCTGCAAATCGATCTGTCCCGAACCTGACACCTGCACACCTTCTGACAATAACGCCTGACGCTGGCGCTGCAAATCCGGCCCGGTAAGCGAAATGGCACCGTGACGATTCACCACACGATGCCACGGCAAAGCACTTCCTTCCGGGAGTCGCTTCAGAACGCCACCCACCTGACGTGCCGCACGCGGTGAGCCTGCAAGACGCGCTACCTCACCGTAGGTGGTGACAACCCCTTCCGGGATGGAGGCCACGATTTGCCACACGCGTTGCGGGAAAGAGTCATGTTCGTCCATTTATCACTCCAGTGGGTCGTAATGAAGTGTGATGGTAAACGAAGATGAAGGCGATTGCCGCTTAAGTTTGCGCAATAAACCAGCATCCAGATGCCCATGGCTTGCAATTGACGGGCGGCATAGGGATAATGCGCCAGCGCGTTGGTTAACAACGCTCTCAATGGGGGCTCTGTTGGTTCTCCCGCAACGCTACTCTGTTCACCAGGTCAGGTCCGGAAGGAAGCAGCCAGGGCAGACGACGTGTGTGCCGGGATGTAGCTGGCAGGGCCCCCACCCATTTCTCCCCCCCAAAAAAATCTTCTGCTTTAGATAGCGTTGCTCTCAGGCTATTAATCCTTATAGATAAAGTGGTTTTTATAAGCCCGGAAATATATCTTTCATTTAACTGAAATAATATTGTCATAAACCTGTAATAATAGACTGTCATTTTATTATCGGGTGTCTTTTTTCCGTCATAAGCAAAAAATATATATCTGGATTAGAAAGTTAACTTCGTGTATTAAATTAAACACGGTTTCCGAAGGGAAGTGACAATTATGGCTACTGCGGTTTTAAATGTTAAAATTGATGAAGCGCTAAAAGAAAGACTTCGCCACTATGCCGAAGTAAATAATGAGAATTTAAGCGTGACCACAGAGAAACTGCTGCTGCTGGCGTTTGAAGCAGTAGAAGAGGCGGGAGTATCGGAAGAGGATATTGATAATCAGCATACGGAAGAAGAGAGCGTTTCTCCATTTACTCCTAAAGAAATCAAGGCACTACGTAAACTTCTGAAGAAGAGAAAATGAAACAACAACTGTCGACCGCCCATGACTACAAAGAGGCCTGCGATCTGTTGCGTTCAGGCTACGTCAAACATGTACGTCTTGGCTGGAATGTAGGAAGTGATGAGTTCTTTCGTATTGCGTCTGACTGGTGTGATACCGGCGCAAAAATAAAGAAAGAGGGTGAAGATTTTGTTATTTCACTGAAAGGTTTCCCGATTCCTCCTCAGCACTAATTCCTGATCGGTGAAAACAGCTGACTGCCTCTATGACAGTCAGCTGTTTTTATTATTTACAAAAAAATTTTACACCAGGCTTCGTTTAATCGAGGGCGTGGTTTGATTCAGGGCGAGCCACAACGGCTTGATTCTCAATAACGCTTGCTCGAGTTCTTCCGGTTCAAGTGAGAAAGGCATACGCAAATAGCGATCAAATGCCCCTGAAAGACCGAATCGCGTGCCGGTCCCCATGTTGATCCCAATCGTCTCAGCCCGTGCGGCGAGCTGCGTTGCCAGCATCCCCGGCAGTTCAATCCAGTACGAAAGCCCGCCTTCGGCTTCATGGAAGGTCCAGTCCGGGAAATGCTCGCGCAGGAGTTCCCCGCACCTGTTCCGTCGTTCCACCAGCATTTTCCGGCGAGCGGGCAAAAAGGTGTCGCTGTTTTCGATAAGCCACAGCGTTGCCAGCTGTTCCAGCATAGGGGAACCGAGGTCCAGCGTATCGCGCGCCTGAGCGAGCGCCGCGATGGTGCGTGAAGAGGCGCGGATCCAGCCGAGACGCAGTCCACCCCAGAAGCTTTTCCCGGCAGAGCCCAGCGTAATCACCGCCGCACCAGGATTAAACGCTGCCAGAGGGGGCGGCGGCGGCGCATCAAACCAGAGATCGAGCATGGTTTCGTCCACGACCAGCGTGGTACGCGTCCGCGCGGCGATGTCGGTGATCGTCTGACGGGTGGCGGCGTCCATACAGCGTCCCGTTGGATTATGAAAATCCGGCATCAGGTAGGCCAGGCGCGGGGCCGTTTGGGCAAGCGTTGCCGCGAAACCGTCGGAATCCCAGCCGCTTTCAGGCAGTGATACGCCTACCGGTCGGCAGAGTGCCCCCTGAATAGCGGCGATCGCCAGCGGGTAGGTTGGATGGTCGACGACGATGCGATCGCCTGGCCCGGTCATCATGCGCAATACCAACGCAAAGCCGCTGACGGCACCATTTACGACCATCACTTCGTCTGCCCGCGTTGGCAGCCCGCGCGCGGTATAGCGTGCGGCAATGGCTTCCCGCAGCGCGGGCAACCCGAGCTGGTCATAGCCCGTCAGCGCAAGGTGCTGGGTAATCGCCGTCAGCGCATGGGTATACGCCTGATGGATTTCGGGCCCGGCGTTGAGTGCGGCGGTGGACAGGTCCAGCGCCGCGCTGGCCGCAGAAAGCGTCGGTACCGCGCGGGTATCCGGCAGGATCACGCGTGAGCCGCTGCCGTGGCGACTTTCCAGATAACCCTCTTCCCGCAGATGGGCGAGCGCGCTGCCAACGGTGGTTCGGCTGACGTTTAGCGTACTGGCTACTTCCCTCTCACCCGGTAGCCGCGTATTCAGCGCCAGCCTGCCATCCAGAATAAGCAGACGTAATGCATCGGCCAGCTGACGCCAGAGCGGCGTACGCGACGAGGATTGTTGCCAGTGGCCTAAAAGGCGTGCCAGAGACTGGCTTCCAAAACGACGAGATGACATATGCAGTCCACTATTTAGAAACTGGACATTAATCATAGAGCCATTTTGACCCAATATAAAACGCTGGTTCACTGGAGAAGATAAAAAATGGTACGTCGTCTGCTACAGCTTTATGTCGGTTTAGGGCTTTATGGCCTTTCCACCGCGATGTTTATTCGTGCGGATCTGGGCGTCGATCCGTGGGACGTCTTTCACCTTGGGGTGGCCTTACAAACGGGGATGACCATTGGTACGGTCATCATTGTGACCGGTGCGGCGGTGCTTCTGCTGTGGATCCCGCTGCGTCAGATGCCCGGGCTGGGCACCCTCAGTAACGTTATCTGTATTGGCGTGGCGGCAGATGCTTCAATGGCCTTAATCCCTGAGTTGAGTTCGCTGCCTGTCCGCATCGCGCTGCTGGTGTCCGGGATCGTCGCGAACGCCATAGCAACCGGGATGTATATCGGTGCAGGTTTTGGGTCAGGTCCGCGCGACGGCCTGATGACCGGGATCCACGCCCGGTTAGGCTGGTCAATCCGCAGCGTGCGCACCTTTATTGAAGTCTCTGTTCTGATTATCGGTTGCCTGCTTGGCGGTTCATTTGGTGTGGGGACAGTGATTTACGCCCTGACCATCGGCCCGCTTATCCAGCTCTGTTTGCCGTGGTTCCGTCAAAAGCCGCGTATCGAGACGGTTCCTCAGCCAGAGCGGGTTGTTTAATTTTGCGAAGCGCTCACATGTTTTAATGGCGTCGCTGTGCCAGAATAGCGGCTTGTTATCAAGCGATGCCGGACTGCATGAAAGCGATCACACTCTATGACGTTGCCCTCCTCGCGGGGGTGTCTTACCAGACCGTGTCCCGCGTGATTAATGGCGCGGAGCACGTCTCCACCCGCACGCGGGAAAAGGTGCAGCAGGCGATGGCCGAACTGCACTACGTGCCTAATCGGGGCGCACAGCAGCTGGCGGGGAAACGGACCCGTACGCTGGGGCTGATCACCACCGATCTGGCCCTGCATGCACCCTCGCAAATTGTCTCAGCGGTAAAATCCCGCGCGGCAGAGCAGGGGGCAAGCGTCTTAATTTCAATGGTGGAGCATGTTCAGCAATGCCAGGCTGCGGTGCAGGAACTGCTGGCTCAGCGTGTGGAAGCCTTACTGGTCAATGTCCCGCTGGACGATCCTGACGCAGAGCAGCTTCAGAAAATGGCTTTGCCTGTGCCTGTACTGTTCCTCGATGTTTCCCCTTCGGCGCAGGTCAACAGTCTGGTATTTAACGCCGGGCAGGGGGCCGCGCTGGGCGCGGAACATCTGATTTCTCTGGGGCATCAGCGCATCGCTCTTCTCAGTGGACCAGAGAGTTCCGTTTCAGCGCGTGCGCGTCTGGCGGGCTGGAAAACGACCCTGGCACAAGCCGGTCTTGAAGCCGCTGACGAGGTTCATGGCGACTGGAGCGCCGCCTCCGGATATGAAAAAGGCCACCAGCTTTTATCCGGATCGCAACTACCTGACGCCATTCTGGTCGCGAACGATCAAATGGCGCTGGGCGTGATGCGCGCCTGCGTTGAGAAGGGCATTGCTATACCGGGCCAGATATCGATTGTCGGGTTTGATGACACGGCCGACAGCGCCTGGTTTTCACCGCCGCTGACCACCGTTCGGCAGGCTTTTCGTGAGGCGGGCGAGCGCAGCGTGGAATGGCTGCTGACGCCGGCGAGGAGTGAAAAATGCTGGCAAGAGCAGCTTCCCGTCACGCTGATCGCGCGTCATTCGAGCGCCCGTCGCGCAGCCGATCGGGTTGATCGGGAAGAGCTTGCCCATCAACTGAGAAATCTGGCATTGCTGGCTGAAAAAATCGCGCGGGGATAAATCTTTTGTGATCCGGCTCGCTACGTGAGGATCGCACACTTTACCCTTCTCTGTTGCCAGGGCATGTTGACTGAAATTGTGAGCGCTTCGCAAAGAGGTTATTATGTCTGACACATCAACGCTGACCCTCAGCGCACTTCTGGCTCGTCGGGACTGGGAAAACCCCGGGGTGACGCAGTGGAATCGCCTGGCGGCCCACGCGCCGTTTCACAGCTGGCGTGACGAAGCCTCTGCCAGAGAAGAGGCGAAAACCCCGAACAAACGTTCTCTCAACGGGGTGTGGCAGTTTAGCTTTTTTGCAGCACCAGAACAGGTTACGCAGGCATGGGTAGAAGAGGATTATACCGATGCCGTCGCGATGCCCGTTCCTTCGAACTGGCAGATGCAGGGCTTTGATACGCCGATCTACACCAATGTGACCTATCCGATCCCCGTCAATCCGCCCTGCGTTCCGACAGAGAATCCTACCGGTTGTTACTCGCTCACATTTGAGATGGATGACGCCTGGCTGCATGGCGGGCAAACCCGCATTATCTTCGACGGGGTAAACTCAGCATTCCATCTCTGGTGCAACGGCCAGTGGATTGGCTATTCCCAGGACAGCCGCCTGCCCGCCGAGTTTGATCTCACGGCAGCGCTGCGTTCAGGCCAGAACCGTCTTGCGGTCATGGTGTTGCGCTGGTGCGACGGGAGCTATCTTGAAGATCAGGACATGTGGCGCATGAGCGGTATTTTCCGTGACGTATCGCTGCTGCATAAGCCTGAGACGCAGATTGCGGATTACCACGTTGTGACCGATCTCAACGTGGAGTGCGACCGCGCAATGCTTAACGTCGACGTCGCGCTGGCCGGCTCCTGCTATTCAGCCTGCGAAGTGATCATCACCCTGTGGCGAAACGGCGAAAAATGCGCCAGCGTCACGCAACGCCCCGGCTCTGCGGTGGTTGACGAGCGAGGGCGCTGGGCCGAGCGGCTAGCGGTGGCGATCCCCGTCAAAGAGCCCGCACTGTGGAGTGCGGAAACGCCTGAACTTTACCGGCTGACAATTGCGCTTAGGGACGCACAGGGTGATGTGCTGGACGTCGAGGCATGCGACGTCGGCTTTCGCCGGGTTGAAATCAGCAAGGGTCTGCTTAAGCTCAACGGTAAACCGCTGCTGATTCGGGGCGTGAACCGCCATGAGCATCATCCGGAAAACGGGCAGGTGATGGATGAAGCGACGATGCGCCGCGATATCGAGCTGATGAAGCAGCACAACTTTAATGCCGTCCGTTGCTCGCATTACCCGAATCATCCGCTGTGGTACAAGCTTTGCGATCGCTACGGTCTGTACGTTGTGGACGAGGCCAATATCGAAACCCACGGCATGGTGCCAATGAGCCGTCTTGCTGACGATCCCCGCTGGCTGCCAGCCATGAGTGAACGCGTGACCCGCATGGTGCAGCGCGATCGTAACCATCCGTCCATTATCATCTGGTCGCTGGGGAATGAGTCCGGGCACGGTGCAAACCATGATGCGCTTTACCGCTGGCTGAAAACTACCGATCCAACGCGCCCCGTGCAGTACGAAGGCGGTGGGGCGAATACGGCGGCAACCGACATTGTCTGTCCGATGTATGCTCGTGTTGATCAGGACCAGCCGTTCCCGGCGGTGCCAAAATGGGCAATCAAAAAATGGATCGGCATGCCGGATGAAACTCGCCCGCTGATCCTCTGTGAATATGCCCACGCGATGGGCAACAGCTTTGGCGGGTTCGCCAAATACTGGCAGGCATTTCGCAGTCATCCGCGCCTGCAGGGCGGGTTCGTCTGGGACTGGGTCGACCAGGCGCTGACGAAGAAAGACGAAAACGGCAAACCCTTCTGGGCTTACGGCGGTGACTTCGGTGATAAACCGAATGACCGACAGTTCTGCCTGAATGGTCTGGTATTCCCGGATCGCACGCCGCATCCGGCGCTGTATGAAGCGCAGCGCGCGCAGCAGTTTTTCACCTTTACGTGCGTGAGTACCTCTCCGCTAGTGATTGAGGTGAAAAGTGATTACCTGTTCCGCCACACCGACAACGACGTGGCGAGATGGTCGGTTACCCGCGACGGGGAGGTGCTGGCTCAGGGTGAGGTTGCGCTTTCCATTCCCCCTCAGGGGCAGCAGCGTCTGGAAATCTCGCTGCCGACGCTGACGGCCGAGCCGGGGGAGGTCTGGCTTAATGTGGAGGTTATCCAGCCGCAGGCAACAGCCTGGTCACCGGCGAATCATCGCTGCGCGTGGGATCAGTGGCTGCTTCCGACGCCGCTGTACGTTACGCCACCGCGGGCAGTCGGGATCCCGCCGGTATTCACAGAGCAGGATGATGTGCTGGACATTACCCATGGAGAGCAACGCTGGCGGTTCGATCGCGCCTCGGGAAATCTCACGCAGTGGTGGAACAACGGCGTTGAAACCCTGCGCTCGCCGCTGACGGATAACTTTACCCGTGCGCCGCTGGATAATGACATTGGCGTGAGCGAAGCCACGCAAATCGATCCGAATGCCTGGGTTGAACGCTGGAAAGCGGCCGGAATGATTGAGATGTCTGCGCGCCTGCTTATGTGTGAAGCGGAACCGCATGCTAATGACGTGGTCGTGACCACGCGACACGTCTGGGAGTATCTCGGTAAGGCGCTGTTTTTGAGCCATAAGGTCTGGCGGATTGACGATTGCGGCGTGCTGCATGGCGATGTGCAGGTGCTGGTGGCGTCCGATATTCCCGAGCCCGCGCGTATCGGCCTGAGCGTCCAGTTTGCTCAGCTACCGGATACGGTGAGCTGGCTGGGGCTGGGGCCATTCGAGAACTATCCGGACAGGAAGCTGGCGGCGCAGCAGGGGCGCTGGACGTTGCCGCTCGATGCGATGCAGACCCCCTACATTTTCCCGACAGAAAACGGTCTGCGCTGTGACACCCGAGAACTTGCCTGCGGGGCGCACGTGCTTCAGGGAAATTTCCATTTCTCTGTTAGTCGCCACAGCCAACAGCAGCTTCGTGAGACAACGCATCAGCACTTGCTGCGCGATGAGCCGGGCTGCTGGCTCAATCTGGATGCATTCCATATGGGCGTTGGCGGTGATGATTCCTGGAGCCCAAGCGTTTCACCGGAATTCATCCTGCAACATCGTCAGCTTCGCTACGCCTTTAGCTGGCATCAGAACGCACTGTAGCGTGCCAGTCGCGGCCACCGCGGGTGGCCGCGTCGCTCAGGATAAAATCCCGCTCAGCCCGTGAAGACTCATGTAGATCCCGACGAGGGTAATCAGTGCCGCTGATATCCAGGGCGCTTTTCGCGAAAACTCGCTGAAACCCAGCCAGCGCTTCGTCGCGTGCCTAAGGCTTAAGGCGGCAATCGCCCCGGAAGCCACCAGCGTCAGTGCGAGACCAATACTGAAGCTGAACACCAGCGTTGCGCCGAGTGCGAAATGTTTGAGCTGCAGGCAAATCAGCAGCACCGTTATGGACGCCGGGCAGGGAATAAGCCCGCCCGTCAGGCCAAACAGGGCGATCTGCCCGGTAGTGACGTTTTGTCCGTTGAAACGACGGTTAATATCCTGGGCATGCGCACGCTGGTGGGCGTCTTGCCACTCTTCTTCAACCAGTTGATGACCGGGGTTGTGATAATCATGATGATGGTCGTGGTCGTGGTCGTGGTCGTGGTCATGATCATGATGCTCGTGCGGCTGGCTCTCTTTCCAGGTGCGCCAGGCCATCCAGAGCGCGATCGCAATGATCAACACGCCAGAGATCAACTGGAACCAGGGCTCAGACGTATGAGCATCCCAGCCCCGACCAAACCATAATCCCGCCATTGCAATGATCCAGACCACCGCCGTGTGAGACAGGGTTGCGGCAAGCCCGAGAAGGATCGCCTGCTTAAGCGTCCCGCGGATCGCCACGATAAAAGCGGCCATCATCGTTTTTGAGTGGCCCGGCTCAAGGCCATGCAGTGCACCGAGCAAAATAGCGCTGGGCACAAACAGCCAGGCGTTGCCCTGTTGAAGGAGAGAAGCAAAATCGTTCATTGAACATTCCGGGAGAAAATGGTGCTCTGATACTACTCCCCCCCAGTAGTCTAATACTACCCCCCAGTAGAAAAATACTCAGGGGGAGTAGGGCGTGATATGCTTAAAACGTCAAATTAGGGGGAAAGAGATGTCACATACGGTTCGCGACAAGAAGATGTTATTAACCCGCCTGAAAAAAATTCAGGGGCAGAGCAACGCGCTGGAAAAAATGCTTAATAGCGACCACGAATGCGCCGATGTTCTCCAGCAGCTGGCAGCGATCCGCGGGGCGGTCAACGGCATGATGATGCAGGTGATCGAGGGCCATTTAACCGATCACGTGGTGAAAGAGCCCGAAGAAGAGCAGCGTGAAGCCGATCTTGGCGTGGTTTTAAAGGTGATCAAATCCTACCTTAAGTAGAATGCGTCTTGAGGTTCATTTCCGCCCAGAGAATAAATTCCTCCCTTGGCAGCGCCTTACTGTAGTACCACCCCTGTCCATACTGCACCCCGTGAAGGTGCAGCCAGCGGAGCTGCCCGTCGGTCTCTATACCCTCCGCCACCATGGCCAGATTCAGCGATTTCGCCATTTCAATAATGTGCGGGGTGACGTTTTTGTACTCCAGCGCGTCCACAAACGACTTATCTATCTTTAACGTGTCGACGTCCAGATCCTGTAGGTAGCTCAGACTGGAATAACCGGTACCAAAATCATCGATATAGATGGCATGACCCGAACGGCGGAATGCCGCGATGGCCGGTGCGCTAATTTTAGGATCGGCAAAGCCGCGCTCGGTTAACTCAAGGGCGATCTGCCTGGGATGGACTTTCCACTTATTGAGCAACTGGCTCAGCAGAGGCGGCAACTTGCCGGAGAGTAAATCGGCAGGCGCAAGGTTAATGGAAATATGCTGATCGCCATGCAGATGTAGCCAGTGACCCATATCCTCAAACAGTTTTTCGATGACTAGCTGCGTCAGTTGCGAAATAAGGCCCGTCTGTTCCGCTAGCGGAACGAAAATTTCCGGTGAGAGATAGCTCCCGTCGGGCTGAGGCCAGCGGGCAAGCGCCTCTGCACCGACAATTTTCCCACTGCAGAGCGCCACAATGGGCTGGTAGTTAACCACAAATTCGCGGTTATTAATCGCATCAAGCAGCCTGTAGCGTGGGGATTGGATACGCCGCAGGATGCGCAGAACAAAAAGCGCGGCAAGCAGGCTTATCAACACGCCAAACGGCAGCCAGAAAAGAAGTTGCCGATGCCAGGTTTCAGCCAGCGGTTTTAACGCCGCCCAGGCGACGATATTAAACCCCAGTTCAGGAACAGGCTTAATAATATACATTGAGCCGTTGTACTGAACGCGGGTCATTTCCCGATCGACAATCATGTTGCGGATATGAGGAGCAAGCGTGTTGCTGCTGGCAAAAACGAGGTGTGTTGAGCTGCCCACCAGCGCGGCATCAATTGCGATCTCACCGAAAGGGATCACATCCACCAACGAGGCTGGATCGATCAGCACAAGGTAATGGCCTTTGCCCAGCGCGGCCATATAGCGGTTAAAACCAAGATCGTTTTGCGTGGTCAGCCAGGCACTGTAACCATCTGCAGTAATACGCATCGGGGGTGGGAAAGCGGCTGCGTCGCTGTCTTGTTCCAGCGAGGAGCAGAGGGGCTTCAGGCTGTCGATGTAGATCACTTCCTGAACATAACGCCATGAGAAAGCAACCCGACGCATTTCCCGTAAATGCAGATAACTACAGGGAGGCCCCTCAAAGGCCTGAAGCCGGGTCAGCGCTTCTTTTGCCTGATCAACAACCCTGTCGGTACGAAGCAGCACGCGGGAGGCGTAACTATCAAGCACATCGACAAATTTATCCTCCGCCTGGCGATGCGCCAGCCAGATACTGAGGCAAATCGGTACCAGCACAGAAAATATCAGTATGCCTGTGACCAGGCTGACCAGATGTCGGGTTTTCATGCTGCTGTTTCCTTTCTCATATGCCTGTTACCGGGCACAGAGTCGCTTGTCGGAGGCGAAAGATTTTACCGCGAAATGATATAGTTATAGCACGCAGGTGTCATGATTTTCATTTTGTCGCAGACCTTTAAGGACGTTTTGCGAGGAAGGGTGGGAATTTTCAGGGGTTGTTTTTTCAACTGAGCCTGGATATTATTTTGTTATGTTATAACAAAACATGAAGAGCGTATGATGAAACCTGATATCCATCCAGCCTATCGCACCGTGGTGTTTCACGACACCAGTGCCAACGAATACTTTAAAGTCGGATCGACCATCAAGACCGACCGTGAAATTGAGCTCGACGGTGAAACGTATCCGTACATCACCATCGAAGTCTCTTCAAAATCACACCCGTTTTATACCGGTAAGCAGAAAACGTTCTCGACGGATGGCAGCGCTGCGCGCTTCCGCAAACGTTTTGGCGGCTTTCTTAATGCGAAGCGGGGTTAACCATGCAGGTACTT
>OEPS010000661.1_pt1 | contig 11803 bp, 11 predicted proteins | sample 1539411 | NCBI WGS metagenome assembly OEPS01 (sample SAMN02671747, study PRJEB22543) | soil metagenome | biome: bacteria | place: China:Hunan Province, Lengshuijiang City | collected 2012-10-15 | depth 0.08m m | reverse complement strand
GTATTTTCAACAGAAACTTGCATGGATATTCCTCGTTGCACAGACGTTAGCCGGCGATACCCGACTCCAGAATCAAGGGCAAGCATTCTAGTGGCTCAAAGGCCAGAAGTCACCCCGTTCAAGACGACGGGAAAGTACGCCGGTCCATTTCATTTACAGCCCCCGGCAAAAACCTTGCCCAGGGGCGCTCAAGACCCGCTGTTCAAGGCCTGCACGCCTCCATTGAGTGGGGCGGCGCGCACGACCTGGAACAGCCAGAAATACTTGTCAAAACACTACAGGATCGCAGCTTGGCGCTCAGGGCGCCGCCTCGTCGATCTCGTTGACACTGCAATACTCTTCCCATTCCATGCCCAGCGCCTCGGCTACCTCCCGATGCACTTCCAGGCGCATGGCCTGAAGCTCTGCTTCGGAGCCTGCGATCAGTTGCAGGGTCAGTTCCCAGGGCTCAAGCCCCTGCTCCTGTGCGGCATCTTCGAAAGCCCACTCGATTTGCTGTTGCTGCTCATGGGCACTGAGCCCGGCAATTTCTTCGAGCAGTTGCGGATTGGCTGCGGCGAAACGCTGCAACGCGCTGGCCTGGCGTTCTTTTGAAATCATGGAGCTGTCCTCACTACCTTGCCGCGGGCCACGGCCTCAACCGGCTGAAATCTATCAGCTTTTGCCCCTTTGTCACCAGTGGGCAACAGCGCAGACATTGCGGACAGGCGAACACAAACAATTATCATTTGATAATGAGTATCGTTATACTGAGCCATCATTCCGCTTCACCCCGGCATAGCATCCCGATGGAATCCAGCCCTACCCCTGCTTCGGCCAACACCTGCCTGCACACACTTTATCAGGAGCACCATCACTGGCTGCACCGGTGGCTGCGCCAGCGCATCGGCTGTCCGGAGCACGCCGCAGACATTGCCCAGGACACCTTCCTGAGCATTCTCAGCGCCAAGGACCTGTTCAACATTCGCGAACCGCGCTCGTTCCTGTCCACCGTGGCTCGTCGTCTGATGGCGAATGTCTATCGCCGGCGCCTGGTAGAGCAGGCCTACCTTGAAGCGTTGGCACTGCTCCCTGAAGCCGTCGAGCCCTCTCCTGAAGTTCGCGTTCTGGCCCTCGAGGCCCTGACCCTGCTCGACCGCATGCTTGATGCTCTGCCCGGCAAGGTCCGCGAGGCGTTTCTGCTGTCCCACCTGCAAGGGCTGAAAATTGCCGAGATCGCCGAGCGCCTCGGGGTCAGCACGCGCTCGGTAAAGCTCTATCTGGTGCGCGCCAACCAGCATTGCTTCTTCGCCGTCCTGTCATGAGCGCCAAAGCCCCCTTCAGCCCACGTACTGCCCGTGAGGCCGCGCACTGGCTGACGCTGAGCATGGAAGGCGATCTCAGCCCAGGCCAGGAACAGGCGCTACGGCACTGGCGAGATGCTCACCCGGAGCATGAACGGGCCTGGCTGCATATTGAAGCCATGCGCCGACGCATGGCCGGCCTGGAGCCTCAGGCCGGCTACCGCAGCCTGTCTCAGCAACCACTGCAAGCACGCAGACGCGTCCTCAAGACGCTGTTGGTGCTGGGGCTGGCGGGCGCCGCCGGACATCTGGCCTATCGTGACAGCCGCTATACCTCTGAAGAAGTCGCCTACAGCAACGGCGCCCACGCTCCACGTACAATCAGCTTGAGCGATGGCAGCCAACTGACGCTCGACGCCGATAGCGAGATCAGCGTGCAATTCGATGAACAGCAACGGCTCGTTCACCTGCGCAGTGGCCGTATGCTGCTAAGCAGCGGCCACGGCCCGGGTACGGCACACCGTCCGCTACGCGTACAAACCCCTCAGGGCAGCGTGCGTGCGCTTGGTACCCGTTTTGTGGTCGAACTGCAGCCAGGCGCAACCCAAGTCACGTTGTTCGAAGGGGCCGTCGAGCTGCAGCCCGCACAAACAGATACCACCCCCTTGCGCCTGAGCCCAGGTCAACATGCGCGCTTTTCCAGCATGCGCATCGAAAGCCATGGCCGCGCTGCGCAAGAGCCGGCCTGGAGCCAGGGTGTATTGATTGCCGACGCCATGCGCCTGGATGCCTTTCTCGCCCAGCTGAGCCGCTACCGCCCAGGCCTGCTGCGCTGCAGCGAAGAAGTCGCAAGCCTGCATATCTCCGGGGTCTACCCGCTGGCGGACAGCGATGCCGTACTCGATGCCCTGCCACACTCGTTACCGGTGCAGATTCGTCGGCGCAGCAACTATTGGGTCACGGTCGCTGCCCGCTAAGCGCATTACAAGGCCAGTTCGATGCGCACACCCTGCGCATGGCCGGGCACCACCGTAACCTGCGCACCGAATACCTCACCGATGCACTCGGCACTGAGCACCTCGGCCGGCGCCCCACTGGCGCGCAAACAGCCGCGCTCCAGCAACCACAACCGATCACAGTACTGCGCCGCCAGGTTCAGGTCATGCAACACGCAAACCACGGCAACACGAGACGCGCGCGCCAAGCGCCGCAACAGGCGCATCAAGTTCTGTTGCTGGCCGATGTCCAGCGCACTGGTGGGCTCATCAAGCAATAGCAAACACGGCGGCTGGTCATCGCCCGGACGGGATGGATCAATCGCCAGCTGGTTGATTGCCCGGGCAATCGTTACCCGCTGCATTTCGCCACCGGACAACGACAACACACCGCGGCCGAACAAATGGCGAATATCCAGAGCATCGATGATCCCGGCCAGTGGCTCGCCCGCATGCCCCTGACCAAGCCGGATGAATTCCTCCACTGGCCAGTCAAAGGCACTCTCTGCCTGCTGGGTCACCAACGCCCGACGCCGCGCCAACTGCTGCGGGCCATAACCTTGCAGCCGCTGACCGAGCAGGCGGATTTCACCCCGAGTGGGCGCCAGGTATCCAGAAATCAGCGATAACAACGTGCTCTTGCCCGCGCCATTGGGTCCAATCAGGCCAAGGAACTGCCCCGCTTTTATATGCTCGCTCAACGGTGCCAGGGCAAACGGCTGCTCCAGACTGATGTCGATCAGTTCAAGCATGTCAGAACTCCCGAGTCTTGCGACCCAACAACAACCAGAGGAAGTACGGCCCGCCAATCACACTGGTCACCAGGCCGACCGGAATCTCCGCCGGACTGGTCAGGCTGCGCGCCAGGGTATCGGCAAGCAGCAACAGGATCGCGCCGCAGAGCATCGAGGCGGGGATCAACAGGCGATGACCCGGACCGAAGTACAGGCGTAGGCAATGAGGCACCAGCAGGCCAATAAAGCCGATGATCCCGGTCAGCGCCACGCACAAGCCGACACCCAGCGACGAGGCCAGCACCACGCGATTTTTCAGACGTTCGCTATCCAGCCCTGCAGCGTGCGCGCTGATTTCACCGAGCTGGAACAGGTCCAGGTCGGCGGCGCTGCGCGCAAGGACCCAGAGGGCCAGTGGCAACACCAGGCAAGCCACGCTCAAGGTCGACCACTCGGCACTGCTCAGACTGCCCATGCCCCACAGGCTCAACTGGCGAAGCTGCTCTTCACTGGCCAGGTAAGTGAGGATGCCGCCCACGGCCCCGGTCAGCGTGTTGATCACCAAGCCTGCCAACAACAGCGTGATGGTCGACTCACGCCCCTGATAACCACGCCCGATGCGAAAGATCACCAAGGTCACCAGCAAGGCGCCGACAAACCCGGCGAAGAACTGCCCGTACAACTCCAGGCCGGCGAACCGGCCGTTGAACAGCACAATCCAGATCGACACCGCCAACCCCGCACCACTGGCCTGGCCGAGCAGCGTCGGGTCAGCCAGCGGATTGCGAAACAGGCCCTGCATGGCGGTGCCACCGGCCGCCAGGGTCGAACCGACCAGCACCGCCAGCACCAGACGAGGCAAACGTACCTCGGTCCACACCTGCCACTCCAAGGGCCCCGGCAACACGCCGAGGAAAATCGCCGGCGACAGGCCAATGCTTCCCACCAGCGAACACAGGGTCAGCAAACCACACAGCCCTGCCAGCATCAGCAGCAAGGTCAGCAACGATGTACTGCGCACAGTGCTCATGGGAACAGCGCTCCGGCATCCTGGCGCAACTGCAACATCGCCGCTGCAGTGCGTGGTCCCAGATTGAGCAGCGCCTGATCATCCACCTGCACGACTCGCCGCGCACGCCCGGCGGGAGTCAGTGCCAACCCACCCAGCCTCCACAGGTTGTCTTCTCCGCCCAGCGCTTCCAGGCCGGCCTTGCTGATGACCACAAAATCTGGCGCCAGCGCCACCATCGACTCCCCTGCCACCTGCTTGTAAGCCTTGAAACTGGCACAGTTGCTGATTCCAGCCTGCTCCAGCGCGGCACTGGCCTCCGTGTCGCGCCCCATCACTAACGGCGTCATGCCCGTGCGATTAAAGATAAACAGTGCTTTGGGACCCTCAAGCGGTGGCAGCGCTGCCAATTGGGCGGCAAGCGCCCGCTGCTCGGCAATCAAGCTGGGCGCCTGCGCCTCACGCCCCATGACTGCGGCCACTTGCTCGATCTTGCGCGGAACATCGTTGATCGTCTTGCCACGATCGATCCTGATCACCTCCAGCCCCACTGCCTCAAGCTGACGTAAAACGATAGCTGGACGCGCGGCATCGCTGATCAGCAGCCGCTGCGGCTTGAGCGTGAGGATGCCCTCAGCCGACAGCTGGCGCAGGTAACCCACCGACGGCAAGCTGGCGATGGCTGGCGGAAAATGACTGGAATCATCACGACCCAGCAAGCGCGGGGTGGCCTGCAATTGATCGACGATTTCCGCAAGGTCCGCACCGATCACCAACGTATCAGCCTGCTCGGCTTGCGCTACTGAAAAGCAACTGCCAATCAGCAGTAGCAGGCCCAGAGAAGTCGCTTTCATCACAACACCTCCAGGTCATCAAGCCACGCTCGCCATGCGCTTTGTTCGGGCTGCCCCGCTGGGCGCCGGGCAAACACTTGTACGATCAACCGTTGCTCGGCATCGAACAGCTCCAGACTGGTAACCCCTCCTTGCTCATTGGGCTTGCGCACCCACCAGCTTTCGGCGCCAGGTGCATCCTGGATCGAGAAGACCGTCGACGCCGCCAGATCAGTAGCGGGCATGTCGAAAACCAGGGCGCCCTGATTGCGCTGCATACCCGTCAGCAAACCGGTAAATATCTGCACGCTACCGGCGCTGTAGACGAACAACATCAACTCCAGCCCACTGGCCGCCAGCCGTTCGAACAACGCAATCGGGCTACTCTGCGCCAACTGCCTGGAAAACTGTGGAGCCACCAGGCGATTGGCTTCATAACGACTCAGCCCATAGTGCTTGAGCAAGGCAAAGTGGTCATGAACGTTGGCCATTGCTGCCCAGTCCTGCACCAAGCCCGGCGCCTTTACCTCGCGAGCGCTGAAGGCTTGGCGATCTTCAAACTTCGGCACCTGCGCTTCACAACGGGCATACAACGCAGCCCAGGCGGACAGCAGCGATCTGTCGGTCGAAGCCAGACGCAATAAAGACCGGCACTGACGATCAAAGACATTCAGGTTGTACTGTTCACGATGCGGATCGTGAAGCATGCAGATCCAGAACCAGGCGCGCAGGTTAAGGCGCAAATCCAGCCCATCCTCCCCTATAACCAGGCCTGCCTCGGTAACGTCCGCGGATAATGGAAAACTGCCGTACTGCTCAATAAAGGCAGCACCGGCCACAGTCCGGGTCCGCACTTCACCAAGGGTATGCAGCTGTCCAGCCAGCTCCACTGGCGACATTTGCAGGCAGAGGCAGTCCAGGCCAATACGCTCGGCCATTTCAGCGCCCGTCATCACAGTCATGGGTAAACTCCTTGTCATCATCAGGTTCAGTGGGCAGCGGTTTTTGTGGCTTCGCCACAGCTGGGCGCGGCACCAGACAGAGCCGCTCCGGTGGCATCGCGAGCAGGCAGCAGCCACAGGAAGTCGGCGTCCTGGCGAGCAACGGGCTGGCCCTGCTCGCCCAGCACCAACACCTTGAGTGCGGCGTCAGCCGGACCCTGCTTGAGGTACAGCGGCGCCCCTTGAGTTTTCAGCGTGTGCAAGGTGCCGGCGAATAAAAGCCGTGGCGCAGGTGCCTGATCCAGCACCTGGGCCATGCGCAGATCTCGGGCGTATTGAATGGCCAGCATGGCGTCCAGCCGCGCCTGATCAATCTGCCCACAGTGCATATCAACGATTTGCTTACGCTGCTGCGCGGCGACGGCGGGATTGGCGAACAGAGCGGTGGTATCGGCAGGCGGCGAATTCATCATTTCATTGCGCTGCGCCCTGGAAAGGTTTCCGGCCAGCAACGCTGCGGGCGCTTGCATCAACGACTCGACCAGCGCGCCGTACTGCGCCCAGTCCCAGCGCTCATCCCAGCGGATGATCTGTTTCAGGCGTTTGGCGCGCACCTGATTGCCTTCAGCCAGCCAGGCCTTGACCTCATCGACCGGGCGTTGCTGGTCACTGGCGAGCATCTCCAGCACCACGGCGCCCTGCGGCCGGCGCTCACCCAGACGGGCAGCCAACCACTGCTCAATAAGGTGATGGACCGGGTTTACATGAACCTCCCCCACCATCACGGTATTGGCGGCTGCCAATTCATCGAGCAACCGATCAGCCGGGACTTGCTCACCACTGGCAAGGTCGATGATCGCCCCCCATTCGCCGATGTTTGCTTCAACCTGGCTATAAGTGCTCTCGGTCGCCGGCTGATTGACACTGGCACAACCGGCGCACAACGCCAGGCCCAGCCATATAAAGGAAGACTTGAACATAGGAGGCGCCTGTCAGTATTCGAGGGTAATGCCGAACGAAGTGGTGCGACCGCGGCCATTGCCTTGGTCCATGACCGCCGACATCAGGTAGTCCACCGACGCGCTGTTGTCGTAGACCTTGTTTTCAACGTTCTCGACGTTGAAGAACAGGCTGACGTTTTCCTGCACCTGATAGCTGCCGTAGAGGTTCCAGATCACCCCGGTAGACTTGCTCTTCTTGGTCTCGTAGTAGTCCCAGCTGACTTCGGAGGGGCCGGCATACTCACCACGGGCGCCGATCACCAGACGCTCATCCAGCCAACGGCTGCCCAGGTCCAGGGTCCAGTAACGATCAGGCTGAGTGTTGATGTCTTCCAGTTCGATACCGGAGGTAGTCGGCGCCTTGGTGGTAGCGCGGGTCCAGGACAGGTTGGTATAGAAGAAGCCGACGTCGTAACGGCCCTCGATTTCATAACCGCTCATGCGCACCTGTTCCGGCCAGTTGACCCAGTTCAGCTTCGACGCTTCCTCGCCGTCGTCATCGAGAATGTTGAAGGACTGCGGGGTGATATAGCCGTCGATCTTGCTGATGAAGCGGTTGACCTTGAGCTGTGCGTAATCGTCGGCGGCCAAAAGGCCGCTTTGGCTCAGATTGAAACCGAACTCATAGTTGGTCGAACGCTCCTGACGCAGGAACGGGTTGGCACCGACACCATCGGCATCACTGCCGTCGGCCTCGAGCGGCACTTTCTCGAAGAACATCTCCTGCACCCGTGGCGCGCGCGAGGTGCGCGACCAACTGGTGTAGAGCTGCATCCAGTCATAAGGCTTGACCGAGAACCCCACGCGCGGATTGAAACTGTGCTCGCGGCTGGTCACGTCGATATCGCCACCGCCGATATCCAGGCACTGGCCGATGATTGAGCACTTGGGCACATGACCACTGACCTTGTAGCCGTCATAGTGCGCCGCCAGGGTCAGGGCATAGATGTCGTAGGTGAAATCCAGGGTGCTGAACAGACTGTGGGTCTGTTGCTTGCCCTCAGGGTTGGCACCACGCTTTTCCGGGGTCTGGGCGACGAAATCATCGGTGTAGTAGCGCGCGCCGTTACTCCAGTTTGCCTCCACCGGCCCAAGGTTGAAGCGACTGACGTTGGTCAGGTCGAAGCCATGGGCAACGTCGCGGGTCTTGCGGCCAATGTAGGTGGAATCCTCTACCGGCGGGTATTCCAGTTCGGTCTTGTTCTGATAGGCATTGACCGTCAGGTTCAACCACTCGCTGTAGGGCGTGAACGCGTACTTGGCGCGGTAGGTTTCGTTCCGCAGTTCCCACGGGTAGTTGTGGTAGAACTCGTTGCGATAGTGCACGCCGGTCAGGTCCAGGCGATGCATGTCGTTGGGCTGCAGGCGGACCTTGAGCAAGCCCGAGCGTGGATTCTGCTTGGTGGTGTCGTACTCGTTGCTCTGGCCGTTGCTGGTCTTGTACTCACCGGTCTGGGTACTGCTCGCCGCGGCGACCACCCCATAAACACCTTCACTGTCTTCGGGCAGGGTGCGAGCACCCGCCGCCAGCATCCGCGTATTGCCATAGCCGTTGTTGCCGGTGCGGTAGGTGGTGCGCAGACCGACACGGTGATCCGGCTTGACGATGTCATCGATTTCGAAAGTGCGGAAGTTGGCGCTGCCACCCAAGGTGTTGGCGCCCTCGGCGCCATCCACCGAACCACGCTGGATATCGACCCCTGCCACCAGGTTGGGGTCCACAAAGGCCATCGGCCCGCCAGACCCATGACCGGCGTTGTTGCGGAAGGTCTGGGTAACGCCGTCGATCATGGTGTTGACCCGGCCATAGCCGGCCAGCCCGCGAATATTCACCGATATTCCCGGCTGGCTACGCGAATGCAAGGTGTAGGTGCCCGGCATCGAGCGCACCAGGCTGTTCAGATCCTGGCGCTCGACATGTGCATCGCGACTGCTTTGAATGGCCCCCGGGCGATCTGCCTGGGCATTGACCATGGTCGCCCCGACTTCCATCGCCGTACTGTTGCGCGCATTGACCCGCAACACATAGCTGCGGTCCTTCATGCGTTCGATCCATAGCCCCGTGCCGTTGAGCAACAAGTCGAACGCCTCTTTCAGCGAGTACTCGCCCTCAAGCCCCTGGGTACTGCGGTTCAAGGTGAGTTCCGGCGCGTAGGTCAGGATGATGCCGGTGCGCGTGGCCAACTGATTCAACGCCGGGCCCAACGGACCTGCCGGGATGCTGTAAGCCTGGCGCACAGGCGTCTGCTGGGTACTGGTTTCGGCAGCCTGGGCCATCGACCAGTTCGCACAGCCACCGGCCAGCAGGGCCGCCGCCAATGCACTGCGAGCCAGTCCGTTGGCGACGTTCTTGTTGTTGTGGTGCGCACCCCGAACGGTGGCCAACTGCGTGCGGTTCACTTGAAACTCCCTGGACGATGAATGTCGGTGTTACTAGAGAGGTCACGTGAACCTGGGAAAAAGGGAAATCTAAATCAGAATCTTTTACATATTTTTTGAAGAAACGACGAATGCCCCCACCGGCTGAATGCCGAGGGAGAGTCCGGAAGTGAACTAGAAGGGTGCTCGCGAGCAGGATGCTGCACGCTTGATTAACCGCAGAAACGAAAAAAGCCGCACTAGGCGGCTTTTTCGAGGCTTTCTCACACTTCAGCGAAGGGCGGTGAAAGCTTGGATGGTGCGGACGAAGAGACTCGAACTCATCAACCACGCGCCAGCCTGGCTGGAGGCCTTGATTTCCGTGGGGCAGAGCGTGCGCATGTGAGTATTTTTGTTCCCAGAGTGTTCCCAGTGCAGGCGTGTACGTCACTTCGCAGGACGGCTCCTATAGGGGTGCTCGCCGTTTCATGTTGACCCATCAAAAAAAGGTAATTTTGGTAATTTTATTTTTTGAACGACTTAAAAGCCTTTCAGATCAACGATTTAAGAGATTTTGTAAAAGGTAATTTTAGGGTAATTGATAGGTAACCGAATTACCCTTCGGTATGGTTCGGAAGGGGAATACTGAAACCCTTTAAAATCAGTCACTTATGAAAAAATTACTTTTACCCTTACCTTAACTTACCTTTTTGGGTAATCGTTGAAACCCTTGCAGAACAAGGGCTAGAGCATGGTCAGGATACCCACCTAACCGAAATTACCTTTTTTCGAGAGGTGCCCCCAGAAATGGCACAGGCGAAACCGTAGCGCCGTGAAATGCTTCCTCGCCGCAGGGATTCGCAGGGAATGACAACCGCCGCCAGCACCCAGCCCGCCCACTGACTGCACTCTCTATATAGCTACGCGGGGGTGCAGGAAAAACGACACATTTAGACCGCCGGCGTGGCGGGGGGACGAGTGCGCGCGCCGGGTGCTGGACCATTGCGATGGAGAGCCAGACTGAGCAAACTACCGAACCGCGATCATCTAGAAACGAAGGAGACGCCTATCTATGATCGAGAAAGAGGATGGAGAGGTGGCAACGACTGCCACAACAGTAGAGGTGGCAGCGACCGCTACAACAGTAGTGGGTGAGTTGCTGCGAGCAGCGGGCGATACGTCAGAAGCAAAAATTGCAGCACAAAATTTCGGGCGTGCTGCGGTAACGATTTCAGCGGCCATCAACAACTGCCTTCTACCAATAGCAGCCGTCAACTTTGGTTTCGAGAAAGCGAAACAGTATTTTGGAAATAAATTCCCAGAGGATATAGCCAAGGCCACAGAAGAAATTCCTTTGGAGTCTCTCATTGAGCCAAAGCTGTCGCTTGCCGGACCTACGCTACAGGCACTCGCCTTCAGCCACGATGAACCCGACTTGAAGGAGCTCTACATCAAGCTGCTAGCTACCTCAATGGATGGTCGGTGTGCATCTCGAGCTCATCCGGCGTTCGTAGAAATGCTCCGCCAGTTGACTGCCAAGGAAGCAGGAGCACTCCAACAAATTCTTCAGGCCTCCCAACTGCAAATATGTCGGGTAGATCTTGTATTTGCAGGAGAAGGTAGAGGTAGAAGGACTCTTCAGAACCATGTTTTGGACATCAAAGACGCAGATACCCAGCAACAGGTAGAAGATGACGACCTGGCAGCAATGGTCGATAACTGGGTCCGCCTCGGCCTGATAACTGTGAATTACGACCGGTGGGCCCTCGGCGAACAAGCGTATAATTGGATGGAAACGCGGCCGGAGGTTTTGAAAAATCGGGCCAAGGTTGCTGGCACCGAGAATAGAATTGAGCCTTCGAAAGGACTCATGATCAGAACGGCCCTAGGCACGCAGTTTGCGGAGGCCACCGGCATCAACAAGCCATACAACAAGTAACTCCTGCCTCTTGGCCAACGCGGCTACCCCAAGGGATAGCCGTTGTTGTTTGGAGTAAGTCGCCCCAAACTGGTTGATGAGGGATTAGCCTACAGCCAAAATTTCATACGGCTTGAACTGCACTACTTCCTCCCCTAGCCAATCGTTGATCTGCAATAGCCTGGCCTGCTCAGGTTCGAGCTCGTTAACTGCCCATACCTGGGACGCATCGCGGATCGACCCGACCCCCCCAGCATTCTGCGGTACCACCCCCATCAACTGCGGTGGAATGCGCAGCATGGCGAGCTGATCGTCGCGGCTAATGTTCTTGATCGCCCCGAAGTCAACAGGGTAAGGTTTTCCATCGTAGGTACTCCGTTTCCATGTGACGGGCGCTGGTATCAATGCCCTTTGCACCCGGGAGTTCCCTATTCTCAGCACATCACTGTGTGGATTCACCCCAACTTGATGCATTTACTGCCTTGGGATGACGATGGGAGCCTTCGAGCGGCCACCTCCTAACCTACGCACACATTTTAAACTGCAAGTCCCGAATCCTCTCGGATCACTCTGATTCCAACATCCAGCGTTTCTGGCATACAGATAGAAATCGCCGACACTTCATTCAATGGATCCCTATCGCAGAATGCCGCACCCGGCTTGACACACCCACTCTGCGGCCAAATCAGCTACATCTGACAAGAAAATGACAAGGCCCACACGATGGGATA
>OEPS010000660.1_pt1 | contig 11803 bp, 12 predicted proteins | sample 1539411 | NCBI WGS metagenome assembly OEPS01 (sample SAMN02671747, study PRJEB22543) | soil metagenome | biome: bacteria | place: China:Hunan Province, Lengshuijiang City | collected 2012-10-15 | depth 0.08m m | reverse complement strand
TTCTTTGCCGGTCTGGGCATTTTCATCTGGAAGGACTCGAACAAGCGCAAACAGCGCTGACCTTCCGGGTACACGAGCACGCAAGGCATTTAGGGCGACTTCGGTCGCCCATTTTTTTGTCCGCAAGAAACCTTTCAGCTGTACTGGACTTTTATTAGTTAGCTAGCTAATAATCTGTGCCAGATTCTTTCATCACCATCCTGTCTATCGTTACAACACAGTCAGCCAAGGTTCGACCCGTGCCCATCACTTTGCAGGCCCTGTTGGCGCCGAACAAACTCGCCGTGCAATTTGCCATCAAGACTTTGCTTGGCGGTGGCCTGGCGCTGTGGCTGGCACTGCGCTGGGGCCTGGAACAACCCGCCTGGGCCCTGATGACGGCATTCATAGTTGCCCAGCCCTTGTCGGGCATGGTCTTGCAAAAAGGCCTGGCGCGCTTGTTCGGGACCTTGGTCGGTACCGTGATGTCGGTGCTGTTCATCGGCATGTTCGCCCAGACACCCTGGTTGTTCCTTCTGGCCCTGGCGTTGTGGCTGGCCTTGTGTACGGCCTGTTCGACAATGCTGCGTAGCGCCTGGGCCTATTCGTTTGTACTGGCGGGGTACACGGTCGCGATTATCGCCTTGCCTGCGATCAATCATCCGCTCGCGGTGTTCGACCAGGCCGTGGCACGCTGTACCGAGATCTGCCTGGGGATTGTCTGTGCCACGGCGACCAGCGCGTTGCTGTGGCCCCTGCGCGTCGAGCAACAGCTCGGTGGCCAGGCACGTCAGGCCTGGACCAGTGGCTTGCAGGCGGCCAGCGCGACCCTGACCGGTGAAGCGCAGGCGCGTCAGGGCTTGCTGGAAATTCTCGGGCGCATTGTCGCGGTGGACGCACAGCGCGAGCATGCCTGGTTCGAGGGGCCTCTTGGCCGCGAGCGGGCCAGAGCTATCCGTGGCTTGAGCCAGAAACTGCTGATTCTCCTGCGCATTGCCCGTTCGGTACGGCGTCAGTGGCAGCAACTGGACGCGTCTCAGGCAGCGCATCTGCAGCCTTGGCTCGACCAAGTGCATGATGTCCTGGCCACGCCCGATCAGGCAGGTCTGTTGCTCCTGCGCCAACGCGTCTGGGATGCGGCGCACGATGACAGCATCAGCTCGGCCGAACACTATTGCCTGGCGCGCCTGACCTTGCTGCTGGACAACGCCATGGCCGCGACCTTGGCTTTACGCGCGGTGGAGGAGGGCAAGGCGCCGGCGGATGTGCCCGACAGCCTCGCCGCGCACCGTGATCTACCCCTTGCACTGTTGTTCGGCTCGCGCAGTGCCCTGGCGTTTCTGGCCATGGCCAGTTTCTGGCTGGCGACCGCCTGGACGGCGGCTCCGGGCGGCTTGGTGCTGACCTGTGTGGTCTGCAGTCTGTTTGCCAGCCGGGAAAACGGGGCACAGATCGGCATGAGCTTTTTGCGCGGAATATTGCTGGCGATTCCAGTGGCTTTTGTTGTCGGGCAGATCCTGCTGCCACAGTGGAGCGGATTTCCCATGCTGTGCATGGCCATGGGCGTGCCATTGTTCTTTGGTGCGTTGGGTATGGCCAATCCGCGAATTGGCGCCACGGCAACTTCTTATTGCCTGCATTTCATTGTCCTGGTGGCGCCGCTCAATGCGATGAGTTTTGAGGTCGCCACCTTTCTCAACAGTGCTCAAGCGATGCTCATCGGTGTAGGCGCGGCGGTGCTGGCATTCAAGCTGCTGGTGCTGCGCAATCCAGCCTGGCACGGTCGTCGCCTGCGCGCGGCAACCCAGAACGACCTGGTACGTTTGACCCGTCGCGAGCTGCGCGGCGCCGAGACCTGGTTCGGGGGGCGCATGGCCGATCGCTTGCTGCAACTGGCGAGACACTACGCGGCCTTGCCCGAGCAGGAACGCGGTCGCTGGGACGATGGCGTAGATGGCCTGGATATCGGTGATGAATTGCTGCACCTGCGCCATTGCCTGGCCGTGGCCCAGGCACCGCTGGGCGCAGCCGAGCGCGAGTATTTGCAACAACTGCAGGATGTCCTCGCACGCGGTCCGGCGCCGGGTAGAGGCAAACGCCTGGATGCTGCCAGCGAAGCATTCATCGACGTCTTGCAACGTCAGCCGCCTAGCGACCCCTTGCGCCTGGCGGTGGGCGCGGTGTTGCAGTTGCAGCGCAGTTGGGGCAAATGGTGTCGCCGACAGGAGGAGATTCATGGGCTTGCGTGAGTGGGCGCTGGGCGGTGTATTGCTCAGCCCGTTTTTGATCTATGTCGTGCTGGCGCTGGTGCTCACCGGGGCCGTGCGTTTGCTGCTGCGATTGACGCCGCTAGGGCGCTGGATCTGGCATGAGGCGCTGTTCGATTGTGCGCTGTTCATTTGTGTATTGACCCTGGTAACCCTTGGGCTGGGGCCTTTGTAAGGAGCGTGATCATGCGTGCACTGGTACGTATCGCAATAACCCTGTGCCTGGTGGCGGTGGCCGTTTTTGCCGGCTGGAGGCTCTGGCAGTACTACATGCTCACGCCCTGGACCCGCGATGCGAAAATCCGTGCCGACGTGGTGATTGTCGCCCCGGACGTTTCCGGCTGGGTACGTGAACTCAAGGTGCATGACAACCAGCAGGTCAAGGCCGGCGACCTGTTGATGTCGATTGATCGCGACCGTTTCGAAGCAGCCCTGGACAAAGCCAATGCAGTCGCCGAAACCCGCCAGCAGCAATTGCGCCTGCGCGAACATGAGGCGTCCCGGCGCGCGGCACTCGGTCCTCAGGCCATCAGTGCCGAACTGCGTGAGAACGCCCAGATCAATGCGGCGGTGGCCCGTGGTGAATTGCACCAGGCCCAGGCCGACGTCAAAGCGGCGGCCATCAACCTGGCCCGCAGCCAGGTCAAGGCGCCACGCGACGGTCATATCACCAACCTGCGCCTGGCCGAAGGCAACTACGTCAATGCCGGGCAGCCGGTGATGGCGCTGATCGATGATTCGACCTTCTATGTCCAGGCTTATTTCGAAGAGACCAAGTTACCGCGCATTCGTGTTGGCGACCCGGTCAAGGTCTGGCTGATGAGTGCCGGCGAGCCCATGCAGGGGCATGTTGAAAGCATCAGTCGCGGGATCACTGACCGTAATGCCAACCCCGACAGCCAGTTGCTCGCTGAAGTCGAGCCGACCTTCAACTGGGTGCGCCTGGCCCAGCGCATTCCGGTGCGGATCAAACTGGACCAGGTGCCTGAAGGCGTAACCCTGAGCGCAGGCATGACGGCCAGCGTGCAGGTGCGTGAAGATCAGGTGCAGCGTTGATCAGGGTTGCTGGCGAGTAGCAGCCAGAACAATTTCGCGAATGCACACATGTTGCGGTTGCTGGTAGGCATAGGCGATGGCCGCCGCGACATCCTCGGCGCTGAGCACCTGGCCACCCATCTCGGCTTTCCAGGCCTGGTAGCCTTCCTTGATTCCGGCGTCGGTGGTATGGCCGAGCAACTCGGTTTCCACCGCGCCCGGGGCAATGGTCACCACGCGCACATTGTGGGCGGCGACCTCTTCGCGCAGGTTCTCGGAAATGCCATGCACGGCGAACTTGGTGCCGACGTATGCAACATGGTTGGGAAAGGTCTTGCGCCCGGCCACGGAGCTGACATTGATGATCGTGCCCTGGCGGCGTTGGATCATACCGCCCACCAGCGCATGGATACCGTTGAGCAGCCCTTTGACGTTGACGTCGAGCATCTGCTCCCACTGGCTGGGGTCCTGTTCATGCATCTGCCCCAACAACATCACTCCGGCATTGTTGATCAGCGCATCGGCTGGACCATATAGCGCTTCGGCTTCTTTCACCGCTGCCACAAAAGCCTCGCGGTCGCTGACATCCACTGCCCGACACAGGCAATCAGGCAGTGCCAGTGCCTGCATCCGCTCCAGGCGCCGGGCCAGCAGTAACAGCGGGTGACCGGCGTTCGAAAACAGACGTGCGGCGGCTTCGCCAATACCAGAGCTGGCGCCGGTGATGATGATCAGTGGTTTGCTCATAAGATTCTCCAAGGCATACTCGATTTGAATGGCTCAAGTGTATTGGCTTGAGTTCAGGCTGAAAAACGGCTTATTTCTCTGGCTGGCATCGGAATTACCTATGGATATTCGCCATCTGAAGGCGTTTCTCGCTGTGTTCGAAGAGCGCAACATCACCTTGGCTGCGCAACGTCTGTGCGTGGCCCAACCGACGTTGTCGGTGACCATTCGCCAGCTTGAAGACGAACTGGGCGTGGCGTTGTTCCTGCGTCAGGCGCGAGGTGTCGAGGTCAGCGAGCAGGCCCGGCAGTTGTACCCGCAGGCGCAACGCATGGTTGCAGAGGCCCAGGCCCTGAGCCGGCGCTTTCGCGAAGGGCAGGACCGGCTGCCGTTGCAACTGGGGGTGGAAGCGGATATCGCCCCCAGTCACGTCGAGGCGTTTGTCCGCCTGGCCAGTCAGGCTGTACCGGCCGTTCAGCTGACCTTGCTCGACGGCTGTGTCGGCGATGCCCGGCTCGGGGTCGAAGCGCTGTGTTGTGAGGACGAGTTGTTCCTCTCGCTCTGGGAGGAACCTTTCGTGCTGGCCACGGCCAGTGGCAGTAGCCAGGTTGAGCAATGGATTACTTGCCCGCAGCATATTTCCCATCAGCGTCTGCTCGGTTTCTACGGCAGTGGCGAGCAAGTCGGGCATGCCGGTTCCTTACAGCAGGCGGTGCCCATGGTTGCCGCAGGTTTGGGGGCTGCCTTGTTGCCGCAGTCGTTGGTCGAGCGCCATCCCGGGTTGCAGTGGCGCCCCTGGCAAGATTCGGCACTGACGCGTCGGGTCGGGTTGTGCTTTGCTGCCCAGGCCCTGCAACTGCCGGTTCTCAAGCAGTTGCATCAAGCCCTGGGTGGCGTACACGAGGCTTAAAGGAACATGCCACCAGATGCCTCCAGGCGCTGGCCATTGATCCAGCCACCGCCATCGCCGAGCAACAGGGCTACTGCCGCGCCGATATCATCCGGCAAGCCCACCCGCCCCAGGGCGGTATTGCTGGCAATGAAGTCGTTGACGTCGGCATTGTCGCGCACCACGCCACCGCCAAAATCGGTCTCGATGGCGCCAGGGGCAAGAATGTTGACGCGAATGCCCCGTGCACCGAGCTCCTTGGCCTGATAGCGGGTCAGGACTTCCATCGCGCCTTTCATCGCGGCGTAGGCCGCGTAGCCGGGGAGGGCGAAGCGGGTCAGTCCGGTGGAAATGTTAACGATCCGGCCGTTATCGGCAATCAGCGGCAGCAAGCGTTGGGTCAGGAAAAACGGGCCTTTGAGCTGGATATTGCACAGCTGGTCGAACTGCGCCTCAGTGGTTTCGCTGAACGGCGCATTGATGCCAATGCCAGCGTTGTTCACCAGAAAATCCAGCTGCTCGCGGCCAAACACTGACTTAAGGGTCTGCTGTAGCTGCTCGGCGAAGCCTGCGAAGCTGGCGCTGTTGCTGACATCCAGTTGCAGCATGGCGGCGCGCACGCCTTGTTGTTCCAGGGTTTGCACCAGCGCCTGGGCTTCCTGCGCCTTGCTGTTGTAGGTGCCGATAATGTCGATGCCCTGAGCCGCCAGATGCATTGCGGTGTTTTTACCCAGGCCGCGGCTGGCGCCAGTGATCAATGCGATTTTCCGATTCATGCTCGATACCTCGGGGGAATTGGGATGTCGAGGAAAGTCTATTGGTCGGCTGGGTGCTGATAAATCCGCTGATATCGGAAATACTGGTCGGTACTAGCGAACAATAGAGCCTGCAGCCATGAACAAGCTGGAGTTGTTGCGGACCTTTGTGCGGGTCAGTGAACTGTCGAGTTTTACCCTGGCCGGAGAAAGTCTGGGTTTGCCGCGATCAACGGTCTCGGAGCAGGTCCGGGCCCTGGAAAGCTTGCTCGGCACACGCTTGCTCAACCGCACCACGCGGCGGGTGCAGGCGACTCAGGACGGTTTGCACCTGTACGAGCGTAGCAAAGACCTGCTGTCGCGGATGGATGAGATCGAAGGTCTGTTCCACAGTGAACAGGCAGCGCTCGTTGGCCGTTTGCGCATTGATCTGCCGACCTTGATGGCACGGCGCATCATCCTGCCCAATCTGCCGCAGTTCATTGAGTGTCATCCCGGGATTGAACTGGAGATCAGTTGCACGGATCGTCAGGTCGACCTGTTACGCGAGGGCTTTGATTGTGTGCTGCGCATTGGCACCTTGAGTGACCTGGACCTGATTGCCCGTCCCCTGGGTTTTCTGGCCCAGATCAACTGCGCCAGCCCGCGCTATCTACAGCGTTATGGCGTGCCCACAACCCTGGCAGACCTGCATCACCACCAGTTGATCCACTATGTGAAGAACCTCGGCAGCCGCAGCCCGGGTTTCGAGTATTTGCACGCCGGTGCCTTGCAAGTTCAGCCCATGGCCGGGAGTGTCACCGTCAACAGCACCGAGGCCTATGAGAGTGCCTGTGTTGCCGGGCTTGGTCTGATTCAGGCTCCCGCGGCGGGGCTGCAAGGCTATCTGCAGCGGGGTGAACTGCTGCCGCTGCTGGCGGATTTCGTTCCACCGCCGATGCCGGTGTCACTGCTCTATGCCAGGCAACAGCACGTGCCGCCAAGGCTGCGAGCATTCATGGATTGGCTGGCAGGTTTGCTTGAGCCTCGTCTGGATCCAGCGGCAAGCGGAAACTGAACAGGGTTCCCGCCTCTTGAGTCGAGATCACCTCCAGGCGCCCGCCATGGGCCAGAGCAATCTGGTTGGCGATGTACAGGCCAAGCCCCAGGCCGGATTGCACGGCGTCGTTGAGAGGATGGGAGAAAGGTTGAAACAGTTGTGAAAGGACCTGCGGAGCAATCGGCTCACCGAAGTTATGCACGCCAAGCACGAAAGCCTGATCACGGATCTGAGCACTGACATCCACGGGTTGGTCCTGAGCGCCGTGAGTCAGTGCATTGGCTATCAGGTTGGACAATAGCTGGGTGACCCGCTCGCGATCGCAATTGATGTCACTCAGATCGCCGATGTGCAGATTGATCTGCCGTTGCGGGTGGACGCGTTGCAGTTCCGAAGCCACGTGCCGAAGGGCATCGCCCAGGTCCGGGCAGGGCTGGATATTGACGGCGATGCCGTTGCCCAGGCGGCCGCGGGCAAAATCGAGGATATCGCGCACCAGCTGAGTGGCGCGTCGGCCGCAGGTGAGGATGTGCAGGGCAATGGTCCGGCTTTTTTCTTCCTGCAGGCGCTGGCTCAAGAGCTCGGCCCCGGCAGTGATTGCAAACAGCGGATTGCGCAGGTCGTGGCCGAGCACGGCGATGAACTGTTCGCGAAGCTCGGCCATGGCCCGTTCCTTTTGCAGGGCTTCTTCGGTTTTCTGCGCGTTTTCCTCGCTCTCGATCTGGATCGACAGCAACCGCGCGAAGGATTCCATCATGGGCTGGATGGCACTGCCCTTGAGGGCGGCAGGCAGAGGGTCAAGGGCGCAGATGGTGCCGAAAAAACTGCCATCGGTGCGAAACACCGGCACCGAAATATAGCTTTCGAATTTGTACATGCGTGGGGTGTGATGGTTGCAGTACAGCTCGTCTTCACTGGCCTTGTCGATCACGATGGTCTGGTGACTGCCGCGAATTTCGTGGCATAGCGTTGTGCTCAGGTCCAGCTCGCCACCGGCCTTCAGGCCAAAGCCCAGGGTGTCGAGTACGGCGCAGGCGGTCCAGCTGTTTTCGCTGACCCGCGCCACGGCGGCAAAGCGCATACCGGTGGACTCACAGATCACCTGCAAAATGGCGGGCACGGCGTTGATCCGGCCAATCGTGGCGATATCGGCGCTAATGGTGTTACTCATGCATCATCCACGGTAGCTGGTGACTTGAACAAGAAGTGTGGATTAAGTCTAGCGAGCAAGTCTGCATCAGGTGAAAAATCCGTACCCGGCAGCCCGTTTTTTCCATTACCCTTGGCTTCGAGCTGCCCCGTCAGAGGGCAACCAATACTGCCCAGCGTGCCAATCCCTTTCGCCCTGCGTCCCCTGGATGCTTCAGTGAGGTTTGACATGCACATCACATCACAGGATATCTGTGCCGCCGCCGATCAGCTCAAGGGCTTTGTCGGTTTTCATCGCAAGCTTGGCAAGCACATCGTGCGCTTTAGCGAAGACTCCTTCGGCATGGACGTTGCCGATGACAGCATCACCCCCAGCAATGAATTCGTCTGGCGAGAAGGCGAGGGTGAGGTCATGACCTTGAGTCGCGAGCTCATCGAAATCCTCTTGGCACAGAATGTCGACGAACGACTCAACGTCAGCGAGCCGTTGCGGGTCTACCTGCGTCGTAATGACTTGCCGGAGATCGCTGCACAGCGGCGTTTGAAGGCATAGCGCCAATCGGCAAGGCGCTTGCTCATTCAGGATAAGCGAGCTTCAACGTTGTGAGCTCCGGTTGCGAGAAGTTGACCTGGTCGCGACCGCTTTTCTTGGCCGTATACAAAGCCTTGTCGGCCTCGTTGAGCCAGGCTTCGGCGTCGGCCAGGCCTTCGCGACAGCTGGCCAGGCCGATACTCAAGCTGATCCGCAGTTCTGGCAACTGCGGATTACGGTAGCTGCCGACACGTTCGCGCAGCCGTTCCATGGCAAGGCTGGCTTGCTCCAGGCTGGTGTTGGGCAGGATCAGACAGAACTCATCGCCACCATAACGGCCGGCCAGGTCATCTTCACGCAAGCTGCGTTTGAGTTCGCTGCTGAGCTGGCTCAGCACACAGTCACCCACGACATGGCCGTAGGTGTCGTTGATGCGCTTGAAGTGATCGATGTCGATGATCGCGATCACCGCCTGACACCGCTGTTGCTGGCAGATCTGGAACTTGAGCTGCAACAGGTCTTTCCATGAGCCATGGTTGAGCAGGCCGGTCAGACTGTCGGTGCGGCTGAGGGCGCTGAGGCGGCGTTTATGTTCAGCGAGTTTCATCGCCAGGCTGTAGCAGACCCAGCCAACCGCCATCGGGTAAAGGGTCAGCATCGGCAGGCAGGCGTAGACCTGCAGGGTAGTGGCCTGCAATTGCAAGCCGGCACCGAACAGGGCTATGGATAATCCCGCACCGAGCCCCTGGACCAACAGCCCCTTGAAGAACAGGCGCTGGCCACCGGCGGCGAAGTTGTTCATCGCCATCATCGCCAGGATGGTCACGCTGGGCAGCGGGTTGAACTGCACGGCGGCGGTCCAGAACCCGCCCATCAACGAATCGACCAGCAGGTTACGGTATTCGGCGTGGTAGGGAACGTTGGCGCGGCGAGCTAGCTGAAAAGCCACGTGTGGCCAGATCAGGCCATTGAACAGCAGCAGTGCCCAGACCCACGGTGGCATGTCCAGGGTCGAAATGCCGGCCATGACACTGAGCATGCCGATGCCCAGGCCAATAATGCGCGGCAGGTATATTCTCCTGACGAATGAAAGTCCCTTGCCGCTTCTATTATCCATCATGGTTGCTGGTCTATTCCGGGGCGCCGTTTATCGCATAAAACGTGTGAATATTGTTGAACAATCGCAGGCTATTGAAAAATGGCCTTACAAGCCATTTCACGGTTGATGCAGCCACCCGGGGTACCATGAAACTTGCCCTTATCCTTGGAGTGCTTCTACTCATGGCCCCTTTGTCCCCACAGGCCGGTGAACCGGCGCAGCGCCAGGATGGGCGATACCACAACCTGCAGCCGTTACCGCAAGACAGCATGCTGAAAAAGCTGCGCATAGGCTTCAAGTTCCTGTTTCTCGGCAAACCACCGGGGACCCGCCCGGATGTCGAGATTGCGGTGCAGCCTTTGAGTCGTCAGCAATTGATCGAGGCGCCGGATCGCAGCCTGTGGCGACTGGGTCACTCCACAGTATTGTTGAAACTCCACGAGCGCTTCTTTATTACCGACCCGGTGTTCGCCGAACGCGCCTCACCGGTGCAATGGGCCGGTCCCCAGCGCTTTCACCAGCCGCCGCTCAAGCTCGAAGAGCTACCGCCGCTGACCGCGGTGATTCTTTCTCACGATCACTACGATCACCTTGATGAACAGGCGATACGTCAGCTGGCCGATAAAGCCGAGCACTTTCTTGCGCCGATGGGCGTTGGCGACTTGTTGATCGAGTGGGGCGTTCCTGCGGCCAAGGTCCGGCAACTGGACTGGTGGCAGGAAACCCAGATCGAAGGCGTACGTTTCATCGCTACCCCGGCACAGCATTTTTCCGGACGAGGCCTGTTCGACAGCAACAGCACGCTGTGGGCGTCCTGGGTGATCCTGGATGAAAACCTGCGCCTGTTTTTCAGCGGCGACACCGGCTACTTCAGCGGCTTCAAACAGATTGGCGAGCAGTACGGTCCGTTCGATGTGACCCTGATCGAAACCGGCGCCTACAACCTTGAGTGGCCTAACGTGCACATGCAGCCGGAGCAAAGCCTGCAGGCACATCTGGATTTGCGCGGGCGTTGGCTACTGCCGGTGCATAACGGCACCTTCGATCTTTCGATCCACAGCTGGCATGAACCCTTCGACCGGATTCTGGCGTTGGCCAATGCAGCGCAGGTGCCGCTCAGTACCCCACAGATGGGTGAGCGGGTAAGCCTAGACCAGCCCCACAGTGGTCCGGCCTGGTGGTTGCCCAAACCGTCGCGCCAATTGCAGAGCGAGGGTGAGCGGGTGATGGCAATGAAGGAACTGTAAGGCGCGACTTACTGCGGTTTGTGGTCGCGCGCTTTTTCTTTGTCCTTGGCTGGCAGATGGGAAGGGGGCTTGCCGCTGTCGCTACGCACTTGGGCATGGCTGATCAGGGCGAAGATAAAGCTGCCGCCGATGATGTTGCCAGCCAGTGTGGGGGCGGCGAAGTGCAGCCAGAACGCCTGCCAGCTGACGTCGCCGACCCAGGCCAGGTAGGAGACTTCCACTGAGCCGACGACAATATGGGTAAAGTCCCCCAACGCCATCAGGTAGGTGATCATCAGGATGATCCAGATCTTGGCGTGTTCCATGGCGGGGATCATCCAGACCATGGTGGCGATCATCCAGCCCGAGATGATGCCTTTGGCGAACATCTGGCTGACATCGTTCTCCATCACCTTATGACCGACATCGAGAAAGGCTGCATCCGTCTTGCTGTCGAATATCGGCAGATTGAGCATCACATAGGACACTAATATAGTGCCGGCCAGATTGCCGAGCAGGACCACCGACCATAAACGCAGCAGGCGTCCAAGGTTGCGCAGCGTGGGCTCGGTCATGATCGGGAGCACGGCGGTCAGGGTGTTTTCGGTGAACAGTTGCTGGCGCGCCAGAATCACCGCCAGGAAGCCGGCGCTATAACCGAGGCTGGCAATCACCTGGCTGCTGTCGCCTTCGGGTAGCCGCGCATAGAACAAACCCATGGCCATCATCGACAGTCCCATGCTCAGCCCGGCGGCCAGCGCCGACCACCAGAGGGCGGCGAGGGTGCGTTCCAGTTCCTGATCGCCCTGAGCACGGATGATCTCGTGCAATACTGCTGCGCGGGGCGGCTGGCTTTGACTGACCTCCTGCTCTTCGTCCGCCGATAGACCCGGGGTTTTGCTGCTTTCGGTCTCGCTCATGGCTGTGGCTCTTTGGGGGTGCCTCTACTACAGATCAACGCCGGGCCCGATTAGTTGCCTGCCTGCTGCGGATTACGTACCTATATATAGCTATCTGAAACCAATTTGAAATAAGTGCTTGACGCCCCTGTGGATCTGTCTATAATTCGCCCCACTTCCGGCGCAGTCGGAACGGAAAACTCCTTGA
>OEPS010000659.1_pt1 | contig 11809 bp, 9 predicted proteins | sample 1539411 | NCBI WGS metagenome assembly OEPS01 (sample SAMN02671747, study PRJEB22543) | soil metagenome | biome: bacteria | place: China:Hunan Province, Lengshuijiang City | collected 2012-10-15 | depth 0.08m m | reverse complement strand
AAAGGATGTTCTGTTTCGGTCATATCTTACGGAAGATGTAAACCATTGAAATCATGCAGGCAAGTCGAATTACCGAAAGTCTTGATTTTTAAAAGCACGATATAGTGATGCTTATTTAATCGATATTCACGTCTCAAGAACGGGATGGTAGAGTCTCCTTCATGAAGAAAGGTAAATTTAGCAAGTGCGTACGACTTTCGTCGTCAGCCCTTCCTCTGCTCTTGAGTAGTTGTTCGTTTCGCCAACTTTGGGTCCTGAACCCCAAAGGTCCTGTTGCTGCGACTGACTTGCATTTTATGATAATCGACGTCGTCGCAGTGCTCTTTGTCGTCATTCCGACGACATTGGCGCTGATGTGGTTTATGTGGCGCTACCGTAAGGGCAACGGCAAAGCTCGCTACGATCCTACATGGTCGCATTCGTTGCCAATCGAAATTTTCGGCTGGGGAATTCCGCTTTTGATCGTTGGTCTATTGGCATATTTTTCGAACGAGGGCACCCACGCGGTCGATCCGTACAATCCAAGAGTTCTCAAGTCCGCTGACGCCGCTCCCAAGGACGCAGTTAACATCGATGTGATCACCACCGACTGGCAGTGGCTGTTTATTTATCCGAAGCAGCACATCGCTACGGTGGACGAACTAGTGGTTCCAATCCACACTCCGGTCCATTTCCGCCTTACGTCGGCGACCGTGGTTAATGATTTCTTTATTCCCCAATTGGTTGGCATGATTGACGTCATGCCGGGAATGCGCACCAAGCAGACCCTGATGGCGAACCAGCCCGGAGTTTATGATGGATATTCGGCTGATTTCAGTGGCGCCGGCTTCTCTTGGATGCAATTCAAGACCAAGGTCGTGTCACATGCGGATTTTTCCCGCTGGATCCGACAGGTGCAGGCTTCCAGCCGCCGATTGACTGATGCCGGATTCAACATTTTAGCTAGGCCGACCATCAATGTTGGCGCGAAGCCAGCCTATTTCTCGAACGTGCAGAGCGGAATGTTTGAATACGTGATCAAGGAGATCATGATGGGCAAGACATTCCCGACACCAATGGCAATGACCAAGAAAATGACGACCATGGCCGACGTAAAGGCAGATGAGGCCGCTGCTCTACCCCTGCAATAACCGGAAGGAAGGTCGCGATGGTCAAGTTGCAAGGATCGTGGACGCCGCTGCTCGGGCGGCTCACCCTGTCGCAGATACCCTATCATAATGGCATTGTGGATGGTGCCTTCGTGTTCGCAGCCGGCATGGCGCTGATTATTCTTGCCGGAGTCACGTACCTTGGTAAATGGGGTTATCTCTGGCGCGAGTGGCTGACGAGCGTCGATCACAAGCGGATCGGCATCATGTATATGCTGACCGGCCTTGTCATGCTGTTCCGCGGCTTCATTGACGCGCTGATGATCCGAACCCAGCAGGTGATGGCCGCTGGGCCTAGCTCACCAAGTCATCTCGGCGCAATGCATGGTTACCTCCCGCCTTACCACTTTGATCAGATCTATAGTTCGCACGGCACGATCATGATCATCTTTGCTGTGACACCAATCCTAGCCGGATTTATGAACTACATCGTACCGCTACAGATTGGCGCGCGTGACATGGCGTTCCCCTACCTAAATGCCGTGGCGCTGTGGATGACTGTTGTCGGCGCCGGGCTCGTGATGATTTCGCTGTTCGTTGGCGACTTCTCGCATGCCGGCTGGGTCGGCCTGGTCCCGCTGACCGAGATGCCCTATAGCCCAGGCGTCGGTGTCGACTACTGGAGTTGGGCAATCCAAATCGGAAGTATTGGCACCACTCTCGGCGCCATCAACCTGATTGCGACCATCATCAAGATGCGTGCGCCGGGCATGACCTGGCTGCGACTGCCGCTATTCACATGGACCGCGCTCACCACCAATGTCATTGGATTGACGGCGTTCCCAGTTCTAGGCGTCGCGATCGCGCTGCTCAGCCTCGACCGCTACCTTGGCACCCATTTCTACACCACCGGCTTCGGCGGCAATCTTATGCTCTACACTGATTTATTCTGGATATGGGGCCATCCGGAGGTCTATTTTATTATTCTTCCTTCCTGGGGCATAATGTCGGAAGTCATCCCGACATTCTCGGAAAAGACCTTGTTTGGCTATCCCGTAATGGTGGTTGCGACCATGTCAATCGCCGGTGCTTCATGGGCGGTTTGGCTTCATCATTTCTTCACGATGGGCCAGGGTGCCGATGTCAACACCTTTTTCAGTGTTGCCACGATGATCGTTGGCATCCCAACAGGCGTAAAAGTGTTCAATTGGGCCTTCACAATGCGGAAGGGGCGGATCCGATTTGAATCTCCCATGTTGTGGGCAACGGGAGGCGTGTTCATGCTGCTGATCGGTGGCTTGTCCGGCATGATGCTGGCGATTCCGGCGATCAACTACATGGTCCATAATAGCGTGTTCGTGATCGCGCATTTCCACTGCATGCTAATGGTGGTTGTATTCGGCGCGTTCGCTGGAGTCGAATATTGGTTTCCGAAAATCTTCGGATTCAAGCTGAATGACAAAATGGGCAAGGCATTTTTCTGGGCGTTCGCAGCAGGAACTTTTCTTGTGTTTACCGCAATGTTCACACTCGGCTTCATGGGCATGACGCGGCGCCTCGACTATGTGGGACATTCAAGCTGGTTGCCGCTACTAATCATCGAGGAGGTTGGAATTTTCTGCTATATTGCCGCAAGCTCCTTCTTTTTCCTGCAGCTTTACCTCAGCATCCGCGACCGTGAGCAGAATCGCGTTGACGTCGACGCATGGAGTACCGGCCGGAGTCTGGAGTGGCTGACCCATTCTCCGGTGCCATCTTATAATTTTGCCGTCCTGCCTCACGTCAATGCGCGCGACGAGTGGGCTTGGCGGCGGGAGCATGGGCTAACCAGCCTACGGCCTGCACAATATGAAGACATTCATATGCCGAAGAATACCGTCGTACCTTTGATGCTCGGTGCCGCCACGGCCGCATTTGGATTCGCCATGGTGTGGCGCATCTGGTGGCTGGCGATCCTGGCTCTAATCGGCATCGTCGGTATCGTCATTATCCGGTCATTTGATGACGATACCGACTATATAATTCCTGCCCACGAAGTCGAGCAGATGGAGCGGCAAATGATGAACCGCCGCTTCCACATTCCGTCTGGCAAGTTGGTGCCCGGCGGCGCGGTTGCCTTCATCGAAAATTCAGTCGATGCCGGCACGCCGCCACGACACTGAGAATGACGTCGCGATCCCGGAGGAGCTGCTGATGAACTCGCATGCTGCCGAACCATTTGATCCTCATAGCGTCAAGTTGTGGGATGATGCCCATTACGAGCATGATATGATGAGCACCCGCATGTTTGGCTTCTGGCTATACATGCTTAGCGACTCGCTGATCTTCGCAGGGCTGTTTGCCGCTTATGAGGTACTCGACCATGTGACAAATGCTGCCGGCGGCCCGACGGCGAAGAACATCGTTCATCCTCTCAGCGCATATGTCGATACGGTGCTGCTCTTCACCAGTGTGTTCTGCTACTCACTTGCGATGGTGGCCTTGAAAAAACACAACCGCAGGGGCGTGTTGCTTGGCATCGGTGCGGCGTTTATCTTGGGGCTGGGCTTCCTCGGTCTGGAAGCCAACGAGTTCTACACGCTGGTCGTGCATGGAATCACACCGCTGCGAAGCGGCTTCCTCTCGGCGTTTTTCACTCTCGTCATCGTCCATGCCATGCACATGATGTTTGGACTATTGTGGATGCTCGTGATGCTGGTGCAGGTCGCGCGAAGCGGTTTCACCGCTCGTGTTGTGTACCGGATTGCCAACCTCAAAGTTTTTTGGCTTTACCAGTCCCTGATTTGGATTTTCGTATACACTTTTGTTTACCTGCGCGGAGCAATCTGATGTCTGTCACTAATGAGAGACCTTGGGAACATCCTGAGATCAGGATGGCCAACTGGCGCAGCTATGCGATCGGTTATATCACCTCCATCCTCCTGATGGGTGTATCTTTCATTCTGGTCACTACCCATGGGATGGCATCCACGAGCATGATGGCGGGAATTTCAGCGCTGGCAATGATATCCGTCCTTGCGCAACTCCTATTCCTGTTCCACCTCGATTTTTCAGAAACCCAGATCTGGAACACTTTCACATTGGCATTAAACGTTCCGCTGCTGGTCTTATCCGTCGGGTTGACCGCGTGGATGTTCCATACGCTCGACGCGCGGGTAATGCTACATTCAATAATGCCGCATTGAGCGGATTATATTGTACGAATTTGCTCGCTTGTGCAGTAAATAAGGATTACAAGAATCTAGCTTACCCTGCCCAAGCAAAAAATTTTTCAAGAAATTCTTTTATAAGGAATTCGGTATTTTTGTCTTTAATTTGATTTTTGTTAGAAATTACAGTTTCCGGCGGTCCAAGTTTTATGCTGTAGTCATTATAAACAACTGCTCCTAAAAAACTTAAAGATTCTATAAGATGTTTGTTCGAATTCCATTCAGAGAATTTTCCTCGGGACATGCTAGCAATCCCAATCTTCTTGTTTCTCCATATATTATTTGGAATAGAGGTTCCTCCAACATCTAATGCATTTTTTATCGCTGGGGGCATTGAGTGATTGTATTCTGGAGTAACGAACAGAATACAATTTGAGTTTTCGACCGCTCCCCTGAACCTCATCCATTCTCGAGGAGGATTATCATCCAAGTCCTGATTGTAATAAGGAATATCAGCAATTTCTATTTTTTCTAAATTTAAACGCTCCTTCGAAAGTTCAATCATAATATCAGCTAGCTTGTTGTTAGCAGAATCTTTTCTCAAGCTACCGACGATCACACCCATTTTATTTTGGTTTGGCATTATTGATCTCCCCAATAAACCACTTCACACACTCCTGCCATAATAGATGGTCGAGACATGTGTTGCCTCGGCAAAAAATAGCCAGCGCTCGATGAATAGGCCGGTCAGCACAAAAGCCGCCGCAACCGGGGCAAGCAACCATGGCACGATGCCGAGAGCCGCAAGCAGGACGCAGACGATCGGGACGAGGAAGCTCAGCACAAGCGCAATCTGGCGCAGCTTCCGCGCGTGCTTGCGGGCGATCTGAAACCCCATCTCCCGCAAAATATAATTTTCCGTGAAATGTGGCTGATCGAGTGGCTTAACGGCGCCGAACTCGGTCACCCCAGTAGCCGAAGCAAGCGTTGCCAGCGGCTTCTGTGCGTCAATGAAGCGCCAATACGCAAATTTCGCAGCGAACGCGATAATGCCTGAAACTACCGCGATGCCGCCAATGATGGCGATATGACCATACCAGATGCCCGTGATTGCACTGAGTAGCACGGCTCCAGAAAATAGCGCGAAGATCAGGTAATCCGGCAGCGTGTGCCGATTGTGCCACTGCCTGATCGGGATCAGGCTAGCATAGATCATCGCGGTGCAGCCAACGGTGACGAGCGCCATAATCACCGATGCGGCCGCGAATACCCGAGTGCTCGGCGCCAGGGCACCGCGGAAGAACCAGAGCCCCCCGAACAGGACCGCCGGCGGAAATGACATCATTGATGCAATGCCTTCGCGCGAAAGCCAGGACGATCGCCATTGGCTGAATGCACGCCAAGCACGTTCCGGACGGCCTAGATGGGCAGTCGAGGCTATTAGACCGCCGCTTGCGAAGGCAAGCGCGATCAGAATTGATCCGATGCCATAAGCAGCTGAGGTCGGCAATACGCCGATGACCGCAAGGAGACCTATCCAGGCAAGCAACCCGAAGCCGGCGCCGGTGAGTGTGGTAAGGAGTAGGACTGATGTCTCTGGGTTCATCGGGACAGCACCCGATCCACCAGTGCCAGCAAGGCGTTCACCCCGTCCGGTTTGGCCTCGCTACCGCAGCCGCCGGATTGGAGTCGCGGCGCGGCGATCTGCCGCTTACGCGGCGGCAGGTATTTGTTGATCGGGCCGTAACCGAGCTCCGGCATCAGATCGACACCGCCCCGCTCGGCCACCAGCTTCGAGACGTGGCTCGAAGGATCGGCGAGATCGCCAAAATGCCGCGCCCGCGATGGGCAGGTGGCGACACAGGCCGGCTCGCGCTCCTCCTCCGGCAGCGCCTCGTTATAGATGCGGTCGATGCAGAGGGTGCATTTCTTCATCACCCCATTATCCTCGTCGAACTCGCGCGCCCCGTAGGGGCAAGCCCAGGAGCAGAGCTTGCAGCCTATGCAGATGTCGGTGTTGACCAGTACGATGCCATCCTCCGCCCGCTTATAGGAGGCGCCGGTGGGGCAGACGGTGACGCATTGCGGCTGCTCGCAATGTAGGCAGGAGCGGGGAAAGTTGACGGTGCGGCCACTATCCCCCTCGCCCGCCTCGTAGGAGTGAATGCGGTTGAACCATACCCCGTCTGGCTCCTCCTGATAGGGCTGATGGTCCGGCAGCGGTGCGTAATGGCCGCCGGTGTTCCATTCTTTGCAATTCACCGCGCAGGCATGGCAACCGACGCAGGTATCGAGGTCGATGACAAGACCGAGCGCCTTCGCCCCCGCCTCGCGCCGCGGCAGGCTGGTCATGACATGACCTCCGGCACTGGCTTGCGCAAGGGTGATGTACCGAACTGGATATTCTCCGGCGGCTTAGGAAAAGAGGGGGGTACCGGCAGCGTCGTGAAACGCGGGAAGGTTTCTGCCTGTTCCGGTTCGGCTTTCGTTATACTCACGTTGAGATCGAACCAGGCCGCCTGTCCGGTCACAGGGTCGGAATTGGAAAACCGCTGTTCGGGCAGATATTCCGAGATCAGATGGTTGAGCAGGAAGCCGCGCTTCGCTTCCGGCGCGTCGGCGGCTAGCGCCCAGGCGCCAGAGCGTTTGCCGATGGCATTCCAGGTCCAGACGGTGTTCGGATTGACGCCATCCATTACCCTGATCTGGCACTTCAGCCGCCCATTGCGGCTTTCCACCCAAACCCAGTCTTCGTTTACCAGCCCAAGCGTGGCGGCAGTGCCGCGATGGATATAGAGCCGGTTCTCGCTATTGATCTGCCGCAGCCATTCATTTTGGCCGCCCCAGGAATGATACATTGCCATTGGCCGTTGGGTGATCGCGAAGAGCGGGAAACGCTGGCAATCAGCCATTTTCTGCTCCAGCGGCTGATACCAGATCGGCAACGGATCGAAAGCGGCAATGAGACGCGCGCGCAGCCGCTCCGGCGGCACGATCGCACCATGCCCCTCGGCAGCAAGATGGAATTTCTGCAATATCTCACTGTAGAGATGCAGCACGATTTGGTCGGAATTATCAATCAATCCCATATCGCGCGCGCCTTCGAGATAAGCCTTATTGGCATGCTTGAAATAAAGCTGCTCCGCCGGCAGGTGCATGCGCCAGAAACTACCATTCTCGATGTACCGACGGAGCTGGTCTGGATTGGGTTCCCCCTTGCCATTCTGGGTGCCGTCGGCGCCACGCCAGCCAACCAAAGGTCCTATGCCGGGCTTACGCTGATGCTTTACGATATAGTCGGCATAATCCGTGAATAACTTATTACCTTTATCATCCACGAAGTGTGGCAGCTTTAGCCGCCCGGCGAGATCAATCAGCACGTCTTGGAACGGCCGCACATCGCGATCGAGCAACACCACCGGATGGCGAATGGCGTCCGCAGGACCATCGGCCGATCCAATCGGCCGGTCCAGTAATGAGATACAATCATAGCGTTCGAGATAGGTCGTATCCGGGAGGACGAGGTCGGCGTAGGCGACCGTTTCCGAATAATATGCGTCTGCGTAGATCACGTTGCGGATGCGATACTCACCATCCGCCCGCGTTTCGGTTAGCATTCGCGTCGTCTCGGCAGGATTCATCGCTGAGTTCCACGCCATGTTTGTCATGTACATGAATAGCGTGTCGATCTCATAGCGATCCGCCTTATAGGCTTCGGCGATCACCATGTGCATCATCCCGTGGATGCCAAGCGGCGCTTCCCAGGAAAAGGCGCGGTCCAGCCGCATCGGCTCTCCTGCCTCATCGACCAGCAAATCCTCTGGTCCACGCGGAAAGCCCAGGATTGACGCGGTCAATGAGCCATCGGGCAGGTGCTTGCGCCCAGCTGGTGGCTCGGCTGGCAAGATTGGCTTCGGGTAAGGCGATTTGTAGCGCCATGAGCCGGGGGTATCGACGGCGCCAATCAGCATCTGCAGCACATGGATCGCCCGGCAGCTGTGAAAGCCGTTGGAATGGGCGGAAATCCCTCGCATCGCGTGCATCGCCACCGGCCGCCCGACCATGGTTTCATGGCGCCGCCCCGCCGTGTCAATCCAGGGCTGATCGAGAACCACCGGCTGATTGAAGGCGATCTCGGCGATCTCGGCGGCGAGGCGGCGGATCGTCTCGGCACTGATGCCGCAGCGTTCCGCCACCGCTTCCGGCGCATGGGCCGGGGCGAGATATTTATCGGCAAGTATGGCGAAAGCAGGCCGGGCGAGCCTGGCATCCGCCAGTTCATAGTCGCCCAGCAGAGCCGGTGCGATGCCCGGCGCGGTGGCGTCTGCAAGCGCTCCGGCATTGCGGTCGAAGGCGAGCGGCTTGCCGTCGGCATTGCGGGCGAACAGGCCATGATCGGCCTGCCCCGGTGCATTGATCACCAAATAATGTGCATTGGTGTAGCGGATCAGGAATTCCGCGTCGATTTTTCCCGCCTCCAGCAGGCAATGGATCAGCGCCAGCACGAATAGCCCATCCGTGCCTGGCGTTATGCCGACAAACTCATCGGCGATGGCGGAATAGCCGGTGCGTATGGGGTTGATGGAGACGATCTTTGCTCCCCTCTCCTTCAGCTTCGCCAAACCCAGCTTGATCGGATTCGAATCATGGTCTTCTGCCACACCGAACAGAAGGAACAGTTTCGCTCGATCCCAGTCTGGCTCACCGAACTCCCAAAATGCTCCGCCAACCGAATACAGCCCCGCAGCCGCCATGTTCACCGAACAGAAACCGCCATGTGCTGAAAAATTTGGCGTACCGAACATCCGTGCGAAATAGCCGGTCAACGCTTGGGACTGGTCTCGGCCGGTATAGAAAGCGAGCTTCTTCGGATCGGTGCGGCGAATCTCCGCGAGTAGGTTGGTGGCAATGGTCATTGCCTCCTCCCATTCGATCTCGACGAATTCGCCCGATCCGCGCGGGCCAACGCGCTTCAAAGGCTTGCGCAACTTGGCAGGTGAATACTGCGTCATGATCCCTGCGGAACCTTTGCCGCAAAGCACGCCCCGGTTCACCGGATGCTCGCGATTGCCCTCGATATAGCGGATCACTCCATCCTTCAGATGAACTTTAATACCGCAGCGGCAGGCGCACATGTAGCAGGTGGTAGTGGCAATGCTGTCGCCAATCGGGGAAGTATATTGAATGTGGTCCTCAACCATGGGAACTCCTTTGCCCTCAAGAATTTGGGGCTGCGCCTTTGCTTTTTCAAATTTGTATTTGCTCAGATCAAACAAACCTTCCCCTCGAACAGGGTGGCACCCAGCGTCTCCATGCCATGCTTTTCCATGATGTGACCTTGAATTACGGGATAGGCCGCACGAGCGGGGAAAGCAATCGACGTGCACCCACTTGATCCGTTGGGTAATGGGGAACAGCACACTGGAAGGCTCTGATGGGATGGATGCAGAATCAAAACCATTCTGCCCGCGTGGGATTATTATCTCTACCATCTCCGATCTGTCCATCTGGTACAAGCCAAGGCGGTTATTCTCCGGATAACTCACGCCGTCGCTGGTCGAGTTCCTCAGCATAGCGGCGGAGCGCGTATTGCTCGGTGAGCAGGCCGACGACGTGCCTCGTCTCCGACCCGTCGATCACCGCCAGCGCGTCACATTCGGCGCGCTGGAAGGCGCTGATCGCTTCCTTCACCGTCATTTGCGGGGTCAGATAGTCCTCTTCGTGGCGCACCAACTCGTGCACCGTCTGCGCTTCGGCGCCGGGCTCATAGGCGTCGGCCGGATAGGCGAGGCCGATATAGCGCCCTTCCTCGTCGGCGACCACGACGCGCTGCGTCGTGCCGAGCGAGAACTCGGCGCGGAATTTCTCAATATCGACATCGTCATGCACCAGGTGCTGGTTGCGGCGCATCATTCGCCCAACCGTGAGGTTGTGGATCCAGCCGATATCGACAGCGCTGCGGATCACCTCGCCGCGAAGATGAAAGCGCCAGGTGGTGAAGGAGTAGCCAAAGAAGCGACGCACCGTGAGGGTGGCGGCGATGGCGGCAGCGAGCACCGCGACGGTGATGTTGAAGTTGTTGGTGCTCTCCAGCGCGAGGAAGGTCATCGTCATCGGCCCGCCGACGATGGCAACGGCCAGACCGCTCATGCCCACCACCGCATAGAAGCCGATTGGCAGCCCATGGGCGAAAGGCAACAGGATGGCGAGGTCGCCATAGGCGCGGCCAAGCAGCGAGCCCATGAAGAGCGAGGCGAAGAACAGTCCGCCGCGAAAGCCCGAGCTGATCGAGAAGGCGGAAGCGGTGGATTTCAGCAGCAGCAGGACGACGGCCAGAAAGAACGGATAGACCACCGCAAGCTGGGTATGCAGCGAGGAATTGCCCGAGGCGAGCACCTTTGGCGAAATGCTGCCGAGCAGCCCGACCACCACCCCGCCGAGCATCGGCCTCAGCCAAATCGGCACCTTGGCACGGCGGAACAGCGTCTCGATCGAGGTGACGCCGCGCATGATCGCGATGCCGGCAAACCCGGCGATGATGCCGAGCAGGATCGCCAGCGGATAGGCATAGCCCGGCACCACGGTCGGCAACACGATATCCAGTGGCGCCGCGCCGCCATTCAGCGTCTTTTGAACCACCAGCGTGCCGGTCAGCGAAGCAATAATGACCATTGGCAGGCTGGCCATCGAATAGGTGCCGATCACCAGTTCGATGCCGTAGAACGCCCCGCAAAGCGGGGCATTAAACGCCCCGCCGATCGCGGCGCCAGCACCGCAGCCGACCAGAATCCGCAGATCGTTGCGGCGCAGCCGGAGCCGGCGGCCAAACCAAGAGGCAATACCGCCGCCGAGCTGCGCATACCCCGCCTCCATGCCGACCGAACCGCCGACACCGTTCGACATCACAGTCTGCGCCGCAACGATCACGCTGTCCGGCAGCGACAGCCTGCCGCCGTAAAGGGCATTCGCCTCGACCGGGTCGACGAAATTGCCCGGCCGGTAGCGCGCCAGCATCCATGAGACCGATCCAAGTACGGCACCGCCGAGAATCGGCACGAAAAGCGCCCGGATCGGCTCGATCTGGTTCTGCTGCGACAGGCCTTCTCCGTAAACCGGCAGGGCAAAGAACCAGAAATGGAAATGCCGGCTGAGTACTTCCATCAAGGTCACGCCAAATCCGCCCAGCAGTCCGACCAGAATCGACAGCATGGCCAGCCACAGCTCGTCGATCCGCATCAACGCCCGCAGCCGGGCCGGCATGCCATGGATATAGGTCAACGCTTGGCCAGGGAGCCTAAAGCGGCTTGATATCGGCTCTAAACCGAAACCTTGCATCCTGATGTGGAAGTTATGCATCAAGAACGCTGATAAAGGAGCTGTTCCACATAAGGATTGACTTGCTCAAGGTACTTTCCTGTCAAGACGCCGTTGCGGCACTCATCGGGTAAGGCTGGTAGATGCCGAGGCCGGTCTGGCCCGAGTTGGCGGCGACCTGTGCCTGCGCGGGCGCGGCTTTCCTCGCCAGCCTGGCGTGGTGCTGTGTGTGCACGATGAGCGGGCCGGGCTGGTACA
>OEPS010000658.1_pt1 | contig 11813 bp, 9 predicted proteins | sample 1539411 | NCBI WGS metagenome assembly OEPS01 (sample SAMN02671747, study PRJEB22543) | soil metagenome | biome: bacteria | place: China:Hunan Province, Lengshuijiang City | collected 2012-10-15 | depth 0.08m m | reverse complement strand
ACCAAAACCAAAGGCCAGGCCAACGATCAACATATCGCGGCGGGTCAGCGGCTTTTGGGTAATGATGCGGATCCCCGCCGCCACGACGCAGCCAAACATGACCATCGTCGCGCCGCCCAGCACCGGCGCAGGGATCTGGCGCAGTATCTCGCCGAACGGCGGAAACAGGCCGAGCAGAATCAAAATTCCTCCGATGTAGCGCCCGACGTAGCGGCTGGCGACGCCGGTCATCTGAATCACGCCGTTGTTTTGCGCAAAGGTAGTGTTGGGAAACGCGCATAGCATCGCCGCCGCCATACAGCTGATCCCATCGGCAAGGATGCCGCCTTTCAGCCGTGAACGGAAGGCCTCGTCGTCAATCGACTGCCGGGAGATCAGACAGTTAGCCGTCAGATCGCCTACTGCCTCAAGAATGCACACCAGCGACACCAGCGCAATCGGCAAGAAAATGGCGCTGTTGAACTGGAAACCAAACGGGAACAGCTGCGGCAGGCGAAACCAGACATCGCCGATGCCTTTAAGCTGGAACGAGCCGCTCAGCGCCGCCGCCGCGCAGCCGACGGCAATCCCCACCACCACCGAAGAGAGGCGCAGCCAGCGATTTTTCGCGCAGCTCAGCAGAACGATAGTCCCCAGGGTAACCGCGCCGAGGGCAATATTGCTCGTGCTGGCAAAGGCTTTAGCCTGCTCGCCGCCGCACCAGTTAATGACGCTGACTTTAATCAGGCTAATGCCAATTAGCGCAATGACGCTGCCGGTAATCACCGGGGTAAAAATGCGCTTCAGCGGTTCAATAAAGCGGCTGACGAGGCAGGGCACCAGCGCGGCGACAAAGTTGACGCCAAATAGCATGGCCATAATATCCTGCGGCGTGCCGCCCTGCCCTTTTACCCACATACCGCCGGCAATGGCGACGCCGAGAAACGCAAAGCTGGTGCCCTGCATACAGATCATGCCCGCGCCGATCCCCCAAACGCGGTTGGACTGTAAAAAGGTGCCGATGCCTGATGCCAGCAGGGACATGCTGATTAAATAGGGCAGCCACTCCCCCAGCCCCAGCGCCGCGCCAATAATCAGCGGCGGCGTGATGATCCCCACCAGCCCGGCGAGTACGTGCTGTAGGGCGCTAAAAAAAGCCGGAAGCGGCGGGATCCGCTGCTCAAGGCCGTAGATTAAACCGCCGTTGTTTTCATCTGACATGATCGTTTTATCCCGTTGCGAATAAGCGTGCGGATATGGGTGCACAAAACAAGCCAAACTCGCTCACATTTACGCAACATTTAATCGATTCTTTAATTTTCAAATAGTTAAACCCTTATCTTCCGTAATAGCAAAGAGATTTCCCTCGCCACCCTAATGAAACATTAGGTTCTTATTTTCAATTTTAGAAATTATTGATTCATAAAAAGGCAACAGGCAGGCCACTGCGCACCATATTTGTGCAGAATCAGGCAATCAGAGGAGGACAGACGGCGAAATCAGCGCTCGCGCCAAAGTGGTACGCAAATTGCTCAAGCCAGTAACGACTTATGTTAAGGAGAAGTAAATGAAAGCATTAGTTATTGGCGGCGGAATTGGCGGCCTGAGCGCAGCGGTGGCGCTGAAAAACGCAGGAATCCACTGCGAAGTCTTTGAAGCGGTGAAAGAAATTAAGCCGGTGGGTGCGGCGATCTCCATCTGGCCTAACGGCGTGAAGTGTATGAAGCATCTGGGCATGGGCGATATTATCGAGAGCTACGGCGGGCCAATGCATTTTCTCGCTTATAAGGATTATCTGCGGGGAGAGAACCTGACTCAGTTCAGCCTGGCGCCGCTGATTGAGCGCACCGGCGGCCGTCCCTGTCCGGTTTCTCGCGCTGAGCTACAGCGCGAGATGCTCGACTTCTGGGGGCGCGACGCGGTGCAGTTTGCTAAACGGGTCACCCGCTGCGAAGAGCACGCCGACGGCGTTCGCGTCTGGTTTGCCGACGGGTCGATGGCCGAGGGGGATTTTTTGATTGCCGCTGACGGCAGCCATTCGGCGCTGCGTCCGTACGTGCTCGGCTATACCCCGGAGCGCCGCTATGCGGGATACGTTAACTGGAACGGCCTGGTAGAGATTGATGAGACAATTGCGCCGGGCAACCAGTGGACCACCTTCGTCGGCGAGGGAAAACGCGTGTCGCTGATGCCGGTCTCCGATGGGCGGTTTTACTTCTTCTTTGATGTGCCGCTTCCGGCGGGACTGGCCGAGGATCGCAGCACCGTGCGGGCGGATCTTAGCCGCTATTTCAGCGGCTGGGCGCCGCAGGTGCAGAAGCTGATCGCCGCCCTCGATCCGCAGACCACCAACCGCATTGAGATTCATGATATCGAGCCGTTTGATAAGCTGGTTCACGGCAGGGTAGCGCTGCTGGGCGATGCCGGACACAGCACCACTCCGGATATCGGCCAGGGCGGCTGCGCGGCGCTGGAGGATGCGGTGGTACTGGGGGATCTGTTCCGCCAGAGCCGCGATATTGCCGGGGTGTTGCGTCAGTATGAATCGCTACGCTGCGATCGGGTTCGCGATCTGGTGCTGAAAGCACGTAAACGTTGCGACGTGACCCACGGCAAAGATATGGCGCTGACGCAAGCCTGGTATCAGGAGCTGAAATCCGAGACCGGGGAGCGAATTATTAACGGTCTGTGCGAAACTATTCAGGGCGGTCCGCTGGGGTAAAGATCCTGGCATCAGCGCCCTTCCCGGCTCGCGGCGTAAACGCCTTAGCCGGGCTACCGGAACGCAGACGGCACTGAACCCGTAGCCCCGGTCAGCGCAGCACAGCCGGGGAAGCAAACCGCAGGATATTTCAGGCCGGGCATGTTCCCGGAGGCGGCGCTATGCTCCTGTCCGGGCTACCGGAACGCAGACGCTGGTGCACTCGTAGCCCCGGTCAGCGCAACGCAGCCGGGGAAGCAAGCCACAGGATATTTCAGGCCGGGCCTGTTCCCGGAGGCGGCGTAAACGCCTGTCCGGGTTACCGGGACGCAGACGGTGGCGAACCCGCTGCCCCGCCCTGTATCTCCTCCATCACCGCGGTAAGTTTCTGGATCGCCATCTGCGCCGGACGGGAAAGCTGGCGCGAAGGGGCGGTGCACAGGGCCAGGGTAAGTGGCCGCAGCAGCCTGTTGCGCAGCGGGACAAACGCCAGCTGACCGAGCTTCACCTCATCCAGAACGTCCAGGCGGCTGAGAATCGTCACGCCGCCGCCTTTCAGCACCAGCGACTTAATCAGGCGGATATCGTTGCAGCCGATGGTGTTCGCCGGGGAAAAATCATAATGACGATAGAGCATCGCGACCCGCTCATGGACGATCAGCGGCGCGCCGGGCACAATATGCCGCTCCTCGCTGAGCTCGCCTAACGACAACATTTCAGCATTTGCCTGCGGATGATCCGGGCGCATGACCACGCCCATCTCCAGCTCGGCAAAAGCCAGCACGCTCAGCCCGGCCTGGCCTTCGGGATCCAGAATCAGGCCAAAATCGAGATCCGCCTGGCGCACCTTCTGGCTGACGGTATGGCTATCCGCCACCTGCAGATTCAGCTCCAGCCACTGCCAGCTGCTGATGATTTCCGCCAGCGCGGCGGCAAAGCTCCCTTCCGCCAGCGCCTGCACCATACCGAGGCTCACGGTGCCGCGCTTCAGCCCCTGCAGCTCATCAAACTTTTGCCGGGTCAGCTGAAACTCCTTTTGCCAGCGCAGCAGATTGTCGTACAGCAGCTCTCCGGCGGTGGTCATGCGCAGCCCTTCCGGCAGGCGTTCAAACAGCGGCGTACCGAAATCCTCCTCCGCCTGCAAAATTTGTCGATTAATCGCCGAAGCGGAAATATGCAGCTTTTCCGCCGCCCGCCGCAGGCTCCCGCTACGGGCCACTTCGGCAAAATAGAGAGCAAAACGCGAAAATGGGCTCATCTTTACCTGTTCTCTTTTTTGCAACAGCCAGCTGAATTATTGCTGATGGATGTCAACACCCTAATATGGCAACAATAAAATCACAACAATTAAACAAATGCTTTTTTGAGCAGGAAGAGAAGCCATGAACAAACCACAGCCCAGCCCACCCGCCCATTGCACCTTTGAGCCAGAAGACTGGTTGCGGCTGGCAAAATGCTGGCACCCGGTCGCCCGCGCCTGCGATGTCGGCCCCGCGCCGGTAAAAGCCACGCTGCTTGATGAACAGCTGGTTATCTATCGTATTAAGGGCCAGGTGGTAGTTGCACGCGACGTCTGCCCCCATCGCGGCGTACCGCTGACGCTCGGTTTTCACGATGAAGAAGGGATTGTCTGCCCGTACCACGGCCTGCGCTTCGGTGAGGATGGCCGCTGCAACCGCATCCCTTCCAGCCCCGACCAGCCGGTACCGGCGAAGCTCAACCTCACCAGCTTTGCGGTGGAGGAACGCTATGGCCTGATCTGGACCTGCCTGGCCTTCGATGCGGAAAACCCGCTGCCGCTGCCGGTGATGCCGCACTGGCACGACGATGGCTTTCAGCAAATCAATTGCCCGGCCTTTGAAGTCAACGGCTTTGCGGGCCGTCAGGTTGAGGGCTTTCTGGATGTCGCTCATTTCGCCTGGATCCATACCGATACCTTCGCCGATCCGGATAACCAGCTGGTGCCAAATTACACTCCGCAGGAGACGGCGTTTGGTTTTATCGCCGATTACTGGAGTTCAGTCGGCAATTATCCCGCCAGCTCTGAATTTCGCGCGCCTGAGGGCTTCCAGTGGCTGCGTCATTTTGAGATGCATCTGCCGTTTACCGCCACCCTGACGATTCATTTTCCCGGTGACGCCAGGCTGGTGATTATGAACGCCGCCTCGCCGGTTTCCTCGCGGATAACCCGGATGTTCGCGCCCATCGCGCGCAATTTCGATCTGCACGTGCCGGTGGAGGACGTTTACGCCTTTAACCTGCGCGTCTTTGAGGAAGACCGCCTGATGGTGGAGACCCAGCGTCCGGAAAGATTACCGCTGGATTTAGCCCTTGAAGCGCATATCCCCGCCGATCGCAGCTCTATCGCCTATCGACGCGGGCTGAAGAAAATGGGCTTCGGCGATTTTTTCCTCGTGTAAGCGGAGAATCATCATGAGCGAAATCTTAGAGGTTATCGTTGACGGCCTGTGGCGTCAGGGCAGCCAGAGCCTTGCCGTACGGCTGATCGCGCAGAACGGTCAGCCGCTCCCCGCCTGGCAGCCAGGCGCGCATATTGACCTTCATCTACCGTGCGGCGTGATTCGCCAGTATTCGCTTACCGGTCCGGAGAGCGCCGACGACGGGTATCTGATCTGCGTGGCGCTGGAAAAGTCTTCCCGCGGCGGCTCGCGCTACATCCACCAGCAGCTGCGACCCGGCCAGACGCTGTTGATTTCTCGCCCGCGAAACCTGTTTGCTTTACAGGCGGCTGAGCGGGTAACGCTGCTGGCCGCCGGCATCGGGATTACGCCGCTGTATGCGATGGCGCTAAGGCTGGACGCTGAAGGTGTGCCGTTTACCCTGCACTACTATCTGAAAAGCCGCTCGCAGGGGGCATTTGTTCGCGAACTGCAGCGGCGGTTCAGCGCCGAAAGCGTGGTGATTCACTACTCAAGCGAAGGAGACAGCGCCCGGCAACATTTAGCCGCCGCGCTGAACAATACGCATACCGGACATCCGATTTATCTCTGCGGGCCTGAGGGATTTATGGCCGCCGCGCGTCGGATCGCTCTGGAACAGGGCTGGGCGGAAATGCTGATCCACAGCGAAGCCTTCCAGCCCGTCGCCACGCCAGCCGTAGCCCCGCAGGGAGAAACCTTTAGCGTGACGCTTGCTTCCACGGGCGAACGCTGGCCGGTTCCTGCGGATAAAACCATTGCTCAGGTACTCAAGGAGAACGGCGTCGCCGTTCCGCTCTCCTGTGAAATGGGAATTTGCGGCGCCTGCCTGACGCCGGTCATTGAGGGGGTTATCGACCACCGAGACACCGTTCAGTCGGAGGCGGAGAAATCCGCCAGCACGCAGCAGATTGCCCTGTGCTGCTCGCGTAGCCGGTCGGCGAACCTGTGTATTGATTTATAGTCATATCGCGCTAGCCAGCAAAAACGCGAGCTTTATCTTTGACGTCAATGCGCACCGTTGCTCCCGGCCGCCACACCTGCTGGCTGACGGTTTTGACGAGCAGCGGCTCACGCAGGCCGGGCATGGTCAGCGTTAACGTGGATAAATGGCCGCTAAAATCGACGTCGCGGATGGTCAGCGCTGATTCATCCGGTGGACAGGCTGAAATGACCAATTGTTCAGGGCGCAGCATTACCCTACCCGGGCCGGCGGCGTCAGGACTGTCGGTTGATATCTCGCCAATCGCGCAGCGCGCGCGGCCTCCGTGAAGCTCGGCCGGCAGCATCAGCGCATCGCCAAGAAACAGAGCGGTCTCTTCATCAACGGGGCGGCTGTATACCTCATACGGCGTGCCGACCTGGGCAAAACGCCCCTGACGCATTACCGCAACCTGGCTGGCAAATGAGAGCGCTTCATTCTGGTCGTGCGTCACCAGGATCGAAGCTATCCCGGCCTGTTCCAGCAGGTCCGCGGTCGCTTTGCGCGTGGTTGCGCGCAGCCCGGTGTCGAGCGCCGAAAAGGGTTCATCAAGCAGCATCAGCGCGGGGCGCTGCGCCAGCGCTCGCGCCAGGGCCACGCGCTGCTGCTGACCGCCGGAGATTTCATGCGGCCAGTGGCTCGCCAGCTGGCCGTCCAGCGAGACCATCTCCATCAACGCCGCTACCCGCCGGTATTTCTCCTGACGGCTGCCGTCCAGCCCCCAGGCAATATTGTCCGCGACGTTCAGATGCGGGAACAGCGCGCCTTCCTGCGGCACGAAGCCCACCCCGCGCAGGTGGGCGGGGATAAATGTTCCCTGAGTAAACAGCGTACGTCCCTGCATGACAATGCGCCCGCTATCCGGCGTTTCGAACCCCGCGAGGATCCGCAGCAGCGTGGTTTTGCCGGAGCCGGAGGGGCCAACAATCGCCGTCCGGCTGCCCGCGGCCACCGTCAGATTCAGGCCATCAAGCACCCGCGTACCGGCGAAAGATTTGGAGATAGAGGAGAGTTCGAGCATGTTACAAACCTGCGATTTTTTTCGACTGAATATAGAGAATACCGGTCAGCGGCAGCGATAGCAGAATCATCAGCATCGCGTAAGGCGCGGCGGCGACATAGTCAATTTCGCTGGTTAACGCCCAGAAGCCGGTCGACAGCGTGCGGGTGCCGAGCGGAGAGAGCAGCAGTGTGGCGGTCAGTTCATTAGTTATGCCGAGGAATACCAGCGCCGCCCCTGCCGCCGCGCCCGGCGCCGCCAGCCGCATGGTCACGCTCCACAGCGCCCGACCGGGGCTGCGTCCTAAGCTGCGGGCCACGTTTTCCAGCTCGACCGGGGCCTGAGCGATCCCGGCGCGCAGGTTGACCAGCGCTCTGGGCATAAACATCAGCAGCCAGGCAAGAAGCAGCGTCACCTCGGTCTGATAAATTGGCCGCGCGTAGTGAATGGCGATCGTCACCAGCGCCAGCGCCGTCACGATGCCGGGCAGAGAGCTGGCGATGTAGTTACACGCCTCCAGCAGGCGAAAAACGCGCTGCGGATAGCGAACGCCCAGCCAGGCGACAGGAATTGCGCAGACGGTGGTGAAGAGCGCGCCAACCGCGCCGAGCAGCAGCGTCTGGCGCAGGGAGAGCCAGAGATCGGCGTTCAGCCAGTTCGCCGCGCCACCCAGCCATAGCCAGCGGCAGAGCACAATCAGCGGTACCCCCAGCGCCAGCATTACCAGCGTCAGCAGCGCGAGCTGTAACGGCAGCGCAGCCCAGCGCCCCAGCGGCCGCCGCTGCTGTTCGCGCGCGGCTCCTGAGCCAATACGCGCATAGCGCGCTTTTCCCCGCGACGCGCCCTCCAGCAGTAAAATCGCCAGGCAGCAAAGCGCCAGCACTCCGGCCAGCATGTTCGCCGCCGGGCCGCTAAAGGTTGACTGGAACTGGTCATAGATAGCAGTGGTAAAGGTGTCAAAACGCACCATCGCGAACAGGCCGAACTCCGCCAGCAGATGTAGCGCAACCAGCAGCGCGCCGCCGCATATCGCCAGCCGGAGCTGCGGCAAAACCACGCGGGAAAAGATCCGCCACGGCGGCGTACCTAATGAGGCGGCAACATTTTCCAGCGTCGGATCAAGACGCCGCAGGACGGCGGCAACCGGCATATAGATAAAGGGATAATAGGCCAGCAGCGAAAGAAAAACCCCGGCTGAAAGGCCGTGCATTGACGGTACCGCGCTGACCCAGGCGTAGCTTTGCACAAAGGCCGGGATCGCCAGCGGCGCAACCGCCAACACAGACCAGAGCCGCCGCCCCGCCAACAGCGTGCGCTCCGTTAGCCAGGCCAGGCCTACGCCCAGCGCAATGCAAAGCGGTACGGTCAGTGCGATAAGCCACAGCGTGTTGCTCAGCAGCTCAGCGACGCGCGGACGAAAAACCAGCGCCTGGATTGTCTCCCAGCCGGTATCAATTCCTGTGGCAATGACAAAGCCCGGCGGCAGGAGCGCCAGCAGAGAAAACAGTACGGCTAAAGCGATCATCGGAAAAGCAGGACGCCTGCGCTCGGGCAGGCGTTGGGCTTTTTTTCCGAGCGCGAAACTCAGAGAAGACATAGCGTGTTCACTTTACCGGGCGATTACAGCAGGCCAGCCTGGGTCATTAAATCGACCACTTTTTTGCTGTTCAGGGTAGACGGCTCGACCTTCGGCGCGTCTAACGCTTTCAGCGGCGTCAGTTTCGGGTTAGACGCGGCATCGACGCCAACGGCATATTCAAAGGCGTTGTTGGTGCGCAGCTGCTCTTGCCCCTGTTTGCCGGTGATCCACTTGATAAAGGCCTGTGCCTGTTGCTGGTGTTTGCTGGATGCCAGAACGCCGCCGCCGGAGATGCTGACAAAAGCGCCCGGATCCTGGTTTTTAAAATAATAGAGGCGGGTATTTTTACTGTTCTCGCCAGTTTTCGCCTGGTCAACGAAACGGTAGTAATGATAGATAACGCCGCCGTCAATCTGCCCGGCATTAACCGCCTTCATGACCGTGCTATTTCCCTTGTAGGCGACAAAATTGGTTTTCATCGCTTTCAGCCATTGGAGCGTAGCCTGCTCGCCTTTCAGCGCCAGCATCGCGCTGACGATAGCCTGGAAGTCCGCGCCGGACGGCGACGCGGCCCAGCGCCCTTTCCACTCAGGTTGCGCCAGATCCATCAAAGATTTCGGCAGCTGCGCTTCGCTGATTTTCGCCGGATTGTAGACGAATACGGTGCTGCGGGCGGCAATGCCAATCCAGCGTCCGTGCTCAGGACGATATTCCGGCGCGACCTGCTGAAGGGTCTCGGCAGCCAGCGGCGCAAAAAGCTTCGCGTTATCCACCAGCACCATGGCCGGTGAGTTTTCCGTCAGGAAGACATCCGCCGGGGATGCGGCTCCCTCCTGCACCAGCTGGTTACCCAGCTCGCTGTCGCCGCCGTTACGCAGCGTCACTTTAATTCCCGTCTCTTTGGTAAAGCCGTCAACCCAGGACTTGACCAGATTTTCATGCTGGGCGTTATAAACGACAATCCCGTCACCGCTGGTCGCAGCCAGAACCGATGGGGCAATAAACGCGGAAGAAGCAATCAGTGCAGCGGAACAATAAGACACCAGGCGAAAACGCATGAGCTAATCCTTAATATATGTGGGCGAATTAAAACTGGCAGCCGGCCGGAGAGGATTAAATCACATAGAAATGTGAATGATAATGCAAACAATTACCATCTAATAAAAAGAGCGAAATGTACTGAAAGCAGGCGTACAGGAACAGGAAAATGCTATAAAAAAAGAATGGCTATCAACAACATTAAAATAACCTTAAGACACATCCGTTTCTTAACGCTATTAATTATAAGGAATAGGGTTCACGGCGCCGCGATGGCGGATTAGCGAAACCCCAGGTGCACGCTAACCACCAGGACGTCTGCAGGAATAATTCCGCTTTCAGCGGCGAAACAGCCGGTAAAATTATACTGAAAACCATAATAAGCATATGGCGAAAAGCCGATAGCGCTGCTCTCTTTTAAAGCCTTACAAGGCTCATGGTCCCTCTGATGCCTGAAGGCAGAGAAGGAAAATTCGCCGGCGTGGTCATAAAACCCAGCCGTTACCCGGCAATGCCCAATCGCGGTGTACCCCAGGCGCAATGCGGCTAACGTCAAAGTTGATTATATGTGATGGTTTTGCAAGGCCAGTATCGCTGAGAAATGAAAGGTATTATGGAAATAGATATTTTAGTGAGGTCCAGGCATGACGTCTTTCATCGGCGGATCCTGACGAAATAAAAAATGGAATCGTTAAATTAAATATTAAGCCAGTATTAAATAATCAATAATAAAATACCTGGCACAGGACCAGGTATTTCTTGAGAGATATTAGCGCTGACAAATTTTAATCAACAATTCCGCCATCCAGCGGTGGCTTCTCTCCTGTCCTGCCGTTTCATGCCACGAAAGATAACAGGTGCGGCTGTTCATTTCTAAAGGCAATGGCAGCAGCTGAAGCGCGAACTTATCTTCAAACTCTTTGGCCAGCCACTCGGGCGCGATTGCCACCATATTCGTTTGCGACACGACGCTCAGCACGCTAACCATCGCGTTACCGTGGAACGCAACGCAGGCCTGCTGCTCTTCCGAGCTATACCATGGATGGCTGAATGACGCGTAGCGATCCAGCGCTACCGTGGCATGCTGCTCCTGATAAATTTCCTGCTCGCTCAGCGGCGATTGCGATTCAATACGCGGATGATCTCGTCTGGCGACAAGTACCATTTTGTCATTGAACAGCGGAATGCTGGTGAATTCCGGGTGATTGAACTTGTTGTAATCAAGAACAAATTCAACTTCCTGATAGCGGAGCTGATTAATTACCTGTTGACTTAGCGACGATTTAAACGAGAGGCTAACCCTTGGGGCAATTTCATTGATTTTATTGAAAATAAGTGGGGTCAGATAGTTATCCAGCGGGCTACAAACGCAAAGATGATAGACGCGTTCGCAGTCCAGCGGATCGAAGAGCGTATCCGGCAGCTCATTTTGCACCAGCTGCAGCGCGCGTCGAACCGAACTAAATAGCTGAAAAGCGCGATCGGTCGGTTTAATCCCGCGACCGTTACGAACAAACAGCTCGTCCTTAAATAGCACCTTCAGGCGAGCCACCGCGCTGCTCACCGCTGGTTGAGACATACCTAGCGTATGCGCCGCTTTCGTTAAGCTTTGCTCCTGCATTACGGTATCAAAAATGGTCAGCAGGTTGAGATCCACTTTCCGCAATACAGGCTGCAGGACTTTCGGTTCAGAGGATGGTTTAGATGTTGTATTTTCACTCATGTAGGGAACTCCACCAGCACATTAATCAGCGATTCTGCTTCGGATCGCAGAGACCTTTCGCCAAAGGAAAAAAATAGGCAGATAAATCACCATCGGCCCCAGCAGCCATGTGTTATCGGTTTCCAGCAGCACGCTCAAATGTACGAAACTTATTAGCACAATCGTAAACAGCAGGAGAATATGACACGTGTTGTGTTTTCTGGAGAAAACGGCATAGCGGTAAAGCATTATTTTTTCCTTCGTTCACTCCTTGAAAGAGGGAGAGTATCATATAAAAAGCGATGAAATTTCTGAAAAATACGCGACTCATTCCGAATAAGTAAATTCTCATTGAAATTATTCAGATATGCTTAGGTAAAGCGTCAAATCCTTA
>OEPS010000657.1_pt1 | contig 11818 bp, 14 predicted proteins | sample 1539411 | NCBI WGS metagenome assembly OEPS01 (sample SAMN02671747, study PRJEB22543) | soil metagenome | biome: bacteria | place: China:Hunan Province, Lengshuijiang City | collected 2012-10-15 | depth 0.08m m | reverse complement strand
TCAGTACCCTGGCCATGGTCAATCGCTCGCGCAAGCAAGCGTTGCCGTACCACATTGTGCCGACCCTGTTCGACCGCCGCACCCAGGCCTCGATGGGCACCCTGCGGGTGTTGCGCGATGCTTATCCGGAGACTATCTGGCAAGGCTACATCCCGGTCGATACGCGTCTGCGCGATGCCAGCCGGGCGGGGCTGACGCCGTCGCAGTTCGATGGCAAGAGTCGCGGGGTGGTGGCCTATCGCGCCCTGCTCAAGCACCTGCTGACGCACAACATCGCCCAGCAGGTGGCCTGATGAATCGCCCGCAAAAGCTTGCTACGGGTCCGCAACTGGCGCTGCAGTCCTACCTTGATGGTTTGCTCCACGAAGCCACCGAAGTGCTTGAACTGGCGGAGCCATCAGTGGCGATCGACGAGTTCCAGGCCGCAGTGCTTGAGGAGCAGGCCCGCGATGCGCAGATTGTGCCGACGCATCGTCCGGCAGTGATCCCGGTAGCGCCGCTGCCCTTTGCCGAGCCCGCACCGGTGGTGCTGCCGCCGGTCATGCCGGTTGTAGCGCTGCAACCTGAGCCTGAGCCTGAGCCTGAGCCTGAGCCTGAACTGGCCAATGTCGAGCTGGCCGCCGAATTGCCCGCACCGGTCGAGCCGCTGGTGGACGTTCACTTGCCTGCGGCGCCCAACCAGCCGGTGCCTCCGGTCACGGTGGACGGGCGCCCGGCATGGGCGGCCGAGCCGTTCGAATGCCTGTTGTTCGACGTCGCCGGGCTGACCCTGGCGGTACCGCTGGTGTGCCTGGGTTCGATCTATTCGCTGGCCGGGCACGAACTGACACCGCTGTTCGGTCAGCCAGACTGGTTCCTGGGCATCCTGCCGAGCCAGAGTGGCAACCTGAAGGTGCTCGATACTGCGCGCTGGGTCATGCCGGACCGCTACCGCGACGACTTTCGCCAGGGCCTGCAGTATGTCATTTCAGTCCAGGGTTACGAGTGGGGCCTGGCCGTGCATCAGGTCAGCCGTTCGCTGCGCCTGGACCCCAACGAGATCAAATGGCGCAGCCAGCGCGGTCAACGACCCTGGCTGGCCGGTACGGTCATTGAACACATGTGCGCGTTGCTGGACGTTGCCGAACTGGCCGAGTTGATCGCCAGCGGAGCGGTCAAGCAGCTGCACGCCAACCATAAATAATCGGTCGCGCCTGCGATCGTACTGAGCACACCGCCGAAGGCGGATTTTGAGGGATAGGGGAATGAAAAAGTCGTCTGCACAAGGTTCCGAAGATCCGATCCTGCAGTGGGTAACCTTCAAACTGGACAACGAGTCCTACGGCATCAACGTGATGCAGGTGCAGGAAGTCCTGCGCTACACCGAGATCGCCCCGGTCCCGGGTGCCCCGAGCTATGTGCTGGGCATCATCAACCTGCGTGGCAACGTCGTCACCGTGATCGATACCCGCCAGCGCTTCGGCCTGATGTCGAGTGAAATCACCGACAACAGCCGTATCGTCATCATCGAGGCCGACAAGCAAGTAGTCGGCATCCTGGTCGACAGCGTTGCTGAAGTGGTTTACCTGCGCCAGTCGGAAATCGAGACCGCACCGAATGTCGGTAATGAAGAATCGGCCAAGTTCATCCAGGGCGTGTGCAACAAGAACAACGAACTGCTGATCCTGGTCGAGCTGGACAAGATGATGACCGAGGAAGAGTGGTCCGAGCTGGAGAACATCTGAGTTGATCTTTGAGGTTGCAGTCATATTTCTGGCGCTGCTCTGGGCGATCAGCCTGTGGTTTTTCCTCAACTACAGCAAGCGCCAGCGCGAGCTGGCTGCCCAGCAGGCTCAGGGCGATGCGTTGCGTGACCAGCGCATCAAAGACCTGGCCAAACGCCTGGACGACTACCAGAACGGCAGCGTACGCATGGGCGAAGCCCTGCACGAGTTGCGCGCGACGGTGGCGCCCTTGCCGGACAAACTCCTGCAACTGGAGCAGCGCGACCCCAACAGCCTGTCGTTCGCCCAGGCGGCGCGATTGGTGGGTATGGGCGCGAGCGTCGATGAGCTGACCCAGTCCTGTGGCTTGACCCAGGCCGAGGCGGAGTTGATGAGCAAGGTGCATCGTAGCTGATTTGCTTTTTTGTGAAGTTTTATCCGCGAAGGCCAGCGCAACCCTGGCTTTGGGGACGCGCTGCAAATTTTCGCGGATAAATCCACTCCTGCTTGCTTTGTGATTGATCAGTTAGCACCGGGCAATCACGCAACAGTTGGAGTGATATTTGGCTCCTGTGGCCGTTCACTGGCACATCCCTGCGACACGCTTATATATGACCCACAATTAAAGGCATTAGGTTGTTGAGTTAACCCAGCTCTCCACCGTGCCGGTATGGCTGTGGCAGCTCCATCCAACGGTCTTTATGATTCGGCTATGAACATCGGAATTTGGATCGACTATATTGACATGCGCTTGCCCAGTCGGGTGGCTGCGCGTGCCATCTTGTCTAATTATGCCCTCCAGCTGATTGTGAAAGCCGCAACGCAGGATGAATCTGGCATGAAAGTCTGCTGTTGCCATAGAAAAACCGAGAAAATTAATTTCACTGGCAGTGCTGAGGGCAGTAACGCTTTTCTGCCAGAGTCTTTTGAAGAGCGGGTTCCCAAACTCTTTGGTGTACACCGGAGGGATAATCAGTGGCATGTAGGTTCGCTTGCTGGAGCGTGGGGCTCTGAACGCTTTGAACATTAATATTTCTTTGTTTTCCTTTTTGTACAGAACTGTTCGCTTTTCCGCTTTTAAATAGTTTCCTATTTCGGCTTCATACCAGTTCAAGGAGCCGTGAGGCTTCAAAAGTGTCGGGGCGTTTTTGCTATTTCCTATTCCGTAGCACGACTTATCCAGGTTGTCTTTGAAGAGCAGTTCGTCCAGTACCAAGTCCCAATTGAAGGTTAGGATGGTGGCGTTTTGTTCTTTCATTCTTTCGACCAGCGTTCGAAGCCATGGTGCGGGACTTTTGAGCGCGTCTCGCTGCAGCGTGTGGAACCAGGTAGCGACGTTAAGTAATAAGGTCTTTCTTATGTCTGTAAGCTTTTCTGGTGTGAAATTACCGATTGCTGTCCTGCTTGAGTAGAAGAGTTGCTCATTTGCTTGCATTAGTGAGAGCAGTTCTTCTATGTTTGGAAATGAAGCGAGCGCTCTAGGGGTGAAGTCAGGGTTGTGGAAACGGATGACTTCAGTTAGATCTGCCTTGTGATTGTCTGGCAGGATAGGCCAGATTCTACTCAGCAAATTGTTGATGGTTGGAAACCCTATGCCCGCAGAAAGACCAGCGCCGACTATATAAACTGTTTTCCTTGGTTTCATTTCTGTCCCTTTGAGAGCGTGCAAATACTGTGAACTTTAATGCGTGCCGGTAGTTTTCTCGATGGGTAAATTATTGGGAGTGATATCTCGCTCCTGCAGCCCTTCATCGGTGAATCCCACCGGCACCTTTCCCTTGAGCTGCCAGGCAAAGGCGATGATTTCGGCAATTGTCAGGTACAGCGCCTCGGGAATTCGGTCGCCCAGTTCCATGCGCGCCAGCAGACGCACCAGTTCGGCATTCTCGTAGATCGGCACTTCGTGTTCGCGGGCGATCGCCAGGATCGCCTCGGCCAGCTCATCGTCACCCTTGGCACTCAGGGTCGGGGCCTGTTGTCCGTCGTAGGTCAGGGCAATGGCCTGGCGTGGGGTCTTGTCGATCATGCGGTTTCATCCACCCTGTGGGAGCGGGCTTGTCCCGCGATGCGATGGGGCTGACTGGACGCAATCGCGGGGCAAGCCCGCTCCTACCGGCTTCATGCGGTTTCATCCACCCAGCGTTGCTCCAGACGAGTACGCGGTCCTTGCGGCGGTGTGCCGTGATGGCAATGCAATTCAGCCACATTCAGCCCGCGCGCCAGTAGACGCTCGCGCAGACCGCCCAACTGGCTCTCGATCAGTTGCGCAGTACTCGGAAGTTCGGCCCACAGTTGACTCGACAGGCTGCCCTGGCGGATCTGTGCCTGGACCTGCAGAGGCCCCAGCGGGTGCAGGTCGAAGGACAGTTCGATACTCCAGAGCATTTCCAGCGGGTCGCGAAGCTCACGCTCCGGATCGCTTTGCTGCTCCGGTGTTTCTTCGCGCTGCAGTTTCATTTGCAGGGGCATGAAGTCCTGGCCGGTGCGCAGAGGGATTTCCAGCTGCCAGGTGGTCTGCAGATTACCGTCGGCAGTAGTGCCGGTTTGCTCCAGGCTGGCCAGTTGATGGCTTTGCAGTCGCGAAATGGCCGCAGCGGCCAGGCGTAACAGATGTTCCAGGTCGCCTTCGCCGTCCTGACTCTGCAGCAGCCGCGAGGGCAGGGGAAAGCCGCCAGGCTGTGGGCGCGGGCTTACCTGGCCGAGCATGCCAAGGGCGCTACGGACCATGCCGGGCATCGCCTGCACCAGGGTGCTGGCAGCCGCGGCCGGGTTGAACTGAAGATTGCCGGGTGTGCCTGGCAGCAGCTGCGCGACCAGGCGCACCACCTGGGCCTTGAGGTCAGGGCCGAGGTTGGCGGGCAGCCCGGCAAGCAGCTTGGCCTCCAGGAATACACCGCTGTTGTTCAGGGCCTGAGCCAGGCCCTTGGGGTCGCTGAGCTGGCGTACGTCGGGCAGGGTGGCCAGCAGCTTGTCGACCGTGGCGCGCAGTTCACTGGACGAGGTGTTGTCATCGCGCGTTTGCTGCAGGGCGTTGAGCAGGCCGTGCAGGGAAGCCTGGCGACTCTGCTGGGTACTCAGTTGCTGGGCAATTGCCAGTTGCTCCTGACGTCCGCTCAGTGGCACGAAGCGCAACGATTGATCGCCCTGAACCCGCGCGCTGAGCAAGCTGCCTACCGGCAGTGGGCGAGGGCTGTCGATGGCCAGGGTAGCGCCTGCCTGAGGGCCGCCGAGCAGACTCACCAACGAGCGGAACTGGGCCAGTTGTCCGGCGGTCTGGGGCAGGGCCTGACTGGTCAGGACCTTGCCTTGCAACAACGTGCCGACGGGCATTTGCCGAGTATCGATGCGGGTCAGGCTGGCGACACTGTTGGCAATCGCCTGTTGCACGGTGATGGTCAGGTTCGAGCTACTGCTCTGGCTGACCGCCAGCTGACTACCTTGGGCCAGGGGCTGGTTGCTGCTGGCCTGGACATTGGTTTGTTTGCCGCTTTCCTGGGTCAGTTTGAGCAGCATCTGGAAGTCCTGGCCGACCTGGCGCAGCGCCAGAACCTCGGCCTTGGCGGTTTCGCCGGGGGCCAGCAAGGCTTGTTGTGGCTGCAGCAGGCGGAGCAATTCGCCGGTCATCGCCGGACGCGGCTGAGGGGAGGCCGCCAGTGGAGCACCAAGGTTGTTAATTTCGCCTGTCATCTGCTGGCAACCTGTTGAAATAGCCCTCTTTGCAGTAGGACATCACATGTATAATGCCGCCCGATCTTTCGCGATCAGAGCGGCCGGGCTGTATCTCCACTGCCAGTATAACGGCAGGGCCGGGACCGACTTGAGACAGGCATCCCAAGCATAAGGCGAAACTGTGACCCCTCATCTGGAAGCCGTGGGCCTGGCCTGCGAGCGCGACTGGCGAATGCTTTTCGAAGACCTCGAATTGCACCTGGCTGCAGGCGACATGCTGCAGATCAGCGGCCCCAACGGTAGCGGCAAGACCAGCCTGCTGCGCTTGCTGGCCGGCCTCATGAGCCCGACGGCCGGGCAGATCCGTCTCGACGGCAAGCCCCTGGCCGAGCAGCGCCACGAACTGGCGAAGATCCTCCTGTGGATTGGTCATGCTGCCGGTATCAAGGACTTGCTCAGCCCCGAAGAAAACCTCGCCTGGTTGTGCGCCTTGCATCGACCGGCCGAACCGCAAGCGATCTGGAAGGCCCTTGAGTCGGTTGGCCTGCGCGGCTTTGAAGATGTGCCCTGTCATACCCTCTCGGCTGGCCAGCAGCGCCGCGTAGCCCTGGCCCGCCTGTACCTGGACAGCCCGCCGTTGTGGATTCTCGATGAGCCCTTTACTGCCCTCGACAAGCAGGGCGTGGCTCAGCTCGAGGCGCACCTGGCGGCCCATTGCGAGCAGGGCGGGATGGTCGTGCTGACCACTCACCACAGCCTGGAACGCAAGCCGTCCGGATACCGTGAACTGAACCTGGGGCAGTGGGCCGCATGAGTGTCTTTGTCCTGTTGTTGCGTCGTGAAGCGCGTCTGTTGTGCCGGCGTCCGGCAGAGCTGGCCAACCCGCTGGTGTTCTTCGCCATTGTCATCGCGCTGTTTCCACTGGCGGTCGGACCCGAGACTCAATTGTTGCAAACCTTGTCTCCGGGGTTGGTCTGGGTAGCGGCCCTTTTATCGGTTTTGCTCTCGCTGGACGGGCTTTTCCGCAGTGATTTCGAGGATGGATCGCTCGAACAGTGGGTCCTTTCGTCGCACCCCCTGCCTCTTCTGGTACTGGCAAAAGTACTGGCACACTGGGCCTTTTCCGGGCTGGCACTGGTATTGTTGGCACCCTTGCTGGCACTGATGCTAGGTTTGCCCTCGGCCTGTCTGCCGGTGCTGCTGGCATCGTTGTTGCTCGGTACTCCGGTATTGAGCCTGCTGGGCGCTGTGGGTGCAGCCCTGACAGTCGGTTTGAAACGTGGCGGCCTGCTGCTGGCGCTACTGATTCTGCCGTTATATATCCCGGTATTGATCCTGGGCAGTGGCGCCTTGCAGGCGGCACTGCAAGCTATGCCGGCGACCGGTTATCTGCTTTGGCTTGGTAGCCTGACCGCCCTGGCAGTAACTCTGGCACCCTTTGCAATAGCGGCTGGCCTGAAGATCAGCGTCGGCGAATAATGAGGTCTGGGCTCTGCCCAGCAAAGACCCTGGATGTACCGTGATGAAAAGCAGCGTAATCAGCTGGACGTGGTTTCATAAACTGGGTTCGCCCAAGTGGTTCTATGCCATCAGCGGCCGCATGCTGCCGTGGCTGACGGTTGCCGCGATCCTGTTGATCGGCATTGGCGTGATCTGGGGGCTGGCCTTTGCGCCCCAGGATTACCAACAGGGCAACAGCTTTCGGATCATCTACATTCACGTACCGGCCGCCATGCTGGCGCAGTCCTGCTACGTGATGCTGGCCGTGGCCGGGGTGGTCGGGCTGGTGTGGAAAATGAAAATTGCCGATGTTGCCTTGCAGTGTGCGGCGCCTATCGGTGCCTGGATGACCGCGGTAGCGCTGGTCACCGGCGCCATCTGGGGCAAGCCGACCTGGGGCAGCTGGTGGGTCTGGGATGCGCGCCTGACCTCGATGCTGATCCTGCTGTTCCTGTATTTCGGTCTCATCGCCCTGGGCCAGGCCATCAGTAATCGCGAGAGCGCGGCCAAGGCCTGCGCGGTGCTGGCAATTGTCGGTGTGATCAACATCCCGATCATCAAATACTCGGTGGAGTGGTGGAACACCCTGCACCAGGGCGCCACCTTTACCCTCACTGAAAAACCCGCCATGCCGGCGGAGATGTGGCTGCCGCTGCTGCTGACCGTGCTGGGTTTCTACTGTTTCTTCGGTGCCGTGCTGTTGCTGCGCATGCGCCTTGAAGTGCTCAAGCGCGAAGCGCGCACCAGTTGGGTCAGGGAGGAGGTATTGAGCAGCCTGGGTCGGGAGATGGCACGATGAGTTTTGCCTCTTTCAGTGATTTTCTCGCCATGGGCCATCACGGCCTGTACGTCTGGTCGGCCTACGGCATCTGCCTGTTGGTGCTGGCCGTCAACGTTGCCTCGCCCTTGCTGGCCCGGCGCCGTTACCTGCAAGAAGAGGCGCGTCGTCTGCGCCGGGAGAACAACCAGTGAATCCGCAACGCAAGAAGCGCCTGTTCATCATCCTCGGCCTGCTGGCCGGGGTTGGCATCGCCGTGGGCCTGGCCTTGAGCGCCCTGCAGCAGAACATCAACCTGTTCTACACCCCGACCCAGATCGCCAACGGTGAAGCACCGCTCGATACCCGTATTCGTGCCGGCGGCATGGTCGAGAAGGGTTCGCTGCAACGTACGGGCGACTCGCTCGATGTACGTTTTGTGGTGACCGACTTCAACAAATCGGTACCCATCACCTACCGCGGCATTCTCCCTGACCTGTTTCGTGAAGGGCAGGGCATCGTTGCCCTGGGCAAGCTCAATGCCGAGGGTGTGGTAGTGGCCGATGAAGTACTGGCCAAGCACGACGAGAAGTACATGCCACCGGAGGTCACCAAGGCCCTCCAGGAAAGCGGCCAGGCGGCCACCGACGCGGGAGTCAAACCATGAACGCGGCGCTGATCATTCCTGAACTCGGCCAGCTGGCGATGATCCTGGCGATCTGTTTCGCCTGTGTGCAAGCCACGGTGCCGCTGCTTGGCGCCTGGCGTGGCGACAGCCTGTGGATGAGCCTGGCCCGGCCTGCGGCCTGGGGCCAGTTCGCGTTCCTGGCGTTTTCCTTCGCCTGCCTGACCCACGCCTTCATGACCGACAACTTCTCGGTTGCCTATGTCGCCAACAACTCCAACAGCGCCTTGCCCTGGTATTTCAAGTTCAGCGCCGTGTGGGGTGCCCACGAAGGCTCGCTGCTGCTCTGGGCAATGATCCTCGGAGGCTGGACCTTCGCGGTATCGGTGTTTTCCCGACAACTGCCACAGGTCATGCTGGCCCGGGTGCTGGGGGTGATGGGCATGATCAGCGTCGGCTTCCTGTCGTTCCTGATTGTCACGTCCAATCCGTTCAAGCGTCTGCTGCCGCAGGTGCCGACTGACGGCGCCGACCTCAACCCGCTGCTGCAGGACATCGGCCTGATCGTTCACCCGCCGATGCTGTACATGGGCTATGTCGGCTTCTCGGTGGCGTTCGCCTTTGCAATCGCCGCCTTGCTCGGCGGTCGTCTTGACGCCGCCTGGGCACGCTGGTCGAGGCCCTGGACCCTGGTGGCCTGGGCGTTCCTGGGTATCGGTATCACCCTCGGCTCGTGGTGGGCTTACTACGAACTGGGCTGGGGTGGCTGGTGGTTCTGGGATCCGGTGGAAAACGCGTCGTTCATGCCCTGGCTGGTAGGCACGGCGTTGATCCACTCGCTGGCGGTCACGGAAAAACGCGGGGTGTTCAAGAGCTGGACCGTGCTGCTGGCCATTGCGGCGTTCTCGTTGAGCCTGCTGGGTACCTTCCTGGTCCGTTCCGGGGTACTGACGTCGGTCCACGCCTTCGCCTCCGATCCGGAGCGCGGCGTGTTCATTCTGATCTTCCTGTTGTTTGTCGTGGGCGGTTCGCTGACCCTGTTCGCCCTGCGCGCACCGGTGGTCAAGAGCCAGGTCGGTTTCGCCCTGTGGTCCCGGGAAACACTGCTGCTGGCCAACAACATCGTGCTGGTGGTTGCCGCCTCGATGATCCTGCTCGGCACCCTGTATCCGCTGATTCTCGATGCACTGACCGGGGCCAAGCTGTCGGTGGGCCCGCCGTACTTCGATGCGCTATTCATTCCGTTGATGGCGCTGCTGATGGCGGTCATGGCCATCGGTGTACTGGTGCGCTGGAAAGACACGCCAAGCAAATGGCTGTTGGGCATGCTGACCCCGGTGCTGATCGCCAGCGCCGTGCTGGCGCCGATTGGCGGACTGCTGGTCGACGACTTCGACTGGCAGGTGCTGACCACCTTCGCCCTGGCCGCGTGGATTGTTCTGGCCGGTGTGCGCGACATCTTCGACAAGACCCGCCACAAGGGCTTGTTCAAGGGCCTGCGCGGTCTTAACCGCAGCTACTGGGGCATGCACGTCGCCCACCTGGGTCTGGCGGTCTGCGCCCTGGGCGTGGTGCTGTCGAGCAACAACAGTGCCGAGCGCGACCTGCGCCTGGCGCCGGGCGAGTCGGTTGAGCTGGCCGGTTATCAGTTCATCTTCGAAGGCGCCAAACACTTCGAAGGGCCGAACTTCACCTCCGACAAGGGCACCGTGCGGGTGGTCGAAGATGGCCGTGAAATCAGCGTGCTGCATCCCGAGAAGCGTTTGTACACCGTGCAGCAGTCAATGATGACCGAAGCCGGCATCGACGCCGGTTTCACCCGCGACCTCTACGTTGCTCTCGGCGAGCCGCTGGACAACGGCGCCTGGGCTGTACGCGTACACGTCAAACCTTTCGTGCGCTGGATCTGGCTGGGCGGTCTGCTGACGGGCCTCGGCGGCCTGCTGGCAGCCATGGATGGACGTTATCGCGTCAAGGTCAAAGCCCGGGTGCGTGAAGTGCTGGGCATGTCTGGAGCAACTGCATGAAGCGTTGGATCATGGTGCTGCCGCTGGCAGTGTTTCTGCTGGTGGCGGTGTTTCTCTACCGGGGACTGTTCCTCGACCCTACCGAGTTGCCGTCGGCAATGATCGGCAAGCCGTTCCCGGCGTTCTCGCTGAAGTCGGTGCAGGATGGCAAGACCCTGACCCAGGCCGACCTGATCGGCAAGCCGGCGCTGGTCAACGTCTGGGCCACCTGGTGCCCGTCGTGCAAGGTCGAACACCCGTACCTGAACAAACTGGCGGAGCAGGGCGTGGTCATCCACGGGGTCAACTACAAGGATGACAACGCTGCAGCGATCAAATGGCTCGCCGAGTTTCATAACCCTTATCAGCTGAACATCGCTGACGACCAGGGCGGTCTGGGCTTGAACCTGGGGGTGTACGGTGCGCCGGAAACCTTCCTGATCGATGCCAAGGGCATCATTCGTTACAAGCACGTGGGCGTGGTCGACGCGACGGTCTGGCGTGAGCAACTGGCTGCCTTGTATCAGGGCCTGGTCGATGAGGCCAAGCCATGAAGCGCTGGCTGACCGCTGCCGTGTTGGGACTGAGCCTGGCCGGGGTGACGCAGGCGGCTATCGACACCTATCAGTTCGCTGACGATGCCGAGCGCGAGCGCTATCACGACCTGACCAAGGAACTGCGCTGCCCCAAGTGCCAGAACCAGGACATTGCCGACTCCAACGCACCGATCGCCGCCGACCTGCGCCGGGAGATTTTCCGCATGCTGGGCGAGGGCAAGAGCAATCAGCAGATCATCGACTTCATGGTCGATCGCTACGGTGATTTCGTGCGCTACAAGCCCGAGCTGACAGCCCGTACCTGGTTGCTCTGGTTCGGCCCGGGTGTGTTGCTGGTGGGCGGCTTTGGCCTGCTCGCACTGATTGTGCGCAAGCGTCGGGCGCAGAGCGCTGGTGGCCCTGTCGACCTTTCCCCCGAGGAGCGTGAGCGCCTCGCCAAATTGCTGGACAAAGAACAGACCCATGACTGATTTCTGGCTTGCTGCAGGCCTGCTGTTGCTGGTGGCCCTGAGCTTTTTGCTGATCCCGGTGTTGCGCGGCCGTCGTGCGCAACTGGAAGAAGACCGCACTGCACTGAACGTCGCCCTGTACCAGGAGCGGGTCGCCGAGCTGACTGCTCAACAGGCCGCTGGCGTGCTCGATGAGGCGCAACTGGCCAAGGGCCGGGACGAGGCCGCGCGCGAGTTGTTGGCCGACACCGAAAATGCCGAGCCGCAGCGCCTGGGACGTCTGGGTAAACCTTTGCCGTTGCTGGCCGCTGTGCTGGTGCCGCTGATGGGCCTGGGCCTGTACCTGCACTTTGGTGCCAGCGAGGAGGTTGAACTGACCCAACAGTTCGCCAGGGCGCCGCAGTCGATGGAAGAGATGACTACGCGCCTCGAGCGTGCGGTCGAGGCGCAACCGGATTCAGCCGAAGGCCTGTACTTCCTCGGTCGGGCTTACATGGCCCAGGAGCGGCCAGCCGATGCGGCCAAGGTTTTCGAGCGTGCCGCCGCCCTGGC
>OEPS010000656.1_pt1 | contig 11828 bp, 10 predicted proteins | sample 1539411 | NCBI WGS metagenome assembly OEPS01 (sample SAMN02671747, study PRJEB22543) | soil metagenome | biome: bacteria | place: China:Hunan Province, Lengshuijiang City | collected 2012-10-15 | depth 0.08m m | reverse complement strand
AGCAAGGTGTTGAAGGAATCCCTGATGCTGACGGACGATGAGAACATCATCGATGTCCAGTTCGCCGTCCAATACATTCTCAAGGATCCGAAAGATTTCCTCTTCGTCAATCGCGCGCCGGAAGAAGCGGTGTTGCAAGCCGCCGAAACCGCGATGCGCGAAGTCGTCGGCAAAAGCAAAATGGATTTCGTTTTGTATGAGGGGCGTGCCGACATTGCTGCACGCGCCAAGACTTTGCTGCAGGAAATTCTCGATCGCTACAGGACGGGTATCAGCGTGAGCCAGGTGACGCTGCAGAATATCCAGCCGCCCGAGCAGGTGCAGGCTGCGTTCGACGATGCCGTAAAGGCCGGCCAGGACCGGGAGCGCCTGAAAAACGAGGCCGAGGCCTATTTCAACGATATCGTGCCGCGCGCCCGGGGTTTCGCGTCACGTCTGACGCAAGAGGCCGAGGGTTACAAGCTGTCGGTGATTGCCAACGCCGAGGGTGAGGCCAGCCGTTTTGCCCAGATTTTTACCGAATATCAGAAAGCGCCCCAAGTAACGCGCCAGCGTATGTATCTCGACACCATGCAAACCGTAATGAATAGCACCAGCAAAATATTGGTGGATCAGAAAGAGGGCAACAGCCTTCTGTATTTGCCGCTCGACAAATTGCAGCAGGCCGTGAGCCAGCCGAATGCGGGTGGGTCGACGGTGGTGCCGCCAGTTCCGGCGACGACGATGCCCGCGCCCGACACGCGTTCGCGCGATGCGCTCAGCAGTCGTGAAAGGGAGGGGCGGCCATGAGGAAGAATATCGGTTTCGTCCTGGTTGCACTGATCGTGCTACTGGTGGTCCTGAGCGCCAGCATGTACACGGTGGACCAGCGGCAGAATGCGCTGGTGTTCCAGCTGGGTGAAGTGGTGGCGGTCAAAACCAAACCGGGACTCTATTTCAAGTTGCCAATGGTGCAGAACGTGCGTTATTTCGATACGCGCATCCTGACGATGGACGCGGCCGATCCCGAGCGCTTCCTTACATCGGAAAAGAAAAACGTGCTGGTGGACTCGTTCATCAAATGGCGTGTGATCGATGCGCGTCAATTTTATGTTTCAGTTGGCGGGGATGAGCGGCGAGCGCAAATTCGCTTGAATCAGACTGTCAACGACGGTCTGCGCGCCGAGTTCGGTAAACGGACCATCAACGCGGTCGTCTCGGGAAGCCGCGAGGAAATCATGAGCATCATCCGGGTCAAGGCCGACCAGGACGCGCGCAAGATCGGCGTGCAGGTTGTGGACGTGCGAATCAAACGGGTCGACTTGCCGGAAGCGGTCTCCGAGAACGTCTATCGCAGGATGGAAGCCGAGCGCAAGCAGGTGGCCAACGAGTTGCGTGCAACCGGCGCTGCGGAAGCGGAGAAAATCAGAGCCGATGCTGACAAGCAGAAAGACGTGATTGTCGCTGAAGCCTACCGGGACGCCCAAGGCGTCAAAGGTGAAGGGGACGCAAAGGCGGCATCGGTATACGCCTCGGCATATGGCAAGAACGCGGAGTTCTACGCGTTCTATCGCTCAATGCAAGCGTATCGTGAGAGCTTTAAGGACAAGAGCGACGTAATGGTGCTCGATCCCAGCGCGGACTTCTTCAAGTACATGAAGAACCCGCGCGCCGGCGCCGGTCAGTGACCGGCGGCGACTGGCTGGCTGCAATCGGCCTGTTGCTGGTGATTGAAGGTCTCTTACCGTTTGCCTCTCCCGGGACTTGGCGAGGCGGCTTCCGCCGGATGCTGGAGTTGAGCGACGGCCAATTGCGTTTCGTGGGCGCTGCCTCGATGTTGGGCGGCGTTTTTTTGTTGATGATGAACTGAAATGACTGCTTGGTTGTTGCCCGAGAACGTTGAGGATGTACTGCCGCCGCAGGCATGGCGAGTAGAAGATATGCGGCGCGCGCTGCTCGACTTGTTCCGCAGCCGGGGCTATCAGATGGTGATCCCGCCGCTGATGGAATACCTCGATTCGCTCCTGACCGGAGTGGGCGCGGACCTCGATCTCAAGACCTTCAAACTTGTGGACCAGATGACCGGACGGTTGATGGGCGTCCGTGCCGACACCACGCCACAAGTCGCCCGCATCGACGCCCATCTCCTGGCCGCAAATGCCGTTAATCGCCTGTGCTATGCCGGCAGCGTGCTGCATACCCAGTCCGACGGTTTTCATCGCTCGCGCGAGCCGATCCAGATCGGCGCGGAGGTGTATGGCGAGGCTGGCGCCGACGCGGACTTGGAAATATTGACGCTCATGCTGGAGGGCCTGTCCGCGTGCGGTGTAAAAACCCTCCAGCTCGATATCGGTCATGTCGGGGTTTACCGCGCGCTGGCAAAGGAAGCGGGCCTAAGTGGTGAGACCGAACACCAGCTGTTCGGCGCATTGCAGTCGAAGGACAGCAGCGCGGTGCTCGTCCTTACCGCCGGCTTGCCCTTCGCGTTGCGCGACGCCTTCACTGCATTGCCCCAGTTGTACGGCGACCGAACCGTGTTGGCAGAGGCACGCGCTCGCCTGCCGCAATTGGCAGCGGTGCAAGCCGCGTTGGATACGCTGGACCTGATCGACCGCGGGCTGGTCGGCGTCGAGCCGGCCTATGATTTGGCCGAGCTCCGGGGCTACGGCTATCACAGCGGGGTTGTGTTTGCCGCATACACCGGCGGACGCAGCCACGCGATCGCCCAGGGCGGACGCTACGACGAAGTGGGGCAAGTATTCGGCCGGGGCCGACCCGCAACGGGATTCAGTCTCGATTTACGCGAACTGGTCATTGCCAGCTCGGATGCACAATAAGGGAGAAAGCAGCATGGCAGCAAAGAACGTCGTCGTCGTCGGCACCCAGTGGGGCGACGAAGGCAAGGGCAAAATCGTCGACTGGCTGACTGACCGCGCGAACGGTGTGGTGCGCTTCCAGGGCGGGCACAATGCGGGCCACACGCTCGTCGTCGCGGGCAAGAAAACCGTATTGCACCTTATTCCGTCCGGCATTCTGCGTGACGACGTCACCTGCTACATCGGCAATGGCGTCGTGCTCTCGCCGAACGCGCTGCTGGAAGAAATGGACATGCTGCTGGCCGCAGGGGTCGATGTCACGAGTCGGCTCAAGCTAAGCGAAGCCTGCCCCCTGATCATGCCGCATCACGTGGCCCTCGACCAGGCACGCGAGATCGCCAAGGGCGCGGACAAGATCGGCACGACCGGGCGCGGCATCGGCCCTGCCTACGAGGACAAGGTCGCCCGTCGCGCTTTGCGCCTGCAGGACTTGTTTCACCGGAAACGCTTTGCCGCCAAGCTTGGCGAGGTACTCGACCACCACAATTTCATGCTGAAAAATTATTATCAGGCCGAGGTTGTGGACTTTAATCAGACGCTCGATTCGATGATGGCGATGGCCGAGCGCCTGAAGCCGATGGTGGCGGACGTGCCACGCAGCCTTTACGAAGCCAACAAGGCCGGCGGTAACCTGCTGTTTGAGGGCGCACAGGGCACCTTGCTCGACATCGATCACGGCACCTACCCGTTTGTTACATCGTCCAACTGCACCGCCGGCGGCGCCGCTACCGGCGCCGGTGTCGGCCCCAATTCCCTGCATTACGTGCTGGGTATTACGAAGGCCTACACGACGCGCGTTGGTTCGGGTCCGTTTCCGACCGAGTTGTTCGACGACATCGGCCAGTACCTCGGCGAAAAGGGCCACGAGTTCGGCGCGACTACCGGACGCGCGCGCCGCTGCGGCTGGTTCGATGCTGCCGCGCTCAAGCGCGCGATCCAGATCAATGGGGTGTCCGGGCTGTGCGTGACCAAGCTGGATGTGCTGGACGGACTGGAAACCGTGCGCGTGTGCGTCGGCTACAAGATCGATGGCGAGACCTGCGATATCCTCCCTGTGGGCGCCGAGTCGATTGCCAGCGTGGAGCCGATTTACGAAGACCTGCCGGGATGGAGTGATTCGACAGTGGGGGTGCAGGAGTTCGACAAACTGCCGCAAAAAGCGCAAACCTATCTGAAGCGCATGGAGGCCTTGTGCGAAGTGCCGGTGGACGTGGTTTCGACGGGCCCAGACCGTGTGGAGACGATCGTGCGTCGTCACCCCTACGAGGTCTGATGTATAAAACAAGCTGCACAAAAGCAAAAAGCCGACACGAGGTCGGCTTTTTGCTTACAACATTTGGTGCCCAGAAGAGGACTCGAACCTCCACACCTTGCGGCACACGGACCTGAACCGTGCGCGTCTACCAATTCCGCCATCTGGGCAATAAGGCGCGCATTCTAGAGAGCAGAGATAAAATTGTCAACGAATAAATCACGCAGCCGCGCAAGCAAACATCAGATCCCGGCGATCCGCAAGGCCGATCCGTTCTATGCGCGTGAAGTCGAGCGCTACGAATCGCCGCTGCCCAGCCGCGAATATATCCTGCAACTGCTCGCCGAGGCCGGGTGCCCCGTGGATGCGGATGCTTTTGCCGAGCAACTGGAGATCACCGAAGCCGAACGCGACCTGTTCCAGCGGCGTCTCGGCGCGATGCAGCGCGACGGCCAGTTGATGCTCAACCGCAAGCGGCAATTGTGCCTCCCGGACAAACTGGACTTGATCAGGGGCCGTGTCGAAGGCCATCCCGACGGTTTCGGTTTCGTGGTGCCGGAAGAGGGTGGCGATGACCTTTTCCTGTCGCCCAAGGAAATGCATCGGGTGCTGCATGGTGACCGCGTGATGGTGAGGGTGGCTGGATTTGACCGGCGTGGACGCCGCGAAGCCAAGATCGTCGAGGTGCTGGAGCACGTCAACAAATTCATCGTCGGCCGGTATTACCTTGAGGGCGGTGTCGGCTTTTTGATCGCAGAAAACCGGCGCATCAACCAGGACATCCTGGTACCCGCCGAACACGCCGGTTCTGCGCAATCGGGCCAGGTTGTAACGGTGGAGATCCTCACCCAGCCCGCCGCGCATAACGAGGCGATTGGGCGCGTGACGGAGGTGCTGGGCAGCTTTACCGGCCCGGGCATGGAAATCGAGATCGCGCTGCGCAAGCACGATCTACCCTATGTGTTCCCGCCCGACGTCGAGGCACAGGCCGCCAAGTTGCCGAGCAAGGTGCTGAAAAAGGACATGGCCGGACGCGAGGACATCCGTCATCTTCCGCTTGTCACGATCGACAGCGAGACTGCGCGTGACTTCGATGACGCCGTGTACTGCGAGCCGCTTGGCCGCAGTGGCTACCGCTTGGTCGTAGCGATCGCCGACGTCAGTCACTACGTGAAGCCCCGCGACGCGCTCGACTCCGAGGGCTTTAACCGCGGCAACTCGGTGTATTTCCCGCGTCGCGTCATCCCGATGCTGCCCGAGGCATTGTCCAACGGCTTGTGTTCGCTCAACCCGGAGGTCGAGCGCCTGTCGATGGTGTGCGATATGCGCATCACGTCCACGGGTTCCATCAAGGAATACCGTTTCTACCCGGCGGTGATCTTTTCGCATGCGCGCCTGACATATAACCAGGTGTGGGACTGGCTCTCCGGCGCGGCCGAACCGACGGCGAAACACGCGGCGATGATGCCGCATCTGAAGGCGCTCGATAAACTGTTTCGCACCTTGTTGAAGGCGCGTGCCAAACGCGGCGCAATCGATTTCGGCTCGACCGAGACGCAGATGATTTTTGACGAGCAGGGCAAGATCGATGCGATCGTGCCGGTAGTTCGAAACGATGCACATCGCATCATCGAGGAATGCATGCTGGCGGCGAACGTCTGCGCGTCGGATTTTCTGCAGGAAAACAAGCAGCCCGCGCTCTACCGCGTACACGAGGGCCCGACGCCGGAAAAGCTCGCGGCGCTGCGCAGTTTCCTCGCTGAGTTCGGCCTCGACCTTGGCGGCGGCGAGAAGCCGCACGCCAAGGATTACGCCGCCCTGCTGGAGCAGATCAAGCCGCGTCCCGATCATGGTCTGTTGCAGACCGTGATGTTGCGCTCCTTGCGGCAGGCGATCTACAGCCCCGACAACAAGGGCCATTTCGGGCTCGCTTACGAGGCTTACACCCATTTCACCTCGCCGATCAGGCGCTACCCCGACCTGCTGGTGCATCGCGGCATCAAGGCTGTACTGCAGAAGGAGACGCTGCCCGCCAAAGGGCTGGCCGAAGTGGGCGCGCACTGCTCGATGACCGAGCGCCGCGCCGACGACGCGACGCGCGATGTCGACGCCTGGCTGAAAACCTACTTCATGCGCGACCGGATCGGCGACGAATACGACGGCACCGTGAGTGCGGTCACGAGCTTCGGAATGTTCGTCGCGCTCGACGACTTGCTCATCGAGGGGCTGGTTCATGTGTCCGAGCTTGGCCAGGACTACTTCCACTACGATCAGGCCAAGCACCTGATGCTCGGCGAGCGAACCGGCAAGCGTTACCGTCTGGGCGACCGTGTGCGCATCAAGGTCCTGCGTGCCGATATCGAAACCAGCAAGATTGATTTCAGCCTGGTCGAACAGGAGAGCTCGGCTAAAGACATGCAGCGCGCATTCGAGGAATCGGCGCCGAAAAAGAAATCGGCCAAACCTCGGTCCTCCAAACCCCGCGCGGGCGGCAAGAAGCAATGAGCGAGAAGCTTCCCGAAAAACTGATCTACGGTTTCCATGCGGTGCTGGCGCGGCTTCGGCAGGATCCGTCCGGCGTGCTTGAAATCTATCTTGACCTGACCCGGCGCGATGCGCGGGCGCGCGATCTGGTCAAGCAAGCGAAGGACAACAAGGTCGGACTCGCGCAGGTCGAGGCCGACCGCCTGACCCGGCTGGTCGGCAAAAACGCCAACCATCAGGGTGTCGTAGCCCGTGTCAAACCCGTTGCCCTGACCCATTCACTCGACGAAGTGCTGGAGAATATCAAGGGTCCGCCGCTGCTGCTGATCCTCGACGGGATCACCGACCCTCACAATCTGGGGGCGATCATGCGTTCGGCGGATGCCTTCGGCGTGCACGCCGTCATTGCGCCGAAAGACAACGCTGTCGGCATCAATGCCACCGTTGAAAAAGTCGCTTCGGGCGCAGCCGAGACCGTGCCCTACATCATGGTCACCAACCTTTCGCGCACGATCGACGAACTCAAGGAACACAACATCTGGGTCATCGCCACCGATATGGACGGCGAACAGCCCCTGTCACGCATCGACGCCAAGACCGGCATCGCGTGGGTGTTGGGCGCTGAGGGCTCGGGCATCCGCCGCCTGGTCAAGCAAAACTGCGATCAGGTCGCGCGCATTCCCATCGGCGGAACGGTGGAGAGCCTCAACGTCTCGGTATCGGCCGCCCTATGCCTTTACGAGACGGCCCGCCAGCGCAGCGCATAAATCCTCCGGCTTGAACCCAAGCGGTTTGGAGGCAAAGCAGCGGGTCGGGCGGGGAGCAGGGAAAACTGCCGGATGTCGACCCGCGCCGGCCCCCCAAATATCAGCCGCGCACCTTGCGATAGGCCTCAAGCAGACGGCGATGGATTGTGCTCCCCTCGAAATCGCTGCCTAACCGGGTTAGCCCAAAAAACCGCTCCTCCTGATTGAACAAGGCGAACGCCTGTTCCAGCGTCTCGCGCCCGTACATCAGGGCCAGCGCAGACTCGAACGGACTCGGGTCGGCGAGCTGGGCGAGGTCGGCGACACAGCGGTAGACCTTGAGCCGTGCGTCGTTGCGCTGGCCGTATTGCGCGATCCAGGTGCAGCCTTCAAGGATGGCCTCGTCGTCGCCGAGGGCGAGCGCCAGCAGCAACTTCAATTCGCCGATTCTCAGATCGGTCCAGGGTGAATCGGCATCCGGCGCGAGGCCGATCAGCACGGTGACCAGACGGTCGTCGGCCAGTTCGAGTTCAACGATCAGGTCAAGCAGTTCGGCACATTCCTCGTCGGTCAGCTCGGGCAGGCGCGCGAGTGCCGGCCGGATCAGGTTGCCGACGCTGTTGTTCTCGAATTCAAGCTCTTCCATCGGGTAGATTTCAGACACACCGGGCACCAGGATGCGGCAGGCATAGACGCCGAGATGGGTAAAGTCGGCAATGTAGATCTCGTGACCTTCCGCATGCAGCGCTTCGACCGCCCACGCGTAATCCTCCTCGGTGGTGGTGCCGAAATTCCAGTCGACGAATTCGAAGTCGGGGGTGTCGCGCAGGAACTGCCAGCTGATGACGCCGCTCGAATCGACGAAATGGATTTCGAGGTTCTGCGGGTCGGCGATTTCGGCCTCGTCAAATCCGGGCGCGGGGAAGCCGGCCAGCGAATCGAGCGCGCGGCCTTGCAGCAGTTCGGTCAGGGCGCGTTCCAGCGCAACTTCGAAGCGCGGATGCGCGCCGAAGCTGGCGAAGCAGCCTTGGTCATCGGGGTGCAGCAGGGTAACGTTCATTACCGGGTAGCGGCCGCCAAGCGACGCGTCCTTCACCAGGATACCGAAGCCGGCTTCACGCAGGCCACGGATTCCGGCGGCGATTTGCGGATAGCGGTTGATTACCGCTTCGGGCACGTCGGGCAGGCACAAGCCCTTTTCGATAATGCGGAACTTGATGTGCCGTTCGAAGATTTCGGCCAACGCCTGGGCGCGTGCTTCCTTCAGCGTGTTGCCGGCCGACATGCCGTTGCTGACATAGAGGTTGCCGATCAGATTGACTGGAAAATACACGGTCTTGCCGTCGGAGAGCCGCTGGTAGGGAATCGCGCAGATGCCGCGTTCGGCATTACCTGAGTTCAGATCGACCAACTGGTCCGGGCGCACGCCTTGATCCGGGTTGTACAGCTTGTGGAGTTCGGGCGTAAGCAGGCCTGCCGGCCAGGTAGCATCGCCCGCGGTAAACCAGCGCTCGTCGGGATGGTGGGTGTAGGCGCGATTGGCCAGCGCTTCGCCCAAATAGAAATGGGTCCAGAAATAATTGGTCGACAGGCGCTCGAAATACTCGCCGAGCGCGCTCGCCCGCGCGGCCAGTTCCGAGGCGCCTTTGCCATTGGTGAAAAGGAGGGGGCAATCGCGATCGCGGATGTGCACCGACCAGACATTTTCAACCGGGTTGAGCCAGGAACGTTCCTCGATATGGAAGCCTAGGGCCTCGAGTTTGGACTGCAGTGTGCGGATCGACGATTCGAGCGAAGCGTCTTTTCCGGGGATGAAACTTTCGGCGGTATGCATGGGACGAACTCGGTGGGCGGAGCCGACAGCATAAGCGATGCGTCAAGCACGCTCTAACGGCTCTGACCGATTTCTCTCTCAGCCCAACCGGAATCATTGCTCATGCTTCGTGGTGCCTCGCGGTTCTTGCTGTTGTCGTTTTTTGCGTGGCCCGGCCTGGCGTTCGCCGCCGCCGAGACGTTCGGGCTCGAGGGCGACCGTGCTGCGCTCGCTGCGCGTTCTCCTGACGAATGGGTGCGGCAGGCGCAGCTGCTGGAAAAGCGCCGCGACTGGCCGGGCCTGCTGACCTGGGGACAGGCATGGGCGAAGGTCGACGCGAAAAATCCGCTGCCCTGGTTTATCCGGGGGCGCGCACTTGGCGAGATGGGGCGATACGCCGAAGCGATCGCGGCCTACGGGCAGAACGTGCGTATTGCGCCCCGCGATGTGTGGGCGCGCAACAACCTCGGCAATGCCTATCGTGACAGCGGGCGACCGCGCCACGCGATGCGGGCGTACCGCGCGGCGGTGGAAATCGACCCCGATTACATCCAGGCCTGGCACAACCTTGGACTGACTTTTTACCGTAGCAAGGGACAGGCGGGGGTGACGCAGGCGCTGCAAGAATTACAGGCCACCGACCCGGCACTCGCCGAGGTTTGGCGCACCCTCGCGATCGAGTACTCGGTCACGCGCGACCCCCAGGTCGCGCGCGAAGCGGTCAAGGTGCTTCGAGGCCTGAGCGCAGCCGAACGCGCGCGGATGTTCCGGATTCTGTTCGACGAAACCTGAGCCCAGATCGGCGAGCGGCCGGGCGTTACGCCAGGCTTTGCTCGAATTCCGCCACGAGCTGTCGCAGCCGGCTGCCCTCGTGTTCCGGTCGCATGAGCGGCCGGCGCCGGCGCGCGTGCTTGGCGAGTTCGGCATAAAAATCGGCGTCGTTCTCGGCCCTCGACAATAGCGCCGCTAGCTGGCGTTCATCGCCGACCGGGAAATAGCCGGGGTAGTCCTCGCCCAGCATGCCGATGTTGCCCGGCATGTACGAGGCGAGCACCGGCACGTCGGCGGCCAGCGCTTCGCAGATCACGTTGGCGCCGCCTTCCATCACGGAGCTGATCACCATCAGTTGCGCCTCGGACAGGCGTTTCTGCACCATCTTGTGGGACACCTCGCCGGCCCAGGACCACCGCGGCAGCTTGCGCTGCGCCATCTCTGCCGTTTCGGCCATTTCCTCGGAAAGCGCACCGCCGAGATGCGTCACCCGGATCCGCGACTGCTCTGGCAGGTAGGCCGTGGCCAGCGCCGTCCGGAACGGATCTTTTTCCGCCCGCAGGTGGCCGATGACCACCACTTCGAAGGCGGCGGTGGACACGGGGCGATGGGGAATGTCGGGTGCGGATTGATAGATCACGCGCGTCTTGGCCGCCTGATGCGGGGCCAATTCCGCCGGCCCGCGCGCCTGCAGCACAATGATCCGATGCGCGAGTTCCAGCGCCTGCTGGGCATCGCTGTCTTGCTGGATGTCGCGATACAGGTCGGTGCCGGTCAGCGTCAGAATCAGCGGGCGGCTCGGAAAGCGTTCGGCAAACGCGCGGATGGAAGCAAAGCTGCGCCGCGCATGCAGCGCCAGCATCAAATCGGCGGGGCGGCCGTCCCACTCCACCTGCACGCGCACGGTGTGGCCGGCCTCGCGCAGGAAGCGCGCCCAGCGCGCCGCAGTGTGCCAGTTGCCGTTGCGATGCTCGCGACCATAGGGCGTAATGAGGACGATGCGCATAGCGCAAGTTTAGCCGAGCGGGCCGCAATTGCAGTCGGGCAGGCATCGGTGGGGCGCACGCCCCCCGCTGTTGCTGGACGCAAATTCGGGTTTTTGAATTTCTATTCAATAATTCGCACATGACCGAAACGCCCATCACTTCGCGCGACAACCCCATATTCAAGCGCCTGAAAAAGCTTGCGGAATCGGCGCGCGCGCGGCGAGAGGCGCAGATGACCCTGCTCGACGGCGAGCATCTCCTGACGGCCTATCTCGACGCGGGGGGCGAGCCGCGTACCTTGGTCCGGGGCAGTTCATCCGACACCCGTCGGCTGAGCCCGTTTGTCGCGCGCAGCCCTCGAATCAAAACCGTTGTGCTGCCCGATGCGTTGTTCACCGAGCTGTCGCCGGTCGCCACGCCTACCGGCGTGCTCGCCGAGGTCGCCTGGCTTAATCCGTCTGCCGGGAATGCGCCTGCGCTCGTCATCGTGCTGGACGATATTCAAGATCCCGGAAATCTCGGTGCGATGTTGCGTACCGGCGCGGCCGCTGGCGCCACCCGCGCGGTGTTGTCCAAAGGGTGTCACGATCCATGGTCGCCCAAGGCGCTGCGCGGCGGCCAGGGGGCGCAGTTCGTGCTGCCGCTCCAGCAAGGCACCGATCTGGTGGCGTGGCTGCACGGCTTTGCCGGCCGGAGCGTTGCGCTCGCCCTGGAAGAAAACAGCGATTTTTTTGCGCTCGACCTGAAAGGCCCGCTCGCGCTGATCGCAGGCAATGAAGGCGCCGGTTTGTCGGCGGCGGTGTGCGCAGCGGCCACGCTGCGGGCGCATATCCCGATGGTCGGAAAGGTCGAGTCGCTGAATGCGTCGGCGGCACTGGCGGTGGCGGTATTCGAGGCGGTGCGACAACGCCGGACGTAAGC
>OEPS010000655.1_pt1 | contig 11828 bp, 8 predicted proteins | sample 1539411 | NCBI WGS metagenome assembly OEPS01 (sample SAMN02671747, study PRJEB22543) | soil metagenome | biome: bacteria | place: China:Hunan Province, Lengshuijiang City | collected 2012-10-15 | depth 0.08m m | reverse complement strand
ACCGCGCCGGGAGGGCACCCGCCGTGCCCCGGCCTCACGGGGCCTCCGGAGGGCCCAGTCTCCGTCTGCTTAAAGGAAGTTAACTGGCTTTTCGCTGCCGAGCGGGTTACTTTCTTGTCGCTGGGGCGGCATGTCGCGGGTCGCCGCCCACCACACAGTTTGCTGCCGGGGGGGAACATTCGGACATCCCGGGGTCCGTTGCGGCCCCGGGACGTCTGGACAACCGTGCCGCTAAACGCCCGCCCCGGTCTCGCCGTCGTGACAGACTGGCGTCATGGAGAGCCTGCGGGGTTCCCTGCTCATCGCCGGTGGGCAGCTGCTCGACCCCAACTTCCGGCGCAGCGTGGTGCTGATGGCCGAGCACGGCGACGAGGGGGCGATGGGCGTGATCCTCAACCGGCCCGCCGGGGTCCCGGTCGCCGAGGTGGCGGCCCCGCTGGCCGACTTCGTCGAGCCCGCCACCACCATCTACCTGGGCGGCCCGGTGCAGCGGGATGCCGTGCTGGTCCTGGCCGACTACAACGAGTCGGCGGTCCCGGAGCGGCCGATCCTCGGCTCGGTCGCCTTTGCCGAACCCGACCCGAACCCGTTGATCCTGGCCGAGATCCGGCAAGCCCGGGTCTTTTCCGGCTACGCTGGCTGGGGTCCTGGGCAGCTGGAGGCCGAGCTTGAAGAGTCCGCCTGGATCATCGAGCCGGCCCGGACCGAGGACGTGTTCACCCCCGAACCCGAACGACTCTGGGCGTCGGTGCTCCGCCGCAAAGGCGGCGACTACCAGTTGCTGTCCCTGATGCCGTATGACGTCGCCACCAACTGAAAGGGGAATCGCCCGGTTTCAAGCCGGCGCGTTCCGGGCAACGCCGTAGCGTCATGGCCAGCGCGCTCAGCCAACCGGCAAACGATCCTCGGGAACAACGCCCGCGGCGGCGTCTCGCCCCGGCCCCGTTGCCGGACATCCTCATCCCCGGCGGCTGGCGCTACACCCCAGGGCTGCTCGGGGCGCTGGCTCTGGCGGTCTTCGGTTTCGTCGTCGCCGTCTCGCCCGGGATCTCGTGGCTCGGCCGCATCGTCGGCTTCCTCGACTTCCTGTCCTTCGGTTTTGTGGGGCTGGTCGCCGCCTCGGTTGCGATCCGGGACACGCCGACCTACCTGCTCACCGCCGACGGCATCCGGTTTCCCAAGCAGCACTGGCCGACGGTGCCCTGGGGGGAGGTCGCCGGGGCCCGGGTGGTCTCGGTGGGCGGCCAGCCGCACCTGGCGGTCGACCTGGTCGACGCCGACGGCGCCCACCCGGGCGGGGGCCGGGTGGGCCAGCGCGTGCTGCAGCTCAATCAGCGCCGGGGCTGGGGGTTCCTGACCATCCCGGAATCGTCCTCCCCGATCCCGCTGGACGACCTGGCCGAGGAGGTCGACCGCCGGGCGGGTGCCGCCGGTGCCGCACGAGGCCCAGACCCGGTGAGGACGCTGAGCCTGGGCCGCCGCCTGCTCATCGCCGCCGAGCTCCCCGAGGTCGCCGTGCTTGGCCACGGGCTGCTCGAGCTGCTGTTGACCGCAAAGCATGAAGCGGCCGGCGTTCCCGCTGCGGTTGCCGCAGTGCTGCTCCTTGCCGCCGCCATCGTCCTCCGCTACCGGCCGAAGCTGGGAGTGCCGCTGGCAATTGCCCTGGAGTCGGCCTTGCTCGCGCTGGCGCTCACGCTCGGCCACCACGTCGGGGCACCTGCCCGCTTGCTGACCGCCCTGTTCCCGCTCTGCGTGCTGGCATTCGTCGGCACGCAGTCGGCGCAGCGCTAGCGTTAAACAACGCTTCTTTGTAACGTGAGGGATCAAATAGAGCCGCCACGTTACAAAGAACGATCACCAGCGCCCGCCAGCGCCCCCATCGCCTTCACCAGCTCGGCCAGCGCCCGGTGGAGGCCGGCCACGAACTCGGTCGGGTCGTCCATGGCGTCGGCGGTCGAAAAGACGCCGAAGGTCAGCTGGTCGCCCTGGTCCATGCACACGATCGACAGGCCTTGCCGGTTGGCCGGCACCGCGGTGAAGAAGACGTCGCCGATCTGCCAACGGCCAGCGGGGACCGATATCACCAGCGGCTCGCCGGGGCGGCGCAGGTTGGACAGCGCCAGGTTGAACCGGACGTGATTCGGATCGGCGGCGTCCCGGCGCTCCTTGGCGACCGCCGAGGCGGCCAGGAACGGCGGGAAGAAGTCGACCCACTGCTCCAGCAGGGTTACCCCCATCAGGCCCAGCTGGTGCTTGGACTCCCGGGTGACCGCGGTGATCCGGCCCAGCCGCTCCCACGGGTCGGCCACATCGGTGGCCAGGGTCGTGGCCAGCCCACTCCAGCGGTTGCCCCAGCCGCGGGAGTGGTCGGTGGTGTCGATCCCGACCGGGATCGCCGCGATGAGCGGCCGCTGCGGGAGCTGGCCGCGCGCCTCCAGGTAGTCGCGGAGCGCACCGGCACAAAGGGCAAGTGCGACGTCGTTGACCGTCGCGCCTGCAGCGTCCTTCACCGCCTTGACGTCGGCCAGCGGCAGGTAGCCCCGGGCGAAGCACCGTCCCCGGCCGGGCGGGCAGTTTATGACGCAGGCAGGTGTGTCTTTGCCCGGAAGGGGGATCCGGATCGCCCCCGCCTTCTGCCGGGCGCGGACCCTGAGCCCGCCCCGGACCGAGCGCCACAGCAGCCCGGGGAACCGGAAGTTCTTCCGGGTCCCGTTGCCGATCGCGCCGACCACCAGCCGGAGGCTGCCCGGCGCCTTGCCGGGCTTGGCGGCTGGCTCGGCCGGAGGGGCGGGTGTGGACTCGGAGAACAGCACCGACGCCACGTTGAGCGCAGCCGCCCCGTCCATCAGGGCGTGGTGCACCTGGAGCAGCAGCACCTGGCTGCCGCCCGCCAAGCCGCTCACCAGGGCCAGCCTCCACAGCGGCCGGGAGCGGTCGAGCGGCCACTCGGCAACCCGTGCCACCAGGGCGTCCAGCTCTGCGCGCCCCCCCGGGTCGGCCACTGAGGCTTGGGCGATGTGGTGGGTGAGATCGAAGTCCGGGTCGTCGAACGCCACCGGATGGCCCAACCCCATCGGCACCGGCTTGATCCGCCAGCGGAGCGCTGGGACCAGGTGGAGCCGGTCACGCAGGAAGTCGCTGAGCTCATCGAGGCTGAGCTGGGCGGGCTTGCTGCCGGGTCGCTCCTCGGGACCGAGGGCCAGCAGGGTCACGTAGTGCATCGGCTGGTCCGGGGTCTCGCTGAGCAGGAAGAAGGAGTCGTTGCCGCTCAGGCGGTGGAGGCGGCTCAACCTGCGCTACCCTCGTTCGCTACGGTGAGCGGGCCCCCGGCCCCCTGGCCCGCCCCGGTGAGCCCAGCGGTGGTAAGGAAGCGAGCGCCCAGGCTCGTCTCGTGCGACGCCGAGCAGGCGGCAAGGACCGCTTCCCGGACGACGCCCAGCTCCGGGGTGGCGACTACCGCCAGCACCGCTCTGGACGAGAGCGCCCGGGCCCCGAAGGCTCCCGCCTCCCGAGCCGCGGTGACGATCCGGTCGGTCACCACCGGCCGGCGACGCGCCAGGCTGGCGGCCTGTGCGGCGTCGAGCAACGCTCCGAGCCGGACGGGAAGCTCCCCAGCCGCGTACCCCGCGTACCCCGCGTACCCCGGCTGCTCCGGCTGCTCCGGCTGCTCCGGATGCCCCGGGTGCCCCGGGTGCCCGCCGGCCGGCACGGCCGCCGGCCCGGTGAGGAGTTGGAACCCCTCGGTGGCCAGTTCGTCCTCGGCCTCGGGGGGGTCCCAGCGCGGCGGCGGGGGACTACCAGGCGCCACCCTCAGCGTCACGAGCATCAGCCGGAATCCGTGCCGGGCGGGATCGACCCGCACCCCCGGAACTCCGCGCCCGGCGCCGGGCGGTCCGGGCCGGGCGAGCGCGGCGAAGCCCTCCGGAGTCGCCAGGCACAGCTGGTGGTCGGCCAACTCGCCGCAGGCCTCATCGAGCGCCGCCGCCAACTCCGACGTCACGAATCCCGAGCCCGACTGGGCGCCCCACAGGCCGCTGACCGCCCGGGCGGTCGCCGCCCGCACGGCCGCGTCGACGCCGAGCCCGACCCCGGTCGGCACGTCGGTGGCCCGCAGCAGGTCGATCCCGCACGGATGCTGCGTCCTCCTGGCGAGTGCCCTCACCACCCGGGCGATGGCGACCGTCTCCCGGGGCGCCGCGCCGTCGGCCTCCTCGTCGTCGAGGGAAAGGGCGGCGGTCTCGTCACCCGAACCGAGCAGGTGGATGTGCAGCTCCCGGTCCTCCCGCGCCCTGGCGGCGACCATGGCCCGCCAGTGGGTGGCCAGGCTCAATGACGGCCCGTGCGGCCTCCCGCCAAGGAGCAGGAGCGGGCTCGGAGCGTGCCACACCCCCGCCGGGTCGGCGTCGAAGGCCCGGTTGAAGCAGAGGTCGACCAGGCGGGCGCGGAGCTGCAGTTGATCGTCGACGTGGGCGGCGCTACCGACGGCACCGGTCATCGCGGCGGGGGTGGGAATGGGTTCACTGGGTGACCGGCTCCTTCCGGGCGACCAGCCGGTAGGCGGTGGTCTTGCCGGTCCGGCGCCGCAGCGTTGCGGCGAGCAGCGGGTCGACCAGCCCGGCGGCGATCCCCAGCGGCACCGCTGCGATCAGGGCCAGGGCGCGGATCAGCTGGCGGCCCGGCCCGGGAGGCGACGGTCGCCACGGGGTGTTCGGGTCCCCGGTGAGCCGGTGCACCAGCAGGTAGACCGCAGCTATCAGGTCCGGGGGCGCCTCGCCCATGTCCCGCCGTTCGGCGAGAACCGTCATCCCCCGCTCCGCCAGCGCCTTCTTGAGGTTGGCGATCGGGATCAGGTGCTGGTGCTGTGGTTGCAGCCAGGGGAGCCAGAACCGGCCCAGCACCCGGCCCATCGGCCACTCCGGGTCGGGGACTTCGATCAGCAGGTGGCCGCCAGGCTTCAGGACCGCCGCCGCGGCGTCGAGCTCCCCGGCCGGCTCCCGGGTGTGCTCCAGGTAGTGGAACATGCTGACGACGTCGTAACCGCCGGCCAGGCCGGGGGCCAGCTCCGGGAACATGCCCCGGTAGCCCCGGTGCACCCAGCCGCGCCGGGCGGCCTCGTCGATGCCGTCGGTCATGTCCAGGCCGTCGAACGTCGTTCCCGGCCAGCCCCCCGACGCCACCAGGCAGAAGTGCCCGTGGCCGGTGCCGACGTCCAGCCACGAGGCCGGCGACTGGGCATGGCCGCGCAGGCTCTCGGCCCGGTCGCGGTAGATCTTTGCCTGGGCGCCGAACAGCGACTCCAGCCGGGCGTCTCCGGTGCCGTCGTAGAAGTCCCGGTAGTAGAAGTCCAAGCCGGCGATCGTGAGCCGGGGGTTCTGGAAGACGTGCCCGCACGCCCAGCACCGGTCCAGCCGGAACCGCCCCGGCTTGCCCTGATGGAGGTCGGGCGCCGTCACCAGCGTGGCCAGCGCGCTGGCGCCGCACCACGGGCAGTCCATGCGGCGAGGTTCGAAGAAGCGGTCGACTCCCCCAGCAAGGTCAGCGGCGTAGCCGGGCCGCGCCTCGTCGATGCGGGCCTGCTTGCCGGCCGCCTCCGCCTCGGCCAGCGGGCCGGGGCGGCCCCAGGCCGAGCGCACCCACTGGATCGGGTCGCGCACCAGCCGGAGCAGCGACGAGCGATGCAGATCGCGGGGCCGGAGCGGCGTGCCGGCGAACACCAGGTACGGCTGGAGCGTGAACGCCACCAGCGAGATCAGTCCCCAGACCGGGTTGGCGACCGCGCCCACCGCCAGCACCCCGTAGCCGATCAGCGGCCCGGGGAGGGAGAGCGACGCCGGGATGCCGAGCGCCTTCCGCCGGGAGCGGGGCGATCCGGGATCGGCGGCGGGCAGGCCGGGGACGGTGACCAGGTCGGAAGCCAGCGGGGCGAATTTCTTCAGCGTCACGGTGCCGGCGAGGACGGCGGCGGGGTCCATGCTCTCGGCCGGTTTGAGCTCGGCCCGGCGCATGGTCTCCCTGGCGACCGCGACCGCCTGCCCGGCCCCCCGGCCCGGCTCAAGGGGCCCGGTGCGGTAGCCGGCCGGGTCGACCGTCCGGAGCAGGCCGAGAGCGGCGTCGAGCGCCAGGTCATCCGGGACCGCATCCAGCACCTCGACGCCGTTCGCCGCGGCGTAGGCGGTCAGTGCCTGGCGGGTGGCCCCGTCCAGTTTGAGGCCGCCGGCAACGAGCCATTCCCACTCCTGCTCGCCATCGGCGGGAGGCGTGGCCACGTCCTTGGTTGGCGGTCCGCCCGCGGGCAGCACGCCGAGCGCCTTGGCCCGGCCCCGCAGGCGCAGGCCGTTGAACAGCAGGGTGACGGCCGACACCGGCGGGAGCCAGGCGAACGGATCGCTGAACACGAAGTTGAGCCCGCTCACGCCAGCTTCTCCAGCTGGTCGGCGGCGGCTGAGGCCCCTCCTGCGGAAGCGAGTGAGGAGCCCACCCGCAGGGCGGCGGCGGCGAAGGCCGGTTCGGTGAGGACGGCCTCCATGGCGTGTGCCAGGTCGGTGGCCGAGGCGCGCCCGAAGCGCACCCGCAGCCCGGCCCCCAGTGCCTCGACCCGCTCGGCGATCAGCGGCTGGTCGTCCCGGATGGGGGCGACGACCAGCGGCTTGCCCGCCATCAGCGCCTCCGAGACCGTGGCCAGACCGCCGTGGGTGACGACGGCGTCGACCCGGTCCACCAGCTCCAGCTGCGGGACGCGCTCGGCCGCCAGCACGTGGTCCGGGAGGTTGCCCAGGGCGGCTCGGGACGCCGCCGGGACGACCAGGATCAGCTGGAGCGACGATGCCTGAGCGGCGACGGCTTCGAGCAGCACCCGGTAGAAGCGGTCACCGGCCTCGCCGTTGTGGGTTCCCAGGGAAACCAGGATGCGCGCCCGCCGGGCACCGGCTGGCGCGGCGTCGAGCCACTCCCAGCCGAACTCCGGCTGCGCCGGCCGCTCGCCGATTGCCGGGCCAACGAATACCGGGCTGCACGGGACCTCGACCGGGCCGGCCAGCTCGGGGGTGGTGAAGACCAGGACGAGCCGTTCGGAGAAACGCAGGTCGCCGCTGCCGGCCTCAGCTGCGCCGATCCCGGTCCAGACGGCGAAGTCGCGCAGCTGCGCGGCGACCCAGGCCTCGACCGCAGGCATCCCGGCGTAGGGACGGGCCAGCTCGGAGAAGGTGGTGGCGGAGGTCGCCCAGGGCAGGCCGCGGCGCCAGCCGGCCGCGGCGCCAGCGATGGCCTGCTGGTCGGCGACCACAACGTCCGGGGCGAACTGGTCGATCGCCGCCTCGACCCCGTCCCGCATCGCCCGCCCGATCGGCAGGAGGACGTCCTGCCACAACGACTTCAGGGCGGCGAAACCGCGCAGCCCGAGCCAGCGTTCACGCATGGCCCCCAGGTCGGCCGGCGTCAGCTCCGCTCCGGCGGGCAGCAGCCGGCACCCGGTCGGGAGCAGGGCTCCGACCGCCTCTGGGTGCCCGGCCCAGGCGACGGTGTGGCCGCGGCGCTCGAGTTCCCGCCCGACCGCCACCGTCGGGTTGACGTGCCCGGTCAGCGGTGGCACGACGAGGAGGAACCGGCTCACGAGGCGGCCCACTCCAGTTCTCTGTCGCTGCATTCGCTGAGCCACCCGATCAGCAGGTTCAGCACCCTCGGCGTCGCGTCGCGCAGCACCGAGTGGCCGACGTCCGGGAAGACCTCGAGCCGGCACTGGGGCATCGACTCCCGGATCATGGCCAGCGACGAGGCGAGGTCGGTGTGCTCGCCGTAGACGGCCATCGTCGGCACCTCCAGGCCCGCCAGGTCTTCGGCGAGGAACCGTGGGGCGGCCGCAACGTCCTCGATCATCGTCGTGGCGTTGAGGAAGGCGTCGGTCGTCTTCAGTGCCCGGAGCTTGCGTACCGTCCCGGGGCTGACCTCCTCGTCGGCGGGCAGGGCCAGCGTTTCCGAGCACAGCGCGATCGCGGTCAGCGCGTCGGCGACATCCTCGACCCAGCTCCCCCCGTCGTCGGTGTCGGCGCAATGGGGCTCGATCAGGGTCAGGCTGGCGAGCCGATCCGGGTAGCGTAGGCCGGCGCGCAGGGCCACGGAGGCGCCGTAGCTGTGCCCGACAACGTGGACCGGGGCATCGACACCGAGCGTATCCACCAGGGCGAACAGGTCCTCGACCGAGTCGTCGAGCGTGTAGCCGTCCGCGGACTGGTCGGTGCGGCCGTGGCCGCGGAGGTCGTACAGGATGGCGTCGGCGCCGGCCTGGGCCACCGGGTTCGCCAGGCTGTAGTACAGGCTCGACAGATTGTCGATGAACAGGCCGTGGACGAACACCACGCTGGGATGCCAGCGGGTGAGCGGGGAGGGCGCCGTTGCCGCCTCGGCCCGGGCGAGCCGCTGGACGTGGAACCGGATCCCGCGGGCGGTGGCCTCAGCCATGCTGGGCACCTTGGCCGGCGCCGGCGCGGGCCTCAGCCCCGGCCCTGGCCTCAGCCCCGGCCCTGGCCTCAGCCCCGGCGTTCCCGTTGCTCTCCCCGAGCGACCGGCTGATGTGCCCGGCCAGCGCCCCGACGCTCAGCGCCAGGATCTCGTCGATCGACAGCCCCGCCAGGAAGCCGGTGAAGTCGACCCGCCCGCGGTAGCGCTGCTGCAGTCGTTCGGCGAGGGCGACGAACTCGATGCTTTCCAATTCCAGGTCGCGGCTGAAGGTGGTCTCCGGCGTGATCTCGACGTCGAGCAGGAACTCGTCGCCGATCACCGCTACCAGGCATTCCGTTATGCCGGCGACCGCGTCGGATGTGTCGATGGTCAACGCTTACCTCCTCCTGACGGTGTGGCGAGGATGGGTTGGGCTCGCCGGTGCGGCCCCCACCCGGAGCTGGACCGGCTCCTCGGTCCAGGCGACGACATGTTCGCCCGCGGCTGCGCCCGGGCGCCCTCCGGGGGCGTTCAGCACCCGGGTCTGCACCCGGTGCATGGCCGCCTGCCCGTTGGGCGCCCTGGTGGCGACCAGGAGGGTGGGGCCGTCAATCGCCCGTACCTCGGCGCCGTCCCGGCGGCCGCCCAGGCCGGTTCCGATCGCTTTGCCGGCAGCCTCCTTGGCGGTCCAGAACCGGGTCATCCACAGCGGGTTCAGCTCGGTGCCTGCCGGTGAGAGCCGCCGGAGCAGGTCGAGCTCGGTCTCGGTGAAGGCGACCGAGCGGACCGCGTCGGCAGCGGCGGTCACCGTGGCGACCGACTCGACGTCGATCCCGATCCGGGTCACGCCCGCCGGGCGGGCGATCGCCACGCCGATCCCCGCGGTGTGGGCCAGTGAGACCGAGAGACGATCGTTGCCCCGGGACGGGTGGCGCCGGATCCAGGGCCGGCCACTGGGGTCGTTGCCCACCCGGAACTCGGCCGGCCACAGCGGGCCGCTCCCGTGCTGCCACAGCCACCCCCGGGCGGCGTCCTTGGCGGCGATGCGCCCGAGCAGCCAGGCCCGCTGCGCCCGCGGGTTGTGCGAGTCGAACTCGGCCCGCTCGGCGCTGGAGAGGTAGCGGCGCATCGTGTACTCCATCGAGGCCCGGTCCGGCCAGCGGTCGGTGACCAAATACCAGCCACCGGCCTGGTGCTGGCCGACGCTGACCTCCGAAGGCCGGGTATGCACCGCCGGCCAGGTCACCTCGTCGGTGGCGAAGCGCCGGCAGGTCCATCCCTCGATCCGCGCCCAGGTCTCGCCCCGTGCGGTGGCGACGTCGATGTCGACCCGCAGCCACTCGCTGGTAAAGGCGTGCACGGCAACGGAGCAGCCGAGCTGGTCGCCCCGCTGCGGGTGGGGGGCGAAGAAGCGCACGGCGTCGACCGCCACCGGGAAGGCGAGCCGGTCGGTCTCGGCCCAGGCCTGCGCCCAGTGGCCGGCGAGCTGGCCTGCCGCGTCGAGCAGGGAACCGGAGGCTGGCAGCGCCGTCAACCTCCCGCGGATCCCGTCGTCGCCGAAGGCGTCGATGGCGGCGACGCCCTGGAAGCCGGGGCCGTGGAACATCCAGCCGTCTGCATAGAGCGATCGTCCATCTGCGGCCGGAGGGCGTTCCCCCTGCAGCGGGAGGCGGGGGCCGGCGTGCGGCGGCGCCGGCCAGCTCCCGGCCAGCTCCACCGTGCCCTCGGCGTATCCGCCGATCCTCACCCGGATGCGCCCGTCGGTAAGCGGGACGGCCTCGACCGGCACGGTGACCGGCGGCGACACCGCCAGCCAGCGGTGGGCGCGGACGTCGGTGATCGCCACCACCAGGGGCTGGGTGCCGTCCGGGCGGGCGCCGGCGGCAGCCTCGGCCATGATCTCGAACAGCGTGGTCATCGGGACGACCGGGAAGGCGTCGGCGTCGTCGGCCCAGCCGGGGGCCTGCCGGAACAGGCAGTGGTCTTTGAGCTCCGGCATCGTGTCGAGGGAGAAGACCTTGCTCACGGTACGCGGGCGGGCGCTCTCTGGGCGTGGTTGAGATCGAGCGCGCCAAGCCGCCATCACCGCTTCCATCGCCTGCTGGGCCTCGGCGACCGTCGCCTCGAAGGCGGCGAGCACCGGGCCGGCGGTGCTCAGGGCTGGAGCCTGCTCGGGTGCACCGGCTGGAGCCTGCTCGGGTTCCCGAGCTGGAGCCTGCTCGTGCGCCGTGGGTGTGCCGTCGGTCGGCAACGCGAGAGGTACCGGACGGACCGGAGCAACCGGCTCCGGGGCCTCGTCGGCGGTGGCCCCCTCCACCCACAGGGCGGAGAGCACCCGGGCAAGCTGAGCCAGCGCCGGGCGGGCCGGCACCTGGGCAGCGATCGCCAGGTGCTCCTGGCTGCCGAGCGTGTCCTGGACGAACCCGGCCAGGCTCCCCGCGCCGACCTGGACGAAGGCCCGGACCCCTTCGGCGTAGAGCGCGTCGATCAGTTCCCGGAAGCGCACCGGCCGCAGGAGATGGGCACTGATCAGGTCGCGCAGCGCGGCCGGGTCCTCCGGGTAGGGGGCAACCGACGTCGCCGACCACACCGGCAGCGCCGGCCGGGCCGGGTTCAGGGCAGCGAGCCCGTCCCGCCCGGCCTCGAGGGTGCCGGCGAGGAGTGGGGTGTGGAACCCGGACCGGAATGCCATCACCTGGCCGAGCACACCGAGCTCCTTCACGTGGGCGAGCGCCCGGTCCACCAGGTCGGGCGGGCCGCACACCACGCACTGGTGGGGGCAGTTGTCGTGGGACAGGTAGACGCCGTCGAGCCCGGCAATCGCCGTACGGGCGGCGTCGATCCCGCAGCCCAGGGCGGCGTAGGCGACGTCGGGGAAGGTGGCCCCGCCGGAGCGTACCGGCGCGAACAGCCGGTCCATGTCCTCCAGGCCGCACATCCCGGAGACGATCATCGCCGTCCATTCCCCGAGGCTGTGGCCGGCGAACAGATTGGGGTGCACGCCCAGCTTGGCGAGTGCGGTGGCGAGCACCCGGTTGCCAGTCACGATGTCAACCGCCTGGTTGACGATCGCCTCGTCCGGGGGATGCGGTGCGGTCAGCCGGCTCGGCTCGGGGCGGGGCAGGCCGGCCAGGTCGGCGACGTCGTCGACCGGCCCAGCCGGCTCAGGCTCGAAACCGGGGAACAGGAACGCCACCCGGCCACCCTGCTCGCCGGGACCCGGTCGGCTCAGCAGCGGCGTGCCGGTGAACCAGACGTCGTTGCGGCCCCGCCAGGGCGAGCCCCGCTGGACGACCTTGCGGGCCAGCGCCACCCGCTCCGGGGTCGGGTCGATGATCGCCAGCCGGCATGGCCCCTCCGGCGTCGGTGTGCTGCGGCCCGCCGGCGCCGGCGCT
>OEPS010000654.1_pt1 | contig 11832 bp, 8 predicted proteins | sample 1539411 | NCBI WGS metagenome assembly OEPS01 (sample SAMN02671747, study PRJEB22543) | soil metagenome | biome: bacteria | place: China:Hunan Province, Lengshuijiang City | collected 2012-10-15 | depth 0.08m m | reverse complement strand
CGGCGTCGTCGCGAAGATCCTGAAGTAACAGCAGGGGTCAGGGGTCGGGGGTCAGGTGTCAGGATTGCCGTCAGGCAGTCGCTGGCACCTGACCCCTGGCGCCCGACCCCTGATACCGATAGAGAGGGAGATAGAAGGCAATGGCGCGCGAGAAGATCATTTTGGCCTGCAGCGAGTGCAAGAACCGCAATTACTTCACGATGAAGAACAAGCGGCTGCACCCGGAGCGGGTAGAGTGGAAGAAGTACTGCCCGCGGTGCAACAAGCATCAGCTCCATAAGGAAACGAAGTAGATGGGGACCCAGGCAGCGCCGCGACCGCGGTCGAGCGTCGAAAAGGTCGCTGGATTCTTCCGCGCCATCCCGTCGTTCTTCCGCGCCGTTCGTGACGAGATGACGAAGGTGACCTGGCCCGATCGCACCCAGACGCTGGATGCGACGTGGCGGATCATCCTGTTCGTGCTCTTCATCGGCGCGGTGATCGGCCTGCTCGACTTCGTGCTGCAGCTGATCCTGGTGAAGGGGCTGCCGTCGTTGTTCGCGGGGCGTTGATGAGCGAGCACCGCTGGTACGCCGTTCAGACGACTGCGGGCCACGAGAACAAGGTCCGTTCGCTGGTCGCCCGGAAGATCGAGCAGGACACCCGCCCGGCCGAGGAGCGCCCGATTCGCCAGGCGCTCGTCCCGACGCAGGAAGTCGTCGAGATCAAGAACGGAAAGAAGGTGAACGTCGAGCGGAAGCTCTACCCGGGCTACGTCCTGGTGGAGATGGTGATGAACCAGGAGACGCTGCACACGATCAACGGGATCCAGGGCGTGATCAAGTTCGTCGGCGTGCAGGACCGCTTTCCGCAGCCGTTGCGCGCGGATGAGGTCAACCGGCTCCTCGGCATCGTCGACGAGGCGGAAGAGGTGGCGCCGAAGGAGGAGATCCCCTTCCTCGTCGGCCAGGCAGTGGCGATCACCGAAGGACCGTTCACCGATTTCAACGGCACGGTCGAGGAAGTGATGGCCGACAAGGGGAAGGTTCGCGTCTCGGTCAGCCTGTTCGGGCGGCCGACGTCGGTCGAGCTGGATTACCTGCAGCTCAAGGGTTACTGAGCGTCAGGCAGGGAGCAGGACGTCGCCGACCACTGCGACGATAAAGAGCGAAGTGGGAGTCTTGGCCGCGCGACAGCGCGGCGGTACGCAACACCGAGGCAACGATGGCGAAGAAAGCGACAGGGTTCGTCAAGCTGCAGATTCCGGCGGGGAAGGCCAATCCGGCTCCCCCGGTCGGAACCGCTCTCGGTCCGCAGGGCATCAACATCATGGCCTTCTGCAAAGAGTTCAACGCTCGGACGCAGGGCCAGGATACGATCCTTCCGGTCGAGATCACGATTTTTTCCGACAAGTCGTTCACCTTCATCACCAAGACCCCGCCCGCGGCGGTCCTGCTGAAGAAGGAAGCCGGCATCGAGAAGGGTTCGGGCGCGCCTAACCGCACGAAAGTCGGCAAGGTGACCAGGGCCCAGATCAGGAAGATCGCCGAGATCAAGATGCCCGACCTGAACTGCGACACGCTCGAGTCGGCGATGGCGATGGTGGCCGGCGCCGCTCGCTCGATGGGGCTGGAGGTCAAGGAATGACCACCCACGCCCACGGCAAGAAGTACCGGAAGAGCGCCGAGAAGCGCACGGAAGGCCAGGCCTATCACTCGAAGCAGGCGCTCGAGCTGGTGAAGTCCGGCGCGTTCGCGAAGTTCGACGAGACGGTCGAGGTCGCGGTTCGCCTCGGCGTCGATCCGCGCCACGCCGACCAGGTCGTCCGCGGCACCGTCGTCCTCCCCGCGGGAACCGGCAAGTCGGTCCGCGTGCTCGTCATCGCCGTCGGCGACAAGGCGCGCGAGGCGGAGAGCGCGGGCGCCGATTTCGTCGGCGTCGAGTTCGTGCAGAAGATCAAGGACGGCTGGCTCGACTTCGACGTCCTGATCGCGACCCCGGACCAGATGGGGCAGGTCGGCCAGCTCGGTCGCGTGCTCGGTCCCCGTGGACTCATGCCGAACCCGAAAGCCGGCACCGTGACGTTCGACGTCGCGCGCGCGGTCCGCGAGACCAAGGCCGGGAAGATCGAGTTCCGCGTCGACAAGGGCGGCAACGTCCACGCGCCGATCGGGAAGGTTTCCTTTCCGCTCGAGTCGCTCGAAACGAACTTCGGCGCGCTGATGGACCAGCTCGTGCGATCGAAGCCGACCGCGGCGAAGGGCGTCTACATTCGCAACGTTGCCGTCTCGAGCACGATGGGACCGGGCATAACGGTCGACGCCACCCCATACCGGTAACGAGCGATGAAGCGCAACGAGAAGGAGCAGCTCGTCACCGAGCTCACGACGAAGATCAAGAGCGCGAAAGCGCTGTATTATACCGACTTCACGGGACTCAACGTGAAGCGGATGACCGACTTGCGCCGCCGGCTGAAGAAGGCGGGGATCGAGTACGTCGTCATCAAGAACACGCTCGCCCTTCGTGCAGTCAACGATAGCGGGCTTGTCGGGACCAGGCTGAAGGGCCCGACTGGGCTCATCGTCAGCAAGGACCCGGTTTCCGCCGCGAAGCTCCTCACGGATTTCGCGAAGGAGAACGAGCAGAAGCCGACCGTCAAGGGCGGCATGCTCGAAGGCGTGGCGATCGACGAAGCGCAGGTGAAGAAGCTGGCCTCGATGCCCTCGCGCGAGCAGATGCTCGCCGAGCTCGGCGCCAGCATGCAGGCTCCGATGGCCGCCTTCGTCGGCGCGCTGAACGGGCTGCTGTACATGTTCGCGGGTGCCCTCGACGCGCTGAAGACCCAGCGCGACGAGGCGAAATAACGTCCCAGGCGAAACCGGCGCGCACCGAAGGGGTACCGCGCCAGCCTGATTCACATCCCAGGATTCGCCTGGGTTTTATTGAGGAGAACGACAATGGCTAACGCGACCATGAGCAAGGACGAGATTCTCGAGGCGATCGGCAACATGTCCGTCTTCGAGCTCTCCGAGCTGATCGAGGCTTTCAAGAGCAAGTTCAACGTCACCATCTCGGCTGCCCCGGTCGGCGGCGGAGCCCCGGCGGCCGGCGGCGCGGGCGGTGGTGCGGCGGCCGCGGCCGAGGAGCAGACGGAGTTCGCCGTCAGCCTCAAGGATGCGGGCGCGAAGAAGATCCAGGTCATCAAGGTCGTCCGCGAGATCACCGGACTTGGGCTGAAGGAAGCGAAGGATCTCGTCGATGGCGCCCCGCAGGTCGTGAAGAGCGGCGTGTCGAAGGACGAGGCGAATACCATCAAGACGAAGCTCGAAGAGCAGGGCGCGACCGTCGAGGTGAAGTAAGGGTCGTCGGGCGGCCGGGTGGCGACGCAGTCGCCGCCCGGTCCCCCGCACTCCCTTCCTTCACCCGGCCCGCCTCTGTGCTCAGCGCCACCAGCAAGACAATCGAAGTCCCTGACAGCTCCGTTCCACGCACGAAAAGCCGCAGCCGCATGGCTGCGCATTTCGCCGCGAGGGGAACGGGGCGTTTTTCGCCTGCGTGCGGGTGAGACATGCATAGCCAGATGAAGCAGATTTCCTTCGCGAAGCTCGAGCAGGGGATGGACATGCCCCATCTCCTCGATATCCAGACGCGCGCCTTCGAGGCGCTGCTGCAGCTGGATGCGGCTTCGCATGACCGTGAGGACGTCGGACTGGAGCGGGTCTTCAAGGACCTGTTCCCGATCACCGACGTCCACGAAAACTTTTCTCTCGAGTTCGTGCGCTACCACCTCGGCGAGCCGAAGTATTCGGTCGAGGAGTGCATCGAGCGAGACATGACCTATTCCGCCCCGTTGAAGGCGACGTTGCAGCTCGTCATCAACGAGGAAGTGAACGGGGTCAAGCGGCCGCGCAACATCATCGAGAAGGAAGTCTATCTCGGCGAGCTTCCGGTCCTGACGTCCCTCGGCACCTTCGTCATCAACGGTGCGGAGCGGGTGATCGTCAGCCAGCTGCACCGTTCGCCGGGCGTCGTCTTCGAGGAGTCGACGCACCCGAACGGCCAGCGCCTCATCTCGTCGCGCATCATCCCGTTCCGCGGGTCGTGGGTCGAGTTCACCGTCGACATCCACGACATCGTCTACGTCCACATCGACAAGAAGAAGAAGTTTCCGGCGACGGCGCTCCTCCGCGCCTTCGGCTACGGGAACAACTCGGACATCCTCCGGCTCTTCTTCGCGGTCCGCGACCTGGACCTGAACAAGAAGCGCGAGAGCCGCGGCGACCTGCGCGAGGTGCTCGGCGCGATCATCGCCGAGGACATCGCGCTCCCCGGCGAGGCGACAGCCGAGGACGCGCCGAAGGCCCGGACGAAGAAGGCGCGCGCCGAGCGCGAGCGCGCGGAGAACCTGCTGCTCGTCAAGGAAGGCGACGAGCTGACCGAGGAAGTGCTCAACCGCCTCCGCCGCCAGAAGATCGACTCGGTGAAGGTGTTCGCGTCGTACATGACGGTCGACATCCGCGACGAGATCGACGCGGTCGAGCGCGGTGAGCGTCCGACGCGGCGCGTGCTCGCGGTCGACGTGGTCGACCAGGAGTCGGGCGAGGTGATCGCCGACGCCGGGCAGGCGCTGACCGACTCGCTGATGAAGAAGCTGCGCAAGGCGGACGTCACGCGCGTGCAGGTGTTCGTCAGCTCGGGGCGCGCCGAGTCGATGCTGATCAAGAACACGCTCGCCAAGGATCCGACCAGCGACGAGCGGGAAGCGCTGCAGCAGATCTACACGCTGCTCCGGCCCGGCGACGCGCCGAACATGGAGACGGCGAAGCAGGCGCTCGAGCGGCTGTTCTTCTCGCCGAAGCGTTATGATCTCGGCCGCGTCGGCCGCTACAAGATCAACCAGCGCCTCCAGCTGAACACGCCGGCCGACGTCACCGTGCTGACGCGCGAGGACTTCGTGGCGATCATCCGCTACCTCGTCGAGCTGCACGAGGGGCGCGGTCACGTCGACGACATCGACCACCTCGGCAACAGACGAATCAGGTCCGTAGGTGAATTGATCGCCAACCAGTTCTCGGTCGGCCTGTCCCGCATGGCGCGCCTGGTGAAGGAGCGCATGTCGATCAACACCGACCCCGAGAAGATCTCGCTCGACGACCTGGTCAACGCGCGGACGGTGAGCGCGGTGATCCAGGCGTTCTTCGGGTCGTCGCAGCTGTCGCAGTTCATGGACCAGACCAACCCGCTCGCCGAGCTGACGCACAAGCGCCGGCTCTCGGCGCTCGGACCGGGCGGGCTGACACGGGAGCGCGCGGGCTTCGAAGTCCGCGACGTGCACTATTCGCAGTACGGGCGGATGTGCCCGATCGAGACGCCGGAAGGCCCGAACATCGGCCTGATCACGTCGCTCGCCTGCTACGCCCGCGTCAACGATCTCGGCTTCGTCGAGACCCCGTATTTCGTGGTGCGTGACGGGAAGGTGACCGGGGAGCTCGAGTGGCTCGACGCGAACAAGGAAGAAGACGTCATCATCGCCCAGGCGAACGCGCCGCTCAACGAGGACGGATCGTTCGTCGACGAGCTCGTGCTCGCCCGCCAGCAGGGTGACGTGCCGCTCGTGCCGCCGGAGCGGATCGACTTCATGGACGTCGCGCCCGAGCAGCTCGTCTCGATCGCCGCGGCGCTCATCCCTTTCCTCGAGCACGACGACGCGAACCGCGCGCTGATGGGTTCGAACATGCAGCGGCAGTCCGTTCCGCTCCTCAACCCGCGGACGCCGCTCGTCGGCACGGGGCTCGAGGAGAAGGTCGCGATCGATTCCGGCGCGGTCGTCATCGCGCGCCGGGCTGGAGTCGTCTCGCGCGTCACCGCCGACGAGATCATCGTCGACGCGGGGCCGGCGGAGCGGACGACCAAGGCCGACGAGAACCGGCCGCTGGCGCGGCTGACGCAGCACGACCGCTACAAGCTGAAGAAGTACTGGCGGACGAACCAGGACACGGCGATCAACCAGCGCCCGCTGGTCAAGCTCGGGCAGAAGGTGCAGATCGGCGACGTGCTCGCCGACGGCGCGGCGACCGAGATGGGCCAGCTCGCGTTGGGCTCGAACGTGACGGTCGCGTTCATGCCCTGGTACGGGCACAACTTCGAGGATGCGATCGTGCTCAGCGAGCGCCTGGTGAAGGACGACGTCTATTCGTCGATCCACATCCAGGAGCTCGAGCTGCACGTCCGCGACACGAAGCGCGGCCAGGAGGAGATCACGCGGGAGATCCCGAACGTCTCGGAAGAGGCGCTGCTCGACCTCGACGAGCGCGGCATCGTGCGCATCGGCGCGCACGTGAAGCCGGGCGACATCCTCGTCGGCAAGATCACGCCGAAGGGTGAGACGGAGCTGTCGCCGGAAGAGAAGCTGCTGACGGCGATCTTCGGCGAGAAGGCGAAGGACGTGAAGGATTCGTCGCTCAAGGTCTCGCCGGGAATGGAAGGCGTCGTCATCGACGTCAAGATCTTCTCGCGGATCGAGGACCAGGTCGTCGAGAAGGACCGCGGCGAGCGGATCGGCGAGGTGCGCCGTCTCGAGGGCGAGGAGAAGCTCCGCGTCAACGACGTGCGTGATGCCGAGCTGGTCGAGCTGCTGGACGGCCAGACCGTCGCGCTGGCGCTGAAGAGCGGGACCGTCGAGGAGGCGATCCCGGCCGGCACGAAGCTCAACGCGGCGATGCTGCGCGACCTCAAGATCGCGTCGCTCGACCTGAAGACGTTCCGCGTCGAGAACAAGAAGGTCAACGAGCGGGTGCGCGAGATCATCGACGCCTCCGATGAAGAGAAGAGCCGGATCGAGGAGCGTGCGGAAGAGCGGATCGACGGGATCCTCCAGCCGGACGAGCTTCCCCCGGGGGTGATCCAGCTGGTGAAGGTCTACCTGGCCGAGAAGCGGAAGATCTCGGTCGGCGACAAGATGGCCGGCCGCCACGGCAACAAGGGTATCGTTGCCCGGATCGTGCCCGAGGAGGACATGCCGTTCCTCCCGAACGGCCGCCCGGTCGACATCGTCCTCAACCCGTTAGGCGTACCGAGCCGCATGAACGTCGGGCAGATCCTCGAGACCCACCTCGGGTGGGCGGCGCGGCTGCTCGGCTTCTACGCGAAGACGCCGGTGTTCCAGGGCGCCAACGAGCGCGAGATCTCGCTGCTGCTGAAGCTGGCGGCGCTGACTCAGCTCCGCGACGCACTCGCCCTCCGCGGCGAGCGTCTCGTGATCAACGATGCCGAAGTTCGCCAGATCCTGGCGGACGTGATGCCGGTGGCTGGCAAGGAGGAGTTCATCCTTCTCCAGGACGCGACGATCAACGACCTTGGCGCGCGCGGGATGTCGCAGGCGACCCGCGACCTCTTCCACCGCGTCCGCGACTACATCGCGGCGGCGGCGAAGGAGTTCGCCGAGCGCGAGCTGGCGAACATCGACATCGAGTCGGCGTTTCACCAGTCGATCGTCGACGACGAGAGCGAGGCGGCGCCGCGGAAGGCCGAGGCGAAGGCCGCGCTGCGGACGCTCGAGAAGCGGAAGGCGCTCGGTGCGTCGGAGCTGCTCGAGCAGATGGAGCTGCGCTCGCTGGCGCAGATGGTGGCGAAGAAGAGCGAAGGTGACGTCGACGCGGCGGCGGGTGAGCTGCTCCGGCTCGCCGGGATCACACCGGCCGGGAAGATCTGGCTGCGCGACGGCCGCAGCGGCGAGACGTTCAACAACGCCGTGACGGTCGGTGAGATCTACATGCTGAAGCTGTCGCACCTTGTCGACGACAAGATCCACGCGCGCAGCATCGGCCCGTACTCGCTCGTGACGCAGCAGCCGCTCGCCGGCAAGGCGCAGTTCGGCGGCCAGCGGTTCGGAGAGATGGAAGTGTGGGCGCTCGAGGCGTACGGCGCGGCGCACACGCTGCAGGAGATCCTGACGGTCAAGTCGGACGACGTGAACGGCCGCAGCCGTGTCTACGAGGCGATCGTGAAGGGTCAGAACCTGCCCGACCCGGGCATCCCGGAGTCGTTCAACGTGCTCGTGAAGGAGCTGCAGGCGCTCGGCATCAAGGTCACGTTAGGCGCGACCGGTGCCGGCGACGCGTTCGGTGGCAATGGGAACGGGAATGGCGCCGGCTTCGGTACTGGAGGCGAGGGTTAACACATGATCGATTTTCGCAGCGTGCGCGACGCGCGCGCATCAGCGTTCGACTACATCCAGGTCCGGATCGCCTCGCCCGAGGAGATCCGCGGCCCTCGCGATCCGAAGGAGCGCGAGCGTCTCGAGCTGAGCGGGCTTCGCACCTGGTGGTCATGGGGCGAAGTCACCAAGCCGGAGACGATCAACTATCGCTCGTTCAAGCCGGAGAAGGATGGCCTGTTCTGCGAGCGCATCTTCGGCCCGGTCAAGGACTGGGAATGCCATTGCGGCAAGTACAAGCGGATCCGCTATCGCGGCGTGATCTGTGACCGGTGCGGTGTCGAGGTGACCCTGAGCAAGGTGCGTCGTGAGCGCATGGGTCACATCGAGCTCGCCGTACCCGTCGCGCACATCTGGTTCTTCAAGACGCTGCCCTCGCCGATGGGCAATCTCCTCGACCTCACGCTCCGTGATCTCGAGAAGGTCGTCTACTACTCGGCGTACGTCGTCATCGAGCCCGGCAACCAGGAAGTGATGCCGAACCAGCTCCTCGACGAGGACGAGTACCTGGCGCTCCGCACCAAGGCGCGCGAGGAGAACGACACCGCCTTCAAGGCGGACATCGGCGCGCCCGCAGTTCGCGAGCTGCTGATGAAGCTCGACGTCGACAAGGTCTCCGAGGAGCTCCGCGCCGCGGTGCTCGTCGAGACGTCGCAGCACCGGAAGAAGGCGCTGCTCAAGCGCCTCAAGATCATGGACGCGTTCCGCCTCTCGGCGGAAGGCGGCGACGTGCGCAACCGTCCGGAGTGGATGATCCTCGACGTGGTCCCGGTGATCCCGCCGGACCTGCGTCCGCTCGTCCCGCTCGACGGCGGCCGCTTCGCGACCTCCGACCTGAACGACCTCTATCGCCGCGTCATCAACCGCAACAACCGCCTGACGAAGCTCATCTCGCATCGCGCGCCGGAAGTCATCCTCCGGAACGAGAAGCGGATGCTGCAGGAGGCGGTCGATGCGCTGTTCGACAACGGGCGCCGGAGCAAGGCGATTCGCGGCCGCGGCAAGCGTCCGCTCAAGTCGCTGTCCGACATGCTCAAGGGCAAGCAGGGCCGGTTCCGGCAGAACCTGCTCGGCAAGCGCGTCGACTACTCGGGCCGCTCGGTCATCGTCGTCGGCCCCGAGCTCAAGCTGCACCAGTGCGGGCTGCCGAAGCTGATGGCGCTCGAGCTGTTCAAGCCCTTCATCATCCACAAGCTGGTCGAGAAGGGAATCGCCGAGACGGTGAAGCGCGCGAAGAAGATCGTCGAGCGCGAGTCGCCGGAGGTCTACGAGATCCTCGAAGAGATCATCAAGGACCACCCGGTGCTCCTCAACCGTGCGCCGACGCTGCACCGGTTAGGCATCCAGGCGTTCGAGCCCGTGCTCGTCGAGGGCAAGGCCATTCGTATTCACCCGCTCGTCTGCGCGGCGTTCAACGCCGACTTCGACGGTGACCAGATGGCCGTGCACGTGCCGCTCTCGTTCGAGGCGCAGCTCGAGAGCCGCCTGCTGATGCTGTCGAGCAACAACATCCTCAAGCCGTCGGACGGGCGTCCGGTGGCCGAGCCGAGCCAGGACATCGTGCTCGGGTGCTACTTCGCGACCAAGGCGGGGATCGATTTCGAGGAGAAGGCGAAGACCGCGAAGCGGTACTCGTCGGTCGCCGAGGTCGAGACCGCGCTGCAGCAGAAGCGCGTGACGTTCCACACGCCGATTCACTTCTACGTGAACGACGAGGACGGGGCGCGCTGGGAAGCGACGACGGTCGGGCGCGTGCTGTTCAACGCGATCGTCCCGCCGGAGCTCGGCTTCCAGAATCGGGAGATGAAGAAGAAGGCGCTCTCCGAGCTGGTGTTCGAGTCGTATCGTCACGCCGGGTTGGCGTCGACGGTGCGGTTCCTCGACCGCCTCAAGGAGTTCGGCTTCGCGCACGCGACGCGCGGCGGCATCTCGATCGGGATCGAGGACCTCGAGATCCCCGACGAGAAGCAGGCGCTGCTCGAGGAAGCGCAGCAGCGTGTCGAGCGCTTCCAGAAGGCGTACAACACCGGCAACATCACCAACGGCGAGCGCTACAACAAGGTCATCGATACCTGGACGCACGCGAACTCCGACATCGCCGACGCGATGGTCAAGTCGATGCGCCAGTCGAAGAACGGGTTCAACCCGGTATTCATGATGTTCGACTCCGGCTCACGCGGCAGCCGCGACCAGATCCGCCAGCTGGCGGGGATGCGCGGACTGATGGCGAAGCCGCAGAAGAAGCTCACCGGAGGCATCGGCGAGATCATCGAAAGCCCGATCAAGTCGAACTTCCGCGAGGGGCTGTCGCCGCTCGAGTACTTCACGTCGACGCACGGCGCGCGCAAGGGACTCGCCGACACGGCACTGAAGACCGCCGACGCCGGTTACCTCACGCGCCGCCTCGTCGACGTCGCGCAGGACGTGACGATCACCGAGGAGGACTGCGGCACGATCATGGGGCTCGAGGTCGGCGCGCTGAAGGAAGGCGAGGACATCATCGAGCCGCTGTCGGAGCGCATCGTCGGCATCTTCGCGGCTGAAGACGTCGAGGATCCGCACGAGACGGACGAGTCGGGGCGGCGCACGCTGCTGGTCGAGGCTGGCCAGCTGATCGACGAGGAGATCGCGCGCGCGATCGAGGAGTCGGGGATCGAGACGATCAAGATCCGGTCGGTGCTCACCTGCGAGGCGAAGCGCGGCCTCTGCCGGATGTGCTACGGCCGGAACCTGGCGACGATGGGCGTCGTCGACATCGGCGAGGCGGTCGGCATCATCGCCGCGCAGTCGATCGGCGAGCCGGGGACGCAGCTGACGCTGCGCACCTTCCACATCGGCGGCACCGCGGCGCGTATCGCCGAGGCGACCGCCCGCAAGAGCAAGGTGGCGGGAAGCATCGAGTACAGCGACCGCCTGATCGCGGTGATGAACCCGCAGGGCCAGAAGATCGTGACGTCGTACGAGGGCGAGATCGTGATCCGCCCGACCGGAGACCGGTCGGGTGCCGTCGGGGCGCGCCTGCAGGTGCCGTTAGGCGCGACGCTGATGGTCGAGGACGGGGCCGAGGTGAAGAAGGACCAGGTCATCTTCACGTGGGACCCGTACACGAACCCGATCATCGCCGACATCGAGGGGACGGTGCGGTTCGTCGAGATCGTCGACGACGAGTCGGTGTCCGAGGAGCTCGACGAGCTCACCGGCCTCCGCCAGCGCGTCATCATCGAGGATCGCGAGAAGAAGCTGCACCCGCACATCGAGATCTGGCAGGAGAAGGGCGGCAAGGAGAAGCGCGTTCGCGACTTCGTCATCCCGGTCGGCGCGCAGCTGATCGTCGAGGATGGTGCGAAGGTGCACGCCGGCGAGACGATCGCGAAGGTCGGCCGCGAGGCGTACAAGACGCGCGACATCACCGGCGGTCTTCCCCGCGTCGCCGAGCTGTTCGAGGCGCGGCGGCCGAAGGATCCGGCGACGATCTCCGAGATCGACGGTGTCGTCAGCTTCGGCGAGATCAAGCGCGGCAAGCGCGAGATCTTCGTCACGCCGACGTCGATGGTGAACGGGCAGGTGACGGTCGACGAGACGCAGGAGCGGCAGACGTACGAAGTGCCGGCCGGCAAGCACCTCCGCGTGCACGAGGG
>OEPS010000653.1_pt1 | contig 11859 bp, 10 predicted proteins | sample 1539411 | NCBI WGS metagenome assembly OEPS01 (sample SAMN02671747, study PRJEB22543) | soil metagenome | biome: bacteria | place: China:Hunan Province, Lengshuijiang City | collected 2012-10-15 | depth 0.08m m | reverse complement strand
CGATGATCTGCTCGCCGACCGACGCCCTGAACATGTTCTTCGGCTCGGATCTGCAATACCTGATCATGGAAGACATTCTGGTAGTCAAGGACGGCGCGAACACTTATGACGTCCAGGGCTGAAAAGCGCGTCCTGCAGTTCTGCCACGGCTATGACGGTCCGTTCCTGGACTGTGCGCGGCAGTACGCCAGCCTGTTCAGCGGCAGCGGCTACAAGGTCACCACGGTGTTCCTTACCGGCGCTGCCGACCCTCAGGTGGCGGCCGGTTGTGCCTCCGACGAAGTGATCTTCCTGGAGTTCAGCTCCAAGGCCATTCGCGGCCTCAAACTGGGGGCGATTCGCGCATTGCGCCGAATCGTCGCCACGCGTGATTTCAGTTTCTGTATAGCTCACCGTTTCAAGCCGATCTATATCGCCTTGCTGGGTAGCCGCCTGCCGGTGATCGGTGTGCACCATGCCTTCGGTGACTATCTGCGTAGCAGCCGGCAGTTGTTTGCCAACGTGTTCCGTCAGCGCCTGAGTTTGTTGGGTGTTTCCGATGCGGTGCGTGACGATATGCGTAAATGCCTGCCCAAGTGGCCGGTCGAGCGCATCCAGACGCTCTACAACCGTATCGATATCGAGGCGCTGCAGGCTGCGCTGGTACCTGGCGAAGACGCACGCCAAGTGCTGGGGCTGGACCCGCAAGCCTGGATTGTCGGCAATGTCGGCCGCCTGCATCCGGACAAGGACCAGGCCACCTTGCTGCGTGGCTTCGCCCAGGCCCTGCCAGGCTTGCCTGCTGGTGCCCGGCTGGCCATTCTCGGCAAGGGTCGCCTGGAGCAGTCGCTGAAGACCTTGGCGGGCGAACTGGGTATTGCCGATCGGGTCGATTTTCTCGGTCAGGTGCCGGATGCACGGCGCTACTTCAAGGCGTTCGATGCCTTTGCCCTGAGCTCCGACCACGAGCCGTTCGGCATGGTCCTGCTTGAGGCCATGGTTGCCGGTGTGCCGGTACTTGCCACTGCTTGCGGTGGTGCGATTGAAGTGGTCGAAGGCGTTGGAATCCTCTTCCCGCTGGCTGATGCCGAGCGTCTGGCCCAAGGTCTGCAACACCTGGCGGTCCTTGATCAAGGGCAGCGCCAGGAGTGTGCCGAACGCATGCTTGCGCGTCTGCGCGAGCGTTTTTCTGATCACGCTGTACGCGATACCTTCTGGCAACTGCCGGCTGTGCGTGCGCTGACGGCGGAGGCTTGATGCTCAATCATATTCAAGGCTGGCGCGAGCGTGGCTGGAGCGTCATCGATGCGCCTGCCTATGCGCAAGCCTGGCAGCGTTTTGGCGGCAGTGTCGCCACCCACCCGCTGGTGATCGAGCAACTGGCGGACCTGGCGCAGATCCCGGTGCGCTACCTGGGCTGGTCGCACAACGGCGAGCTCAAGGCTGCGATTCCAACCTGGGGGCGTCATTTGGCGCTGTCCAAGGACGTGCTCAAGCGTCAGGGCAAGAAGGGGTTGTATGATCTGGGCAATGCCGAACTGATCCTACCAGCGGCTGCCAATACCCAGGCGCCCCTGCGCCACGCCGGGCGTTACCTGTCCGAGCTCAACCAAGGGCGTTTTGCCAACCTCAAGCCCCAGACTGAAGCGCTGGCGATGGCGCGTACGCCTGAAGACCTGTCGAAGAAGTTTCGCTATAACCAGCGCCGTGAATTGCGTCTGCTGGAAGAGGCGGGTGGCCAGGTGCGTCCGGTCGCTGATTTCACCAGTAGCGAACTTGCGGCGATTTACTGCGATCTGTTTCAACGTCGCTGGGAGTTCCCGGCCACGGGTGCCGAACGCATGGCAGAAGTCATTGAGCGTCTGCGTGAGCTGCTGATCGGCTCGGTGCTGTTTCTTGACGATGCGCCCATTGCCATCCAGCTGGTCTACCGGGTGGAAGCGCCGGAGTGGATCAGTGTCGAGTACATCAATGGCGGCGTTGACCCGCAAACCAAGGCCTTCAGTCCTGGCAGCGTGTTGAGTTTCCTCAATACCCAGGCGGCCTGGGAAGATGCCCGGGCGCGCAACAAACCGCTGCGTTTCTCCTTTGGTCGCGCTGATCGCGAGTACAAGGATCGTTGGTGCAACCCCGTGCCGGTGTTTCAGGTGTGAACCGCAAGCAGCAGTTGCTCAAGCAGCACCGGCGCAACAAGCGGCTGGGGCTGCTGGTCGGCCTGATTGCGCTGCTGGGCCTGGGCCTTTTCGTCCAGTGGTGGTTGCCGCTGTTGTTGCTGCCGCTGCTGTGGGTTGCCCATGAGGCCTGGTTTGCTGACCACCTGTTCTACGCGCCTGGCGAAGATTACCAGTACCAGTTTCCACCAGAGTGCCTGGTGCATCCGGTCGAACTGGTCGAGGGGGCGGTGCGGTTCAAGTCGCCCCTGCAGCTTGCCGGCGATGAAACGCTGGTCTTGGCGCTGCGCCTGAAAAGCCGCTGGCTGGGGCGATTCTTCGACCCGGCAGTGGTGCTGAACGGTGATGATTGCCAGGTCTTTGAGCGGGGTGTGGCCGGGTTGCGTTACCTCAACCTGACCGGACTCGGCGAGTCGCTGGCTGCCGGGCAGCTGCGTCTGCGTGGGCGCTATTGTCGCCTGGCTGGCGAGGGGCAGTTGTGGGTTGTGCCGGGCAACGATCTGCGGCAGAAGCGGGTGATGGTCATCGCCCCCCATGCCGACGATGCCGAGCTTGCCGCTTACGGTCTGTACAGCCAGGCGCAGGAAGCCTGGGTCGTGACCCTGACGGCTGGCGAGATCGAGGCCGAGCACTATCAGCAAATGGGCCTGGCCAACGCTGAGGCTGCCCGCTTGAAGGGGCGGCTGCGTGCCTGGGACAGTATTGCCGTGCCTCGCTGGGCGGGTGTGCCTGAATCGCACTGCGTGCAGTTGGGCTACTTTTGCCTGCAACTGCCAGCCATGCAGGCCGCACCGGATCAGCCTGTTGCCTCGCGAGAGGCGGATCTCGCCGATACCCGCCTGTTCCGTCAGTTCAACGCAATGACCTTGCCGGGTGATCAGGAAGGCACGCCAACCTGGAACAACCTATTGGCGGATTTGCGCGCGTTGTTGCTCACGGCGCGTCCTCAGGTGCTGGTAATGCCTCATCCGGTCCTCGACCCGCACCCTGACCATATCTGTGCCCAGGCTGCTGTTCTCGAAGCCCTGCAGGGCCTGGAGTGGCAGCCGGAAACCGTATTGGGTTATGCCAACCATTTGCACGACAACGACCGTTGGCCCATGGGTGATAGCGGCGCGGGTGTTGCGTTGCCGCCACATCTGGAGAGCGGGGAGGTTTGGGCCCCCTACAGCCTGACGCTGGATCTGCCGACCCAGCGCGACAAGGCCATGGCGCTGGGCATGATGCATGACCTGCAGCCACCGGCACCGTTCAAGCGTCGTGTTCGTCGCTTGCTTCAGCGCTGGCTGGCGGGACGACGTCCTTCGCCCTATGGCGAGAACGAGTTCTTCCGCAAGGCTGTGCGCCGACACGAATTGTTCTGGCGCCGTGATCTCTGATCCTGGCGCATGACTGTTAGCGGCCGGACCAAGGCCGCAAGGAAATCAATGAAAGTTCTATTTCTGGTGCAGAAAGAACAACGGGCAATCCTCGACCGTCTCTACGACGGCGTGGCCGCCCATTGCGAATGCGATCTGCGCTGGCTGACCAGCGCCGACCAGCGCAACCTGCGCAGCTATTTCCGTCGCGAAGTCGACGTCGAAAAGTATGACAGGATCGTGTTCTTTCTGCGTTTCAAGCAAGAGATCCGCCAGGTTGGCTTCATTCGCACGGTGCCCAATCTGGTCATCCTCGAACACGACGCCTACCAGAACTACATCCCGTGCAAGTACACCGGCAAGTTCAGTGCGCACTACCGGCAGTTGCCTTGGGCCCGGGTGATCAGCTCGGGGTACATGGTCAGTGAGCGATTGCGTCAGGAAGGCTTCGACGCCGAATTCGTGCCCAAGGGTTACGACCAGCAGTTGCTGGCTGACCAAGGGCGCGAGCGGGATATCGAACTGGCCTTTGTCGGTAGCACCAATAGCGTCGCCTACAGCGGGCGCAAGGCCTTGCTCGATGAACTTGCACAGGTCGAGAACCTGCTGGTGACCCGGACAAAGTCCGGTGAAGAGTACTGTGACACCCTTAACCGCATTCGCTTTTTCGTCAGTGCCGATGTCGGCATGGGCGAATACATGATCAAGAATTTCGAGGCAATGGCCTGCGGTTGTGTTTTGCTGGCGTTTGACCAGGGAGAGGCAGAGAATCGCGCCCTGGGCCTGCAAGACATGCACAACGTGGTGCTGTATGACAGCATTGCCCAGTTGCAGGAAAAGTTGAAGGTATTGCGCGCCGACCCGGCATTGGTCGAGCGTATCGGCAACAATGGCCGTGACCTCGCGGTTTCGCAGTTCAGCTTCGCCCAAGTGGGCCGTAGCATTGTAGAAAAAATGCAGCCGCCTCTGCGTTCCCGTCCAGCGTTGACCGGTTGGCAGCGCTTGCGTTTGAGATTGGGCATATGAGCCGCAAGTCCCTCGCAGAGTGCGTGGTCTCGAACAACCTAATACAGAAGATGGGGAGGGGATCCGGTGCGATTCAGTGATGACAGTGATGTAACTCTGGTGGTTACCAGTTGCGGTCGCTTCGACCTGCTCAAGCTTACACTCGAGAGTTTCGATCGTTTCAATACCGCACCGATTCGCGAAGTGTTCATCACCGAAGATTCCGGAGATGACGCTGTCCACCAGGCTGTGCCAGAGCACTGGAAGTCGCATTGCAAGGTATTCGTCAATCGGCCCAAATTGGGGCAGCTGGCGTCGATCGACCTCGCTTATGGTGAAGTGAAAACCCCGTACATCTTTCACTGTGAGGATGATTGGGAGTTCTATCGGCCAGGTTTTGTCGAAGACTCCCGGAGCATTCTCGAAGTCAGCCCACAACTGCTTCAGGTCTGGCTGCGCAGCTATGCCCATGATTTGAAAATACATAGCCCCTACATCCATTTGGGGGAGCGGCAGATCATTGCAGGTGTTGCCTGCTACCCGCTGCTCTCGGACAAACCTGAGTGGCAGAGCTTCTCGTTGAATCCAGGCCTGCGTCGGCTGAGCGATTATCAGCGCTGCGCGCCATTTGCCGCCTATGCTGGTGAAAAGGCGCTGTCAAAACGATATGCCGAGCTGGATCTGACTGCGGTCAGTCTTGAGGCGGATGCAGTGCTGCACACAGGGTTCGGTGCGCACGTAAGCCTGCCTGGTGAGCGTCGGCGTAAAGCGCGACGTCGCAAGCGTGACCGGATCAGACTGATGGTGATACTGGTGGTCGGGGTAGTTCTGGGGGCGGGGGTTGGATTCTTTGCACATTGACTTGGTCTGTTTGCTCGTTATCCGGTCCGAACCAAGGGGTGATACCCCGTGAATATCGTCAATATCATGTGGGCAGGTGGTGCGCCGTACGTCTCGGTGCACAAGGTGCACCAGCAGATTCTTTCCCACGCCGCGCCGGGCGCTTCGGTCAGCAGTTGGCTATTGCAAGGGCAGGGCTCCTGCTGCAATAACGAGGGTACGCGCGAGTGGCAGCTGTCGCAGCGTTTGCTCAAGGGCCGGCATTTCTGGAAGCTGCTGCAGCCCTGGATGCGCAGTCGATTTCGCGAAGCGCTGAAGCAGGCCAATACCCATGTGCTGTTGCTCGACGGCCTGGGTGTTTCGCGCCTGGTCCTGCCGGTGTTGCAGCATCTGCCGGGTGTGCGGGCGACTGTGGTCTTTCATGGCACGACTCGTCTGCATCGCGGTGATGTTGCGTTGTTGCGCAGCTTTCAGGCGCCGCAGGTCACGCTGGTTGCCGTTTCACAGACATTGGCCAGCAGATTGCAAAAAGACCTTGGCTTGCCTGTACAGGTATTGCGTTCAGCACTTGCGCCAGAAGGTTTTCGTCAGGCATTGCTGGAACGGGCAGCAGCCCGCCAACTGCTCGGATTGCCGTTGCAGAATGGGCCGATCATGGGCGCGATTGGTCGTCTGGTCGACAGCAAGGGCTTCGACCACTTGCTTGATGCATTTGCGTTGGCCCGCCAACAGCAGCCCGGTATGCGCCTGGTGATTCTGGGCGAAGGCAACCAGCGCTCGCTGCTCGAGTCCCGGATAAAAGCGCTGGATCTGGGGGCGGCTGTAACGCTCTACGGGCACTGCAGCGAAGTATCCAGACTTTACCGGGCATTCGACTGGGTGCTGATCCCTTCTCGTTCCGAGGGGCTGGGTCTGGTGCTGCAAGAAGCGGTGTTGGCCGATGTGCCTGTAGTGTGCAGCGATCTGCCAGTGTTTCGTGAGCAACTGGGTGATGCTGGCCGGTATGTTGCCGTTGGAGATGTTCCGGCTTGGGGGCAGGCAATCGCCGACTGTGCGACGCTTGATGGCACGCAGGTGGCCAAGGCGCAGTATCAGGCCCTGGCACCTGACCTGGCCTGGCAGCGCTTTAGTCAGCTTTCCAGTGCCTTGTTGAGTGCCTCCTGAGGCGATCAACTCAACAGGGCGCGTTCCAGCTCGGCGAGAGGAAATTGATCTTCGAGACGTTCCCTGGCGATGTAGCGGGCGAAATGTTGCACGTTTCGCCTGACCATTCGGTTGGAGAGCGGCGCTCGCATGAAACGCATATCGGCTACATCAATCAGGCCTAATTCATGTTCGGGAGTCACGACGATGTTGCCCAGGTGCAATGAGCGAAAGTAGATTCCCGACTTGTGCAGTTTACGCACCAGCGTGACAAGCTCCGGAAGGTGTTCCTGCCAGCTGAAACCTGGTTTGCGGGACAGTTGACTAAGGGTTTCTCCAGGCAGAGGTTGATACAGCACTGCCGTCATTCCGGGGGCATCCAGTTTGTAGTACTTCAAAACCTTCAGCGTAGGAATTCCCTTTTTTTCCAGCTGTATAGCATTGTCGATGAAGCGTTGGGAGTAAGGTCGCAGCAAGGCAGATGAAATCAAACGTTTACGTCTGAACAGCTTGAGGATGTTGCCATCGTCGAGCAGGTACACTTTGGCGCCGTAGCTATCAGCCTCGAGCACCTGGGCGCCGAGTATGAGCTGGTTGAGGTCGACCTGGGGTAACCGGAAACTTTGCATGGATAGGGGCCTTGTCAACTGGCAAGCGAAAGGACCGGCCATAATGCCGAAAAGTACAAAAATGCACCATGCTGGTGTTGCTGATTTGATGGGGATACGGATGATGTACGCACGGCGCTGGGCACAGATCTGGCTGGCGATTGGGTTTCTATGGTTTCTGACGGCGATTGCCCTGGCGCCGAGCAACAAGCTCTATCAACAGGGGCTGGTGCTGTTCCTCTGGTTGCCTACCCTGGTGTTGCTCTGGTCCGGACGTGATGTTCTGGCCGAGCTTTGGCGCGCTCAACGCGCCTTGTGCCTGTCGGTGTTGCTCCTGCTTCTATGGTCGGCCTTGAGCCTTTCATGGGCTAGTGGTGAGGAGCCTGGGCGTGAGCTCAAGCGACTGCTGTACATCGCCGTTTTTCTGTTGTTTTTCCCCTTTCTGGCCAATGTAGGTTTTGCGCGATTGATCCAGATACTGCAGTGGGGCGGCATCGGGCTGGCTGTCGCGGCCGTGCTTTCCATTGTGCAGTTCTATGGTGTGCAAGGGCGTCCATGGGGGCACCGGCTTTTCGGGATTGGTGAGATTGCCCACCCAATTCTAGGGGCTTATGTCATTGCGGCAGCGATTGTCTGGTTGCTGCACTGGCCGCCACAACAACGGTGGTTTCAAGTGCTTTGGGCGTTGTCACTGCTGTGCCTGGGCGCATTTCTGGTGCTGTGCCAGAGCCGCGGTGCCGCGTTGGGGTTGCTGATTACCCTCGTGGCCATGCCCTTGTGGTGCCGGGACCGCAGGAGCTACCTCATCGCAGGGGGAGCAATTGCTGCCGCAGTGCTGGGGTTTGCGTTGATGTACACGCAAATCACGGCTCGTGGGTCTTCCTACCGACCAGAAATATTCCAGTCCAGCCTGGAAATGATTGCAGCGCATCCATGGACGGGACTTGGCCTGGGCAGTTTCTACAAGATTATGGTTTTGAACAGACCGTTCGATCACACCCACAACATGTTTACCCATATCGCCATCGAGCTGGGTATCCCCGGTATGCTGCTGTGGCTGGCGGTCTGGCTCTGTGCGTTGCGTGAGATCTGGCGGGTTCGCTCAACGGCGTTCGGCAAGGGGCTGATGGGCTTGTGGTTGTTTTCCACCCTGGCCATGCAGTTCGATGCCGCGAGCCTGACAGGTACACCGCGGGCCGAATGGTTCATCAGTTGGTTGCCGGTGGGGCTGACAATGGCACTGGTCTGGGTGCATGCCCGTCGGCCGGGCTGTGATAAAATTTCCGGTTCAAACTGAACAGCGAGCTCGACGATGGCCGAAACACCGCTAAAGGCGGAGCAGCAGAGCAGCTCCAGCCTGAAAATCTACTTCCGGCTACTGAGCTATGTGAAACCGTACATCGGCATTTTCATGCTGAGTATCCTCGGTTTCATCATCTTTGCGTCAACCCAGCCAATGCTGGCCGGGATTCTCAAGTATTTCGTCGATGGCCTGAGCAATCCCCAGGCAGTGTTGTTCCCCAACGTTCCTTATCTGAAGGATCTGCAGTTGCTGCAGGCCGTGCCTTTGCTGATCGTGCTGATCGCCGCCTGGCAAGGCCTGGGCTCGTTTCTGGGTAACTACTTCCTGGCCAAGGTTTCGCTGGGGTTGGTCCATGACCTGCGGGTGGAGTTGTTCAACAAGTTGCTGGTGCTGCCTAACCGCTACTTCGACAACCACAACTCCGGTCACCTGATTTCACGCATCACCTTCAACGTGACCATGGTCACCGGTGCGGCCACCGATGCCATCAAGGTGGTGATCCGTGAAGGCCTGACGGTGGTGTTCCTGTTCATTTACCTGCTGTGGATGAACTGGAAGCTGACCCTGGTCATGCTGGCCATCCTGCCGATCATCGCGGTAATGGTTGGTAGCGCGAGCAAGAAATTCCGCAAGCAGAGCAAGAAGATCCAGGTGGCCATGGGCGATGTGACCCATGTGGCGTCGGAAACCATTCAAGGTTACCGCGTGGTGCGCAGCTTCGGCGGTGAAAGCTACGAGCAGCAGCGTTTCGCCGATGCCAGCCAGAGCAACACGGACAAGCAGCTGCGCATGACCAAGACCGGCGCCGTGTATACGCCGATGCTGCAGTTGGTGATCTATTCGGCCATGGCCGCGCTGATGTTCCTGGTGCTGTTCCTGCGTGGCGACGCTACTGCTGGCGATCTGGTTGCCTACATTACTGCTGCAGGCCTGTTACCCAAGCCGATCCGACAGCTGTCGGAAGTCAGCTCGACGATCCAGAAAGGCCTCGCGGGTGCCGAGAGCATCTTTGAGCAGCTCGATGAAGAGCCGGAAGTCGATAAAGGCACCGTGGAGCTGGATCGGGTAGAGGGGCGCCTTGAAGTGCGTAACCTGAGCTTCACCTACCCAGGTACCGAGCGTCAGGTGCTGTCCGACATTACCTTCACTGCCGAGCCGGGTCAGATGATTGCCCTGGTGGGGCGTTCCGGGAGTGGCAAGTCGACCCTGGCCGGGCTGATTCCGCGGTTCTATCACCATGACCAGGGGCAGATCCTCCTCGATGGCGTGGAAATCGAAGAGTACCGTTTGCGTAATCTGCGCCGCCATGTCTCGCAGGTGACCCAGCATGTGACGCTGTTCAACGACACCGTGGCCAACAATATCGCCTATGGCGACCTGGCTGGCGCGCCGCGTGCTGATATTGAAGCCGCCGCTGCGGATGCCTACGCCAAAGAGTTCGTCGATCAGCTTCCCCAGGGCTTCGATACCCAGGTCGGCGAAAATGGTGTGCTGCTCTCCGGTGGACAGCGTCAGCGCCTGGCGATTGCCCGGGCCTTGCTGAAGAACGCGCCGCTGCTGATCCTCGATGAGGCTACCTCGGCGCTGGATACCGAATCCGAGCGGCATATCCAGGCTGCGCTTGATCATGTGATGAAGGGGCGTACCACGCTGGTCATCGCTCACCGTCTGTCGACCATTGAAAAGGCCGACATGATCCTGGTCATGGACCAGGGCAAGCTGGTCGAACGCGGAACGCATACCGAGCTGCTGGCCGCCAATGGCTACTACGCCAGGCTGCATGCCATGGGTCTCGACGAGCCGGCCAAGGCTGACATCACCTGAGCCTGCCACCGGAGCCCGCCCTGGGCTCCGGTAGCTTGCCTGCAATAGCTTGTTGGCAGGCGGTAATCAAGCCTTCGTCTTGCCTGTGCTAATATCCTGCCCCTGTTAATTTTGTATATATGGGTTGCCCATGAAGTTGTCCATGCCGCGTTTCGATCAAGCCCCCGTACTGGTGGTGGGCGATGTCATGCTCGACCGTTACTGGCATGGCGGTACCTCTCGGATTTCGCCTGAAGCACCGGTGCCGGTGGTCAAGGTCGAGCAGATCGAGGACCGTCCAGGTGGTGCTGCCAACGTTGCCTTGAACATCGCTGCCCTGGGGGCGCCAGCATCCCTGGTCGGGGTTACCGGCCAGGATGAGGCCGCCGACAGTCTGTCCAACAGTCTGCAGGCAGCCGGTGTGCGTTCCATTTTCCAGCGCATTGCGCACCAGCCGACCATCGTCAAGCTGCGGGTCATGAGCCGCCACCAGCAACTGCTGCGTATCGATTTTGAAGAGCCCTTCGCCACTGACCCGCTGTCACTGGGCGCTGAAGTCGACACCTTGCTCGACGGCGTCAAGGTACTGGTACTGTCGGATTACGGCAAAGGCGCGTTGAAGAACCACCAGAGCCTGATCCAGGCCGCGCGGGCCAAAGGGATTCCGGTGCTGGCCGACCCCAAGGGCAAGGACTTTTCGATCTACCGTGGTGCCAGCCTGATCACTCCGAACCTCAGCGAGTTCGAAACCATCGTCGGCCGGTGTGCCGATGAAGCGGAACTGGTGGCCAAGGGCGGTCAGTTGATGCGTGATCTGGAGCTGGGGGCCTTGCTGGTAACCCGAGGTGAGCATGGCATGACCCTGCTGCGCCCCGATCACCCTGCCTTGCACTTGCCGGCCCGTGCCCGTGAGGTCTTCGACGTCACCGGCGCTGGCGATACCGTCATCTCGACCCTGGCCGCTGCCATCGCCGCCGGCGAAGAGCTGCCGCATGCCGTGGGCCTGGCGAATCTGGCGGCCGGTATCGTGGTCGGCAAACTGGGTACCGCAGCCATCAGTGCACCGGAGCTGCGTCGTGCCATCCAGCGTGAAGAGGGCTCTGAGCGTGGCGTGTTGAGTCTCGACCAGTTGCTGCTGGCCATCGACGATGCCCGTGCGCACAACGAGAAGATTGTCTTTACCAATGGTTGCTTCGATATCCTCCATGCCGGTCACGTGACCTACCTTGAGCAGGCGCGCGCCCAAGGTGATCGTCTGATCGTTGCGGTCAATGACGATGCCTCGGTCAGCCGCCTGAAAGGTCCTGGTCGACCGATCAACAGCGTCGATCGGCGCATGGCGGTCCTCGCCGGCCTGGGGGCGGTGGACTGGGTCATCAGTTTCCCTGAAGGTACGCCGGAAAACCTGCTCAGCCAGGTCAAGCCAGACGTGCTGGTCAAAGGTGGTGACTATGGTATCGACCAGGTGGTGGGGGCCGATATCGTCAAGGCGTATGGCGGCACTGTGAAGGTGCTGGGTCTGGTTGAGAACAGCTCGACCACGGCCATCGTCGAGAAGATTCGCAAGAACTGATCAACTATCGCGGGGCAAGTCGGGTCGCCGCACCGCCGCTCCCACAGGGTTGAACAAGCCCCTGTGGGAGCGGCGG
>OEPS010000652.1_pt1 | contig 11874 bp, 8 predicted proteins | sample 1539411 | NCBI WGS metagenome assembly OEPS01 (sample SAMN02671747, study PRJEB22543) | soil metagenome | biome: bacteria | place: China:Hunan Province, Lengshuijiang City | collected 2012-10-15 | depth 0.08m m | reverse complement strand
AGGGGCTACGCCGACGCGGCATCACCACGACCAAGGATCAGGCCACCTTCCTGATCGAGCCCAAGGAGGCGACGACGATGAGTGGTCGTGGTCCGGCCTCCTGCATCATCGGCTTCGACGAGTTCGCCCACCTTGCCGCCACGGGTGCTACGCGCTCGGCCGACGAGGTGTGGAATGCAGCCACTCCGTCTCTTGACCAGTTCAAGAAGGCAGCCTTCATCATCGAGCCATCTTCCCCCTGGTCGCAGGTTGGTCAGTTCTACCAGAACTGGGAGCAGTCCCTTTCTCTCGACGACCAGGGACATCCGGAGTACCCCTCCAAGATGATGATCCAGCTGCCGAGCTGGGCCATCTATGAGGACTGGGAGGCAGCCGCCCACCTTCCCCTGCTACCACGTGGGTTCCAGGGTGACCTCGGCGAGTACGAGGTTGTCCCCCCACCCAAGTTCCAACCCCTCAAGCTCGCCATCCAGGAATACGACGACGATATGGTGAAGCTGGAGAAGGCTAACCCGGATATGTTCAAGGTGGAACGCCGAGCCCATTGGCAAACCACATTGGACGCCTACCTCAATCCCGATCGCGTCGATGCGATGTTCGACAGCTCGTTGTCAATGACCAATCAGGGGCGCCTTTCCGTCTTCTACAAGGGACACGCCGACCCGTCAATGGTCAACGCCAACTTCGGAGTGGCGATTGGACACGCCGAACCGGGAGAGGATGGTCTTCTCCGATGCGTCTTCGACTTTATTCACCACTGGTCTCCGGCCGACTTCCCCAACAACACCATCGACTACATCGAGATCGAGAAGCAACTCTGGGACATCATCTATGGATTCAAGTGCGACGAGTTCACTTTCGACCAGTACCAGTCGCAGGGATTCATCCAGCAGTTGAACTACCGCATCGGCAAGGCGAACGTGCCCAAACGCATGACGGTCTGGGAGAAGACGGCGAACGCTGGGCATAACTGGGAGCGGGCAGAGAATTTCAAGGTGGCCCTCAACCAAGGATGGATCACTTCTCCGCCCTACGAGCAGCTCCGGCAGGAGCTGAAGTTCCTTCGGTTGATCACCACCGCGACCACCAACCGCGTGGACAAGCAGGAGACAGGCCCGATCGTCACCAAGGACGTTGCTGACTGTGCCTTCGAGGTGGCCTGGACCATCTTGGGTGATCAGGTGCACTCCTTCACCCACGGGGCGCTATCAGAGTTCACGATGCGTGCTGGTCTGCAGGGTGGCATTGACCCGCATGCCCGCGAGGTCAGCCTCCAGGACAACCAGACCTTCAACCAGCTCGGTGGTCTCACCACACGCCAGCGGAACTCGCTCATGCGTGGGGGCGGTCTCAACCCGGCTCGGAACTCCTACCGTCGCCGTCGGTGACTTCGTCCGATCCGCACGAACCTCTATCCTGCGCCCATGACCACCGCAAACGTCCCCGAGGTCGGACACGACTACGCCTACGTGCCTGTCCCGCACCGGCTCTCCCACCCCGTCCGGGTCACCGTGCTCGGCCCCTACAACAGCCACTCCTCCAACGTCTACATCCACCACCCCGACGGCACCGAGGTCGAGAGCGGAGTCCCCAACTCCGCGCTCATCGACGCCTGGAACGACCGCCCCAGCCAGGACATGTGGCCCGGTTACCAGGGTGAGCACACCTGGGCCGAGATCGCCGAGCAGACCTACGCCCATATCCAGGAGGAGCGTGCTCTGGCCCGTCGCCTGACCGACCTCGGCGTCCCCCGCAAGCTACGGCGCTACGCCGGTCGCGGCGGCACCTCCCAGGAGTCCGGCGAGGCCGACGCGCAGCTCACCTTCACCCACACGGAGCTGGACTACCTGCTGACCCTGGCCGAGCAGGGTAAAGAGGGGAGCACCTCGGCGACTCAGGAGACGCAATGACGACCCACCTTCGTGCAGCATGGGCGGCCAGGGCTGCCGCTGGCCGCTTCGTGCACGTCTTCTTGCCCGATGACCCCGAGGAAGCCCATGGGCTGCTCCATGGGCTCGCTGGAGGCCACACCGGCCGTCTGCGAGTGGTCGCCGAGTCGGAGGCGACCCCGTACGACAAGGAGCGGTTGCACGATCTGATCAACAATGGTGGCTTCTCCCACCACCCGGGCCACGGTGCCGCCCCGTCGACCGGCTACATGGCCAGCTACAAGCTGTCCTCCCCGGAACAGGCCGCCGTGCACGACCTGCACACGCTGACCCCCGAGCACATCGCCGCGCACCGGAATGCCATCAGCGAGCACCTGGCCAAGCCCGACAGCTACCAAGGTGGCTGGCTCGACCGGGGCGAGAACAAGGTCTACCTCGACGCCTCCCGACACTTCCACGACGAGGGGAAGGTCCGCAAGTTCTCCCTGGACAACGACCAGCTCGCCTACTACGACCTGGGCAAGGGGCACGAGTACTACCTCGACCCGCAGCGCGACGAACTCGCCCACAGCGACCCGACCGCGCACAAACAGAAGTACGCGGAGATCACCAAGAAGTTCGGCGCCGGTGCTCCACCCGAGTACGAGCGCTACCGGCACCTCTACGAGGGCGGCGAGGAGCACAAGACTGCCACCTTGCGGTTCGCCGTTACCGAACAGCCGCTGGCCAGCGGACTGCCCTACCTCGTTCGGGTGGCCAAGGGCAATCAGGTCATCGCGCATATCGGCATCCGCCCGGACGGATCCTGGCGCTACCTGCGCGCCGAGGCCGGACGTACCGCGACCCAGCAGTCCGTCGACGAGATCCGCGACGGCATCAACGGCATCGTCGCCGCCCTGCTCGAAGGCAGGCAGGCCCGGCCCGAGTGGTTGGACGGCCGCCCGATCGGGCCGTGGCTCAACAACCACGTCGATGAAATCGAGCGTCGCAAGAGGCAACCGTGAGGTTCAGGGTCGAGCGTTTTCCGCGCGGGAGCCGGACGGAGAAGCTGCACCTGATCCACCCCCAGGAGGGGTCGATCGGGTCACTTCAATACGTCCGGCACCCCGACCACCTCCAGATCGAGATGATGCGCGTCAAACGTGAGCATCGGGGCAACGGCTACGCGGGTCAGCTGATGGACGAACTGCAACGCCGCAACCCCGCCACCCCGATCGATCACGGTGAGCGCACCGACGACGGCAACGACTGGTGGGACGCCTACTCGTCCGGCAAGGATGTGCAGAACGGCCGCACGATGGCTAGCCTATATGTGGCCGAGAAGCACCCCACCCGAGATAGCGTGCCCCGTATCACCCATGAGTACAGCTTTGCGGATGGTGACTCATGGCCGGAAGTGCGCGACAACTTCGTAATGGACCACCCCTCCATGCGCCGGATGCGCGATGACATCCGACAGAACGGCATTCAAAAGCCCATCGCTATCGACTACGAGCAGACGCCCCCTCGGGTGTTGGATGGACATACCCGTCTCGCACATGCCGAAGCTCTGGGGATGAGTCACGTGCCTGTTCGGCATGTCACGCAGTTCGAGCATGCCTTGGAAAACGCCGACCCGGAAGATAGTCACTACGAGCCACCACGGGAGAGGTTTCAGCCACCCCATGAGTCGATGGTGCGCAACGGTGCTACCGAGCTGGGACACGACCTAGGGGATTTTCATCCCCACCCTAAATCGGACCGGATGCGTGTTGCCCAGTGCAAGAACTGCGGCGCCGAAGGCATCTATTCTGAGACGGGGCAGATGGGTGGCCGTGCCATCCAGGAGCCATGCGCGATCCACCATACTGCCGCAATTCGCATGGTGTCGCCGGAGGAGTACCGCACATTCCGGTACCCGGACTATCCGAAGGCCAAGACGCCGGACGCCCTCGTTCGTCATTTCAAGAGGACCTCGCCGGACTACTACAACAAGATCAAGGAGGATGTCCAGCAGAACGGCTTCACCACGCCGGTCCTGGTGCGTTACCACGGCCCCGGTGGGCGCCCCCTCCCTCGTCCCGAGGTGATGGAGGGTCACCACCGTGCGGCCGTGGCTCATGAGCTGGGTGTGCATCTGCCCGTCGGCGACTACGACCATCAGGATGACTACGACACCGCGTTCAAGGCTGGCCAGCAGTGGTTTCGCGACAACCAGCGGCCAACCGGCGACATGCCGCACCAGGCCACTCAACAGCGCGTCTCGGTGCCCTTCGACTACCACCGCGAAGCTCCCGAGACGTGGGGACAGGACTACCACGCCTACGCGCGACAGAGTCCGCACGCAGCGGCCGTAGGGCAGGCCCAAGAACACATGCGTCTGCACGAGCCGATCTTCAGTCAACAGATCCCCGACGAGCCTTCGGCTACCAGGACTATCCAGCATCTGCTGAGCAAGGCTGGTCACCCCAGTGCTGAGGATGCGTGGGTGAGCTATCACCCGCACCCAGAGAAGGGTACGAGCAACACCTTCCACACCCAGTACGGAGAGGTCGGCGCGGTGCTCCACCCCGATCGCTTCGACTACGGCACCCTGGCTCACGAGACGGCCCACCTGACACACCAACACGAGCTGGGTGTCCAGTCTGGCCAAGGGTTGTCTGATGAGGAGCTGCATGGGCGTGGCTTCATGGCCCACTATCGGCGACATGCAGACGTTCTGCGGCCCGGTGCGGGTGGTGAACTACATGGTGCCTACGAGGATGCCCTGGAGCGCATCAGGGGGCAGCAGCACACTGCTCGCGCGGCGTACAGGGAGTTCGAGCAGCTTGCTCCCCACGAACAGGCTGCCGTCACCCAGTACTACCCGCAGATGATCGAGGAGCACGGTGCTGCACCCGACTCGACTCCTTACGACTACCGGTACGAGGTACGGCAGGAACCGCTCCAGCAGTTCATCAAGCGATACATGGATGCCGACGACGAGTTCAAGGCCGAGTATCCCCATGGTGCGGCCGACTTCATCGCCCACCACGAGGAGATGCTGCATAACCATCCCATCCCGCACTACCCTGCGAAGAATCGATGGCCGCTCATCGTCAATGATGCCAACCCGAACTACGTGGATGATGGCTACCACCGGATGCACTCCTACATTCGCGATGGTGCTACGAGCATCCCAACCATCCGCATACACGCGAAGGATGGCGTGCCCAAGTACGCCCGTGCCGTTCTTCCTCATGAACGCTTGTTCGGCCCCACCTACGGCCTCGACCATCGTCTGTTCGAAGACGACAAGCTCCGACCCGAGGTGCGTACCGCGATCATTCAGAAGTGGGCCGACTTCTGCGATCGCCACGACTTTCCGATGTGGCACGCATGGGCGAAGATAGTATTCTTTGGTAGTGAAGCGAGTACGTGGACTTCTCCTACTCTCGAAGGAAACAACGATTTCGATCTATCGATCGGTATTGAGTACGACCGCTTCCGTGCCCACGTCGAGATGTGGAGTGACTTGGGTGACGAAGAGATCGCTACTCGCATGACTGATCTCATGCACGAAGAACTCAACGATCCTAATACGCACTACCATCTCGCTAATGGCACAGTAATCGGACCGTTCGAGCAAACTTGGTTCGCCAACTTGCTTGGCTGGGACATCAGGCAGATCCGGCCTTACGCCGCCTACGATGTCGCACGAGCACAATGGATCGTCCGTCCGCTCAACCTGTCGCACTGGGACATTACCCAGTTTCCCGAAGGCCATGGTCTCACTCGCGAGACCCAGGGCATCATCGAGATGGCACGTGGAGTGCTCGCGATGCCCGAGCCTTATCGGACCCAAAATGGTGACGCACTTTGGCATTTTGTGCACGACAACCGTTCCCGTGCCTTTGGCCCACAAGGTGAGGGCTGGTGGGATGTCCGAAATGTAGTAGAAAAGGCACTTGATCAGAAAGGTCTGATGCAGGGACTGTATGCCTGCCACGACCGGGCCGACCACACGCCCGGTTCACTCGATGCACCCGCTGGGTGGAGCAACGATCCGGACGCGGTACGCTGAGGGCACTCCTGGCCAGTCAAACCACGACAACCACTCAAACTTCGCCACTCCCCTGCTCCTCCTGCCCCCTCCACGTTGTAATCCATGAGCGAGTGGGCAGGAGGACTCAGTGGCCGTTTACGTCCCGCAAGTGTGGTTCGATGGACCCAACGGGGGCACGCCGGTCAACGCCGCCCGGTTGACCTACATCGAAAATGGCATCGTCCAGGCCACTGAGCTGGCTACGTCACTCACCGGCCCCTCGGGCACCGTCTTCGGTCTGCAGCCGTCTCTGACTACCACGGCCGTCCAAACAGGGAATTACACGGCGACCGCCAACCAGATCGTGCCCTGCGATGCCAGCGCGGGTTCGTTCACCATCACGCTACCCTCGGCGGCGGTCATGGGTACCATCGTCGCCGTCAAGCTGATCAACGTCACCACGAGCCACACCGTCACAGTCCAGACCAGCACTGGCGACTCGATCAACATCTCCGGCACCACCACGGCCGTCCTGCAGCTCCTCGGCGAGAGCTTCGAGTTCATCGCTTCCGGCTCGGGCATCTGGTACCTCTACGGTGGCCAGAAGAGCCTGGCATCCCTGGACACCCGGTACATGGCCGCGTCCGGCACCCCGAACTTCGTCACCCAGACCGTCAAGGTCGGCCCGACCGCCTACAGCTTCAGCCCCGTCGGGGCCGGGTCTGCCTACTTTGTCGTCGACAAGAACACCACCGGCAGCGACGCCTCTCTGGTCTTCCGTGACACCGGCGTCGCTGTCGGCAAGATCGGCGCGGCGACTGATGATGACCTCCACATCACGGCCGTCACCAGTGGCGGCACCGTCTTCACCGACGCGATCGTCGTCAAGAACGCCACGGCCTACGTCAACGTCCCCATACGCCTGGGGATCGGCACGGTACCGGGCTTTCCGCTGCATATGGCCACAGCCGCTGGTACCGGCGCGCGAACCCTCGGCCGGTTCGAGAACACCAGTGGTGCTGGATCGGCTCTGGAATTGAAGGGCGACGCCGGAGCAGGCACCCCCGACTGGTTGATGGCAACTGACATCTCGCTCACGGGGGCCAACAACTTCGGCATCATCGACTTGGTGGCGGGCAGCCCGCGCCTCATGATCGACACGTCGGGCAACACGGGCATCGGCAACAGCAGCCCGGGAGCCAAGCTCGACGTCTCCGGGGCCGTCACCATCCGAGGCGATAACAGCCTCACCGCGTTCAAGCTGCGCGGTTTGCAGACCACCCCCGGTGCACCCACCACCGGCACGTGGGCCGTGGGTGACCTCGTCATCGACGCCGGTGGTGCCTCCTGGCTGTGCACCACGGCAGGGACGCCGGGGACCTGGTCGGCCGGAGGAGGTGGGGCCGTCTGGTGGTTCGGCGCGGGAGCCCCCACGACCGTCGCGGGATCCAAGGTCGGTGACCTCTACATGGACACCAATACCGGCAACATCTACCAACTTTCGTAGGGAAGGATCACCGCAATGCCTACGATTGTTCAGATGACCGGCTTCGAGGCCGGATCGAGCAGCGGTCTGCGTAATGGCCCCGCCGGACAGACGCCCTTCGACTTCGATCAGGGCACCGAGGGCAGCACGATCGTCGTGCAGAGCGCCAATACGCGCAATGGACAGGGGTACGCCTGCCGGTTCGTTGTCACCACCTCGGCCGCCGCTGACGCTTACTGGACTGCCAGTGGTGGCTCTCCCGGCAACAGCCTACCGACGTCCTCCATTTTGGTCGGCCGGTTCTGGTGGTGCTGTGAGAACCTCACGGGGGCGAGTGGTACTGACGTGCCTGCCTTCGCGCACATCAACTCCAGTGCGGGCGGCAACTCCTACTTCGAGTTCCACGAGTCCACCAACCAGCTCTCGCTGGTCCTCGGCTCGGGCACCATGCAATACAGCGCGGTCAACACCGTCGTGGTGGGACAGTGGTACGCCATTGACTTCCGCATCAACATGAGCGGCAGCACGTGGACCGGCGACTGGAAGATCAACGGTGTGGCACAGACCCAGGCCACCCAATCGGCCGCCGCCGATCACATCACCGAGTTCCGGATCGGCTGCACGTCGCTGTTCAACATCCAGATGGCCTACGACGACATCATGCTTTCGCAGACCAGCGCGGACTATCCGCTACCGGACGCGCACATCATCGCCTTGCCCATCAACGGGTCCGGCACCAACGTCGATGCCACCAATTTCCAGCAGACCGCCAACAACGGCAGCTCGTTCAGCGCCATCAGCAGTCCGGCCAGCCTGGTTTCCGAACTACCCCCGAGCATCGGCTCCAGCGCTGGTGCGGTCGCTCAGACCACCGTGGACGCCAACGGCTACCTGGAGTTCACTCATTCCTCGATGCCGACCGCCCCGGTCTACGCCGTCAAGCACGTCATTGCTGGATGGGCCGCCAGCGGTAGCGCGACCAACATCGCCGTCGTGCTCCGGGATGGCGTCAACGACGGCCATACCCTCGGCACCCCCACCGCGCCGGTCAACCCGAGCTGGTCGTGGCCCAACACCACGTCCTACTGGGCCAACCAGGTCTACGCCGCCCCACCCTCCGGCGGTGCGTGGACGGCCGCCCTCGTCAACGCTCTGCGCACTCGGGTGGGCTTCTCCACCAACGTGGCCGCGCAGCCGGGCCTCAACGCCGCCTACCTCGAAGTCATGATGGGGAAGCCGTCCGGCTGGAACCAAGTCGCCACGCTGGCCCGCAAGAGCCTCACCAACGCCGCGTCGATGGGCCTCGTGTCCTGGAGCGGCGACCCGACCCTGATGAACACGTCCTACACGTCCCCGGGCACCGGTAAGTGCCTCGCGGTCCGCGCCTACGTCGACAATCCGGTCACCATCAACAACTTCTACTGCTACACCCTGGCCAGCGGCTCGGGTCTGTCCAACTGCTACATCGGTCTCTACAACGCCGCCGGTGTCCTCCTGGGCCACACCAACGACATCTCCTCCCTGCTGGACGGGACCGCCGGGTTGATCACCGCGCCGGTCGCCTCGGCCATCAGCGGACTCGCCTTCAACCAGGAGGTCCGGTTGGTGTTCCTGTTCGGGGCCGGGACCACCCCGACCCTTCTGGCCAGCCGCGCCTACGGCGCCAACATCGGCCTCACCACGGACTTGCGTTGGGAATCCGGCGGTAGTGGTCTCACATCGTTGCCCTCCAGCCTGCCGACCATGGCAGCCGCTGGGGCCGAGCCCCCCTTCGTCGCGGTAGGCCCCTGATGGGATGGAACCTCAGTGGGAACGGCCTGTTCGTTCCACTCTCCGATCGCAACGCGGCGACCAACAACCTCGTCGCGTGGGACAGCGATGCCGCGTTCGTGCCCAATTCGCCCGGCATTTCGGCCGGGTTCCTCTACGTCTGCCAGGCGTTCGTCGACCAGAGCATCGCCGCGAACAACGCCTACGTCTGCCAGCTCACCGCAGGCTCGGGCTGCGCGAACAGCTTCATCGGCGTGTACGACGCCACCACCACATCGCTGCTCGCCCAGACCGCCGACATCTCCAGCGCACTCAACACCACCCAGACCGCGCCCATTCAGGCTGCATTGACCCCCACGCTGCCCCCTCAGCCCTTCAACAAGGAGCTGTGGCTGGTTCTGCTCATCGGCTCACTCACGTCTACACCGACCGTTGTGGGGCGTGCTCCGTATGCCACGAATATCGGCCAGTCGGGCCACTACCGCTTCCAGCTCTCCACGGCGGGGAGCTTCACCGCGCTCCCCTCGATCATGCCCGCGCTCACCCCGGTCAGCGTGTCCAGCACCACTCAAGCTCAGCCATTCCTCGCGATCGGACCATGACGGAGAAAAGATCAATGTGGTTTATGGACTTCATCCACTGGGTGGAATGGTGGACCGGTGCGAACAATCCGAGCGGACCGGAGTATGGCTTCTGGTCTGGGTTCGGTAGTGACCTTACCGAATTCACCATCATTGGAGGGCTTGTCACTGTCTACCGTAAGCATAACTGCCACGTTCGGGGCTGCTGGCGTGTAGGGCGCCATCCGGTGGGGACGTGGATGGTGTGCCGCAGGCACAATCCGGGAGATGCACCATCCCCAGATGATATAGTGCGAGAGCATCAGCGCCTGACCCCTGAAGGTGATACATGCTCTCCGACTTCCCCGAACGATGGCTCCCCACTCACGTAGATGGTTACGAAGTAAGCTCACTTGGTCGAGTAAGAAGTATCGATCGACAGGTAGTGTGTCGAAATGGGACAGTGAAGAATCTTCGAGGGAAGATACTTCATGGTGTGATTAACGTAAAAAGGAATTGCTACCGGCAGCTCAAATTGGGGGATAGCGCACTCAATCAGAAGATCCACCGGTTGGTCGCGGTAGCCTTCCACGGAGAACCACAAGAGGGTCAACTCGTAAGGCACCTCGATGGAGATGTACTTAATAACTGTGCCTCTAATTTAGCCTGGGGTTATCCTGTCGATAACTCAGCAGATCAGAAAATACATGGGACCCATTTTTATGAAGAAGGAAGATACCAGGTCTGCAAAAATGGACACCCCTTGGTTGGCGGTAATGTTTACCGAATGCCTTGTCGTCCCAATTCCCGATACTGTCGAGCTTGCCGACGTCAATGGAACCGCGAAGCGAAGCGAAGGCGGCGGCGAGGAGGACGGTGAGGCGTCGTCACCACCCGCACCATGACGAGATCACCGCCGCGCACATCGCCGACGTAGCCCACCGGATCCATTTGCGTCGTCAGCACCCCGCCAAAACCCCCCTGAGCTGCTCATTCGACCTCGGTCTTGGTGCGGCACGGACGATGCCCTAGTGTGCGCTCCGTCAACCAATTCCATCTCCGGGGCCAGGTCCCACCCGCCATCCAAGGTCGTTGCGCCCCGGGTACGCCGTCAGGAAGTCCCTGACGGCCTCACATCCCTGGAGAGGTCCATCCCTATGCGCATCCCCAGCAAGCGCGCCATTGTCGGCGCCCTGCTCACTCTGGTGGCGGGCGGTACCCTCGCGGTCGCCGTCCCGGCCAGTGCCAGCTCGACTCACCCGGCCATCACGTCCACCTCTCCGCTCGGCGGCAACTATCACGCCCTGAGCGCCCCGCAGCGACTGCTGGACACCCGCACCATTCCCGTCCAGACGCTGCCGGGCCTTGGCTCGCTCACCGTGCAGGTCGCCGGGCAGAAGGGTGTCCCCACCAACGCCACCGGTGTCGCCCTGAACGTCACCGTCGCGGACACCACCTCGGCGGGCTACGTGTCAGTGGTGCCCGACGGTGCCGACCCCATCCAGGTTTCCACGGTGAACTTCCCCAGCGCGGGGGGTCTGCTCTCCAACAGCGACACGGTCGCCCTGCCGGACGACGGCAAGATCACCGTCTACAACCACCAGGGCAACACCGACGTCGTGCTCGACGTGCTCGGCTACTACACCGACGCGCCCGCGCAGGTCTTCCCGGCCGTCACGACCGCAGCCCCGGTCGCGGCGACCAGCACGGACGCCAACGACCCCGGTGGCGTCGTCTTCCCGGTGGGTGGCAGCGCCGTCGGTGCCGGTACCGCCCAGCTCACCCAGACGGTGACTCTGCAGCCGGGCGTCTATCAGGTCAGCGTGAGCGACACGTTCTACCGCAAGCCCGGCACGTCGGTCGCCACTGACCCGGACACCTACGTCAGCACCCTGCTTTACACCGGCTCAGCCGTGGCCTCCGGCTTCGGCAACGTCCTGTTCACGGTGGGCGGCACCCTCGTGCCGAAGATGCTCACCGCCACCGGCGACATCGACCCCACCCAGCAGATCAACACCGTGCTCACCATCCCCACGGCCGAGACGCTCACGGTGGGCGTGCACGGCTACGACACCGACCGCAGCGCCACCAACAGCGGCAACATCACCGCCCTGCTCCAGACCGCGAACTTCGTCAAGATCAGCGGCTGAGTGAGGTGTCCCGGCT
>OEPS010000651.1_pt1 | contig 11896 bp, 9 predicted proteins | sample 1539411 | NCBI WGS metagenome assembly OEPS01 (sample SAMN02671747, study PRJEB22543) | soil metagenome | biome: bacteria | place: China:Hunan Province, Lengshuijiang City | collected 2012-10-15 | depth 0.08m m | reverse complement strand
CGATCGCCAACGGCGGGATCTGGGAGCAGCCGAAGATCGTCGCCGGGGAAGCCAACGCCGCCGGCAAGATGGTGCCCCCGCCGTCGGCCCCGCCGCACCGGGTGATCCAGCCGCAGACCGCCAAGACGATCACCCAGATGCTGCTGCAGGTGATCGACGGCTCGACCGGCACCGGCGGCGAGGCCGCCATCCCCGGCTACCTGGTGGCCGGCAAGACCGGGACCGCCGAGAAGCCGGTCGCAGGCGGCTACTCCGGCTACGTCGCCTCGTTCATGGGCTTCGCCCCGGCTCAGGACCCGCAGCTGGTCGTCGGGGTTGTCCTCGACCAGCCGACCCCTATCTGGGGGGCGGACACGGCCGCGCCCACGTTCAAGACCGTCATGCAGTACGCCCTCCAGCGTCTCGGGATCGGGCCGGGACCGGCCTCCCCGGCGGTAGCGGGCCCGGGAGGACCACCCCTCCCGGCCCCGGCCCGTTCCGGAGACGCTCCGGCCTACCCGCTGCCCGGTCCCGGCTCGCTCCCGGTGGCACCCGGGGCGACGGACTGACTCGTGCGATGCTGAGGCGCCGATGCAGCTCCGAGAGGTTGCCGCCCTCCTCGACGCCCGTCTGGCCCCGCCAGCCTCCGGGGCCGCTGCCGGTATCCAGGAACTCGCTGCCGAGGTTACGGACCTTGCCTATGACTCCCGCGCAGTCCGGCCGGGAGCCCTGTTCTTCTGCCTTCCCGGGGAGGTCGAGGACGGCCACCGCTGGGCGGGGGACGCCGTGCGGGCCGGCGCCGTCGCACTGGTTTGTGAGCGGCCTCTGGCCGCCGCGGTGCCCCAGCTGCTCGTAGCCTCCGCCCGCCAGGCCATGAATCTCGTGGCGGCGCCGTTCTTCGGGCACCCCAGCCGGCAGCTGGCACTCGCCGGCATCACCGGGACCAACGGAAAGACGACCATCGCCTACATGCTGGAGGCCATCTTCGCCGCCGCCGGGGCGGCGACCGGCCTCGTCGGCACGGTCGAATCCCGGGTGCAGGGGCGGCACGGGATGCGGGCAGTCAAGTCCCGGCGCACCACCCCGGAGTCGGTCGACCTGCAGCGGCTGCTGGCCGGGATGGTTGGCGAGGGGGTGGGCTACTGCGCCATCGAGGTGACCTCCATCGGGCTGGAGCAGGGCCGGCTCGCCGGGGCGGAGTTCGCCGCGGCCGGGTTCACCAATCTGACCCAGGACCATCTCGATTACCATGGCGACCTCGAGAGCTACTACCGCTCCAAGCGAACGCTGTTCAGCCGCGGGTATCTCTCCGGGCGGGATGCGTTCGCCGCCGTCAACGTGGCCGACCGCTACGGCGCGCGCCTTGCCGCCGAGGTCGCCGGGGCGGTCCGGACCGTGACCCTCGGCCTGGCGGGCGACCTGGCGGACCGGCAGCGGGGCGCCCCGGAACCCCAGGTGCTGGGCGAGGTGATGGAGGCCGATGCGGGCGGCTCCCGGTTACGGATCCGCGCGGGAGCGGGGGAGGTGCTGGCCACGGGGATGGAGCAGACGGTGCACGTCCGGCTGCCCGGGCGGTTCAACGCCGCCAACGGGTTGACCGCGGCAGTCATGGCCCGGGGCCTCGGGCTCCCGCCCGGCGCGGTCGCCCAAGGCCTCGAGGGCCTGGACCGGGTCCCTGGCCGCTTCGAGCTCGTGGAGGCCGGCCAGGACTTCGCCGTCGTCGTCGACTACGCCCACACCCCGGACAGCCTGGCCCGGGTGCTCGCCGCCGCCCGGGACCTGGCGCGCCCGGGCGGGCAGCCATTCACCGGCGGCCGGCTGATCGCAGTCTTCGGTGCCGGCGGCGACCGGGACCGGACGAAGCGACCGCTCATGGGACAGGCAGCCGCCGAGGCCGCTGACCGGGTCTACGTCACCTCGGACAACCCCCGGAGCGAGGACCCCGGGGCGATCATGGCCGGCATCGAGGAGGGCATCGCCCCGGCCCCCCCGAGGTTGGGCTACCGGCTGATCGCCGACCGGGCGGAAGCGATCGCCGCCGCGGTCGGCGAGGCTCGCCCGGGCGACGTCGTCGTCATTGCCGGAAAGGGCCACGAGACAACCCAGAGCTTCGCCGGGGAGGTCGTCGAATTCAGCGACATCGAGGTCGCCCGCTCCGCGCTCGGCTCGCTCGGCTCGGGCCGCCCATGAGCGCACCGGTGCGGTTGACCGTCGCCGCGGCCGCGTCCGCCGCCGGTGCGAAGGTGCACCTTCCCGCCGGGGTGTCCCCGGCGTCGTTGCATGCCGTCATCACCTCCGTCGGCATCGACTCCCGGAAGGTGGCGCCCGGCCAGCTGTTCGTGGCCCTCGCCGGGGAGCGGGTGGACGGCCACGACTTCGTGGCAGACGCCCTCGCCGCCGGGGCCGCCGCCGCGATGGTGTCGCGGCCGGTCGCCGCCACCGGCCCGCTCCTGGTCGTCGACGACCCGTACCCTGCCCTCGCACGGCTGGCGGGAGCCGTCCGCAGCCTGGCCGACCCGGATGTCGTCGGGATTACCGGCTCCACCGGGAAGACCAGCACGAAGGACCTGCTGGCAGCGGTGGCCGCGGTCAGGTTCTCGGCGCTGGCCTCGTACCGCTCCGAGAACAACGAGCTGGGGGTGCCGCTGACCCTGCTCCGGGCGATCGGCGGTCCGGAGGTGCTCATCTGCGAGCTCGGCGCCCGGGGTCCCGGCCAGATCGCCGAGCTGTGCGGCTATGTGCGGCCGCGGATCGGGGTGGTCACCAACGTGGGCCGCGCCCACTACGAGCTGTTCGGTTCGGCCGCCGCCATCGTTGCCGCCAAGTCGGAGCTCCCCGCCTCGCTGCCTGCCGCCCAGGCCGGCGGGGTCGCGGTGCTCAACGCGGACGACCCCAACGCTGCCGCCATGGCCCAGCTGACCCAGGCGCGGGTGTTGACCTACGGCACCAGCCGCCGGGCATGGCTCCGGGCCGAGTCGGTCACCGTCGACGGCCTCGGCCGCCCCACGTTCCGGATGATCCGGGGCAGCGGCCAGGTGACCGTGACCCTGGCGGTGTCCGGGATCCACCAGGTCCACAACGCGCTGGCCGCCGGGGCCGCCGGGCTGGTGCTGGGGCTGACCCTCGACGAGGTCGCCGAGGGGCTGGGGCGGGCCCAGGCCTCGCCGTGGCGGATGGAGGTGACGAGAACCCGTGCGGGCGGGTGGGGAGAAAACCCGGCTGAGGTGGTCGTCGTCAACGACGCCTACAACGCCAACCCGGCCTCGGTCGCCGCCGCACTCGAGACCTGCGCCGCTATGGTGCCCGCGGGGGGCCGGCTTGTGGCGGTGCTCGGTGCGATGGCCGAGCTGGGGGCGATCGAGGTCACCGAGCACGAGCGGGTCGGCGTGCTGGCCGCCAAGATGGCCGACCGGCTCGTCGCCGTCGGGGACCGGGCGCTGCCGCTGGCGGACGCCGCCCGGTCCGCCGGGCTGGTCGACGTGGTGGTTGTCCCGGGAGCCGGCGACCCCACCGCTGCGGTCCTGGAGGCGCTGGGGCCCGCCCGGCCGGGCGACGTGATCCTGGTCAAGGCCTCCCGGGTGGCCGGGCTGGAGCGAGTCGCCGCCCGGCTGGTGACCGCTTGATCCGGCTGGTGAGCTCGTGACCCGGCTGATGTTTGCCGCCAGCCTGGCGCTGGCTGCGGCGCTGTTCGGCACGCCGGTGGCGATCCGGATCCTCCGGGCCAAGGGCATCGGGCAGCGCATCCGCGAGGATGGGCCGTCGACCCACGCCCGCAAGCGCGGGACGCCGACGATGGGCGGGCTGGTCATCGTCGGTGCGGCCTTCGCCGGCTACGTGGTCGCCCACCTCCCCAGCCATAAGCATTCGCCGTTCACGGACAGCGCCCTGCTGGTCCTCGGCGTGGTGGCGGCCTTCGCCCTGCTGGGCTTCATCGACGATTACATCAAGGTCCACAAGCGGCGCTCGCTCGGGCTCTCCAAGCGCTGGAAGTTCGCCGGCCAGGCATTGATCTCGGTGGGTTTCGCCCTGCTGGCCCACCGCTACAGCCAGGCGGCGATCCAGGTCTCCTTCGTCCGGCCGCTGGGCATCGACCTGGGGCCGCTCTATGTGGTCTGGGTCTTCCTCGTGCTGTCGGCCTGCTCCAACGGGGTCAACCTGACCGACGGCCTCGACGGGCTGGCGAGCGGGTCGGCGGCGATGGTGCTCGGCGCATTCGTCATCATCAGCTTCTGGCAGTACCGGCACACCTGCCATATCGGCAAGGCCGGGGCCAACCTCGCCGTCTGCTACGCCACCCCGCACGCCCTCGACATCGCGATCATCGCAGCCGCCCTGCTCGGCGCCACCGCCGGGTTCTTGTGGTGGAACGCCGCCCCGGCCCGGATCTTCATGGGCGACACCGGATCGCTCGCGCTGGGCGGCGCGATGGGGGCGCTGGCCCTCGTGACCAACACCCAGCTGCTGTTCCTGGTGCTCGGCGGACTGTACGTCATCGAGGCAAGCTCGGTGATCCTGCAGGTGGTCTCCTTCCGGGTGTTCGGGAAGCGGGCGCTGCTGATGGCGCCGCTCCACCACCACTTCGAGCTGATGGACTGGCCGGAGTTCACCGTCATCGTGCGGTTCTGGATCCTGGCCGGCCTCTTCGTGGCGTTCGGCCTCGGCGTCTTCTACGCCGACTTCATTGCCCGGGGAGGGATCGGGTGACCGGGATGGTGCTCGGCAGGGTCGGGGTAGTCGGCCTCGGGCGCTCGGGCGCGTCGGCGGCCCGCCTGCTCGCCTCCTCCGGCAATGAGGTCCGGGTCACCGAGTTGCAGGACACGCCCACCCATGCCGCGGTCGCCGCCGAGCTGGCGAAGCTCGGCGTCCAGACCCGCCTCGGCAGCAACGACCCCACCCTGGCCGACTGGGCCGGCCTGCTGGTGGTCAGCCCCGGGGTGCCTCCGTCCAACCCGGTGATCGCCCGGGCGCTGGCAACCGGGGTGCCGGTCTGGAGCGAGGTTGAGCTTGCCTGGCGGCTGGCGACCATGCCGATCCTGGCGATCACCGGCACGAACGGCAAGACGACGACGACCTCACTGCTGGCCGCGATCCTGCAGTCCGGCGGGAACAGGGCTGTCGCTGCCGGCAACATCGGGTACCCGCTGGTCGACGCGGTGATGGACCTGGCCCCCGCCCGGTCGCTGGATCCGCCGGTGATCGTCTGTGAGGTCTCGAGCTTCCAGCTGGCCTTCGCCCCGACCTTCGCCCCCCGCCTTGGAGTCGTCCTCAACGTGGCCGACGACCACTATGACTGGCACACCGGCTACGAGGACTACCTCCAGGCCAAGGCCCAGATCGCTGCCCACCAGCGCCCCGGCGACCTGCTCATCGTCAACGCCGGTGACGGCGGGGCGGTGCGCATCGCCGCCGGTGCCCCCCGGGAGCACCCAGCCGGGCTCGGAGCGTTCGGGCCGGGCCCGCTGGAATCGGTCGGCCGGCTCGGTGCCGAAGTCGGCCGGACGCTCACCGCGATCGCCGGGATCGAGGGCGGTGCGGTCACGGTGAGCGCCGAGGCGGTGGACGGGGGTGCCCCGGCGACCGTCGTGGAAAGCGGGAAAATCCGCCTGGTCGGGCCACATAACCGGCAGAATGTACTGGCTGCATCGCTGGCCGCCTACTGCTGGGGCATGGGTGCGGAGGCGATCGGGCGGGCGGTTGCCGGGTTCTCGCCGCTGCCTCATCGCGCGACGTTGATCGCCACCGTGAACGAGGTCCGCTATGTCGACGACTCCAAGGCAACCAACCCGCACGCCACGCTCAGTGCGCTGGCCGGCTTCGAGCGCGTGGTGCTGATTGCCGGCGGCCGGGCGAAGGGGCTCGACCTCTCGCCGCTGGCCGGCGAGGCCGACCGGCTCGTGGGGGTGATCGCCATGGGCGAGGCGAGCGAGGAGCTCAGCGCGCTGTTCGCCGGCCGGCTGCGCTTCGCCACCGCCGGGTGGGTCGAGGATGCGGTCGAGATCGCCGCCTCCTGGGCGGTGCCCGGTGACACCGTCCTGCTCTCGCCGGCGTGCGCCTCGCTGGACCAGTACTCGGGCTACAGCGAGCGGGGCGACCGGTTCGCCGCCGCGGTCACCCGGCTCCAGGGACCGAGCGCAGACCGGCCGGAGGCCGGGCGGAGCGAGCGCGGAGCGGTTCGCCGATGAGCGAGGTCGATGTCCGGGAGGCCCCCGCGACCGCAGGCGGAGATGCGCCCCCACCCCGGGAGAAAACCCCGGCGACCTACCGCCTGCTCCTGGCGACGACCTTCGCCCTGGTCGGCATGGGCCTGGTGATGGTGCTGTCCGCCTCCTCGGTGGAGTCGTTCTCCACCTACCACTCCTCGTTCCTGTTCTTCCGCAAGCAGCTGCTCGGCGCGGCGATCGGGGTTGTGGTGATGGTGTTCCTCGCCCGGTGCGACTACCGCCGGCTGCGCGGGCTGGTCCGCCCGCTGTTCTGGCTGACCCTCGGCGCACTGGTCGCGGTCCTCGTTCCCGGGGTCGGCGTCTCCGGCGGCGGATCGAGCCGCTGGCTGACCTTCGGCCCGCTCAGCTTCCAGCCCTCCGAGCTGGCCAAGCTCGCCCTGATCCTGATCGCCGCCCACACCCTCGAGCGCAAGGGCCGCTGGGTGGGCGACCTGCGCGAGCTGACGATGCCGGTCCTCCCGCTGACCGCGATGGCCTGCCTGCTCGTGCTGATGCAGCCGGACCTGGGCACCTGCGTCATCGCCGTCGCCTCGGTCGGCGTCGTCATGTACCTCGCCGGGGCCCGGGTCCGCCACATCGCTGGGATCCTCGGCGCCGGGGCGGGGGTCGGCCTGATGTACATCATGACCAAGGGCTACCAGCGCGCCCGGATCACCTCCTACCTGCACCCGTGGGCCGACCCGCTGAAGGGCGGCTACCAGCTGATCCAGGGGCAGCTCGCCCTGGGCAGCGGAGGCCTGTTCGGCGTCGGCCTCGGCAACAGCCGGCAGAAGTGGTCCTTCCTGCCCAACGCCAAGACCGACTTCATCTTTGCCATCATCGGCGAGGAGCTCGGGCTCATCGGAGCGTTGGTGGTGCTGGCCACGTTCGCCTTCTTCATCTACCTGGGGATCCGCACTGCCCGGGAGGCGCCCGACAAGTTCGGGTTCCTGGTCGCCGGAGGCATCACCGCCTGGATCGGCATCGAGGCGCTGATCAACATCGGCGCGGTCACCGGGCTGCTCCCGATTACCGGCGTGCCGCTGCCGCTGATCTCGTTCGGAGGGACGTCGCTTGTTGTCACCCTCGCCGGGATCGGGGTCATGCTCTCGATCGCCCGGCGGGGGAGACCCACCCGCGCCAAGGACCCGGCACGAAGCCGAGCCTGACCTCCATGGCCGGTCTGCTCAGGGTGGTGATCGCCGGCGGCGGCACCGGGGGCCACGCCTTCCCGGCTCTCGCCCTGGCGCAGGCCTTGACCGCCGGCGGCGGGGCCGAGGTCCGCCTGGTCGGCACGACCGTGGGCCCGGAGGCAGCGGCCGCCGCGGAGGCCGGCATCCCCTTCGAGGCGCTGCCGGTTTCCGGCTTCCGCCGCTCGCTGGCGCCCGCCGCGCTGGCCCACAACGCCGCCGCCGCCGGCGAGGCAGCCGGTGCAGCCCTCAAGGCGCGGGCGATCCTGCGCCGCGCCCGGGCGCAGGTGGCGGTGGGGACCGGCGGCTACGCCAGCATCCCGATCGCGCTGGCGGCGGCGGCGGCCCGGATCCCGCTGGTGGTCCAGGAACAGAATGCCGTGCCCGGCCGGGCGAACCGGCTGGCCCGGCGCTGGGCGGCGGCGGCGGCGCTCTCCTTCCCCGGCTCGGAGCGGTTCTTCGCCAGCGTGCCCATCGTGCGGCTGACCGGCAACCCGGTCCGGCCCGAGCTGGCCCACCTGGACCGGGACACCCTACGGCCACAAGCCCGGGAGCACTTCGGGCTCGAGGAGGACCGCCAGACCCTGCTCGTCTTCGGCGGCAGCCAGGGTGCCCGGCGTATCAACGAGGCGGCGTTCGGCTCCTACGGCGCCTGGCGCGGCGAGCCCGGCCTGCAGGTGCTCCACCTGGTGGGGAGAAGCCAGCTGGTGGCCGCCGAGCAGCGCCTCGCCGCACTCCGCCGGGAGGGCGACCAGCTGCTGTGGAGGCCGGTCGGCTTCACCGACCGCATGGACCTGGCGTACGCCATCGCCGATCTGGCGGTGTCCCGGGCCGGAGCCTCGGCGCTGTTTGAACTCGCCGCCGCCGCCCTCCCGGCGATCGTGGTTCCCTATCCCCATGCCGGCGATCACCAGCGGTACAACACTGAAGCTTTGCTAGAGCTTGAGGCTATCGTGCTCTTGTATGACCATGAATGCACAGCTGAGACCTTCCAGCCGGCGGTCCGGCGGCTGCTCGACGACCCGGCGCGCCGGTCGGCGATGAGCCGGGCGCTCGCCGGTTTTGCCCGCCCGGACGCTGCCCAGGCCATGGCGGAGCTGGTGCGGGAGGTGGCAGCCCGGTGATCGCCGCGGAAGGTCAGCGGGTGCACCTGGTCGGCATCGGCGGGGCGGGGATGAGTGCCATCGCCCGGGTGCTCACCGAGCTCGGCTACCCGGTCTCCGGCTCGGACCAGCGGGAGTCCGCCGTGCTGTCGGCCCTGCGTGGCCTCGGGGTGAGGGTCGACATCGGTCACCGCGCCCAGCGGGTCGCCGGCGCCGGCCTGGTGATCGCCTCGGCCGCCGTTCCGGCAGGCAACGTCGAGCTGGAGGCGGCGCGGGCGGCCGGCATCCCGATCATCTCCCGCGGGCAGGCGCTGGCGCAGCTGATCGAGGGGTCCCAGAGCGTGGCTGTCGCCGGGACCCACGGGAAGACGACGACATCGGGGATGGTCGCCACGCTCGCCGAGGCGGCCGGGTTGGAGCCGACCTGGCTGCTCGGTGCCGACCTGGGCAGCAGGCAGTCGGTCCGCCCCGGGGGACACCTCGGGCGGGGCCGGGTGTCGGTGGTCGAGGCCGACGAGGCCTACGGGTCCTTCCTGTGGCTGGCACCGGCGATCGCCGTGGTCACCAACGTCGAGGAGGACCACCTGGACCACTACGGGACCATGGAGGCGCTCGCCTCCGCCTACGAGCGGTTCTGTGCCTCGGTCTCCGAGACGCTGATCCTGTGCGCCGACGACGCCCGGGCGAGCGCCCTGGCCACCGCTGCCAGGCCCGCGGTGCGGGTGGTCAGCTACGGGCTGAGCGGACCGCCCGATCCTCCCGTCGCCGATCACGTGGGCGCGGTCGAGGTGGAGACCGGCGCCAGTGGATCGGCGTTCCGGCTGACCATCGGCGGCCGGCGGGCAACCCCCGTGCGGCTGCGGCTCGCCGGCCGGCACAACGTCGTCAACGCGCTCGGCGCGGCGGCGGCCGGGATCGCGCTGGGCCTGGACCCGGAGGCGGTGGCCGCCGGCCTCGGCGAATTCGCCGGCGCCAGCCGGCGGTTCGAGTTCCGGGGCCGCTTCCGGGGCGCCGACCTGGTCGACGACTACGCCCACCACCCCACCGAGATCGCCGCCACCCTGGAGGCGGCCCGGTGGGGGCCGTGGCGGCGGGTGATCGCCGTGTTCCAGCCGCACCTGTACAGCCGGACCCAGGCGATGTGGCAGGCGTTCGGCTCAGTCCTCGCCCAGGCTGACGTGGTCGTCGTCACCGACGTCTACGGCGCCCGCGAGCAGCCGGTGCCCGGGGTGACCGGGAAGCTCGTGATCGACTCCGCCTGCGAGGCCGCCCCTGGCCGCCGCGTCGCCTACCTGCCCCGCCTGGACGAGGCGGCCGGGTTCGTGCGCTCGATCGTGCGTGAAGGCGACCTCGTCCTCAGCCTCGGGGCGGGCGACGTCACCACCCTGCCCCAGCGCATTGTCGGCGGCGGATGAGCAGGGTTGCCGAGCAGGTCGCCGAGGCGCTCAGCGCCGCCATCGCCGGCACGGTGTCCACCGGCGCACCACTGGCGCCGGGCACGTCGTTCCGGCTGGGGGGGGAGGCCGCGGTGCTGGTGGAGGCGGCGACCGAGGGCGATCTGGTCACCACCGGCCGGGCGGCGGCCGCCGCCGGCCTGGAGGTGCTGGCACTGGGGCGGGGGAGCAACGTCCTGATCTCCGACCGCGGATTCCCCGGTGTCGTCGTCCGCCTGGGCAAGGGGTTCGAGTGGATCCGCCCGTACCCGCCGCCCGGGCCTGGGGCGGAGGCCGGCGGGGCGACGCCGCTGCCGCGGCTGGCGAACTGGGCGGCCCGTCGCGGGCTCAGCGGGCTGGAGTTCGCCGTGGCCATCCCGGCAAGCCTGGGCGGGGCGGTGCGGATGAACGCCGGGGCGCATGACTCCTCGTTCTCGGCGGTGCTCGACGCGGTCCGGATCTACCACCTCGGTGCCCCAGCGGCCGAGGAGCTCCCCGCCGGCGCCCTGGCCATGGGCTACCGCACGACCGGGCTCGGCGCCGCCGACATCGTCTGCTCCGCCCGGCTGCGGCTCACCCCGGCCGACCCGGGCGAGGTCACCGAGCGGATGCAGCACTACCGGGAGCACCGTGCCGCCACCCAGCCGCCTGAGCCGCGCAACGCCGGGTCGATGTTCCGCAACCCGCCGGCGCCGGCGCCGCCGGCCGGCAGGTTGATCGAGTCCGCCGGGCTCAAGGGGTTCCGCATCGGTGGGGCGGAGGTATCGACCCGCCACGCCAACTTCTTCGTTGCCCGCCCGGGCTCGACCGCCGGCGACGTGTACCGCCTGCTCGCCGAGGTCCAGGCCCGGGTGCAGGCGGAGTCCGGCGTGCGGCTCGTCCCGGAGGTGCGGCTGATCGGCGAGTTCGACGGGCCGGACCTGGCCCCGGCTCGATGAAGAGGGCGGTGGGGACCAGGCGGATCGCCATCGCGGTGGTCATCCTGGTCTCGCTGGTGGCGGCCGCGGACTGGTTCTGGAACTCCTCCTGGCTGAAACTCCATACCGTGCAGGTGTCGGGCCTGCACCACACCACCAGGGCCCAGGTGCTCGGGGTGGCCGCCCTCGTCGACGGCACGAGGCTCAGCGCGATCTCGAGCGCCACGGTGGCCCGCCGGGTGGACGGTCTGCCCTGGGTGGCGTCGGCGACGGTGACCCACGTGCTGCCTTCGACGATCCGGATCGCGGTGACCGAGCGTACCCCGGCCGTGGTGGTGCAGGGAGCCGGCCGCCCCTACCTGGTCGACGTCCACGGGGCGGTGCTGGCCGCCGGTTCCGGACCGTACCCGCAGGTCACCGGGCTCGGGGTGGACACGCTGCAGCCAGGCGGGCGGATCTCCGGCCCGGCCTTCGCCGCAGCGGTGGCGGTGCTCACGTCGCTGCCTGTCCCGCTGCGCGCCGAGGTCACCCAGGTGAGTGCCCCGTCGGCGGATGCGGTGACCATCAGCCTGACCGGCCAGACCACGATCAGCTACGGCACTGCCACCGACCTCGCCAGCAAGAACACCGACGTCACGGACCTGCTCGGCGGGGGGCAGTCGTTCCAGAGCATCAACGTGTCCGCCCCGGACCATCCAGCAGCGATCCCGCGTTGACGACGCCACCCTCGTTAACAACGCCACCTCGTAGGAACAGATCCCCCTCGATGCAACTCCCTTTAACAGGGATCACATCGATGTTTTCTTGTCGACGAGTTGACTGTTCACCCGACGACTACTATATTTCTCGACCAGAGGTTCAATAGAACCTTCTATAGACCTTTACTTGATGGTTATAGGTCGCAGCAGATCCCCGGAGGTGGACATGGCTATGGGCCTTCAGAATTACCTGGCGGTGATCAAGGTTTGTGGGATCGGCGGGGGCGGCGTCAACGCGGTCAACCGTATGATCGACTCCGGCCTGAAGGGCGTGGAGTTCATCGCCGTCAACACCGATGCCCAGGCCTTGCTGATG
>OEPS010000650.1_pt1 | contig 11900 bp, 11 predicted proteins | sample 1539411 | NCBI WGS metagenome assembly OEPS01 (sample SAMN02671747, study PRJEB22543) | soil metagenome | biome: bacteria | place: China:Hunan Province, Lengshuijiang City | collected 2012-10-15 | depth 0.08m m | reverse complement strand
TAGCCAAGGTCCAACTCCCAAATGTGTTCTATATGGACAATTCAAAGGCCGAGGAGAATGCCCGTTTAGCCTTCTTTTGTCAATGGATTTGTGCAAATAAACGTCGCTTAAACCAACAACGCTTCATTACGTAGTGATGGCGCAAGATTCTACCAGCTTGTTGCGGGCGAATACAGCCTTTCGACCATAAAAATCGACGATGCCGGAGAGTTTTTCCTGCAATCTCGCGCTGAGTGAATGAATTACCGGGATCTTTCGGTGAAGAGGTGCAATCGCTGGTTAACGTCGCCAGTTGTACAAGGTATACTCGGACGATTTTCACTGTTTTGAGCCAGACATGAAGCTGATACGCGGCATACATAATCTCAGTCAGGCCCCGCACGGGTGCGTGCTGACCATTGGAAATTTTGACGGCGTGCATCGCGGGCACCAGGCATTATTGCAGCGTTTGCGCGCGGAAGGTCGCCAGCTTGGCTTACCGGTAGTCGTGATGATTTTTGAGCCACAGCCGCTTGAGCTTTTTGCCGCCGATAAAGCGCCGGCGCGTTTAACGCGTCTGCGTGAGAAGCTGAACTATCTGGCCGAAAGCGGCGTCGATTACGTTCTGTGCGTGCGCTTCGATCGGCGCTTTGCGGCGTTGACCGCCCAGGATTTTATCAGCGAACTGCTGGTCCGTCAGTTAGGCGTCCAGTTTCTCGCGGTCGGCGATGATTTCCGCTTTGGCGCTGGTCGTCAGGGTGATTTCTTGTTATTACAAAAGGCCGGTGTGGAATACGGCTTTGACGTCACCAGCACCCAAACCTTCTGTGAAGGGGGCGTGCGCATTAGCAGCACGGCGGTACGTCAGGCGCTGGCTGATGACGATCTGGCGCTGGCGGAGACGCTGCTGGGGCATCCGTTTACCATCTCTGGTCGCGTGGTGCACGGCGATGAACTCGGTCGCACAATAGGTTTCCCGACGGCGAATTTACCGCTGCGTCGTCAGGTTTCCCCGGTAAAAGGGGTCTATGCGGTAGAAGTAAAAGGGCTTGGCGACAAAACGTTTATGGGCGTCGCCAACATTGGTACTCGTCCAACGGTATCCGGCGTGCGTCAGCAGCTGGAAGTCCATCTGCTGGATGTTGTAATGGACCTCTATGGTCGCCATATAGATGTAATACTGCGTAAAAAAATACGTAACGAGCAGCGATTTGCGTCGCTTGATGAGCTGAAAGCGCAAATTGCACGTGATGAGTTAACGGCCCGCGACTTCTTTGGGCTAACCGGGCAGGCTTAAGCCTGACGGTGTTTATCAAACCGAAATACGGAACCGAGAATCTGATGAGTGACTATAAATCGACCCTGAATTTGCCTGAAACAGGGTTCCCGATGCGTGGCGATCTCGCCAAACGCGAACCGGGAATGCTGGCGCGTTGGACCGATGATGACCTGTACGGCGTCATTCGTGCAGCCAAAAAAGGCAAAAAAACCTTCATTCTGCATGATGGCCCTCCATATGCGAATGGCAGCATTCATATTGGTCACTCGGTTAACAAGATTCTGAAAGACATTATCGTTAAGTCCAAAGGGCTGGCGGGCTATGACTCTCCGTACGTACCGGGCTGGGACTGCCATGGTCTGCCGATCGAGCTGAAAGTGGAGCAGGAATACGGTAAGCCGGGTGAGAAATTCACCGCCGCTGAGTTCCGCGCCAAGTGCCGCGAATATGCCGCTCTGCAGATTGACGGGCAGCGTAAAGACTTTATCCGCCTTGGCGTGCTCGGCGACTGGTCGCATCCGTACCTGACCATGGACTTCAAAACTGAAGCCAATATCATTCGTGCGCTGGGTAAAATCATCGGCAACGGCCACCTGCACAAAGGCGCGAAGCCGGTGCACTGGTGCGTAGACTGCCGTTCTGCGCTGGCGGAAGCGGAAGTTGAGTATTACGACAAAACCTCTCCGTCCATCGACGTGGCGTTCCACGCGATCGATAAAGCGGCGGTGCTGGCGAAGTTTGGCGTGACCGACGTTACCGGCCCGGTTTCTCTGGTTATCTGGACCACCACCCCGTGGACTCTGCCGGCAAACCGCGCCATCTCCCTGTCGCCGGAGTTTGACTATGCGCTGGTGCAGGTCGACGGTCAGGCGCTGATCCTGGCGAAAGATCTGGTTGAAAGCGTGATGAAGCGTGCAGGCATCGCTGATTACCGCATTCTGGCGGCGACCAATGGCGCCGAGCTGGAGCTGATGCGCTTTAAGCACCCGTTCCTGGATTTTGACGTACCGGCGATCCTTGGCGATCACGTTACGCTGGACGCAGGTACCGGAGCGGTGCATACCGCCGGTGGCCACGGCCCGGATGACTACACCATCAGCCAAAAATACGGCCTTGAAATCGCTAACCCGGTTGGCCCGGATGGTTCCTATCTGCCGGGGACCTATCCGTCTCTGGACGGCATTAACGTCTTTAAAGCCAACGACATCATCGTTGAGATGCTGCGCGACAGCGGCGCGCTGCTGCACGTTGAGAAAATGCAGCACAGCTACCCATGCTGCTGGCGCCACAAGTCGCCAATCATCTTCCGCGCCACGCCGCAGTGGTTCGTGAGCATGGACCAGAAAGGCCTGCGCGCGCAGTCGCTTTCCGAAATCAAAGGCGTGCAGTGGATCCCGGACTGGGGCCAGGCGCGTATCGAATCGATGGTTGCCAACCGTCCTGACTGGTGTATCTCTCGTCAGCGTACCTGGGGCGTTCCGATGTCGCTGTTCGTCCACAAAGAGACGCAAGAGCTGCACCCGCGGACCCTCGAACTGATGGAAGAAGTGGCGAAACGCGTCGAAGTTGACGGCATTCAGGCGTGGTGGGATCTCGATTCCCGCGACCTCCTCGGCGCTGACGCCGATAGCTATGAGAAGGTGCCGGATACGCTGGACGTCTGGTTTGACTCCGGGTCGACCCACTCTTCCGTCGTTGACGTGCGTCCAGAATTCGCCGGCCACGCCGCCGATATGTATCTGGAAGGTTCCGACCAGCACCGCGGCTGGTTTATGTCATCCCTGATGATTTCTACCGCGATGAAGGGCAAAGCGCCTTACCGCCAGGTACTGACCCACGGCTTTACCGTGGATGGTCAGGGCCGCAAGATGTCCAAGTCTATCGGCAACACCGTCTCTCCACAGGATGTCATGAACAAGCTGGGTGCGGATATTCTGCGCCTGTGGGTGGCCTCCACCGACTACACCGGCGAAATGGCGGTCTCCGACGAAATCCTCAAACGTGCCGCCGACAGCTATCGTCGTATCCGTAACACCGCGCGCTTCCTGCTGGCGAACCTCAACGGTTTCGATCCGGCAAAAGACATGGTGAAGCCGGAAGAGATGGTCGTGCTGGACCGTTGGGCGGTTGGCTGCGCGCAAGCGGCGCAGGACGATATCGTTAAAGCCTATGAATCTTACGATTTCCACGAAGTGGTGCAGCGCCTGATGCGCTTCTGCTCCATCGAAATGGGTTCGTTCTGGCTTGATATCATCAAAGACCGTCAGTACACCACCAAGGCGGACAGCATTGCGCGTCGTAGCTGCCAGACCGCGCTGTACCACATTGCCGAAGCGCTGGTGCGCTGGATGGCGCCGATCATGTCCTTCACCGCTGACGAAATTTGGGGTTACCTGCCGGGCGATCGCGAGAAATACGTCTTTACCGGCGAATGGTACACCGGTCTGTTCGGCCTGGATGCTGACGAAGCGATGAACGACGGCTTCTGGGACGAGCTGCTGAAAGTGCGCGGCGAAGTCAACAAGGTTATCGAACAGGCGCGTGCTGACAAGCAGGTGGGCGGCTCCCTGGAAGCGGCGGTGACGCTGTATGCGGATGCCGATCTCGCGGCGAAGCTGAACGCGCTGGGCGATGAATTACGATTTGTCCTGTTGACCTCAGGGGCGAAAGTTGCCGATTATGCGCAGGCTCCTGCCGACGCCTGGCAAAGCGAGCTGCTGAAAGGCCTGAAAGTCGTGCTGAGCAAAGCCGAAGGTGATAAGTGCCCGCGCTGCTGGCATTACACCACGGATATCGGCAAGGTGGCGGAACACGCGGATATCTGCGGACGCTGTGTCAGCAACATCGCCGGTGACGGCGAAAAACGTAAGTTTGCCTGATGAGTAAACCGATTTGTTCAACGGGGCTACGCTGGCTGTGGGTCGTCGTAGCCGTGCTGATTATCGATTTAGGCAGTAAATTCCTGATCCTCCAGAACTTTGCTCTGGGGGATACGGTTTCGCTGTTCCCATCGCTTAATCTGCACTATGCGCGTAACTATGGCGCGGCCTTTAGCTTCCTCGCCGACAGCGGCGGCTGGCAGCGCTGGTTCTTCGCCGGTATCGCTATTGGTATCTGCGTGATCCTCGCGGTGCTGATGTATCGTTCTAAGGCGACGCAAAAGCTGAATAACATTGCTTATGCGCTGATCATTGGCGGCGCGCTGGGCAATTTATTCGACAGGCTCTGGCATGGTTTTGTCGTCGACATGATCGATTTCTACGTCGGGGACTGGCATTTCGCCACCTTCAACCTGGCCGATACCGCCATTTGTATCGGCGCGGCGCTGATTGTGCTGGAAGGCTTCTTACCGAACGCGGCTGCGAAGAAACAGGCGTAACAAAACTCGCCCGGTGGCCGTCGCGCCATCGGGCAAAACAAGTGAGCAACCTGCATGTCTAAATCAGTACAGAGCAACAGTGCGGTGCTGGTGCACTTCACCTTAAAGCTCGACGATGGCTCCACCGCAGAGTCAACCCGCAGTAACGGTAAGCCGGCGCTGTTTCGCCTGGGCGATACTTCACTTTCGGAAGGCCTGGAACAGCACCTGCTGGGGCTGAAAGAAGGGGATAAAACCACCTTTTCGCTGGAGCCGGACGCCGCGTTTGGCGTACCAAGCCCGGACCTGATCCAATATTTCTCGCGCCGGGAATTTATCGACGCGGGCGAGCCGGAAGTCGGCGCGATTATGCTCTTTACCGCAATGGATGGCAGCGAAATGCCCGGCGTGATCCGCGAAGTGAACGGTGATTCGATCACCGTTGATTTCAACCATCCGCTGGCCGGGCGTACCGTTCATTTTGATGTTGAAGTGCTGGAGATCGATCCGGCGCTGGAGGGGTAAGATGCAGATTCTGTTGGCTAACCCGCGCGGCTTCTGCGCAGGCGTTGACCGCGCTATCAGCATTGTTGAAAACGCGCTGACGCTATACGGCGCGCCGATCTACGTGCGTCATGAGGTTGTGCACAACCGCTATGTTGTTGATAGCCTGCGGCAGCGCGGCGCTATTTTTATCGAGCAGATTAGCGAAGTGCCGGACGGTGCAATCCTTATTTTCTCCGCTCACGGCGTCTCTCAGGCCGTGCGCAACGAGGCGAAAGGCCGCGATCTGACGGTTTTTGATGCTACCTGTCCGCTGGTGACCAAGGTGCATATGGAAGTTGCCCGCGCCAGCCGTCGGGGTGAAGAATCCATTTTGATTGGTCACGCCGGTCATCCGGAAGTCGAAGGCACCATGGGCCAGTACAGCAACCCGCAGGGGGGGATGTACCTGGTGGAATCACCGGATGATGTCTGGACGCTGAATGTGAAAAACGACGCTAAGCTATCGTTTATGACCCAGACGACGCTCTCGGTCGACGATACCTCTGACGTGATTGACGCTCTGCGCGAACGCTTTCCGAAAATCGTCGGGCCGCGCAAAGATGATATCTGTTATGCGACGACCAACCGACAGGAAGCCGTCCGCGCTCTGGCCGGGCAGGCCGACGTAGTGCTGGTGGTAGGTTCGAAAAACTCCTCGAACTCAAACCGCCTGGCCGAGCTGGCCCAGCGCATGGGGAAAGCGGCGTATCTGATCGACGATGCAACCGATATCCAGGAAGTATGGGTGAAAGAAGCACAGTGCGTCGGCGTGACCGCAGGCGCATCGGCGCCGGATATTCTGGTGCAGAACGTGATTTCGCGTCTGCAGGAACTGGGCGGCGGCGAAGCGGTGCCGCTGGAAGGCCGCGAAGAGAATATTGTTTTTGAAGTGCCGAAAGAGCTGCGCGTAGACGTCCGTGAAGTAGAGTAAGTTCTTTCCCGCTGGAGTGTGAGAAGATGCCAGACCTGACGTCTGGCATTTTTTATGGAGAAACTATGCGCTTACCCATCATTCTGGATACCGATCCCGGCATTGATGATGCCGCGGCGATTGCCGCCGCGCTGTTCGCCCCCGAGCTGGATCTACAGCTGATCACCACGGTGGCGGGCAATGTGTCGGTGGAGAAAACCACCCGTAATGCCCTGCAGCTTCTGCATTTCTGGAACGCCGATATCCCGTTAGCCCAGGGCGCATCGATGCCGCTGGTGCGTCCGCTGCGCGACGCAGCCTCCGTACACGGTGAGTCAGGGATGGAGGGGTATGATTTCGTTGAACATAACCGCCAGCCGCTGGCAAAGCCCGCTTTCCAGGCGATCCGCGATGCGTTGATGCATGCATCGGAACCGCTGACTCTGGTGGCGATTGGCCCGTTAACCAACATCGCGCTACTGCTGACCCAGTATCCCGAATGCCGCTTTAACATCCGTCGCCTGGTGATTATGGGCGGCTCCGCCGGGCGCGGTAACTTTACCCCGAATGCGGAATTTAACATCGCCATCGATCCGGAAGCGGCGGCTAAGGTGTTCAACAGCGGGCTGGAAATCGTCATGTGCGGGTTGGACGTGACCAATCAGGCGATGCTGTCCCCGGAGTATCTCGCCACGCTACCAACGCTTAATCAGACCGGTAAAATGCTCCACGCGCTGTTTAGCCACTATCGTAGCGGCAGTATGAGCAGCGGTTTGCGCATGCATGATCTGTGCGCGATCGCCTGGCTGGTTCGTCCTCAACTTTTTACCCTGGAACCATGCTTTGTGACGGTAGAAACCCAGGGAACGTGGACCTCCGGGACGACGGTGGTCGATATCGAAGGTAAACTGGGCCAACCGGCAAACGCCCGGGTGGCTTTGGGGCTGGATGTCGAAGGATTCCAGCGCTGGGCGGCCGAGGTAATTGCGCTGGCGCCTTAAAAATAGGATAAACATCAGGGAGATGTACATCATGGCTTATGGAGAAGCTTATCTAAAAGGCTGGAAAAACGCGTTTAATTTTTCCGGCGTGGCCAGCAGGCTGGAGTTTTGGTCTTTTTTTATCACCAATCTGCTGGTTCTGGCTCTACCGCTTGCGGCCTGTCTACTGGCGATGCAGTACCGTTATCAATACGGGGTTTTGCTTTTTTACGCCGTGCCGCTCAGTTTTATCCTGCTGTTGGTGATGATCGTCCCCGTGCTGGCCGTTGGCTGCCGCAGGATGCACGATATCGGTCGTTCCGGCTGGTGGTTTGCCCTGTGCCTGATTATTCCCTGGTTTTTGATCGTCGCGCTGTGGCTGTGCTGCCTGAGGTCGGCCCCATCTTCTCGCTAAGATAATCAATCATCGCCCGCATTCTGGCGGGCATATGCTTGCTGCCCGACCACAGTAACCACAGCTGGCCGGAATAGCTGCTGATAAACTCCCATTCCTCTAAAACCTGCACAATCTCGCCGCGGGCCAGCGCCTCACGTGCGGTAAACAACGGCAGGCTACCGATGCCCAGATTCTGCTTCACGGCATCAAGGCGCACGGCGGTGTGGTTGGCGGCGTAACGGCCATGGGTCTGGATAGTTTCCGTCTTACCCTCGCGACGAAACTTCCAGCGCGAATCAGCGGGCGTTTCTCCAAGGCTGATACAGCTATGTTCGCGCAGATCCTGCGGCGTGCGCGGCTTTCCATATTGTTCAAGGTAGCCTGGCGTCGCGCACACCACGTGGCTGATTGGCATCAGCGGCTTCCCGTGCAGTCCTGGCGATGGCGTATGGGTGATACGCAGCGCCAGATCGATGCCATCATCAATAAAATCGAGAACCCGGTCTTCAAGCCGCAGGCAGACGTCGATCTGCGGATAGCGGGTAAAAAACTCCAGCATAAGCGGGTGAATGACAAACCGCCCCACAGCTTTCGGCACGCTTAGCGTGAGCTTTCCCTGCGCTATTTCCTGGGTACTGCTGGCGGAATCCATAGCCAGGCGCGCCGACTCCAGCATCCCCTGCGCATGCTCATATACCGTCTTCCCGGCGTCGCTAAGGCGCAGCTTACGCGTAGTTCGGTGCAGCAGTTTGCAGCCCATCTCCTGTTCCAGGCGCGAGACGCTGCGGCTGATGGCGGAGGGCGTGGCGCCTGTCTGCCGCGCGACGGCGGAAAAGCTGCCCTGTTCAACAATCTGTACAAACAGAGCGAGGTCGGGTAGCAGGCTCAGATTCATTTGTGCTTCCAGAGCAAAACTGCATTGATGTTATGCGGGATTATCCCTTTCAGGAATATCAATATACTGTCCTGACAAAGAGGAGAGCAACCATGACTGAACGACTTTATTACACCAGCGATGCGACTGAATGCCTGGCGCGAGTCGTCAACTGCTCAGGCGAAGCGGATGGTCGCTATGCCATTGAACTGGATCGTACGCTATTCCATCCGCAGGGGGGAGGGCAGCCCGCGGATCGCGGCTGGATCGACGAACTGACCGTCGAGAGCGTTGTCGCACGCGGCGAGAGTATTGTGCATATAGTTTCGCAGCCGCTACCGCCCGGCGAGGTGGCGATCCGGGTGGATGCTGACGCAAGACAGCTGCACGCCCGGCTACACACCGCCGGGCATCTGCTTGGCCAGGCCGGTGAACGCTTCGGTTGGCAGCCGGTCAAGGCTCATCATTGGCCGGGAGAGGGGCGCATTACTTTTGCCGCCGGGGCGAATGCTTCGCTTCCAGAAGCCAGCGCGCTGTTAAGGCAGGTAGAAGTCTGGCAGGCAGAGAATTTAAGGCGTCAGGTTTCTTTTGCCGGGGGGCGACGTAAGGTCGGGTTTGGCGATATGCCGGGCTATGCCTGCGGCGGCACGCACGTGACCAGCCTGTCCGAACTGGGAAAGGTCGTCATTACCCAAGTGAAGATGAAAAAAGGCCAGATGATTGTGAGTTACATCGTCGAATAGGCCAGTCACAGGAGATGCCACAGTTTACAGAGCATCTCCAGGGGCCTAAATATGCTCAGAATGTTTACCGTGGTAAATCCGTTCCGGCCTGCCGACCTTGCCATAGCTGATTTCAGCCTCCAGCAAGTCGTTTTTTACTCCTTGTTCTAAGTAGCGGCGGGCGGTGGTTTTACTGCTGCCGAGAATACGCGCAAGGGAGTCTGCGGTATGGATTATCTCCGGGTCGGAAAAGAGCTGTAACACCCGGTTAAAGGTGCTTTCATCAATTCCACGCAGCGATGAACCGGCGGATTCCGTATGTTCTTTGGCCTGAATATTGAAAAGAGCGTCAACGTGCGTTTGGCTGGCCTGCTCGCTTGAGCGCAGGGAGCTGCGGTAGCGGGCAAAACGCTCAAGCGTGTGCTGCAATCGTTGATAGTGAACCGGTTTAATCAGGTAATCAAAAACGCCCATCCGCAGTGCTTCGCTGATGGTATCCATATGGTTATCAGCGGTGATGAAGATGATGCGTCCTTTATAGTTAGTGTTCACGGCATGACGAATCAAATCGAGGCCTTTGCCATCGGGTAGGAAGTTATCCAGAAGAATCAGCTGGGGCTGATAGAGGCGAAGCATCTTTTTCGCGCTTTCCAGTTTATCCGCAATACCAATGACTGCGAACTGGGGAAATTGTTTGATGGTATCCACCAGGATTTCCGCCAGCATAGGTTCGTCTTCAACGATCAGGGTTGTGATGCTATCCATGATGTTCATCTCGGGTCAGGGGGATATAAAGGGTAAAAATAATGCCAAAAGGGATGTTGTCATCGATGACAATATTGCCGCCCGCCTGCTCAACGTAGCTGCGTACCAGCCATAGTCCGATGCCATGATCGCCGCTGCCGCTGCTGGTGACGCCGCGTTCAAAGATACGATCGCGCATCGACTCATCTATCCCGCAGCCCTGATCGGCGATCTCGACTATCACTTCGTCGCCTTCACTGTTAATCAGGCATTCGATCTGTCTTGAACCTTGCGTCTGGCGCAGGGTGGCATTGTAGGCGTTATCCAGAAGGTTTCCGACGATCGAGATCCATTCATTGTGCGAAAGGGAGGAGGGTAACGTATCGACATAACATCCGGGATCGAATATCAGTTCTAAGCCAAGCTCCTTGGCGCGGTAGTATTTACCAATCAGCAGCCCGGCAAGATGATTTACTTTAAAATTACGGGCAATAAAATCGAGCACTTTTTGGTGGCTTTCTGACTGCTGTTGAATGAGATCCAACGCGTTATCGTAGCGTTTTAAAAACAGCAGTCCGGCGATAGTGGAGATCAGATTACGATGCTCGTGCTGCACGGCGCGAAGATTATCCGCGTATTGCTGAACCTGGCTGAGCTGCAGACTCAGAGTGTTGATATCATCTTTACTGCGAAAGCTAATGACCCAGCCCTGAGGCTCGCTATTAAGCGTTACGGCCATGCGGCTGGCAATCACTTTTATCTGGTTAAAAGTGACGATTTCGTCTTTTTTATTGGTCTGCGGCGCATCGTAGAAGAATGCTTCCTGAGAGATCACGCTGCTGATGCTTTTGCCAATCAGGAAAGTTTCCGGCTGGCTCAGGTTTAATAATCTCCTTGCGGTCTGGTTGATGGCGGTAATTCTGTAATGAGAGTCAATGGCTATCAGTCCCTCAAAGACCGATTCAAACAGGACGCTTTGCTGAATAAGCAGCTGCGATAGCTGCTGTGGTTCCATATTCAGCATCTGTTTTTTAATATGCAGCGAGAAGCGACGCGCGCAGTAGAGGAGCAGGAGCAACATAGTTGCCATCGGGATCATCAGCGATCCGATCTGTAAACTCAGCCAGTTCTCTAACTGTTCAATGGTATATCCCACAGAGACGATACCGAGCACTTTCCCGCTGCTGTCCTGGATCGGCGATTTGCCGCGTAATGAAGAGCCGAGCGATCCCTTACGTACCGACACATAGCTTTTGGCGTTGTACAGCGCCTCATCGCTGTCTCCTCCCTCCATATATTTACCGATCTCGTCAGGATTCACGTGATAGAGACGCTGACCTTTCGCGTCGCCGACGGTGATATAGGTGGCATCGGAAAACGAGCGCATTGGGTCGATAAGCGCTTTTATCCGCAGTAAATCGTGCTTTTCTACCGCCTCAACCAGCTCAGGCATGGCGGAGATCTGCATGGCCTGGATCAGCGCGCGCTGGCCGACCTGGTAATGCAGTCGTTCTTCCGTGATGCTGGTGATATACCATGACATGGCGAGCATCACGATTGTTGACGTAAACAGGATCAACAGGAAGATGCGGTTCTGGAACGAACGCCGGGCAAACCAGTGCGTGATTTTTCGGGTAAACATTGGGTGAATTGACATTAAAAGGTCATTTTCTCTTTTCTGACGGCCGACCGCGCTGAATCGGCCCACAGTTTTATTGATTTCAGAACACATCCTGATGGAATACGAAGTTTTACGTATCCCAGGGGCGCGGCTGACGCCTTATTGGGCTACGGACCGGCGCTGTCTGAGGTTTGGTAGCCCGGACAAGGCGCGTTAAGCGCCGCCTCCGGGAGAATCCCCGGGTTGCGGCTGACGCCTTATCCGGGCTACAGGTCCACGCGGTCTGGGGTCTGGTAGCCCGGCTAAGCGCAGCGCGAGCCGGGAATAATGCGCTTTTACATCGCCAGCACGTACTTGAGCATCACCCCGGCAGCAATCGCTGAGCCAATCACCCCGGCTACGTTCGGGCCCATTGCGTGCATCAGCAGGAAGTTCTGCGCGTCCGACTCCAGCCCCACCTTGTTCGACACCCGCGCCGCCATCGGCACCG
>OEPS010000648.1_pt1 | contig 11906 bp, 9 predicted proteins | sample 1539411 | NCBI WGS metagenome assembly OEPS01 (sample SAMN02671747, study PRJEB22543) | soil metagenome | biome: bacteria | place: China:Hunan Province, Lengshuijiang City | collected 2012-10-15 | depth 0.08m m | reverse complement strand
GGCGCACTGAACTTGGCGTAGTAGATCGCGGCGAAGAAGAACACCACCGACAGCACCACCTCGGCGCCGGCGAGCCAGGCCGACAAGCCGGTATCGGACCAGGCCCGTGCCACGCCTTCGGTGAAGTAGGCCAGCACCAGCATCGGCGCCCACTGGTAGGTGTAGCGGCGCCCCTTGAGGATGCCCATCAGCGGAAACAGCAGCGGCAGCGCCTTGAATACCAAGGAGGAGCCGCCGGGGCGGAGCGGGGCCAGCCACAGCTCCCATGCCACGCACAAGAAGATCAGCGCGATCAGACTGACGCTGGCGATCGTTTGCAGCGCCTTCATGCGGCGAGCTTCACGGCGGTTTCGGCCAGTCGCTTGCCGAGCGCGAGGCACAGCGCGCGCTCGTCGTCGGTGAGCGGCTTGTCGTCGCTGGGGCCGGCCCAGTGGCTGGCGCCGTAGGGCGTGCCGCCGCTGGCCGTTTGGTTCACCTCGGGCAGCGAGTAGGGCAGGCCGACGATCAGCATGCCGTGGTGCAAGAGCGGCAGCATCATGCTGGTCAGCGTGGTTTCCTGGCCGCCGTGGAGGCTGGCGGTGGAAGTGAACACCGCGGCGGGCTTGCCCACCAGCGCACCCTTGGCCCATAGCGCGCCGGTGGTGTCGAGAAAATATTTCAGCGGCGCCGCCATGTTGCCGAAGCGGGTCGGCGAACCCAGCACCAGGCCGGCGCACTGTTCGAGGTCGGCCAGTTCGACATAGGGCGCGCCCTCGTCGGGGACCGGCGGCTCGGCGACCTGGGTGCGCGGCGCGACCGGCGGCACGGTGCGCACGCGTGCAGTCGCGCCGGCGACCTGGTGGATGCCGCGCGCCACCAGGTGCGCCATTTCGCGCACGCTGCCGTGGGCGCTGTAATACAAGACAAGAATCTCGGTCATGGTTGTTCGTCTGGAAGCAGGGTGAAATCGATCAAATCGAAGCTCGGCGTATGCGCAAGCCGCCGACCGAAGGTGAGGATGTACTGGTGCGGCGCGTGCAGGACTTCGGCGTCCATGCCGATCTGATACAGATTGCGCGGCAGCATCAGGCGATCATTCTGTTTTAGCGCAGCCAGGCCCGGAATGAATAGCGCGGGTTCCGGACCGGCCTTGCGCGGCCCGCGCAACAGCCTCACCCAGACCGGCTGCATCTGCGGCGACAGCCGCTCGACGCCGAGTTCGACCTGGCGTGCGTCGCGCATGCGGATCCAGCGGATCACGCCGAGCGACCAGCCCAGCTCGGCGTCGTCGCGCAGCGCCAGCGGGTCGCCGGCTTTGAGGTTGAGCGGCGCATCCGGCGTGCCGTTGAGCGCGAGTCCGCTGGCGCTGTCGTTGCTGACCGTCCACTCGGTGGCGTTGCCCGCTGGCGCCGCAACTGCCGAAGCGCCGAGCGCCGCCGGCTGCTGTTCGAGCAGGCGGTGGATCGCGCTCACGCCGGCGACCATCTCCACCGTGCTGCCCGGCGTGGCATAGCGCTTGAACACGCGCTGCGCGCCATTGCTCCATTGCTTGAGCAGGCGCTTCGCCAGCGCCAGGCTCAATTCGCTTTCCATCCCCGCCGGCAGCCCGATGCGGCGCGGCGTCTCGCCGGCGCGCAGGCGCACCGCGGTGTCCTGCAGATGGCGGCACAGCGCGTCGGTGTCGAGCCACAGCGCCGTCGGCGTCGCCGGATCGGCCGCGAACGCGCTCGGCGCCACGTCGCCGTCGGTGCGAATCGCGAAGCCATGGTGGCCTGCAACCGGTGCTGCGCTCAGCATCGAACGCGCGGCAAAGTGGTCGAGGTACAACCGGGTATGAACCAGCTCGGCGTAGCTCATGTGCGGCGGGTCGGCCAGCGCGATCAGCAACGCCTGCGTATACGCGAGACTGGCCGGCACCGCGTCTTCCACCGTGACGTCGGCCAGGTTCGACACCTGGGCGAACGCGTGGACCTGATGCATTTCCTGCCACAGGCCTTCGGGCGTCGGCGCGTGTATCAGCGCGCAGGCGGTATGGACATCGCGCAGCGCGGCCAGCAGGCGCGCCGTGACTTCGGCCATCCGCTTGGGCGCGGCGCGGCCGAAACGCGGCGCGGCCAGCGCGAGCAGCACCTGCTTGTAGCCGATGCTGTGCTCGATATGCAGCTCGCGCAGCAGCGCGCCGGACTGCCGCTGCGGCGCGTGCGGCGGCACCCCCGACTCGGCCAGCTGCGCCTCCAGGCTGGCGACGGCGCGGGCGATCGCGGGGCGGTACAGCGCCAGCAGCGCGTAGCGGTCGTCGCCGCCGAGCGGATGGCGGTTGAGCGAGTACAGGGCGAGCACCAGCTGCTGCGCGGTATCCGCCGCGTTGGCGAAAGGCAGCCGTTCCAGCCATTCCTTTACCGCTTTCGGCCGGGTGTTGGCTGCGTGCTGCAGCGCTGCATCGGTGCCGGGAACGTTGAGTGTGAGCATGGGATTAGTCGAACACGACGGTCTTGTTGGCGTACACCAGTACGCGGTTGTCCAGGTGCCATTTCACTGCGCGCGACAGCACCACTTTTTCCAGGTCGGCGCCTTTCTTGATCAGGTCCTCGAGCGCGTCGCGGTGCGAGATGCGCGCGACGTCCTGCTCGATGATCGGACCGTCGTCCAGCGTTTCGGTGACGTAGTGCGCCGTCGCACCGATCAGTTTCACGCCGCGCTCGAACGCCCGGTGGTAGGGCTTCGCGCCATGAAACGCCGGCAAAAACGAGTGGTGGATGTTGATGATGCGGTTGGGAAAATGGCGGATGAAATCCGGAGACAGCACCTGCATGTAGCGCGCCAGCACGATGAAGTCGATCTTGCGGTCGCGCAGGATTGCCAGCTGCGTTTTCTCGGCTTCGTGCTTGGCGTCCTTGTGGATCACCAGGTGCTGATAGGGCACGCGGTAGGCGTCGGCCAGCCAGCGCGTGTCCTCGTGGTTGCTGAGGATGATCGGCAGCTCGCAGTGCAGCTCGCCGCTTTGATAGCGGTAGAGCAGGTCGGCCAGGCAGTGGTCGAACTTGGAGACGAACACCGCCAGTCGCGGCTTGCGGCTCGATTCGGCGACCCGCCAGGTCATCCCGAAGCGCTCGGCGATCGGCCCGAAGGCCGTGCCGAACTCCGCCAGATCGAGACTGAAGTCCGACAGCTCCCATTCCACCCGCATCAAGAACAGCTTCAGCTCGGCATCCTGGTGCTGGTCGGCGTGCAGGATGTTGGCGTCGTGGCGCAGCAGAAAATCCGCGATGGCCGCAACCAGTCCCTTCTGGTCGGGACAGGAAATCAGCAAAACGGCGGTATGACGCATGGCGGCGGCCGGAAATCCCGGGAGAGAAAGCGGTCCGCAATCATAACCAAAATTCCCCTGATCGCCTTAAGGGGACCCGGGCGCCCGGGGGCGCCCACCGGACGCGCAAAGATTCAGCAGTGTTTGCGCGGCTGGAGCTGTATTCGCGCTTGGTAATACGCTTAAGTTCGACGGTTTCAATGGGCTGGCGGGGCGTTTCTCGCCGCCAGCCCGCATCCAGCCGTGGATCTGTGCAAATTTTAGGCATGTCGCGCGGCAAAAACTTTGATTTGCCATGGGATTTTCCGCACCGTCCAAAGCGCCTTCAGGGCGGCGCACGTTCGCGGTTGACAGAACGGGTGAGGAACCTAGAATTTGTACCCGGCCCTCGCTGACACCACAATATGTTGTGTATAAAACTGTTTGCGAGTGCTGGGAAAGCTGTGCATAAGCTGTGCATTTCGCGCTGAACACAGCCGCCTGGTTTTTCGATATCGCCACCAAGGAGCCCTGTACATGTTGAACGTCGCCACCGAATCCGCTGCACCCCCGTCCGCCCCGCCCCGCGAGCCCGCCGAAGCGGCCGCAACCGACCCGCGCTACGCCGACTACAAGATCATCCGCCGCAACGGCGCGGTGGTCGGCTTTGCGCCCAACAAGATCGCCATCGCGGTCACCAAGGCGTTCATCGCGGTGCAGGGCGGCCAGGCAGCGGCCTCGGCGCGCATCCGCGAGCTGGTCGAATCGATCACCGGCCAGGTGACCGCGGCGCTGATGCGGCGCACCCCCAACGGCGGCACCTTCCACATCGAAGACATCCAGGACCAGGTCGAACTGGCGCTGATGCGCTCGGGCGAGCATGAAGTCGCGCGCGCCTACGTGCTGTACCGCGAAAAGCGCACCCAGGAGCGCGCCGCGCAAAAAGCCGCCGGCGTGCCTGAAATCACGCTGCACGTGATCGAGGACGGCGTCAAAAAGCCGCTCGATATCGCACGTCTGGCCGGCCTGCTGGCCGACGCCTGCGCCGGCCTGGGCGAGGCCGTGCGCGCCGAGCCGATCATGCAGACCGTGCTGCGCGACCTTTACGACGGCGTGCCGATGGCCGAAGTGGAAAAGGCGCTGGTGCTGGCCGCGCGCTCGATGATCGAGCAGGACCCGGCGTATTCGCTGGTCACCGCGCGCCTGCTGCTGATCTCGATCCGCCACGAAGTGCTGGGCGAGACCGTGACGCAGGAGCAGATGGCCACCCGCTACGCCGAGTATTTCCCCGCCTACATCAAGAAGGGCATCGCCGCCGAACTGCTGGACGAGAAGCTCGGCCAGTTCGACCTCGCGCGCCTGGCTGCCGTGCTCGACGCCGGCCGCGACTATCAATTCGGCTACCTCGGACTGCAGACGCTGTACGACCGCTATTTCCTGCACATCGAAGAGTCGCGCATCGAACTGCCGCAGGCCTTCTTCATGCGCGTGGCGATGGGTCTGGCGATCAATGAAGTGGACCGCGAAGCGCGCGCCATCGAGTTCTACCAGGTGCTGTCGTCGTTCGACTTCATGAGCTCGACGCCGACGCTGTTCAACGCCGGCACCCGGCATTCCCAGCTGTCTTCCTGCTACCTGACCACCGTCACCGACGACCTCGACGGCATCTATCAGGCGATCAAGGAAAACGCGATGCTGCAGAAATATGCAGGCGGCCTGGGCAACGACTGGACCCCGGTGCGTGCGATGGGCGCCCGCATCAAGGGCACCAACGGCAAATCGCAGGGCGTCGTGCCGTTCCTCAAGGTGGTCAACGACACCGCGGTCGCGGTCAACCAGGGCGGCAAGCGCAAGGGCGCGGTCTGCGCCTACCTGGAAACCTGGCACCTCGACATGGAAGAATTCCTCGAGCTGCGCAAGAACACCGGCGACGACCGCCGCCGCACCCATGACATGAACACCGCGAACTGGATTCCGGATCTTTTCATGCAGCGCGTGATGGAAGGCGGCGACTGGACTTTGTTTTCGCCAAATGATGTGCCCGACCTGCATGATCTGTATGGCCGCAAGTTCGCCGAAGCGTATTGCGAATACGAGCGCAAGGCCGACCGCGGCGAGATCAAGGTGTTCAAGCGCATCCCCGCGACCCAGCTGTGGCGCAAGATGCTGTCGATGCTGTTCGAAACCGGCCATCCCTGGATCACGTTCAAGGACCCGTGCAACATCCGCAGCCCGCAGCAGCACGTCGGCGTCGTCCACAGCTCCAACCTGTGCACCGAGATCACGCTCAACACCGGCGACACCGAAATCGCCGTGTGCAACCTCGGCTCGGTCAACCTGATCAACCACCTCAAGCGCGACGCCGATTCGGGCCAGCCCCAGCTCGACCTGGCCAAGCTCAAGGCGACGATCCACACCGCGATGCGCATGCTCGACAACGTGGTGGATGTGAACTACTACGCGGTCGGCAAGGCGCGCAATTCCAACCTCAAGCACCGTCCGGTGGGCCTCGGCATCATGGGCTTCCAGGACGCGCTGCAGGAATTGCGCATTCCCTACGCCAGCACCGCCGCGGTCGAATTCGCCGACCGTTCGATGGAAGCCGTCGCCTACAACGCCTACTGGGCGTCGACCGAGCTGGCACAGGAGCGCGGCCGCTATTCCAGCTACGAAGGCAGCCTGTGGAGCCGGGGCATCCTGCCGCAGGATTCGCTGAAACTCTTGGCCGAAGAGCGCGGCGGCTACCTGGAAGTGGACGGCTCCAGCTCGCTCGACTGGGACGCATTGCGCGCCCGCATCAGCCAGTACGGCATGCGCAACTCCAACTGCCTGGCGATTGCGCCGACCGCGACGATCGCCAACATCGTCGGCGTCTCCGCCAGCATCGAGCCGACCTACCAGAACATCTACGTCAAATCCAACCTGTCGGGCGAATTCACCGTCGCCAACAAGTACCTGGTCGCCGACCTGAAGAAGCTCGGCCTGTGGGACGAGGTGATGGTCGCCGACATCAAGTATTTCGATGGTTCGCTGGCGAAGATCGACCGCATCCCGGCCGAGGTTCGCACGCTCTACGCCACCGCGTTCGAGATGGAAACGAGCTGGCTGGTCGAGTGCGCGTCGCGCCGCCAGAAGTGGATCGACCAGGCGCAGAGCCTGAACATCTACATGGCCGGCGCCTCCGGCAAGAAGCTCGACGAGACCTACAAGCTGGCGTGGGTGCGCGGCTTGAAGACCACGTATTACCTGCGCACCCTGAGCGCCACCTCGGCCGAGAAATCGACCGGCAAGGGCGGCGAGCTCAATGCCGTGTCGTCGAGCGGCGGGGCGGGGGCGATGAGCAGCGGGGGCAGCAGCGCGATGAATGCGGCGGCGGCGAATCTTCCGGAGCCGGAGATCGAGGGGCGGGCTTGCACGATGCGGCCGGGGGATGCGGGGTTTGAGGAGTGTGAGGCGTGTCAGTAAAGACGTGTCAGTAAAGAGGTAATAGGAGGAGGAGCAGCAGCAAAGAAGAGGCAAACCCGGTCAATGGATACGGTCGTGATGTGCGACGGTTCGTTGGCCGGGGGTAGCCCGGCGGCTAGTCACTTTTCTTGTCTCGCCAAGAAAAGTAACCAAAAGAAGGCGACCCCGCTGCGCCACCCCTTCGGGGCGGGCCTCGACTGAGCCGATCCGCCGGGGCGGCTGCGCAACTCGCCCTTCAGGCTCAGACAGTGCTCGCCGAATTCCCCCGCCGGCTCGATTCAGTCGAGGTGGCGCAGAAGGGGAATTGGCACGCAGAAGCTAGCGATGAATAGGTGGCTTTTTTTCGCCGCAACAGATTTAAGTAGTGTGGGCCTCGCCCACTTTGGGACAACCAAAGGAGAGAACAAACAATGTTGAATTTTGAAGACGACTTCACCCCCGCCGCCCAGCCGCAACCGCTGGACGTGCCTGCCTTCCTACGCAAGGAATCCGCCGCGCCCGCCGATGTGGCCGACGCCGCGCCGAGCCCGGCCGAAGCCAGCCAGCAACGCGTGCGGGCATCCGACAAGCGCATCATCAACGGCGCGACGGACGTGAACCAGCTCGTGCCCTTCAAATACAAATGGGCCTGGGAAAAATACCTCGCCGGCTGCGCCAACCACTGGATGCCGCAGGAAGTGAACATGTCGCGCGACATCGCGCAGTGGAAAGACCCCACCGCGCTCACCGAGGACGAGCGCCGCCTGGTCAAGCGCAACCTCGGCTTCTTCGTCACGGCTGATTCGCTCGCCGCCAACAACATCGTGCTCGGCACCTACCGCCACATCACTGCGCCCGAGTGCCGCCAGTACCTGCTGCGCCAGGCGTTCGAAGAGGCGATCCACACCCACGCCTACCAGTACATCGTCGAATCGCTGGGCCTGGACGAAGGCGAAATCTTCAACGCCTATCACGAGGTCGCCAGCATCCGCGACAAGGATGAATTCCTCATCCCCTTCATCAACACGCTCACCAACCCCGAATTCAAGACCGGCACCCCGCAGGCCGACCAGGATTTGCTGAAGTCGCTGATCGTCTTCGCCTGCATCATGGAAGGCATCTTCTTCTACGTCGGCTTCGTGCAGATCCTCGCGCTGGGCCGCCAGAACAAGATGACCGGCGCTGCCGAGCAGTACCAGTACATCCTGCGCGACGAGTCCATGCACTGCAATTTCGGCATCGACCTCATCAACACCATCAAGCTCGAAAACCCGCACCTGTGGACCAACGAGTTCAAGGCCGAAATCCGCGGCCTGATCCAGAAGGGCGTCGAGCTCGAATACCGCTACGCCGAAGACACCATGCCGCGCGGCGTACTGGGTCTGAACTCGGCCCAGTTCAAGGAATACCTGCGCTTCATCGCCAACCGCCGCTGCCAGCAGATCGGCCTCGACGAGATGTTCCCCGGCGTCACCAACCCCTTCCCCTGGATGGCCGAAATGATCGACCTGAAGAAGGAGAAGAACTTCTTCGAGACGCGGGTTACGGAGTATCAGACGGGCGGGGCGTTGAGCTGGGATTGACCGGATGGAATGGGAAAAAAGGCGCAGGGGACTGCGCCTTTTTGTTGGGGAAGGTGTTGGTACGAAGCTAAACCTAACTGTTCTTTGGGTTGGTGCGCTTTTTAAGGAAGCTACATATGCAATGGTTGATGGATAACAAAGAGTGGGTTTTTAGTGGTATTGGAATATTTGTCATATCCGTAATCGTCGGCGTAGTAACGAAGAAGCAGCCGACTTCTACGCAGGCTCAAAAATCAGGCGCTCACTCCACCAACTTTCAGGCAGGCGGCGATATGAAAGTGGGTAACGTTGATGATTAGCGATCAAATTCAGAAACAGGAAGGCGGCGACCGCTCAACCAATCTGCAAGGCCAGTCAATCGTTATTCATCAAGGTATCAGTTATTCAGACGCCAAAGAAATAGCTTTGGATGTTTATAAATCCAATTTTTTACAGCTTTCGAAAGATTCGGCTGAATTGGCGAGAGCAAGGGCAGAAGAGTTAACTGATAATTTTCTTTTGAGGCTAAAAGAAGAAAATGAGATTGCAGTTAGTGAAATGAGCACGCCAGGCATGCAAGCGGCACTCTTCGAGGCCCAAAAGCAATATGCAAAAACCGGGGATAAAAACCTTGAGGGTCTGCTCGTGGATATATTGGTAGAGAGGGCGTCTACACCTGAGCGAGATATTCATCAGATTGTTCTTGATGAATCACTGTCCGTGGCCTCCAAGTTAACAACGGAGCAAATGGACGCTCTAACCGTTAACTTCCTTTTTTCAAAAACAAGAAACCACGGTATCGTAAACCCTGAAACTTTAGAAAAATATTTAGAGACAAACATCCTTCCGTTTCTTCCTGAGTTAACAGGCACCTCTTCATGTTATGAACATCTTGAGTATGTTGGGTGTGGTTCGTTTATGCATGTAAACAGAATCCACTCAATTGAGCACTTGTTTCGCACTCACTATCAGGGGCTTTTCTCAAAAGGTTTTGATGTGGATAGGTTTACTAATGACGTCGGAAATATTGCCGACTATGCCGGATTGTTGATGCAATGTTTCCATGACCCTCAAAAATATCAATTAAATGCGATAGATATTGAAATTGTTAAGAAAATGTGCGGGGATCGTGGATTTTCCGTCGATATCCAAAATAAGTTGATAGCTATTTTTAATTCAACGCTTATGAGCGAGAACGAAATAAAGGAATATCTCGTTAGTATCAAGCCAGAAGTTCAGACCCTTTTCGATCTCTGGACGGACAGCTCAATTTCTAAGTTTAGTCTGACAACTGTTGGAATTGCGATTGCACAGGCGAACTTTAGGCGACGGACGGGTATGAAATTGGACCTGTCGATTTGGGTAAAGTAAACCCGGGTCTCCCCCTATTTGGAACCACCAAAACGAGAAATAAATGGGGTCGGACACCATTTCACCAGTGCGGAAAGGCCGGCGGGTTGGAGAGTGAAAGTTTTCTGCGGAAATAGGATCATGGGTGTGGAAATGGGGCAGACCGCGTTTCTCAGCGCAAGAATCTTACGCCGTTTCTCAGCGCAAGAACCTTGCGTTATATCGCATAGTGCAATTCCGAACGTCTGCCTGCCATTTGGTGATATATGGATGCCAAGCTGGAAAAAGCATTGAAACGCTTGAAACGCATTTTGCCCTTAAAAGAACGACAGGCTGAATGCAGCAAAGCGATCAGGGAACTTCACCAACAAGTTCTTGGTTCATTTGTGACTAAAGGGCGAATCCTTACCCGGGAAGAAATGGCACAACGCGTCAGCAATCTGGACGATGCGGTTAATGTGCTTAGAGCCGGTGACCTGATGGTGTTCTCAGAGGAAGGGGTGCCTGTGGGGGCCTACCCTTTCACGATGGAGGTACGAGAGCATAAAGTCTGGGTTAACAGTCATCAGGTCTATGCCATGTGTGCCTTGGACGCCTTGGCGGTCAGCCCCATGTTCGGGATGAAAACACGGATTGCTTCCCGATGCAGAGTCACCGGTGATCCCATCAACATCCATCAATCAGGAAAAACAATAGAGAACCCGGATGAAACGGGCGACATCCATTTTGGCATTGCGTGGGGAGCGGCAAAAGCCGATGCGTGCTGCGCAGATAGCCTGTGCATGGAGATGATGTATCTGAGGGATAGCAAAGTTGCGCAGCAATGGCTTGCGGAGGATTTGGGGAATAGAGAAATCTTCAACCTGCCCGACGCAGTTGAGTTTGCCAGCGAGTTTTTTGTTCCGCTTACAAAGGAAAACGATAGGGACGGACTGAGCTAACCCGGCTTCGCCTGCTGTCCCCTGGTTCGCTCCCTGCGTGAGCCTTGCGGGATCTGAGCCCTATCGCCAGTCCGTCTAGGAATCGACAGTGAAGAAGTAGTACTCGGGGATACGGGGTCAGGTCTTGCAAAACCACATTTAGCCGTAGAAGAAAGATTGGTCCATCTCCCATCGTCTGCTCGGATAGGCGATGCAGTTACGTTCCGTAACAATTGGGCCCGCGTCTGAAACCCTGCAGATACAGAGCGCGTCCACACTGCGCGGGTGCTCGGGCGATGGTGCCCGGGCCGTTCCAGGTCAGAACCGGGGGGCAGGTCTTGCATTAAGACCCGAACTCCAAATCGGTGACCCCGCATCTGTGGAAGGAGCAGCAAATGAAAAAAGCTTACTTGTTGATTGCGGTATCGATGGCCCTTGTCCAGGGTTGCTCTACCGCGCCCCCCTACCAACCATCCAGCTATGGCTCGGGATATTCTGATGTCAGCATCGGTATCCATTATTCGACGTATCCGGATCTTGTGCGGATTCCGGGCTATCCGGTTTACTACGCGCCCCGAGTGGATTCGAATTACTTCTTTTACGATGGCCTCTACTGGGTGTTCCGGGGCGATAACTGGTATGCGAGCAGCTGGTACAACGGGCCATGGGATAGGGTGGGTTATTACGATGTGCCGGTTTATGTTCTTCGTGTCCCGGTTCGCTACTACCGCCAGCCTCCGCCGTATTTCCGCGACTGGCGTGCCGACGCGCCGCCCCGTTGGGGGGATCGCTGGGGGCGCGACTGGGAACAGCGTCGAAGCGGGTGGGACCGTTGGGACCACCGCGCAGCGCCGGCTCCTGCCCCGTTGCCGGCTTACCAGCGGAATTATTCCGGCGACCGCTATCCTCGCGCAGTAGAACAGCAGCGTACGATCCGGTCCGAGCATTACCGCTACCAGCCGCACGAGCCTGTCACGCAGCAGTATTTCAAGCCGCGTGCGCAGCAAGACCAGCCGCGCCAGGAACAGCAACGTCAGCAGGAGCTGCGTCAGCGGGAGCAGCGCCAGCAGGGGCAGCGCCAGTTGGAGCAACGTCAGCACGAGCAACGCCAGCAGGGGCAGCGCCAGTTGGAGCAGCGCCAGCAGGGGCAGCGCCAGCTGGAGCAACGTCAGCAGGAACAACAACGCCGCGAAGATCAACAGCGTCAGCTAGGGCAACAACAGCGACAGCAGGAACAACAGCGTCAGCTGGAGCTTCAACGCCGCCAAGAGCAGCAGCGTCAGCGAGAGCCGCAACAGCGACAGCAAGAACAACAGCGACAGCAAGAACAACAGCGACAGCAAGAACAACAGCGACAGCAAGAAC
>OEPS010000647.1_pt1 | contig 11934 bp, 10 predicted proteins | sample 1539411 | NCBI WGS metagenome assembly OEPS01 (sample SAMN02671747, study PRJEB22543) | soil metagenome | biome: bacteria | place: China:Hunan Province, Lengshuijiang City | collected 2012-10-15 | depth 0.08m m | reverse complement strand
GTGCGGGTGCTGGTCCGGCACGAGATCGACTGCTATACCGTGCTCGGCCTTGTGCACAATCTTTGGCAGCCGATCCCCGGTGAGTTCGACGATTACATCTCGCAACCCAAGAGCAATGATTATCGCTCGCTGCATACCGCGGTCATTGGGCCGGAAGCGCGCGCGCTCGAAGTGCAAATCCGCACGTTCGACATGCACCATCACGCCGAACTCGGCGTCGCCGCGCACTGGCGCTACAAGGAAGGCGGCCGCCAGGATTCACAGTACGAGGAAAAAATCGCCTGGCTGCGCCGCATTCTGGAATGGAAGGACGATGTTGCCGATACCGGAGAATTTACCGAGCAATTCAAGACCGAGCTGTTCCATGATCAGGTCTATGTGCTGACCCCCCAGGGCAGAGTGGTCGCGCTCCACCGGGGCGCTACGCCGGTGGATTTCGCGTACGCAGTACACACGGATCTCGGCCATCGCTGCCGCGGCGCCAAAATCGATGGTGCGATGGTGCCGCTCAATACGCCGCTCGACAATGGGCAGCGCGTCGAGATCGTTACCGCAAAGGAAGGCACGCCGAGCCGCGACTGGCTTAATCCGGCGCTGGGCTATCTGGTCACCCACCGTGCCCGGTCCAAGGTGCGCGCATGGTTCCGTCAGCGCGACGTGGGTGAGCAGGTGAGCCTCGGGCGCACGCTGCTGGAAAAGGAACTCAAGCGTCTCGGCGTGGTGGACGCAAGCCAGGAAAAACTCGCGCAGGGACTGAAGTTCGGCAAGGTCGACGAATTCCTCGCCGCGCTCGGCCGCGGCGACATCGGTCAGCGCGATCTGATCCATGCCCTGCAGGAGTCCGGTAAGGCGGTATCGGCATTGGTGCCCACCGCCAAACCGCGGGTACGTCCCCGTTCCGGCAACCCAGTCACTATTCCCGGACTCGGTGACATTCCATTGACGCTGGCGCGCTGTTGCAAGCCGCAACCGCCCGATTCCATCGTCGCCTACACCACGGTGGGGCGGGGCGTCACCGTGCATCGCGCCGATTGCGCCGGGCTCAAGCGGGCCAACCCCGAACGCCAGATGCCAGCCGAGTGGGTGACCGACGCCGGAGCAGCATTCGAAGTGAATATCTCGTTGACAGCGTTCGACCGCCAGGGACTGCTGCGCGACATCTCGGACGTCATCGCCAAGGACAAGCTCGATGTGCTTCGCGTCAACACCGAGAGCCGCGGCGAATACGCCAACATGCAACTGATCGTGCGGGTCAAGGAGTTGCAGCAGTTGTCGCGCCTGCTGTCGCGCCTGCAGCATGTGCAGAATGTGATCGAAGTGAAGCGTAGCTGAGCTTCGCCAAGCCGTCGTTCAGAGCTTGGCCAGAACCTCGCGTGCCAGCCGCCGCAGTCCTTCCGCCGACAAGTCTTCGGTATCGAGCCGCAAGTCGGTGGCCGAGGGCGTGTAGTTGCGCGACAGCGACTTCATGTAGGCCGGGTCGTAATGCTGCTCCAACAGGAGCGTCACCAGTTCGGGCCAGGCCTCTCGAGTCGCCAGCGCCTGCCACGCCGAAATCGTTTCATTGCCGCGTAGTGCGGTGAGAAAACCCAGTTGGCGGTTTATCGTTTCCGGCGCCTGAAGAAAGTGCGCGTAATCCTCCGTCAGCAGTTGCACCCTTGCCGCCAGTGACACATTAAGCTGCAGGCAGGGGCTGGTGTGCATGCTCGCAATCAGCGCATCAGGAACCCGCAGTGCGCCGATCTTCTTGCTTTCCGATTCCACGAACACGGGCCGTGCCGGGTCGAAGCGATCAAGCGAAGACCAAATGGCGCTTTCGAAACTTTTTTGCGTCGGCTGTGCTTGCCCCGGCAACGCACCCAGCAGCGATCCGCGATGGGCTGCCAGCGCTTCGAGATCGAGTACTTGTGCACCTTCGTTGGCCAGCGCCAGCAGCAAACGGCTCTTTCCGCTGCCGGTCGGTCCGCTCACCACCCGATAGGAAAACTGGCTCGGCAGGCGGGCGAGCTCGGCCGTGACATGCCGGCGATAGGCCTTGTAACCGCCATCCAACTGCATTGCTGCGAAGCCGATTTTTTGTAGGACGTGCGTCAGCGACCCGCTGCGGCTGCCGCCGCGCCAGCAGTACACAAGTGGGCGGTACGACTTGGGTTTATCCGCGAACCATGTCTCCAGGTGCTGTGCGATATTTCGCGACACCAGCGCGGCGCCGACCTTTTTTGCTTCAAACGACGACACCTGTTTGTAGAGTGTGCCCACGCGCGCGCGCTCTGGGTCGCTCAGAACCGGAAGGTTGATCGCGCCGGGGATATGGTCTTCGGTAAATTCGCCAGGGGAACGGACGTCGATGATCGCATCGAAGGCCCTGAGTTCAGCTACGGTCGCAGGCAAGCGGGATTCAACTTTCGGGGAAACATTAGGATACGTACGGGTTTTACCACTGTCACAGCCGTCGCGGCAAATGCGCTGGCGGATCGTGCAGCGCGTGCTTCGGCGTAATGCAGGGCGTGAGAGACGAGGATGGCTTGAAGCCGCAGCATGCGGCGCGACTGCCGAGCGCCGCCCGACCGGCCGCCGGCAGGCTTTTTTTCTAGAGGGGACGCAGGTTCGCGGGCTTTCGGTCGTCGGTGCGTCGGCTGCTCGCCTTTCGACGGTCGGCTGCCACGCCGGATGGCAATGTGATAGCGCGGGACGCGACGCGGCGGTCACGCAAGCGGCGTTCCAGCGGAATAAACTCAACTTCGTAAACGGGAATGGCCGGCATGGGATAGTCCTCGCCTGTCGAAATGCCGACAATTGTAGTCAATATTTCGACAGGTTGAAACAATTGCCCTGCGACACACCGTTTATTCCGGCTTTTAATGCTGAACGGTACGCACCATGCGCTGCTTTTCACGTTCCCACTCGCGGTCTTTTTCGGCCGCCCGTTTGTCGTGCTGTTTTTTGCCTTTGGCCAGACCGAACTCGAGCTTGATGCGGCCCTTGACGTAGTGCAGGTCGAGCGGCACAAGCGTGTAGCCGGCGCGCTCGGTCTTGCCGATCAGTTTGTTGATTTCCGCGGCGTGCAGCAGCAGTTTGCGTGAACGGGTCGGGTCGGGATGAATATGGGTGGACGCGGTGGCCAGCGGGCTGATGTGGCAGCCGATCAGATAAACGGCCCCATTCTTGACGACCACATAGGCTTCTTTCAACTGCACGCGGCCTGCTCGGATCGATTTCACTTCCCAGCCTTCGAGCACGAGCCCGGCCTCGAATCGTTCCTCGATGAAGTAATCGTGAAAGGCTTTTTTGTTGTCGACGATGCTCATGGTTGACAGCTTGCGTACAATTCTCGATTTTACAAGGCTTTAAGTCGAATGGCGCGTGTGGAAAAAAGTGTGCTGGTCGCACATCCCCCCGAACGCATGTTTGAACTGGTGGATCGGGTTGAGGACTACCCCGCGTTTCTGCCGTGGTGCGGTGGCACCGAGTTGAAACTACGCAACGACGTGACCACGGTGGCCACGATACATATTGCTTACATGGGCATACGCCAGAGCTTCACCACGGAAAATGCCAAAACTTTTCCGTCCGAGATGCGTATTCGGTTGCAGCACGGTCCGTTTTCCGAACTGGAAGGGGACTGGCTTTTTTCCCCGCTGGGGGAAGGCGCCTGCAAAATCGAGTTCCGCCTTCAGTACGCGTTTTCGAGCCGCGTGCTAGAGACGCTTTTGGCCCCGGTTTTCAGCCACATCACCAATACGTTTGTGGATGCGTTTGTCCGTCGTGCCGATGAAGTCTACGCGTTATGAGTTCAGCGAATATGAATATGAGTGTTGAAGTCGTTTATGCGTTGCCGACGCAGCAGGTCCTGCTGCGGGTTTCGCTTCCAAAAGGCGGGACGGTCGAAGATGCCATTCGCACATCCGGAATAATGGATGCATTTCCGGAAATCGATCTCGGCAAAAACAAGGTTGGCATTTTCAGCAAGCTGGTCAAGCTGAATGAGATTGTGCGTGACAAGGACCGCGTGGAAATCTACCGGCCTCTGATCGCCGACCCGAAGGAAGTGCGTCGCAAGCGGGCGGAAGAAGGCAAGGTTACGAAAAAGGGCGGGGGCGAGGGACCGGGCGATCCGGCGGCATGAATTGCCATTGCCGGAAACAAAAAGGCCTTCTGGACTGATCCGGAAGGCCTTTTTGTTGGAGCGGACGGGTTTAATCGCCGACTTTGAGTGTCGGATAGTTGAGTTGAGCGAGGCCTTTTTTGGCTTGATCGCTGGCCAGCTTGCTTTGCTTCAGCACGGCAGCGCTGTCGCCTTTTGCAGCCGCTTCTTCGGCAGCCTTCAGCGCGGCATCGGCTGTTGTCCACAGTGCAAACTTAGCTTTGGCTGCCTTGACGTCGGCCTGGGCGGCGGTGAGCGCGGCCTGGGCCTCAGCGCTGATTCCCGTTGTACCCGTTTGGGCCGCGGCGGGCTTGTCTGCCGACTTGTTGGAATAAAGATCGGCGCAGCCCGACAGACCCAGCAGGGCTACGGAGGTCAGGGCAAGCAAAACTTTGGACATTGTTCTATCTCCTCGAGTTATATGGCGTTCAGGGTGGGGCTGTCGAGCCCTGCGCCCTAGCAGGTTGAATGCTGACGCAAAGTTAGCCGCAACGGACAGGGGAGTCAACTGCCAGCGGCCTAAACGGTTTAGTAGATTACGACCAAGACAGCGCTGCGATGGCGTGGTTTGTGCGTCGCAGGGACGGGCGCGTATAATTCCGCTTTGCGTTAAGGAAAGCCCATGCGTGTTCTGCAAAAAGCGCTGACGTTCGACGACGTTCTGCTCGTTCCCGCCTATTCCAACATCCTTCCTCGTGAAGTCAGCTTGTCCAGTCAGTTGACCCGCGCGATCACCCTGAATTTGCCCCTTTTGTCTGCCGCGATGGATACGGTGACCGAAGCACGGCTGGCGATCGCGCTGGCGCAAGAAGGCGGGTTGGGGATCATCCACAAGAACATGAACGCCGAGATGCAGGCTGCACAAGTTGCCGCGGTTAAGCGCTTTGAATCCGGCGTGGTGAAGGATCCTATTACGGTCACGCCGCAGATGACCGTGCGCCAGGTGCACGAGATCACCCGCGCGAAGCGCATCTCCGGGCTGCCTGTGATCGACGGCGGCAAGGTGGTCGGCATCGTCACCAACCGCGACCTGCGCTTCGAGACCCGGCTCGACCAGCCGGTGGCCAACATCATGACGCCCAAGGAGCGGCTCGTGACAGTGAAGGAGGGCGCCAACCGCGATGAGGCGATGGCGCTGCTGCACAAGCACCGCCTGGAGCGCGTACTGGTCGTCAATGACGCTTTCGAATTGATGGGACTGATCACCGTCAAGGACATCCAGAAATCCAGCGAGCACCCGCTTGCGTGTAAAGACGCGATGGGCCGCCTGCGTGTGGGCGCCGCAGTCGGCACCGGCGACGGCACCGAGGAACGGGTTGCGGCGCTGGTTGCCGCCGGCGTCGATGTGATCACGGTCGACACGGCGCATGGCCATTCCCAGGGCGTGCTCGAACGGGTGCGCTGGGTCAAACAGAACTACCCGAACGTGCAGGTCATCGGCGGCAACATTGCCACTGCGTCGGCGGCGGCTGCGCTGGTCGAGCATGGCGCCGACGCAGTCAAGGTAGGCATCGGCCCGGGCTCCATCTGCACCACGCGCATGGTCGCGGGCGTCGGCATGCCCCAGATCACTGCGGTTGCGAATGTGTCCGATGCCCTCAAAGGCAGCGGCGTCGGCGTCATCGCCGACGGTGGCATTCGCTATTCCGGCGACATCGCCAAGGCGCTGGCCGCGGGTGCCGATTGCGTCATGCTCGGGGGCTTGCTGGCCGGCACCGAAGAAGCGCCGGGCGAGATCGAACTGTTCCAGGGCCGCTCCTACAAGTCCTATCGCGGCATGGGGTCGTTGGGCGCGATGCAGCAGGGGTCCTCCGACCGTTATTTCCAGGACAACGAAAAGAGCGCCGAGAAACTGGTTCCCGAAGGCGTGGAAGGCCGCGTGCCCTACAAGGGCAGCGTGTTGGCAGTGATCCATCAATTGATGGGCGGCCTGCGTTCCAGCATGGGCTACCTCGGCGTTGGCACCATCACCGACATGCACGCAAAGGCCGAATTCGTCGAAATTACCTCGGCGGGCGTGCGCGAATCGCATGTGCACGACGTGCAGATCACGAAGGAAGCACCTAACTACCGAGTGGAATAACCCGTCAACATCGACGCACAGGGGGACGCATGGGGAACAACCGCTTGGCGGCAGCCTTGGTGTTGGCTTTGGGGATTGTGGTCGCAGCCTGGTTGCTAGCTGACGGCATCGTCACGTTCAAGCAGTTCGAACGCAGCGTCGAGGTCAAGGGCCTGGCCGAGCGCGAAGTGCCCGCCGACACGGCAATCTGGCCCATCGCATTCAGCGAGGCGGGGTCCGACCTGACCCGTCTGTATCAGACCTTGCAAAGCAAGAACGCCGTCATCATCGATTTCCTCAAGGCACAGGGATTCAAGCCGGAGGAGATATCCGTTTCCGCGCCTTCGATCACCGACCGGCAGGCACAGGATTACGGCAGCGCCGACCTGGCGAACCGCATGCGCTACACCGGCAAATCCGTGATTACCGTCTACACGCGACGGGTCGATGCCGTGCGCCGGGCCATGCCCGAATTGACGATTTTGGGTGAGGAGGGAATCGCGCTCAACACCGGCGATTACGAGAATCGTCCGCGTTTTCTGTTCACCGGCCTCAATGCGCTGAAGCCTGCGATGATCGAAGAAGCGACCCGCAACGCCCGCCAGGCCGCGGAAAAGTTCGCCAAGGATTCCGACAGCACACTGGGCAAGATCAAGCGCGCGAGCCAAGGACAATTCAGCATCGAGGACCGGGACGAAAGCACCGCTCACATCAAGAAGGTGCGCGTGGTTTCCACCGTGAACTACTTTTTAGCCGACTAATACGTCACCCATAATTTATGCACCAGAAAATCCTCATCCTCGATTTCGGTTCCCAGTACACCCAGCTTATTGCGCGCCGCGTGCGCGAAGCGGGTGTCTATTGCGAGCTGCATCCCAACGACGTGACCGACGCTTTCGTGCGCGAATTTGCACCCGCCGGCATCATCCTGTCGGGCGGGCCGAACTCGGTGTACGAAGAAGAAACACTGCGCGCGCCGCAGGCCGTATTCGAACTGGGCGTGCCGGTGCTGGGCATTTGCTACGGCATGCAGACCATGGCCGCGCAGCTGGGCGGCCAAGTGGAAGGTGCGATCAAGCGCGAGTTCGGTTATGCGGAAATCCGCGCGCGTGGTCACACCCCGTTGTTGCGCGACATACAGGATCGCGTCAACGATCAAGGGCACGGATTGCTCGACGTGTGGATGAGCCACGGCGACAAGGTCACCGCGTTGCCGCCCGGCTTCAAGGTGATGGCGAGCAATGCCGCCACCCCGATCGCCGCAATGGCGGATGAAGCGCGCCGCTTCTACGGCGTGCAGTTCCATCCCGAAGTCACCCACACGTTGCAAGGCAGAGGCATACTCGACCGTTTTGTGCGCGATCTGTGCGGCTGCGCGGGCGACTGGAACATGCCCGATTACGTTGACGAAGCGATCGGCCGCGTGCGCAGCGAAGTGGGCAGCGACGAAGTCATTCTGGGCTTGTCCGGCGGCGTCGACTCGTCGGTCGTTGCGGCGCTGTTGCACCGCGCCATCGGCACACAACTCACCTGCGTGTTCGTCGACAACGGCTTGTTGCGCCTTAACGAAGCCGAGCAGGTGATGCAGACCTTTGCTGACAACCTCGGCGTCAAGGTCATCCACGTCGATGCCCGCGACCGTTTCATGGACGCGCTCGCAGGCGTCGCCGATCCGGAACAGAAACGCAAGATTATCGGCCGCGAATTCGTCCACGTATTCCAGGAAGAATCCGAAAAGCTGCCGAATGCAAAATGGCTGGCGCAGGGCACGATCTATCCCGACGTCATCGAGTCGGCCAGCGCCAAGACCAAAAAAGCGCACACGATCAAAAGCCATCACAACGTGGGCGGTCTGCCGGACACGCTGCATCTGAAATTGCTGGAACCGTTACGCGAGCTGTTCAAGGATGAAGTCCGCGAGCTGGGCGTTGCGCTGGGCCTGCCGCACGACATGGTCTACCGCCATCCCTTCCCGGGACCGGGCCTGGGGGTGCGCATCCTTGGAGAAGTGAGGCGCGAATTCGCCGAGCTGCTGCGCCGTGCCGACGCGATTTTCATCGAGGAGTTGCGCGCCCACGGGGATGGGGAAATATCCTGGTACGAGAAAACCTCCCAGGCTTTTGCCGTGTTCCTGCCGGTCAAGTCGGTCGGCGTGATGGGCGACGGACGCACCTACGACTACGTTGTCGCCCTGCGCGCTGTTGTCACCAGCGACTTCATGACCGCCCACTGGGCCGAGCTGCCCTACACCCTGCTCGGAAAGGTCTCCAATCGCATCATCAACGAAGTGCGCGGGATCAACCGCGTCGTGTACGACATCAGCGGCAAACCGCCTGCGACGATCGAGTGGGAATAATTCAGGCTTCTTCACTGGCTTTCGGTGACTATCGGAAAGTTTAGGCAAGTTGTTGATTATTAAAAATATATAGCACGACATCTATCGGCAACGATTGCTGGCAGGCAACTCAAAGTGTCGGTCAATCTGACGGTAGCCAAATGCTGTCTTTGAGGATTAGAATTTCTACCGTCAAGCCGTTTCGGCGCATGACGGTAAAAAATCAAGCAGAAAGCTAGATTTCATGCGGGTTTCGAGCGGATTGTCATTCTGAATATTTGTGACGGTAAAAACCGTTGCACGTAAGGGAGAACACCGATGCTCACCGACACCGCATTGAAGAACCTCAAGCCCAAGAGCGCTCAATACAAGGTGGCCGACCGGGATGGAATGTACGTGACTGTCTCGCCGGTCGGTACCGTCACCTTCCGTTACGACTATCGCCTCAATGGGCGCCGTGAAACTCTGACGATCGGCCGCTACGGGCCAGATGGCTTGTCGCTGGCCAGGGCGCGCGAGCGCTGCCTGGAGGCCAGGCGCGCCGTGGTTGAAGGGCGGTCGCCTTCGCAGGAGAAGCAGCGCCAGAAGCGCCGGCTGGCCGAGGCTAAGACCTTCGGCGAATTTACCGTCAGGTGGGCCGCCGAGGCGCGCATGGCCGACAGCACGCGATCCATGCGCAAGAGCATCCTCGATCGCGACATCCTGCCGGTTTTCCAGAATCGGCTACTGACCGAGATCACAGCCGACGACCTGCGCGACTTGTGCAACAAGGTCAAGGGCAGGGGAGCGCCGGCCACGGCGATCCACGTCCGCGACATCGTTAAACAGGTCTATGGCTTTGCCATTCTGCACGGCGAGAAAGTGGCCAATCCGGCCGACGACGTTGGTCCGTCGTCGATTGCCACCTTCGTTCCGAAGGACCGTGCGCTGTCGCCGAGTGAGATCCGCGTCATGTTGTCCCAGATGGAGCATGTCGCTTCGTACCCCACCATCAAGCTCGGCCTGCGCCTGATTTTGCTCACCCTGGTACGCAAGGGCGAATTGATCCACGCGACGTGGGACGAGGTGGATTTCGAGAAGGCGCTATGGAGTATCCCGAAGGAACGCATGAAGGCGTCCAAGGCCCATAACATCTACTTGTCGCAGCAGGCGCTCGACATCCTGATCGCCCTACGCACCTGCGCAGGCGGCTCGCGCTACCTGATTCCTTCGCGCTACGACGCCGACAAGTGCATGTCCAACGCCACGCTCAATCGGGTTACGCAACTGATCGCCGAGCGCGCGAAGACGAACAGCCTGCCGCTGGAGCCCTTCACCGTGCACGATCTGCGCCGGACGGGCTCGACCATTCTCAACGAACTCGGCTTCAACAGCGACTGGATCGAGAAGTGCTTGGCGCACGAAGACGGTCGTTCGTCGCGAGGCGTCTACAACAAGGCCGAATATGCTGAGCAGCGCCGTCACATGCTGCAAGAATGGGCCGACATGATTGACGCTTGGGTGGCGGGCAAGCCGCATACACCTACACTGCTGCCGCCATCCATGAAAGTGCTCACGACGCAGGCATTGCTTTGACGGGGCGGCGCTTGCGTTGGCGCACATCGGGCGAGGGAGCCCGCTTCAGTTGATCCGAGTTGGAGGCCTGCCGCCGAGCGGCTATCCAGGCCTCCACCTCGGCCAGATCCCACACCACGCAGCGCGCGGTCAGATTGAAGCGGCGCGGAAATTCGCCGCGCTTCTCCATGTCGTATATTGTCGTGTCGGCCAGGGGCACGACTTGGCGCAACTCGCTTCGACGAATGGTTCGTCGGAATGGTATTGGGTTTGTCACGGGCAATCCGGATCGGCCCGTGCTATCGCTTGGTTGCTGAGTCTGAGACGCTTCGTCCGGTCTGCCCATGATTGGCTCCAGTGAGATGACTGTCGCTCGCCGGCATTGGTAGCCGTCGAAGTGCTAGCCAGTATCCTGAGTGTTCCAACATCTATCGGAAACCCGTTGGGGCGTACTATGGCGTAGGCGGGTTCAATAAGACCATCGTAGTGGGCGGCGCATGTGCTGCGCCAGAGGCAATCGCTGGTCAGGTTGATGGTATCGACGCCGTGGCCGTTGCCACGCAGCACATGTGCCGCCCGCTCCAGATGACCGTGTTCCACAACACGACAGCCGCTGTCACCAGGTTGAGGCCGCTGGCTGCTGATTTCTGGGTGCCGGGCATCAATCGTAGACGGGAAAGCGTTTTGTCAGCGCCGCCACCTGCTCTCGCACACGCGTAATGTTCGCCTCATCGTGCTGGTTATCTAGCACGTCGGCAATCAGATTGCCGACGTGGCGCGCTTCCTCGTCCTTGAAGCCGCGAGTGGTCATGGCTGGCGAACCGAGGCGGATGCCCGAAGTGACGAAGGGCTTCTCCGGATCATTGGGAATGGCATTCTTGTTGACCGTGATGTGCGCATCGCCAAGAATTTTCTCGGCTTCCTTACCGGTGAGCTTCTTGGCCCGCAGGTCCACGAGCATCACATGGCTTTCGGTGCGCCCCGAGACGATGCGCAGGCCGCGCGCGACCAACGTTTCAGCCAGCACGGCGGCGTTCCGGACGACCTGCTGCTGATAGGCAGTGAACTCGGGAGCCAACGCTTCCTTGAAGGCCACGGCCTTGCCGGCAATCACATGCATCAGCGGGCCGCCCTGAAGGCCGGGAAAAATGGCCGAGTTGATGGCCTTTTCATGCACGGCCTTCATCAGGATCACGCCGCCACGCGGACCACGCAGGCTCTTGTGGGTGGTGGTGGTGACGAAATCAGCATGCGGCAGCGGGTTCGGGTAGACGCCAGCAGCGATCAGCCCGGCATAGTGAGCCATGTCCACCATAAAATAGGCACCGATGGATTTGGCGACGCGGGCGATACGCTCAAAGTCGATGCGTAGCGCGAAGGCGGAGGCGCCGGCGATAATCAGCCTGGGCTTCTTCTCGTGGGCCAGCTTTTCGAGGGCTTTGTAGTCGATGTCTTCCTGGGCATTGAGGCCATAGCTGACGACATTGAACCACTTGCCGCTCATATTGAGCGCCATGCCGTGGGTGAGATGGCCGCCCTCGGCCAGGCTCATACCCATGATGGTGTCGCCCGGCTTGAGCACGGCAAAGAACACCCCCTGGTTAGCCTGCGAGCCAGAGTTGGGCTGTACGTTGGCGGCCTCGGCGCCGAACAGTTGCTTGACGCGATCGATGGCGATCTGCTCGACGAGGTCGACGTATTCGCAGCCACCGTAGTAACGCTTGTCGGGATAGCCCTCGGCATACTTGTTGGTCAGTTGCGAGCCCTGGACGGCCATCACGGCCGGTGAGGTGTAGTTCTCCGAAGCGATCAGCTCGATGTGGTCTTCCTGACGTTGGTTCA
>OEPS010000646.1_pt1 | contig 11953 bp, 9 predicted proteins | sample 1539411 | NCBI WGS metagenome assembly OEPS01 (sample SAMN02671747, study PRJEB22543) | soil metagenome | biome: bacteria | place: China:Hunan Province, Lengshuijiang City | collected 2012-10-15 | depth 0.08m m | reverse complement strand
GCCATTCACCGCTCTCACCTCAGATTTTATTCCTACCTCAAGACACAAGCGGATTTATCCGCGATGGGTCGCAGCGCGGCCCCAAAAGATGGGCCTGCTACGCAGTCCATCGCGGATAAATCCGCTCCTACAGGCGATCAGGTCCGGTAATCCTCCACCGGCACACAGGCACAGAACAGGTTCCGGTCGCCGAACACATTGTCCACCCGATTCACCGCCGGCCAGTACTTGTGCAGACGCACATGGTCACTGGGCGCCACCCCCAGAGCGATACTGTAAGGCCGCTCCCACACACCCAGCACATCCGCCAGGGTATGTGGCGCATGTTTGAGCGGATTGTCTTCCGCCGGCCAGTTGCCCTCCTGCACCTCACGAATCTCGGCACGAATGCTCAGCATCGCCTCGACGAAGCGATCCAGCTCAGCCTTCGATTCGCTCTCGGTCGGCTCGACCATTAACGTACCCGGCACCGGGAACGACATGGTCGGGGCATGGAATCCGTAATCCATCAGGCGCTTGGCCACATCCTCTTCGGAAATCCCGGTGAGGGCCTTCAATGGCCGCAGATCCAGAATGCATTCATGCGCCACGCGCTCGTTGCGCCCCCGGTACAACACCGGGAAAGCTCCGCCCAGTTGTTCGGCCAGGTAATTGGCCGAGAGAATGGCCACCTCGCTGGCATCGGCCAGTTGCGGCCCCATCATGGCGATGTACATCCAGCTGATCGGCAGGATACTTGCGCTGCCCCAAGGGGCTGCGCTTACCGCCGTGTTCAGCGGGTCTGGTCCAGGAACCGGTATCACCGGATGACTGGCCACGAAAGGCGCCAGATGAGCGCGCACGCCAATCGGGCCCATGCCCGGCCCTCCACCCCCATGGGGAATGCAGAAGGTCTTGTGCAGGTTCATGTGCGAGACATCGGCACCGATATCCGCCGGTCGGGTCAGGCCGACCTGCGCATTGAGGTTGGCGCCATCCATGTACACCTGGCCGCCTTCGTTGTGGATAACTTCGCAGATCTCCTTGATGCCCTCTTCATACACACCATGGGTCGATGGATAGGTTGCCATCAGGCACGACAGACGCTCCCCTGCCGCCTGCGCCTTGGCTTTGAGGTCGGTCAGGTCAACGTTTCCGGCCTCGTCACACTCGACGATCACCACCTGCATGCCGGCCATTTGTGCGGATGCCGGGTTGGTGCCGTGGGCCGATGACGGAATCAGGCAGATATCGCGCTGGTGCTGGTGGCGACTGCGGTGGTACTTGGCAATGGCCATCAACCCGGCGTACTCGCCCTGCGCACCGGAGTTGGGCTGCATGCAGATGGCATCGAAGCCGGTGATCGCACACAGCCAGGCTTCCAGCTCATCGATCATCGCCTTGTAGCCCTGCACCTGAGCAGCCGGGGCAAAGGGGTGCAACAGCGCAAAGCCTGGCCAGGTGATCGGAATCATTTCGCTGCTGGCATTGAGTTTCATGGTGCAGGAGCCCAGCGGGATCATCGACTGGTTCAACGCCAGGTCCTTGTTCTCCAGCTGCTTGAGGTAGCGCAGCATCTCGGTTTCACTGTGGTGCAGGTTGAACACCGGATGCGTAAGAAAAGTCGAGTGTCGTGCCAGGGCCGCCGGAATACCTTCCGGTAGAGCCAGGGCATCGAGGGTGGCGATATCCAGGCCGTGGTCGGCCCCCAGGAAGATATCGAACAGGCGCAATACGGTGCTTTCATCGCAGGTCTCGTCGAGACTCACGCCCAACTGGCCACGGCCGAGAATGCGCAGGTTGATCTGCGCCGCCTCGGCACTTTCGATGATCGCCGTCTGACTACCGCCCACCTCCAGGGTCAGGGTGTCGAAGAAGTGTTCGTTAAGGCGTTTGATGCCCTTGCTCTCAAGACCGGCGGCGAGGACAAAGGTCAGCGCATGCACCCGCTGGGCAATACGTTGCAGGCCTTCGGGACCGTGATAAATCGCATAGAAGGCGGCGATGTTGGCCAGCAGCACCTGCGCTGTGCAGATATTGGAGTTGGCCTTCTCGCGGCGGATATGCTGCTCCCGGGTCTGCAGGGCCATGCGCAATGCCACGTTGCCGCGCGCGTCCTTGGACACGCCGATGATGCGGCCGGGCATGGCCCGCTTGAATGCATCACGGCAGGCAAAGTAGGCGGCATGCGGGCCACCGTAGCCCATCGGCACACCGAAGCGCTGTGTAGTCCCCAGTACCACGTCAGCACCCTGTTCACCCGGCGGGGTCAGCATCAGCAGGCTGAGCAAGTCGGCGGCAACGCAGGCCAGTGCCTGCTGTTTGTGCAGTTGTTCGATCAACGGCCGCAGGTCGCGGATTTCGCCATGGGTATCGGGATACTGCAGCAAGGCGCCGAACACCTGGTAGTTCGCCAGGTTATCCACAGCGTCAATCACCAGCTCAAAACCAAATCCCTCGGCACGGGTCTGCAGCACCGACAAGGTTTGTGGATGGCAGTGTTCGTCGGCGAAGAACACATTGCTTTTCGACTTGGCCATGCGCTTGGCCAGGGCCATGGCTTCAGCCGCCGCCGTGGCTTCATCGAGCAATGAGGCGTTAGCCAGGTCCAGACCAGTGAGGTCGATGATCATCTGCTGGAAATTCAGCAAGGCTTCCAGACGACCCTGGGCGATTTCCGGCTGATACGGTGTATAGGCGGTGTACCAGCCCGGGTTCTCAAGGACGTTGCGCAGGATGACGGTCGGTGTGACGGTCGCGTGGTAGCCCATGCCGATCAGGCTGGTCCACACCTGGTTCTGCTCGGCGTAGCCTCTGAGTTTGTTCAGGGCGGCCTGCTCATCCAGGGCGGCGGGCAAGTCCAGCGGCCGGTTCAGGCGAATGCCCGGTGGCACGGTTTGCTCGATCAACTCACGGCGGCTGCCCAGGCTCAGGGCCTGCAGCATCGCTTGCTGCTCCGAGGCATCAGGCCCCAGGTGGCGACGCAGGAATGGATTGGCGTCGTGCAGTTGGCTCAGGGACGGCGACTGGGACATAGCGGCTCTCTCTTCCTAGACCAAGCCCCGACCAGTCGAGGCATATTGAGTCTAGGAAGAGATTGCCGCTTTGTGTGAAAACTATTCGCCGATCGCGGCCTGGTAACCGGCAGCGTCGAGCAGCTTGTCCAGCTCGGCCTTGTCGCTTGGCTTGAGCTTGAAGATCCAGCTGGCGTAGGGGTCGCTGTTCAGCGACTCAGGGCTGTCGGCCAGATCCTCGTTGACCGCAATCACTTCGCCGCTGACCGGGGCATAGATGTCCGAAGCGGCCTTCACCGACTCGACCACGCCGGCGGCATCGCCTGCGGCGAAGACCTTGCCTACTTCCGCCAGCTCGACAAATACCACGTCACCCAACGCTTCCTGGGCGTGGTCGCTGATGCCGACGGTTACTGTGCCGTCAGCTTCCAGCTTGGCCCACTCATGGCTTTCGGCAAAACGCAGGTCGGCGGGGATATTGCTCATCTTGTTGTCCTCGATAGGGTCAGCGGTAGGCCCGCCGGAATAGGTTCAGATCAGAATCTTGCCATGGCGCACGAAGGTCGGCTTGACCACCCGCACCGGGTACCACTTGCCGCGGATCTCCACCTCGGCACGATCGGCGGTTGCCATCGGCACCCGCGCCAGCGCAATCGATTTGCTCAGCGTAGGAGAGAAACTACCACTGGTGATCTCCCCTTCGCCAATACCGGCGACGCGAACCACCTGGTGAGCGCGAAGCACGCCACGCTCTTCGAGCACCAGGCCGACCAGTTTCTGCTCGACGCCGTGCTCGATTTCCGCCAGCAAACCGCTGCGACCGATGAAATCCCGTTCGGCTGGCTCCCAGGCGACGCTCCAACCCAGGTTGGAGGTCAGCGGCGTGTGGTCTTCGTCGATGTCCTGGCCATACAGGTTCATGCCGGCTTCAAGACGCAGGGTATCGCGTGCACCAAGGCCACTCGGGGCGATGCCGGCACCGATCAGGTCGTTGAAGAACGCCGGGGCCTGGACGGCCGGGAAAATGATCTCGAGGCCATCCTCACCGGTGTAGCCGGTACGGGCGATGAACCAGTCACCGTCGGCCAGGCCTTCGAAGGGTTTGAGTTCACGGATCAGTGCGGCGCGAGCGGCAGGTACCAGTTCGGCGACCTTTTCCCGCGCTTGTGGGCCCTGGATGGCCAGGATCACCAGTTCCGGGCGCTCGATCAGCTCAACCTCGAAACCACTCATGCGCGCCTGCAACCAGGCCAGGTCCTTGTCGCGGGTCGAGGCGTTGACCACCAGGCGATAACCGTCTTCACAGCGGTAGACGATCATATCGTCGATGACCCCGCCCTGCTCATTGAGCATGGTGCTGTACAAGGCCTTGCCAGTAGCGTTCAGACGATCGATATCGTTGGCCAGCAGATGCTGCAACCAGACGCCAGCCTGGGCGCCGCGAATATCGATCACGGTCATATGGGAAACATCGAACACCCCGCAGTCACGGCGCACCTGATGGTGCTCTTCGACCTGCGAGCCATAATGCAAGGGCATGTCCCAACCGCCAAAATCGACCATCTTGGCGCCTAGCGCCAGGTGCAGGTCATAAAGAGGCGTGCGCAGTCCCATGGGTTTCTCCTTCCGGGCGTGGCGAAGCTACGGCTACTGGCAGCATTTCAGCTACCCGGTTTGTAGGACCGGCCGCAACGAATGCCGCGCATTGTAGCTGCAAGCTCGATGGCTGACATCCTCAGCGCGTTTGACCAACGTGCCTGGCCGAACGTCGTATCAGGCCGATGACCGGCAACAGGCCGACCAGGATCAGGGTCAAGGCGGGCAACGAAGCCCGTGCCCACTCGCCTTCGCTGGTCATTTCAAACACACGTACGGCCAGGGTGTCCCAGCCGAAGGGGCGCATCAGCAAGGTCGCCGGCATTTCCTTGAGGACATCGACGAACACCAGCAAGGCAGCACTCAAGGCACCTGGTACCAGCAGCGGCAGATACACCTTGAAAAACAATCTAGGGCCACTGACCCCGAGGCTGCGCGAAGCTTCTGGCAACGAAGGGCGAATCCGTCCCAGGCTGTTTTCCAGCGGCCCGTAAGCCACGGCGATGAAGCGCACCAGGTAGGCCAGCAACAAGGCATACAGGCTGCCCAGCAACAGCGGCCTGCCGGCACCCCCCAGCCAGTTGGACAACGGCACCACCAGCTGATTGTCGAGGTAACTGAACGCCAGCATGATCGACACCGCCAACACCGAGCCGGGCAAGGCATACCCCAGATTGGCCACCGCTACGCCGGCACGAATGCCTGGTGCAGACGACTGCCGCCGGGCAAACGCCAGCACCAGGGCGACACAGACGGTGATCAGCGCCGCCATTGCCCCCAGGTAAAGGGTGTGCAGGATCAGGCTGGTGTAACGCTCATCAAGGTCGAAACGCCCGCGCTGCCAGAACCACACCAGCAATTGCAGCACCGGAATGACAAAGGCACAGGCAAACACCAGCAGGCACCAGCCACTGGCAGCCAGCGCCTTGATCCCGCGCAGGTGGTACAGCGCTTTACCGCGTGGACGCTCGTTGCTGCCGCGCACGGCGCCACGGGCGCGGCGCTCACCATAGAGCACCAGCATCACCGCCAGCAGCAGCAAGCTGGCGAGCTGCGCAGCACTCGAAAGGCTGAAGAAGCCATACCAGGTCTTGTAGATCGCGGTGGTGAAGGTGTCGAAGTTGAACACCGACACCGCACCGAAATCAGCCAGGGTTTCCATCAACGCCAGGGCAACGCCGGCACCGATAGCCGGTCGCGCCATGGGCAATGCCACCCGCCAGAAGGCTTGCAACGGCGAATGCCCCAGTGCCCGTGCCGCCTCCATCAGGCCTTTGCCCTGGGCAAGGAAGGCATTACGCGCCAGCAGGTAGACGTAGGGATAGAACACCAGTACCAGGACGATGATCACCCCGCCGGTGGAGCGCACCCGCGGCAGACGCATTGGCCCGAACCACTCGCGCAGCAGGGTTTGCACCGGCCCGGCAAAGTCCAGCAGGCCGACGAAGACAAACGCCAGCACATAAGCCGGGATCGCGAACGGCAGCATCAGCGCCCAGTCCAGCCAGCGCCGACCAGGGAATTCGCAGAGGCTGGTGAGCCACGCCAGGCTCACCCCCAGCAAGGTAACGCCCACGCCGACGCCGACAATCAGCGTCAGGGTGTTGCCCAACAGGCGGCTCATCTGGGTATCGAGCAGGTGCGACCAGATCTGCATGTCGACCGACTGCCAGGACAGCAGCAGTACGCTCAGCGGCAGCAGCACCAGGGCGGCAATGGCGAAAACCAGGGGATACCAGCGGCGTTGGGCGGGGTGGGCCAAAAGGAAACGTCTCTAGATGTTCAATGGCATCGCGGGGCAAGCCCGCTCCCACAGAACCTGTAGGAGCGGGCTTGCCCCGCGATAAGGCAGCGGTAGGATAAAGCCTTGCGCTTAGTTCCAGCCAGCCCGATCCATCAGACGAATTGCCTCAGCCTGACGCTTGCCGGCGATTTCAACCGGGATGGTGTCAGCCTTGAACGTACCCCAGGCCGCCACTTCTTCCGACGGTGCAACTTTCGGGTTCGCCGGGAATTCCTGGTTCACACCAGCGAAAATCTTCTGCGCTTCTTCACCGGTCATCCACTCGACCAGTTTTGTCGCCGCCTCAGGATGCGGCGCGTACTTGGTCAGGCCAATGCCCGAGAGGTTGACGTGCACGCCACGATCAGCCTGGTTTGGCCAGAACAGCTTGACCGCCAGGTTCGGGTTTTCCTTGTGCAGGCGACCGTAGTAGTAGGTGTTGACGATGCCGACATCGCACTGACCGGCATTGATGGCCTGCAGCAGCGCGGTGTCATCGGAGAATACGTCGGTGGACAGGTTGTTGACCCAGCCCTTGATGATTTCCTCGGTTTTCTTCTCGCCGTGGGTTTCGATCAGGGTCGCGGTCAGCGACTGGTTGTAGACCTTCTTCGCCGTACGCAGGCACAGGCGACCTTCCCAGTTCTTGTCGGCCAGGGCTTCGTAAGTGCTCAGCTCTTCGGGTTTGACCCGCTCGGTGGAGTAGGCAATGGTCCGTGCGCGCAGGCTCAGGCCGGTCCAGTCGTGGGACGAGGCGCGGTATTGCTTGGGAATGTTGGCATCGATCACCTCGGACTTGATCGGCTGCAGGATGCCCATCTGCTCGGCCTGCCAGAGGTTGCCGGCATCGACGGTCAGCAGCAGGTCGGCGGTGGCGTTCTGCCCCTCGGCCTTGATGCGCTGCATCAGCGGCGCTTCCTTGTCGGTGATGAACTTGACCTTGACTCCGGTCTTGGCGGTATAGGCGTCGAACACCGGCTTGATCAACTCGTCGATGCGCGAGGAATACACCACCACCTCGTCCGCCGCCTGGGCGGTGCCGCCCAACAGGGTCAGAGCCAGGGCGGCCAGTACGTGCTTGCGTGGCAACATGGTGCAGTCCTCGGAGTTCAAATAGAGGCGCAAATGGTAGTTAATCCCATTTGCCTTCTCAACCGAACTCACCGGGGAGGAGTTACCAGATGTTACGGCATGCCACCAACCGGCTTCAGGCGCGCGCCAGTTCCGGCAGATCACCACTGAGGCCCAATGCCTGGCGAACGAACAACGCCTTGGCCTCGGGCATTTGCTCGACCCACTTCAGGCCGCTGTTGCGCAACCAGCGCAGTGGCAGCGGGTCGGCCTGGAACAAACGCTCGAAACCCTCCATAGCCGCCATCAACGCCAGGTTGTGCGGCATGCGCCGACGCTCGAAGCGGCTCAGCACGCGCTCATCCGCCAGGAGTTCGCCGCGCTCGTAGGCACGCAGCAACTCTTCGGCCAACACGGCCGCATCGAGAAAGCCCAGGTTGACGCCCTGCCCAGCCAACGGGTGAATGGTGTGCGCGGCATCCCCGATCAGGGCCAGACCCTCGGCGACATAACGCTTGGCATGGCGCTGGCGCAGCGGCACGCAAAGTCGCGGATCCGCCTGCAACACAGCGCCGAGACGGCCTTCGAAAGCACGCTCCAGTTGCGCGCAGAAATCGCTATCGTCCAGCTTCATCAGGCGCTCGGCCTGCTCCGGCGTCGTCGACCAGACAATCGAGCTCCATTCCTGGCGACCGTCGCGCTGCAACGGCAGGAAGGCCAACGGGCCGTCGTCGGTGAAACGCTGCCAGGCGGTCGCCTGATGCGGCTCGGCGCAGCGCACGCTGGTGACAATCGCGTGGTGAAGGTAATCCCACTCGCGGGTCTCGCAGCCGGTCAGGCGTCGCACGGCCGAGCTGGCACCATCGGCGGCAATCACCAGCGGCGCACGCAACGTGCGGCCGTCGGCGAGGGTCAGCAGCCACTCATCGCCCGAGCGGCGCATCTGCTCCAGGCGCGCATTGGCCAGCAGGCCGATCTCACTGTCATGCAGGCGCTCCAGCAGACCGTCCTGAACCACGCGGTTCTCGACGATATGCCCCAAGGCCTCGGCATGCACACTGGCTGCGGAAAAATGGATCTGGCCGGTACCGCTGCCGTCCCAGACGCGCATGTCCGAGTAGGGGCTCACACGCCGCTGCGCAATCCCCGGCCAGGCCCCCACGCGTTCGAGAATGCGCTGGCTGGCCATCGACAGGGCACTGACCCTGGGTTCGAAGGCTGCCTGTTCATCGAAGGGTTTGATCGACAGCGGACTGCCATCGAGCAGGAGAATTTCCAGGCCACTGTGCTGCAATGCCAGGGCCAGGGCGCTGCCGACCATACCGGCACCGACAATCAATAGATCTGCGCGCATTTCCATGCCTTAAGCCTGTCTCGCTTGCGGCTTGAGCCGCACGTAAAGGGTTTTGTCGACCTGTGCCACCAGCTCGCCGGCAGCGTCACGGATATCGACCTGAAGTCGTGGCAGGTATTTCTTGCCGCCTGCGGTGTGCTCGCGGATCTCGGCCAGCAACTGATCATCAACACGCAGCTCGGCGAACACCGGGCCTTTGCCCGGAGAGATGAAATCGATACTGGCGGCCTTGTCCCAGACAATGTATTCGCGGCCCAGCAGCTCTATCAGCATCAGCATGTAGAACGGATCGACCATCGAATACAGGCTGCCGCCAAACTGGGTGCCGACATAGTTGCGATTGAACCAGCCCAGGCCCATACGCACCTTCACCTGGCGCAAGTCCGGGCTGATGCTCTGCACGCGAATGCCCGCGCCAATGTAGGGCGGATAAAGGTTCAGCCGCCAGCGCAGCAGACGCGCACGCCGTGCCAGTTTGCGCGGATCGTCCATGCTCAGCTCCGTGGGTCCGGGCGGGTTCCCAGGCCCATGGCCTGTCGGGCAAACCAGCGCTTGGCCGGCGGCAGCAGGTCGAGACCCAGCAGCCCCAGGTTGCGCCCGGTGGCAATCAGCGGTTGGGCGCTGCCGAACAAACGGGTAACCCGGTCGGAGAAGCCCACGGTCAGGTCCTGATCCAGGCGCTGACGCTCGCGGTAAGCCTGCAGCGTGGCGAAGTCACCCGGAACCTCAGGGCCGGCCAGCAGGCCCTCGGCCAGCGACTGCACATCACGCAGCGACAGGTTGAAACCCTGGCCGGCAATCGGGTGCAGGCTGTGAGCAGCATTGCCAAGGACCACCAGATGCGGGCGCACCTGCTCCTGGGCTTCAACCAGCGACAAGGGGTACAGATGCCGGGCGCCGACCTGACGCAAGGCACCCAGGCGATAGCCGAAGACATCCTGCAGTTCGCTGAGGAAGCTGCGTTCGTCCAGTTCGGCCAAGCGTTTGGCGTCCATGCCGGCGCGGGTCCAGACCAGCGCACAGCGGTTTTCCGGCAAGGGCAGCAGGGCCATTGGCCCCTCATCGGTGAAGCGCTCGAAAGCCTGGCCGCAATGCGCTTCACTCGGGGTGATGTTGGCAATCAGCGCGCTCTGGTTGTAGGGCCGCTGGCTGACATGGATACCCAGTTGCTCGCGAAGCCCGGAGCGGCCGCCATCAGCCAATACCGCGAGGTCGCATTCAATCAGGGTGTCGTCGTTCAGTGACAGGCGATAGCCATCTTCCAGCGCCTGCATGGCCGTAACCTCAGCCGGGCAACGCCAGCTCACCACTTCGGCATCCAGGCCTTTCCACAGGCACTGACCAAGCCAGGCGTTTTCAACCACATAACCCAGTGCAGGAACCCCTTCCTCCAGTGCATCCAGGCGCGTGGCACCAAACCGGCCACGGTCGGAGACCTGGATCTGACGGATCGGCTCGGCCCGCCGGGCGATCTGCTGCCACAGGCCCAGACGCTCATAGATCTGTCGGGTACCGAAGGACAAGGCGGAGGAGCGTGCGTCGTAACTCGGTTGGTAGGTGTCACCCGGCGCAAAAGGCTCGATCAGCAGGATCTTCCAGCCGCGTGCTTTGGCCCCGGCTTGCAAGGCAAGCGCCAGGCTGGCGCCGACCAGGCCACCGCCAATAATTGCCAGATTGACTCGATTCATGCCGCAGCACTGCGCGCAGCAGCCATCAAGGCCTCGATTTCGGCGACAGTCTTCGGCACACCTGAGGTCAGGATTTCACAGCCCTGCTTTGTTACCACTACGTCATCCTCGATACGTACACCAATGCCACGCCATTTCTTCGCGACACTCTGGTTATCGGCACCGATGTAGATGCCAGGTTCCACCGTCAGGGCCATGCCCGGTTCGAGCACACGCCACTGACCACCGACCTTGTATTCGCCGACATCATGCACATCCATGCCCAGCCAGTGACCCGCGCGGTGCATGTAGAAGGCCCGATAGGCCTCACTTTCGATCAGTTCTTCGACAGTGCCCTTGAGCAGCCCCAACGCCACCAGCCCTTCTGTGATCACTTGCACCGTCGCTTCATGGGCGTGGTTCCAGTGCTTGCCTGGCGCGATAACGGCAAAGGCGGCTTCCTGCGCCTTGAGCACCAGTTCATAGATCGCCTTCTGCTCCGGCGAGAACTCCCCGCTGACCGGGAAGGTACGGGTGATGTCGCTGGCGTAGCAGTCGATCTCGCAACCGGCGTCGATCAACACCAGGTCACCGTCCTTGAGCAGCGCGTCGTTCTCCTGGTAGTGCAGGATGCAGCTGTTGCGCCCGGCCGCGACAATCGAGCCGTAGGCCGGCATCTTCGCCCCGCCCTTGCGGAACTCGTAATCCAGTTCGGCTTCCAGACTGTACTCGCGCAGTCCCGCACGACAGGCCTGCATGGCCCGCACATGGGCACGGGCGGAAATCGCCGCAGCCTCGCGCATCACTTTCACTTCTGCTGCCGACTTATACAGGCGCATGTCGTGCAGGAGATGATCCAGGGCAACGAACTCGTTCGGTGGCTGGGCGCCAAGACGGGCCTTGGAGCGAATCACATTGATCCACTCCATCAGGTGACGGTCGAATTCCGGGTTGCTGCCCATGGCCGAGTAAACCCGGTCACGGCCTTCGATAAGGCCGGGCAGGATGTCGTCGATGTCGGTAATGGGGAAGGCGTCATCGGCGCCGAAGTCGCGCACCGCACCTTCCTGACCAGCGCGCAGCCCGTCCCACAGCTCGCGCTCCGGATTGCGTTCACGGCAGAACAGCACGTATTCGCCATGCTCGCGACCCGGGATCAAGGCGATTACCGCTTCAGGCTCGGGGAAACCGCTCAGGTACTGAAAGTCGCTGTCCTGGCGGTACACATGCTCGACGTCGCGATTGCGAATGGCAACCGCGGCAGCGGGCAGGATGGCAATACTGTTGGGCTCCATCTGCGCCATCAGCGCCTTGCGTCGACGGGCGTATTCCGACTTGGGGATATGGCTCATGGGCAGAAGGGTCCCTCAACAATCAGTGCAGCGAAGGTTTGGCAGCAGGCTCAACCGGTTTGGCCAGCTCCGTGTACAGCAACAGAGGGGCGACGCGCAGGTACTCCATGACTTCCATGTAGTCGCTTTCGCCGTCC
>OEPS010000645.1_pt1 | contig 11993 bp, 10 predicted proteins | sample 1539411 | NCBI WGS metagenome assembly OEPS01 (sample SAMN02671747, study PRJEB22543) | soil metagenome | biome: bacteria | place: China:Hunan Province, Lengshuijiang City | collected 2012-10-15 | depth 0.08m m | reverse complement strand
CCTTTGACGACGATGCGTTCACCGGCTTGCAGACCTTGATTGATAACGCGCAAGCCATCGACCATCGGGCCAAGCTCGACGGGGCGGTATTGGGTCTTGTCACCTTCGCCGACCACCAGCACGTAGCGGCTGCCCTGATCGGTACCTATGGATTGATCGGAGACCATGACCTGGTCCTGCGCCGCGCCGGTTTCCAGTTTGACCTTGGCAAACAGGCCCGGGGTCAATTGCCCATCGGGATTGTCGACCACCGCACGAACCCTCACCGTCCCCGTTCCGCGGTCGGCGGCGTTGGAGAGAAAGTCGAGACGGCTGAGCCGTGAATGGGTGCTGTCGGTGAGCAGCGCCACCCGGACCTTGGGCGCATGCTGCGCGCCCGCCTTGGCCCTGCCCGGGGCGAGCGAGCGCAAATAGGTACGTTCGTCGACATCAAAATAGACATGCAGCGGGTCGACCGAGACGATGGTCGTGAGTGCGGTCACGCCATTGGTCACGTAGTTGCCCTCGGTCACCTGGGCATGCCCTACCCGGCCGCTGATTGGCGCAGTCACGCGGGTGAAGCTCAAGTCCAGCTGCGCAGCCTCCAACGCCGCCTTGGCCGCGTCGACCTGTGCCTTTCCGGCATTGCGCGAGGCGATTGCGCTGTCCAGGCGATCGCGGGCAACGACCTTTTTCGCGAACAACTGCTCGGCACGTGCATGTTCCGCCTGAGCCAGCATCGAAGCGGCCTCGGCCTCACGCAGGCGCGCCGTCGCGGCATCCACCGCTGCCTGGAATACCCGTGGATCGATGAGAAAGAGCCTGCTGCCTTTTTCAACCAGGCGCCCTTCCGGCACGCTGACATCCTGAATGTAGCCGGCAACGCGTGGGCGCAGCTCGACCCGCTTGACTGCGGTCAACGAGCCGGTGAACTCGACAAAGGGGGTCACCGGACGCACCACCACCTCGGCCACGGGAACGCTCGGTGGTTGGGCCGGAGCGGCGGTCGACGCCGTCTCCTTGCATCCCGCGAGAATGAGCGCGACGCCTAACGTCGCAAGGGCCGGAACTACGCGTTTGACTTTCATCATTGAGCCTTCCTGGGCTGGAGTCGACTTGGATGTGCTGAGACGAATCAGCTTTCGAAGCGGTTATCCGACTTGCCACGTTAGGAAGGTCAACCCCTTTTTTGCGTTTGAAAGGGAAAAGGCATGCGCTACAAAAAACTTGATGGCATCTGGCCATCTATTGATAATCCGCCCCTTACTCACTCATGCAAGGATCTGCCGTGAACAAGCTTTACCTGGCCATTCCGTTCTTCGCCCTGCTGCTGCAAGGTTGTGGTGTCACCATGGCCCGCTACGAACCCGACTATCAGAATGTTCAGCAGCTCAAGCAGCATGAGCCCATGCAGTCGATGCGCGAAGTGCAGGTGCAGTCCGACGCCGGACAGGGCTCGCTGATGGTGCGCCTGAACCCGATCTCCTCCCCTAGCGGCAGCATCCCGCTGCACATTCAGGCGGCGATCAACGATGAACTGCGCCATGCCGGGCTACTCGACAGCAGCGCGGATCGACAGTTGCAGGTGCAACTGATCAAGAGCCAGCTGAACACCGGCATCATCAACGGCCACGGCGAACTGGCGGCGCGCTTCACCCTGCGCAAAGGCGATCAGGTGCTGTACGAAGCGACCAAGGACGTCGAGCGTGAGTGGAGCAGCAGCTTCTTCGGGCCAATTGCCATTCCGGCGGCCGCGAACAACTACAACCCGATGCTGCAGGCGCTGCTCAAGTCGCTGTACAGCGACCCGCAGTTCGTTGGCGCATTGAAGTGAAGTAGTGCAATGAAAAAGAGCCGCGATTGCGGCTCTTTTTGTTTCGGCTCAGGCGCGAGGGGTACGCGCTTCGATTGCCGAGTACTTGGTGCGATTGCTGTCGACCCAGGTCTTCAACAGCGCATTGACCTGGCGGTTGAAGGTGTCGTGCACCGCTTCTTTCGGGGTGTTGCCCACCAGTGGCAGGAACAGAATACCCATCCAGGTGTTGACCGCGTCATGGTTGCTGTTCTTGCCCAGCGACTGGCCACGCTCGTCGAGGGTTTCCAGGCTCATGGTGTACTGGTCGGTGGCCAGCGCGGGGATCACCGTGAAGGTCAGGCCGCTGATGAACGCCAGGACCATCTGCCCGCCGCCCGGGGCGTGGTTGTAGACCTTCAGGCGCAGGTTGTAGTCGCCCGGCTGCTTCTCGAACTCATCGAAGGTCACGCGGCCGAACAGGCCGGATTCATTGAACGCACGCTTGAGATCGGGCTTGAGCATGTCACGGGCCTGCGGGACTTCGTTGGCCTTGGCATCGCTGGGGTCGCCCTGATAAAAGTCGAAATCGACGTAGACGTTCGGCTTGTTCTCATAGTTCGCCATCGATGGCAGATCTACCGGCGCCACTTCATCCTTGGTGAAACTGGCGCATCCACCGAGACTCAATACCAGGGCCAGACCCAGGATTCTTCCTAACTGCATGTCGCATTCCTTGAATAGTTGCGGGGTGCCTTTTGCGTGTAAAGCGGGTCGGATTCTAGAAGGTTTTGCGTAATAGCAAAAGGACATCATCGCAACCGCTTTACTGCTACAAAGGCTCCGCACTCTTCACAAACATGTGCGCCGTGGTAATGCAGCACTTCTCGGCTTTTTTCGCGCTGAAGGCTTTATGGTCGAGTGCCCATTCCAGCCAGAAGCCGTCAATCAGCGCGGTGATGGTCAGCGCAGCGCTTTTGGCGTCGATCTGCGTGCCGTTTTCCTTGCCGATGGCCTTGAATACCGCTTCCAGCTCTTTGCGGTAATCGGCGTAGAGCTTTTTGTTCAGCGCGCGCAGCTGCTCGGACGACACCGCCGCGCCCCAGAAGCCGAGCCAGGTGGTGAGGATGAATTCATTGAAAATCTGCCCGCGGAACGACGAGCGAATAATCGCCAACAGCCGATCCTCGGGCGAGCCACCCTGGACTTCGAGGTATTTGCGGGTTTCCTCGCGCAGTTGGTCGGTCAACTCCTGATAAGTCGACAGCATCAACTCTTCCTTGCTGGAAAAGTGGTGGCCGATCAGCCCGATGGAGACCCCGGCTTGCGCGCAGATACGTTCCAGGGTGCTACCACTGTGGCCATAGCGGGTGATGCACTGCATGGTCGCTTCGATAATGGCTTTGCGACGCATCTCGGGGTCGATGCGTGTCCGGCGTTTCTTCGGTTCGACCACTTCAGACTCACTGCTCATCCATCAAAAACCTGTGTAAGTACGTGAAACGAGGCGACAATTTAGCAACTTTTCAGCGCGCGAGTGGCAGGAAATAAGCAGGACGAAGACTTCGATGGCAGCGGTAGTGATCAATACCTGTGGATCAGGGTAAAACTCACCGCCCCTTGCAGGCGGTGAGTTGATTCAAACTGGAGTCAATTGGCTTGCAGGCCGCTTTCCAGGTCTTTGTCCAGATCATCGATGCGCGACAGCTCGGCCTCGATGTTCTGCGAGCGGCACAGCCACCCGTACACGACCGCCGAGACCACCAGGCCAACCAGCATGCTGATGTCTGCGCCATCGAGCAATGTGGTCACGTAGCCGGTGTACAGCCCCGTGCTGGAGAACGGCAGCATGGCCACGAAGCCTGCCACGTAGGCCCCGATCCCGCGCCAGTTCCAGCGACCGTAGATGCCGTTGGGCTTGAAGATCTCGGTAATGGAGAACTTGCCGTGGCGCACTTTGTAGAAGTCCACCAGGTTGATCGCCGTCCACGGCGTGAACAGGTACAGCAGGATCGCCAGGAAGTCGCCGAAGTCTTTGACGAAGTTATCGGACGCGGTCATGGCAATGCCTATCGCCGTACCGCCCACCAGCAGCATCGAGACGATGCGCTTGAACAAGGTGGAGGTCTGGCTTTTCACCGTATCGGCAATGCTCAACAGGGTAATCGATGCACCGTAGAAGTTCTGTGCGGCGCTGGTCACCAGGCTGAGTACGGCCAGTATCAGCAGAAACTCACCGAAACCGCTGAACAACGAGTTGCCCAGCATCACCAGACCCTTGGCCAGGTTTTGCCCCGGGCTCAGTGCGGCGGCCAGGGCGCCAATCAACATCATCCAGACCCCGCCGATCATCGCACCCAGGTAAGTCCACCAGAACGATGAGCGCACGCTGACATTGGCTGGCAGATAGCGCGAGTAGTCCGATACATAAATCGCCCAGCTCAGCTGATAAGCGGCGGCAACAAAGAACTGCGCCAGGAACGGTGTGGCCTTGAAGCCGGAAACGCTGAGTTGCTCGGCCGGCAGTTTGACGAAGAAGAACAACCCGACGGTGAACACCAGCATCACCGCAATCAACACGAACGCCAGGAACCGTTGCACCTTGTGAAAGGTGTTGTAACCGGCAATCGCCATGACGATCGCCAGCAACGAGAAGGCAATTGCCGAGGCGTTTTCCGGCGCATCGAACAACTCATGCAGGGTCTGCCCCACCAGCAACTGGTTGAAGGCGTTGTAACCGACATAAGTGGCAATCGCCACCACATACACCAGCAGTGCGCCCAGATAGCCGAACTGCGGGCGCGACTGGATCAGTTGCGGCAGGCCCATCTGCGGGCCCTGGGTCGAGTGACCGGCCATGAACAGCGTGCCGAAGGCACAACCGAGGAAGATCGCCAGTGCCGACCAGAACAGGTTGGCGCCCATGCCGACGCCGATAATGCCGACCGCCAGGGTGGTCAGGTGCGCCTCCCCGCAAAACCATACGGGCCACAAGTGCCAGGCCTTGCCATGGCGTTCCGCGAGCGGGACGTAATCGATGGAACGTGTTTCAAGATTCAGACGTCCCTTGGACGCCGTTTGGCTAGACGCAGACATGGCGGTTGCACCTTTTTTTATTGGTTTGGTTGCACGGCGAAGCAGTGATTAGCGGATGAAGCGCTCAGTCGCGGGCGTGATCGATCGCCTCGGCCAGCAGCGCCTCAAGTTGCTCGAGGGAACTGTCGCGAGGATTGGTCAGGCGCGCTGGATCGCCCATTGACTTACGGGCGATTACGCCGACATCGGCCTGTTTGACGCCCAGGACTGACAGCGACTTGGGAATGTCCAGGCGATCGAGCATGGCGCACACGGCGTTGTAGAAGGTCTCGAAGCGTGCGTCCGGCAAGCCCAGGGCTTGTGCCACAGGCTGGAGCCGTGGAGTGATGTCCGCCTGGTTGAAGCGCAGCACCACCGGCAGGATGATCGCGTTGGTCAGACCGTGGTGAGTGTTGTACGTCGCGCCGACCATATGGCTCAACGCGTGGACCAGTCCCAGACCTTTGAGGAAAGCCACCCCGGCCAGGCACGAACCGATGAGCATCTTGCCCCGTGCTTCGAGGTCCTGACCGTTGTCGACCGCCGTGTCGATCGAGCGCCACAGCAAGGCCATGGCCTGCAGTGCGGCGCCATCGCTGAGCGGGTTGAAGCTCGGTACAAAGTAGGCTTCCAGGGCATGAATGATCGCATCGCAACCGGTCCAGGCCGTGAGCTTGGCAGGCAGGCTTTGGGTCAACTCGGGATCGAGGATCACCGCTGCCGGCCGCGCCCGGGGATGCCAGACACAGCCCTTGATCCCGCGGCCGGTGTCGGTGAGCATCGCCGTACTTTCGGTCTCGGCGCCGGTACCGGCGGTGGTCGGGATGGTGATGACTGGGGGGAAGTCTGCGGCGTTGAAGCCCTCAGGAACCGGCAGGTCGAAATCGAACGCCCACAGGTCGCAACGCTGCTGCCGGGCAATCAGTGCGACCGCCTTGCCGCCATCCAGACCACTGCCGCCACCCAGGGCGATGATGCCATCGGCCTCCCATGCCTGGTACGCCGCCGCACCGGCCCGTACCGAAACATCGCTCGGATTCGGTTCGATACCGCCGTACAGGCCGCAGGCCAGGCCCGCCTCGGTCAGGCTGCGCTGTAATTCGCCGACAAAGGGCAGGTTCAGCGAGCCCTGGTCGGTGATGATGATCGGCCGCGACATGTTGAGTTCCCGGCACAGCCTGGCCAGTTGATCACGCACACCAGGGCCGTATTCCATCGGCAGCGGTACGGTCCAGGTTTGTCGGTTCAATGCTGAAAGGTTGTTTTCCACGGGGTTCACCTTAAGCGCAACGCATGATGGTTGATTTCAGTTCGGTGTACTTGCTCAAGGCATGTGCCGAGTTGTCCCGGCCATTGCCGGATTCCTTGAACCCGCCGAACGGGAAATTCATGTCCACCAGCTCGTCATAGCAATTGACCCAGACCGTGCCGGCCTTGAGTTGCCGGGTGGCGGTATGGATGGTCTTGAGGTCGGACGACCACACCGCCGCCGCCAGGCCGAATTCGGTCTGATTGGCAATCGCGATGGCTTCTTCGAGGGTGTCGAAAACAATGACCACCAACACCGGGCCGAAAATTTCTTCGTTGGCGATGCGCGCCGAAGCATCCTTGGCGAGAAAGATCGTCGGTTCCAGGTAAGCGCCGCCCTCGACCGTTGACAGTTGCCGGCCACCCTTGAGCAGTTGCGCCTCCTGCGTGCCGAGGTCTATGTAGTGCCTGACGCGCTCGAACTGTGCAGCATCAATGATGGCGCCGGTGACGCTACCAGGGTCCAGCGGGTGCCCCGGCTGATAGTCGTCGCTGGCGGCAAGCAGCTCGCGCAGCAAGGGCTCGGCGACCGAACGCTGAACCAACAGGCGTGACCCGGCGCTGCACACCTGGCCCATGTTGGTAAAAATCGCCGCAGCGGCCGAGCGCGCAGCCTGAGTGATGTCCGGGCAATCGGCCATGACCATATTGGCTGATTTGCCCCCCAGCTCCAGCCACACACGCTTGAGGTTGGAGGCCGCGGCATGCTTGGCGATTTCCCGCCCGACCTTGCCTGAGCCGGTGAAGGCGATGCAGTCGACGTCGCCGTGCAGGCTCAGCTCGCGGCCGACCGCGCCATCGCCGCTGACGACGTTGAATACACCCGCAGGAATGCCCGCCTCCCTCGCCAGACCGGCAATGCGCAAGGCGCTGAGCGGGGTTTTCTCAGAAGGTTTGAGGATCACGCTATTGCCGGCGGCCAGGGCCGGCGCGAACTTCCAGGCGGCCATCAACAGGGGATAGTTCCACGGCACCACCGCAGCCACCACGCCCAGGGGTTGCTGGGTGACGGTGCCAAAGAACTGCGGGTCGGTCGCTGGTACTTCACCGTGCACCTTGTCGATCAATTCGGCAAACCAGCGCAGGCAGTAAATCGTTCCTGGCAAGTCGGCGCCGCTGGTGTCAGCAATAGGTTTGCCGCTGTCCAGGGACTCCAGCACAGCCAGTTCATCGCTGTGCGCCTCCAGCAGCGCCGCCCACTTCAACAACACCACCTTGCGCGCGCGGGCCGCCAGGCCGGACCAGACACCGGCCTCGAAGCTGCGCCGCGCGGCAGCCACTGCCAGGTCTACGTCGCCCCCGCCACACAGGGCCACGGGCGCCAGCAATGAACCATCAATGGCACTGTACGAACAGAACGTCTCAGTGCTTTGCGCATCGACATAGCGACCATCAATAAACGCTCGCCCTTCAATCTGTAGCGTCTGCGCTTTCTCGAGCCAATAGGCTCTGTCTTTCAACTCTGGCACTGCATCACCTCGTTTTGTTCTTGTCAGGCTGGGGGCGATCCTAGGCGATACTGAAAATATCTTCAATAAGAACAGCGACAGCTACTGAATTAATTTTCAATAAAATACCCGTAATGGCGGGCTATTTGGTGCTTCACAAGCGCTGAAGCGTGCGTAATCCCCTCCTTCCGGCACCGAGATCAATCCGACGATCGGCAGCGATTCTTTATCCAAGTCACTTTCATCATGAAATTAACCGTGCAATATTATGATCGTAATATCAGCCGTCAGGGATCAGGAGACACCCGATGAAAAGAGCCAGCTTTCAACCCATGCCGTGCCCGGTTGCCCATGCCCTCGAGTGCATTGGTGACGGCTGGAGCCTGCTGATCCTGCGCGATGCCTTCTACGGTCTGCGTCGTTTCGACGAGTTCCTGCACAGCCTCGGGATCGCCTCGAGCACCCTCACCCGCCGCCTCAACGATCTGGTGGCAGCTGGTTTACTCGAACGCCGCACCTACCAGAACAACCCGCCACGCCATGAGTACCACCTCACCGAAGCGGGCCGTGACCTGCGTCCGGTGATCCTCACCTTGATGAGCTGGGGCGCCCGCCACACCCGTGGTGCCGACAAGGTGGTGCTGGTCGAGCAAAGCACCGGTCGACCGGTGGCGCTGACCTTGACGGATGCCAATACCGGCAAGCCCATCACCCGTGAAGAGCACCGGGTACAGGTGGCGGATGACGCCGATGAGTTGACCCGCTGGCGCTTGCGTACCGGCCAGTCCTACCGCCAGCGCGATGCGCTGGCCCACCCCGTTGCCGATTAACCTTTTTACAGGGTCATTTCGCGATGAACGCCAAAGTCAGTATTGAGCCCGAACAGACCGACACCCCCGCCTCGTCACCGGCCCGCCGCAAGAAGGCCCTGCGCCTGGGGCTGCTGGCCATCGCCCTGCTCGGCGCCGTCGGTTATGCCAGCCACTGGTGGATGGCCGCACGCTTTATCGAAGACACCGACGACGCTTATGTGGGCGCCGATGTCACGGTGATCAGCGCCAAAGTGCCGGGGTATATCAGTGAGGTGCCGGTACTCGACAACCAGTTCGTCAAGGCCGGTGATCTGCTGGCCCGCATCGACGTGCGCGACTACCGCGCGGCCCTGGCAAAAGCCGATGGTGCGGTAGCCGCGCAGCAGGCCAGCCTGGTCAATCTCGATGCCATCGAACAGTTGCAACAGGCGGTGATCAATCAGGCCAGGGCGCAGATCGATGCCTCGGAGGCTGAAGCGCAGCGCGCTGGCAATGATCATTCACGCTATCAGACGCTGGTGCGCACCCAGGCGGTATCGGTGCAGAGTGCCCAGCAAGTCGAAGCCACCTGGAAATCCGCCCGCGCTGATCGCGCGCGCGCCGAGGCCGGGCTCCTGGCGGCACGCCGGCAACTGGATGTGATTGCCAGTCAACGCGGCCAGGCCCAGGCCGCGCTGCAGCAAGCACAAGCCGACCGCGAACAGGCACTGCTGAACATCGGCTATACCGAGTTGCGCGCTCCCGTGGATGGTTACGTCGGCAACCGCCGCGCCAAGGTGGGTGCCTACGCCGCCGCCGGCAGCCAGCTGATCTCGGTGGTACCGGCCAAGGGCATGTGGATCGACGCCAACTTCAAGGAAGACCAGCTGGCGCACATGCAGGTGGGCCAGCCGGTCAGCATCCGTGCCGATATCCTCCCCGGGCGTGAATTTCACGGTCATATCGAAAGCCTGGCGCCTGCGACGGGCGCGCAGTTCAGCGTACTGCCGCCGGAAAACGCCACCGGCAACTTCACCAAGATCGTCCAGCGCGTGCCGGTGCGGGTCCGCCTGGACAGCGCCGATGCCGACTTCGGTGCACTGCGTCCGGGGCTGTCGGTGGTTGCCGAGGTCAATACCCGTAACGCGCCGCAAGCTAGCGACGTGGCCTTGGCAGGCCGGCCATGAGCACCCCGCTGCCCACACTCGGCACGGCGCAGAAAGTCGCCGCCTTCGCCAGTATGTGCGTCGGCATGTTCATTGCCCTGATCGACATCCAGATTGTTTCTGCGTCGCTCAAGGACATTGGCGGCGGCCTGTCGGCCGGCGCCGACGACACGGCTTGGGTGCAGACCGCCTACCTGATCGCGGAAATTATTGTCATCCCGATGTCCGGCTGGCTCTCGCGGGTGATGAGCACACGCTGGTTGTTCGCGGTATCGGCTGCAGGCTTTACCTTGACCAGCCTGCTGTGTGCGCTGGCCTGGAACATCCAGAGCATGATCGCTTTTCGCGCCCTGCAGGGGTTTCTCGGCGGCTCGATGATCCCGCTGGTGTTCACCACGGCCTTTATGTACTTCACCGGCAAGCAGCGGGTCATCGCCGCCTCGACCATCGGCGCGATCGCCTCGCTGGCCCCTACCCTCGGCCCGGCAGTCGGCGGCTGGATCACCGACATTGCCTCGTGGCACTGGCTGTTCTACATCAACCTGGTGCCCGGCCTGCTGGTAACCGTTGTGGTGCCGATGCTGGTCAAGGTCGACCGCCCCAACCCTGCCTTGCTCAAGGGCGCCGACTACCTCGGCATGCTGCTGATGGCAGTGTTCCTTGGCTGTCTGCAGTACACCCTGGAGGAAGGCCCACGCTGGAACTGGTTCAGCGACAGCACCATCGTGGCCACGGCCTGGATCGCCGCTATCAGTGGCGTATTGTTCATCTGGCGCTGCCTGGAAATTACCGAACCGATCGTCGACCTGCGTGCCCTGGGCGACCGCAACTTTGCCCTGGGCTGCCTGTTTTCCTTCGTCACCGGCATCGGCATTTTTGCCACCATTTACCTGACCCCGTTGTTTCTTGGCCGCGTGCGCGGCTACGGCGCGCTGGACATCGGCCTGGCGGTGTTCTCCACCGGGGTGTTCCAGTTGCTGGCGATCCCGGTGTACGCGATGTTGGCCAACCGCATCGACCTGCGCTGGATTCTGATGCTGGGGCTGAGCCTGTTTGCCCTGTCGATGTGGGACTTCTCCGCCATTACCCATGACTGGGGCGCCAAAGAGCTCCTGCTACCGCAGGCGATCCGCGGCTTTGCCCAGCAAATGGCGGTGCCGCCGGTGGTCACCCTGACCCTCGGCGCCCTGGCCCCTGAGCGCCTCAAGCTGGCATCGGGCTTGTTCAACTTGATGCGCAACCTTGGCGGCGCGATCGGAATCGCCGCGTGCGCCACGGTGCTCAACGACCGCACCAACCTGCATTTTCTGCGCCTGGCCGAGCACCTCAACAGCCGCAACGAAGCCATGAACACCTGGCTCGAGCAGCTGACCGCCAACGCCCAACTGCTCGGGCAAAACAGCCTCGATGCCAGCCAGGCAGCGCTGCATCAACTGTGGGCACTGACCTGGCGCGAAGCGCAGACGCTGACCTATGCCGACGCGTTCCTGATGATCATGGCGTGCTTCGTGGTGACCACCGCGCTGGTGCCGTTGATGCGCAAAATCCAGCCGCCCACGCAGCCGTCCGCCGACGCTCATTAACCGGCGTACACAGCGATACACGACGGCCTTTGGCAGACACATCCGGGACAAACCGCCGTGTGAGCATGCGCACAGCAACGACGACATCACCGTCCCTGTGTTGATCAACCCGCCCCGCCAGGAGTATCGCCATGACCAGCAGTACCTTCGCCCCGTTCAAATACACCTTCAGCAAAATCGACCGACTGGGTGCCTGGAGCGCCGATATCCCCTTGCGCCTGTTCCTGGGCTGGGAGTTCTTCGAATCCGGCCTGGAAAAATGGAATGGCCAGAACTGGTTCGCGGATATCCAGGCCAACTTTCCCTTCCCGTTCAACCTGGTTTCGGCCGACCTGAACTGGCAGATGTCGATGTGGATCGAACTGATCGCGCCTGTGCTCCTGCTGCTCGGGCTGGGTACCCGCTTCGCCGCCCTGGTGCTGATGGTGCTGACCGTGGTTGCCATTGGCGCCGTGCACTGGCCCGAGCACTGGTCGAGCCTGTCTGAACTGGCTCAGGGCTATGCGATCACCAACAAAGGTTTTGGCAACTACAAACTGCCGCTGATCTACCTGGTCGCCGCCCTGCCCCTGCTGTTCAAGGGCGCCGGGCGTTTGAGCCTGGATGCTCTGCTGTTTCGCAACAAAGCCTGATCGACAGATAAATAAATTCTTCATGGAATCCTCAGGACTGGGATCCTTGGGGTGGCTGGGTTGTTGTGGCTGTGAGCTTATCCATTCGGTGTGGCGCCGCTGCTGGCCCCTTCCGCCCTTACGGCGGCCTACTTTCCTCTTGGGGAAAGTAGGCAAAGCCGCCTGCTCCTGCATACGGCCCTACGCTACGCTCCGGGTCCCTTCGCTCCGGTGCCCTCC
>OEPS010000644.1_pt1 | contig 12009 bp, 9 predicted proteins | sample 1539411 | NCBI WGS metagenome assembly OEPS01 (sample SAMN02671747, study PRJEB22543) | soil metagenome | biome: bacteria | place: China:Hunan Province, Lengshuijiang City | collected 2012-10-15 | depth 0.08m m | reverse complement strand
TTGCCAGAATGTCGCTTTCGGACATGATCAACACTTCTTCATTGTCGATCTTCTCGGATTTCACGCCGTAGCCATCGTTGAAAATCACGATGTCACCAACTTTAACGTCCAGAGGCTGCACGGTTCCGTTTTCCAGGATGCGGCCCTTACCGACAGCGATGATTTCGCCACGAGTTGATTTTGCTGCCGCAGAACCGGTCAGGACGATGCCGCCAGCAGATTTCGTTTCAACTTCTTTACGTTTGACGATCACACGATCATGTAACGGACGAATACTCATTTTGATAGCTCTCCTTTGAGAAAGTCATTATCAGTTATGGATGACGCCGGTCCGCACACGGTTTTCCGGCTAGTGCCCTGAGAGATGGGGATGGGGTTTTCACGCTTCAAGGGCAAAGCAAAAAAAAATTTTTCCCCCGGGCTCCATCCCACACAAATTTGCCAGGCTCGCCTGACGTCATAAGCAAAAGCGATTGTGATACCATCCATTTTTTGCCGGTAACAAGGTTGAATCATGAGTGGTTTAAAACAGGAGTTGGGACTTGCTCAGGGAGTGGGGCTACTCTCCACATCATTACTGGGAACCGGCGTTTTTGCCGTTCCGGCACTGGCTGCATTGGTCGCTGGCGATAACAGCCTGTGGGCATGGCCGGCGCTGATTTTACTGGTTTTTCCAATCGCTATCGTCTTCGCTATCCTGGGCCGTCACTTTCCCAGCGCTGGCGGCGTGGCGCATTTTGTGGATATGGCTTTTGGCCCTCGCCTGGCACGCGTCACCGGCTGGCTTTTTTTATCGGTGATCCCCGTCGGGTTACCCGCCGCTCTGCATATCGCCACCGGCTTCGGTCAGGCGCTTTTTGGCTGGCATGATAGCCAGCTGCTGCTGGCCGAGCTGGGTACGCTGGCGATTATCTGGTGGGTCGGCTCCCGCGGGGCCAGCTCCAGCGCCAATCTGCAAACGCTGGTTGCCGTACTGATTGTCGCCCTGATCGTCGCCGTCTGGTGGCGCGGCGAGATAAATCCCACGCAAATCCCCTTCCCGGCGCCGTCTGATATCGACAGCTCGCAGCTTTTTGCCGCGCTTTCGGTGATGTTCTGGTGTTTTGTCGGCCTTGAAGCTTTCGCTCACCTCGCCTCTGAATTTAAGCAGCCGGAACGCGATTTCCCCCGGGCGCTGATGCTCGGCCTGTTACTGGCGGGGTCGGTCTACTGGGCCTGTACCGTGCTGGTCCTGCATTTTCATGCCTTTGGCGAGGAGATGGCCGCCGCCGCGTCGCTGCCTAATATCGTCGTACGCCTGTTCGGCGTCCAGGCGCTGTGGATAGCCTGCGTTATCGGTTATCTCGCCTGCTTCGCCAGCCTCAATATCTACATCCAGAGCTTTGCTCGTCTGGTCTGGTCACAGGCGCAGTATAAGCCCGATAGCTATCTGGCCCGGCTGTCGCCGCGACGAATTCCGCGCAACGCGCTGAACGCGGTACTGGGCTGCTGTGTGATTAGCGCATTGTGCATTTATGCGCTCAACATCAATCTTGATGCCCTGATCGTCTACGCTAACGGCATTTTTATCATGATTTATCTGCTGTGCATGCTGGCGGGCTGTCGTCTGCTTCAGGGACGCTATCGCCTGTTGGCGGCTTTTGGCAGCGTGCTGTGCCTGCTGCTATTGGCAATGGTTGGCTGGAAGAGCCTGTACGCGCTGATCATGCTGGCGGCGCTGTGGCTGTTCTTACCGAAGCGCAAGTTAGCGGAAGCAGAGAAGCTACTTTAGGCCGGAACATCCGGCCCGGGCAGTTTAATCGCGGCGATCGTCTTTATGATCGAGACGGTCGCGCTCATCGTCTTTACGCTGATACTCCCCTTCAAAGGTATCACCGCCGCCCGTACCGGCGCTGAATCCACCGCCCGGCATCCGACTAAAGCGCAGATGCGGCATCAGTTTCACCGTCAGGTGTTTTTGCACCGGCGGCAACAGCAGCAGCAGACCCAGGAAGTCGGTAAAAAAGCCCGGCAGGAGTAACAGTAGACCGGCGATGATCAGCGATACGCTTTTGATCATCTCTGCGGCCGGGCTCTCCCCCGCCGCCATCTTCTGCTGCATCAGCATGAGGTTTTTGAAGCCCTGGTTTTTCACCAGCGATATCCCTACCACCGAGCTAAAGATCACCAGAATCAGCGTCAGCAGGACGCCAAGCACATGGGCGACCTGAATAAAGATCGATATTTCAACGTAAACGTATAAAAAAACGGCAATTAACGGAATCCAACGCACCGGCGTCTCCTTCATTAACAGACGCCTGCGTCGGCGACCGTAGTCATAGATGTGCTATTCGCATCAAAAAGATATTGGGCTAAAACGTCATTTTTCAATCGTATAAAAAGCTTATTTTTTTCAAGAATAGAAAACCGGTGACTCATTTCACAGATTAATAATTCTTATAGGATTCACTACATAATAAGTGATCAGGACGACTGATATTCGCTATCATCAGCATATGATCGTGGGCACCAGGCCGATTAAGGAAATAATCTGCGGCTAGAAAATGCGCTGGATCCCATAATTTCTGCGTATTTGGTGAATTCATAGGCAGCTTGAAAAAGAAGGTTCACATGTTAAACAACATTCGTATCGAAGAAGATCTGTTGGGTACCAGGGAAGTTCCAGCTGACGCCTACTACGGCGTTCATACTCTGCGAGCGATTGAAAACTTCTACATCAGCAACAACAAGATCAGCGACATTCCTGAATTTGTTCGCGGAATGGTGATGGTGAAAAAGGCAGCAGCGCTGGCTAACAAAGAACTGCAAACTATCCCCAAAAGCGTCGCCAATGCCATTATCGCCGCGTGCGATGAGGTTTTGAATAACGGCAAATGTATGGACCAGTTCCCGGTTGATGTGTTCCAGGGCGGCGCGGGTACCTCCGTTAACATGAACACCAACGAAGTTCTGGCAAACATCGGCCTTGAGCTAATGGGCCACCAGAAAGGCGAATATCAGTACCTCAATCCTAACGACCACGTTAACAAATGCCAGTCTACCAACGATGCTTACCCTACCGGATTCCGTATCGCGGTATACGCTTCAGTCCTCAAGCTGATCGATGCGATTAATCAGCTTAGCGAAGGCTTCCAGCAGAAGGCGGTTGAGTTCCAGGACATTCTGAAAATGGGCCGTACCCAGCTACAGGACGCAGTGCCGATGACCCTCGGCCAGGAGTTTCACGCGTTTAATGTTCTGCTTAACGAAGAGACCAAATGTATTCTGCGCACCGCTGAGCTGCTGCTGGAAGTAAACCTCGGCGCGACCGCTATTGGTACCCGCCTGAATACGCCGGACGGTTATCAGCAACTGGCGGTTCAAAAGCTGGCGGAAGTCAGCAACCTGCCGGTCGTGCCTGCGGAAGACTTGATTGAAGCCACCTCCGACTGCGGCGCCTACGTAATGGTCCACAGCGCTCTGAAGCGTCTGGCGGTAAAACTGTCAAAAATCTGCAACGACCTGCGCTTGCTCTCTTCCGGTCCGCGCGCCGGCCTGAATGAAATTAACCTTCCTGAACTGCAGGCGGGCTCCTCCATCATGCCAGCGAAGGTTAACCCGGTAGTCCCGGAAGTCGTCAATCAGGTTTGCTTCAAGGTGATCGGTAACGATACGACGGTCACCATGGCTTCCGAAGCAGGCCAGCTGCAGTTGAACGTGATGGAGCCGGTTATTGGCCAGGCGATGTTTGAATCCATCCATATTCTGACTAATGCCTGTTACAATTTGCTGGAAAAATGCGTGAGCGGCATCACCGCGAACAAAGAGGTATGCGAAAGCTACGTCTACAACTCAATCGGCATTGTCACCTACCTCAACCCGTACATTGGCCACCACAATGGCGATATCGTCGGCAAGATTTGCGCCGAGACGGGTAAGAGCGTCAGGGATGTGGTGCTTGAGCGCGGGCTGCTGACCGCAGCGGAGCTGGATGATATCTTCTCAGCGCAGAACCTGATGCATCCGGCCTATAAAGCGAAGCGGTATACCGATGAAAGCGAACAGTAAGTTTTCAGAGTAAACTAACCACGGGCATGTCAGCGATGACATGCCTTTTTTGTTCTTATTGTTCTACTAAATTACAACAATTCAATATCAACTTGTTAATAAAACAAGGAAGGCATATATGTTTGGTGCAGAACTCGTTATTGTCCTGCTGGCTATTTATCTGGGAGCCAGACTCGGGGGTATCGGCATTGGTTTTGCCGGTGGCCTGGGCGTCCTCGTCCTGACCCTCTTTTTTCAAATTAAACCCGGCGCGATCCCCTTCGACGTCATTGAAATCATTATGGCGGTTATCGCCGCTATCGCCGCCATGCAGGTCGCAGGAGGGATGGACTACCTGGTCAGTCTCGCCGAACGTATGCTGCGGCGTCACCCCAAATACATCACCTTTCTCGCCCCTCTGGTCACCTGGTTTATGACCATACTGGCCGGAACCGGACACACGGCTTTCTCTACGCTTCCGGTGATCACCGAAGTAGCGAAAGAGCAGGGTATCCGCCCCTCGCGTCCGCTCTCTATCGCCGTGGTGGCCTCGCAGATTGCGATTACCGCCTCGCCAATTTCAGCAGCGGTAGTCTTCTTTGCCGGCATTCTTGAACCGCTGGGCGTCAGCTACCTCACCCTGCTGGCGATCTGTATTCCGGTAACCCTGATTGCCGTCATGCTGACCGCAATCGTCTGTAACTTCCTTGGCTGCGAGCTGAAAGACGACCCGGTTTACCAGGAGCGCCTGGCGAAAGGGGAAGTCAAACTGCGCGGTAGCCAGGTTTTCGAACTTAAGCCGCACGCCAGACGCTCGGTGCTGCTGTTCCTGATCGGTATCGTCGCAGTAATGTTCTACGCCACCGCTATCAGCGATACCGTTGGCCTGATCCAGGACCCGGTCCTGCCGCGCAACGAAGCGATCGTGGTGTTTATGCTGACTATCGCTACGCTGATTAGCATCACCTGTAAAATCGACACCGGTGAAGTGCTCAACGCCAGCACTTTTAAATCCGGCATGAGCGCCTGCGTCTGCGTTCTCGGCGTCGCATGGCTGGGGGATACTTTCGTCAAAGCCCACATCAGCGATATCCAGACCGTGGCGGGCGACCTGCTGCACAACTATCCGTGGCTGCTGGCGGTTGTACTATTCTTCGCTGCGACCCTGCTCTATTCCCAGGCCGCAACCACTAAAGCGTTGATGCCTGCAGCGCTGATGCTGGGAGTCAGCCCTCTCACCGCCATCGCCTCGTTCGCCGCCGTATCGGCCCTCTTCGTTCTGCCGACCTACCCCACTCTGCTGGCGGCGGTCGAAATGGATGACACCGGATCCACGCGCATTGGCAAATACGTCTTCAACCACGCCTTCCTGATCCCGGGCGTGATCGCCATTACGCTGTGCGTGATCCTCGGGTTTATTTTTGGCGGCATCATGCTGTAAATCTCTTCAAATTCGGGCCAGATCCTGGCCCGTTTCGTTAATCCTCTTCATCTTGCGTGCTATAGTGCCTCTTTTCGCTGATACGAGGTTCACGATGACTACGCCTGATGCTGTTGTTGTACTCTGTACCGCGCCGGATGAAGCAACCGCCCAGGACCTGGCGGCCAAAGTGCTGGCGGAAAAACTCGCCGCCTGCGCCACTCTCCTGCCGGGGGCGACATCGCTTTACTACTGGGAAGGAAAACTGGAGCAGGAGTACGAAGTACAAATGCTGCTGAAAACCGATCCTGCCCATCAGCAGGCGCTGCTGGACTGCCTGAAGTCCCATCACCCGTATCAAACCCCTGAACTTCTGGTTCTGCCCGTTATTCACGGAGACAACGATTACCTCTCATGGCTCAACGCATCATTACGCTGATCCTGCTACTTTGCAGCACATCGGCCTTTGCCGGATTATTCGACGCCCCCGGTCGTTCGAACTTTGTTCCTGCTGACCAGGCTTTTGCCTTCGATTTTCAGCAGAATCAACACGATTTAAATCTGACCTGGCAAATCAAGGACGGTTACTACCTTTACCGAAAACAGATCAAACTGACGTCTGCCGACGCGACTTTTACCGAGCCTGCGCTGCCATCAGGCGAGTGGCATGAGGACGAGTTTTACGGCAAGAGCGAAATTTACCGCCAGCGCCTGACCGTACCGGTAACCCTGACTCAGGCAGCCGCAGGCGCGACCCTTACCGTGACTTATCAGGGCTGTGCGGATGCCGGTTTTTGCTATCCGCCGGAAACCAAAATCGTGCCGCTCGGCAAGGCGCTTGCGCACTCCACTAACGGCGCTACGTCCGGGCAACCGAAGCTCAACCCGCCCCTGCCGCTGGAAACGCGCCCGGCGCTACCGGTAGAGTCTCCCTCAGATCTTCCGCCCATCATTTCGGGCAATAAGAGTTCCGACCTGCCCTTTAGCGCGCTGTGGGCGCTGTTAATTGGTATCGGCATCGCGTTTACCCCCTGCGTATTGCCGATGTATCCGCTCATTTCCGGCATCGTGCTGGGCGGTAAACAGCGTCTTTCTACCGCCCGCGCGCTGCTGTTGGCGTTTATCTACGTGCAGGGTATGGCGTTAACCTACACCGCGCTGGGTCTGGTGGTCGCCGCTGCCGGTCTGCAGTTCCAGGCGGCGCTGCAGCACCCTTATGTGCTGATCGGCCTGTCAGTCGTGTTTATCCTGCTGGCGCTGTCGATGTTTGGTCTGTTTACGCTGCAGCTGCCTTCCTCGCTGCAAACGCGTCTGACGCTGATGAGCAACACGCGCCAGGGCGGCTCTCCCGGCGGCGTATTCGCAATGGGAGCGATTGCCGGATTAATCTGCTCACCCTGCACTACTGCCCCGCTTAGCGCCATTCTGCTGTATATTGCCCAGAGCGGTAATCTGTGGCTTGGCGGCGGAACGCTGTATCTCTACGCGCTCGGTATGGGGCTGCCGCTGATTCTGGTGACCGTATTCGGCAACCGCCTGCTGCCGAAAAGCGGCCCGTGGATGGCCCATGTTAAAACCGCTTTTGGCTTTGTGATCCTCGCATTACCGGTGTTTTTACTGGAGCGTGTCGTGGGCGATCTCTGGGGTCTGCGGCTTTGGTCATTACTTGGCGTCGCCTTTTTTAGCTGGGCATTTATCACTTCGTTGGGCGCTACCCGCCCATGGCGGCGGATAGTACAAATAGCGATGCTCGCCGCGGCGCTGGTCAGCGCCCGTCCGCTGCAGGATTGGGCTTTTGACACCCCTGTAGCTCAGTTGCAGGAACATCTCCCGTTTACCCGTATCCATAATGTCGATGAGCTCAATCAGGCGCTGGCTCAGGCACAAGGTAAGCCGGTCATGCTCGACCTGTACGCCGACTGGTGCGTGGCCTGCAAAGAGTTTGAGAAATACACCTTTAGTTCGCCTGATGTACAACAGGCCCTGAAAGATACCGTTCTGCTGCAGGTGGACGTCACAAAAAATAGCGCCCAGGACGCGGCGCTGCTGAAGCATCTCAAGGTGCTTGGCCTGCCGACGATTCTGTTCTTCAATGAGCAAGGAGAAGAACAGCCCGCGCAGCGCGTCACCGGGTTTATGGATGCCGCGGCATTCAGCGCCCATTTGCGCGATCGACAACCGTGAGCGACACTTTAGGAGGAAAAATGGAGGAGAAGACCGTGCAACGTGAAGATGTCCTGGGTGAAGCCATCCAAATCCTCGAAATCGAGGGTATCGCTAACACCACGCTGGAAATGGTCGCCGAGCGCGTGGCTTACCCGCTTAATGACCTCAAACGTTTCTGGCCAGACCAGGAGGCGCTGCTTTACGATGCGCTTCGCTACCTCAGCCAGCAGGTTGACGCCTGGCGCCGCCAGCTTTTACTGGACGAATCGCTAAGCGCGGAGCAAAAACTACTGGCGCGTTATGCCGCGCTGACCACCTGCGTCAGCAACCATCGTTACCCAGGCTGTCTGTTTATTGCTGCCTGTACTTTCTACCCGGACGCCCAGCATCCTATTCACCAATTAGCCGAGCAGCAAAAGCAGGCTTCCCTGGCCTATACCCATGAACTGCTTAGCCAGCTCGAGGTTGACGATCCAGCTATGGTCGCAAAGCAGATGGAGCTGATCATCGAAGGCTGTCTGAGTCGTCTGTTAATCAAGCGTAGTCAGGCCGATGTCGATACCGCGCGCCGCCTGGCGGAAGACATTTTGCGTTTTGCCCAGTGCCGAATGGGCGGCGCCCTGACCTGATTCCGATATCTTAAGCGATTCATCGCGCATATAATTTCTCCTTCACCGATATGCTGACAGGGTTTTATATGCGCTCTCTTCTTTGGGTTGCGATTATGGGGCTGTTTTCAACACCGCTTCTGGCAGCCTCTCCGCAAGGTTTCTCTTTCGCGTATAAAGACTGGGAGCTCGCCTGCGATAACACCGGCACCTGCCGGGCCGCAGGCTATGGAGTAACCCTGGGCGAAGTCAGCGTGCTGTTGACCCGCAATGCGGGCGCGGCTCAGCACGTCATCGCTATGGCAACCTTCGCGCAAACCGAGCGCGATATTCCTCCCGACGCCACGGTAAATCTGTTCATTGACGATCGGGATAACGGTTCCCTTGATGCCGTCGATGAGAGTCATTTTCGCTTTGATGATACCCAGACGACTGCCCTGATTCAGGCCCTCGAGCGCAACGGCAAAATTGAACTTGTGCTTAACGGCGAGCGTAAGCTGCTCTCCAGCGCGGGCAGCAGCGCCGTCTTCCTGAAAATGGATGAGTTCCAGCAGCGCCTGGGCACTGCCGATGCGCTCTTACGTAAAGGCGACGCCGGCGATGACAACGTTCTGTTAGCGACACCCGCGCCGGAAATTATCGCCGCGCCGGTTGTCCCAAATGCGGCTACTGCGGAGCTAACGGCAAAACAGCGGCAGAAACTGCTTCCCCAGCTAGTTCCTCTGTTAAACAGCCGGTGTGATGACTGGCAAAACGCGGATATTCCGGCATCTGAGCGCCAGCTCACCGCCACCGCTCTGGATAAAAACCATATCCTGGTTCAGGCGTTGTGCTGGCGCGCAGCCTATAACGACGGCTACGCCATATGGGTTGTCGACAAAGCGCTGCAGACGCAGCCTCAGCTGGTGACCACTGACGCCTCAAGCTATGCCGACGGTGTGCTTATCTTTTTTAATAAAGGCCGCGGCGTCGCCGACTGCATCAGCGGTGAAGAGCGCGTCTGGAATGGCAAAACGTTCGTGCAGAGCCTTAAATATACCACCGGCGCCTGCCGGGAAATCGCCCCCGGCGGAGCGTGGATGCTGCCTACCTTCGTCAGCAAAGTGATTCCAGAACAGCAAAAAGACGCGGATAACAACGCGCTAAAGGCGTTATATAACGCCGTGTTAAAAGAGCAGAAGGTGAATCCTGAACTGGATCTCAATAAGATCGCCGAGCAGTTTCCCCTCACCGGTATTGTCAGCCATTTTACGCTGAGCTATGCGGACGACTCTTTGGTAACGACGACGAAGCCTGCGGCCGATATCAGCGATGATGAGTGGCAGGCGTTTCTGCAGTCCGGTATCAGCGCCGACTCCGAAAACGGTAAAGTCAGCTTTACCCTGGTTGACCTCGATGGTGATGGCAGACGCGATTTGATTATCGACAGCTACGTCGGCGGTACCGGGCTCTTTAGCTATACCGGAATATTAAAACGCAGCGACAACGCTTTTGAGACAGTGAACAGCGACGATAGCGGCAATGGCGATGATTTTGACGCAGGCGTCCCCGGCGCAATCTATTCCCTTAACGGTCGCGGCGCCAACCAATGGAGCCACTGGGTACGCATTAACGGCCAGGTTTATGCGCTTTGGTATAACGGCCAGTTTGGTGAAGATAATCTCTATCTATTGCGTCCATTTAGCGCTTCGAGCAGCACGCCGGCGGTAACGGTGCGCTATCGCTATACGCTCAATGACATCCGCTCGCCGGACAAAGACCAGCCGCTGACGCCCGCGCTGAGCGATAGAGAAAAATCAGATCTGCTGAAGTCGCTGGAGGTTATGCAGAGCAACCTGCTGAAAGATAAACCGCAGAGCGACAACGACGCGCCAATTTGCCCTATTCCGCCCGGTACGTCATCCGACGACGCGGACAGCTATTACAGCGGCGTAGCGTCTAATTATATTTATGAAACCGTGGCGTATATTCCGGTCTGGCTAAACGATAAATGTTTTATCGGCACTATCTTTAGCCATCATGGCGCCTATCGTCATGGCGTGGATGCAGAGATTGCAATCAGTTCTCCGCGCAATGACGAGGACGTGGTTGGCGACTACACGATATCCGGATTGCGCCGCGCTATCTCGGTGACAAGCGGGTGGAAAATCCGCGAAGGCGATAACGGAATGATGTAATTTTCAACAAAAAAGCGCCTTCAGGCGCAAAATTGCCGCAAAGTTAAGCAACCGATAGATTAATCGAGAAATTTGGTTGACGGAACGTACGGATTACGGTTTAATGCGCCCCGTTGCCCGGATAGCTCAGTCGGTAGAGCAGGGGATTGAAAATCCCCGTGTCCTTGGTTCGATTCCGAGTCCGGGCACCACTTATTCAGAGAACCCAGCCTATGGCTGGGTTTTTGCTTTTCTGCCACCGGACTCTCCATCGAACTCCGTTCGATTATTCGCCGCACAGCGGCTCACCCCTTCGGGGCCAGCGCGGCAAGCGCGCTGTTCAACGCCTCCGGCGTTAGTCCGAGTCCGGGCACCACTTATTCAGAGAACCCAGCCTATGGCTGGGTTTTTGCTTTTCTGCCACCGGAATCTCCATCGAACTTCGTTCGATTATTCGCCGCAAAGCGGCATTAAATCTCCCCCACCCCTATTCCTGCTCACATCTATGGCCAAAGGTGCTATCGCTTTTAAACCGCCACTTCACCAGACCTGATGGTAGACTCTATCGTACGCTCTGAACCGCATGTACTTCCTGACGTATCCCTGCAAACGATACCGATGATTCCTGAGGCTAAAATAAAACATATGACAAGAACCCAACGCCTTCTTGAGCTGATACAAATCCTACGTTCTCACCGCTATCCAGTGACTGCTGTGTTTCTGTCACAGGAACTGAATGTGAGCGTTCGCAGTGTTTATCGCGATATCACCACGCTTACCCAACAGGGAGCTGAGATTGAAGGCAGTGCCGGTATTGGCTATAAACTTAAGTCAGACTTCAATATTCCACCACTAATGTTTAATAAAAATGAAGTCGATGCTTTAATCCTGGGATTAAACTGGGTTATGCAAAACACAAACGAAGAATTAAATACCGCAGCGAATAACGTTATGGCAAAGATTCATTCGGTCCTCCCTGAATACCTTGCAAATGAAATAGATAATCACTCCCTACTTATCTCTTCAGACTTTGATCATAGGCATCACAACTATCTCAATGAAATACGAAAAGCAATAACCAGTCGGAATATAGTCAGGATTAATTACGCTGATAAAAATGACGTTATAACCTCAAGAGATATCTGGCCTGTTGCTTTAGGTTTCTTTGATACGTCGCGCATGCTGGCAGGCTGGTGTGAATTACGTCAGACATTTCGTAGTTTTCGTCTGGACAGAATTAAAGAGCTTACTGTCACTGAACGTCGCTATCCACAGACCCGACAGAAGCTTCTGAAAGACTGGAAAGAACACGAAAGTATTCCTCAAAAGAAAACCTACTGACAAAAACTGTCACGGCATTTAGCTATGATACCTCCGAACAACTAACAGAGGATAAAATCATGTTGACTGCCGATATTTCAATATTATATGTAAAAAACGTCATGGAAAGCAGTGATTTTTATGAATCATTGCTGGGTTGTAAACCAGTGGAAAAAAGCCCCACATTTGCTTTATTTGTCATAGGTAACAAATTTAAACTAGGCTTATGGTCATGCTATACCGTTGAGCCAGCGGTAAATGTAAATCACACCCCCAGGATTGCTACAGGTGAAATCGTTTTTACTGTTCAAAG
>OEPS010000642.1_pt1 | contig 12035 bp, 7 predicted proteins | sample 1539411 | NCBI WGS metagenome assembly OEPS01 (sample SAMN02671747, study PRJEB22543) | soil metagenome | biome: bacteria | place: China:Hunan Province, Lengshuijiang City | collected 2012-10-15 | depth 0.08m m | reverse complement strand
GGGGGGCCGGGCTGATGGCCGGGGGCCGGGGGGCCGGGCCGATCGCCGGGGCCGGGGTGGCAACAGTGGCAACTGGCAGCCCGACGAGTACGTCCGCTCACACCGCTAGCAGCTGGACCGGATGGGCGGCGCTCGGGTCGGCGTAGCCAGGCGAAGCCGCTAGAGTGGTACTACATGTCGATTGATTTCGCCGCAGTGCGCGCCCGCGCCTCGACACTCGCCATCCAGGTCGCGGAGCTGACGGTCACCGACCTGGTCGCAGAGACGGAGCACTCCATCGGCGAGATCGAAACGATCATCGAGGACGCCACCGACGCCGATGTCGTCTTCGTCCCCGAAGACCCGGAGGCCTTGGACGTGGCGGCCGCCGACGCAGCCGACCGCGGCCTGGCCTGGACCCTCGGGCACCTGATCGTCCACGTCACCGCCTCGGCGGAGGAATCTGCCGCACTGGCCTGCGAACTCGCCCGCGGTATCACCTTCCATGGCCGTTCCCGGTGGGAGGTCCCGTGGCAGGCGGTGGAGACGATCCAGGAATGCCGGCAGCGGCTGGCCGAGAGCCGCCGCATCCGGCTGGCCAGCCTGAAGATGTGGCCGGACGCCCCGCCCTCGAACCTCGACCCCGACCCGGCAGTACCGACCTGGGCGACCGCCCGCGAGCGCTTCGCCCGGGGCCTGGCCCACGAGGTCGGCCACCACGACCAGATCCGCAACGTACTGAGCCAAGCCAAAGCCGCCCGGGGGGCCTGACTCGGGGCCCCGACGGCGCTGTTCCGGGATGGACGAGGCCCAATGAGCAATGGTGGGCGTGCGCACGCCCTTGATTGCTCGCTCAGACCATCGGGCCCAAGAAATCGGCTAAAGGCGCGGGTGGAGCGCCCCCACCAGGCCCGGGTAGTAGTACGCGAGCAGGGCGGCCATGCCAAGCAGGTACACCACCACCACCCGCTTGCCGAACGCTGATCCCGTGGCCAGGGCGAGCAGGCCGCCGGCCAGGGCCAGGTCCATGAACGGCGTCACCGGGGTCATGTAGAAGAAGAACAGCGGCCGGGAGACGGCCAGCCAGGGCAGGTACTGCACCAGCCACCCGCTCATCACGATCCGCTCCGCCTGGTGGCGGCCCCGGACGGCCCGGTAGAGCATCCAGGCGCCGGCGGGAAGGGCGGCCCACCAGACGCCGGGGTTCGGGAACAGCAGGATCTGGTGCGCGTTCAGCTTCCCGGCGATGTGCCAGTAGGCGATGGGGCTGATCGTGAACGGCCAGGTCCAGGCCCTTGTCTGGTACGGGTTCGGCGTTGTGAGGTGCAGCTGGTAGCTCAGCATGGCGTGCTGCAGGTGAGCGAAGACGCCGAGCGAATACCGGTGCTGGGCGAACCACTTGCCGTACGAGAGCAGGTACACCGCCGCCGCAGGAACCCCCAGTGCGGCGATGGTTATGGCGGTCTCGGCGACCGGGCCCGGCCCCGGCTGGGCCGGAGGCCGGCGCAGCGCCCCGCCCACATGCCAGATCAGCACCAGCACGGCCGCCCCGGCGAACGCAAACACGCCGGACCACTTGACCGCGGTGGCGGCGCCGAACGCCAGCCCGACCGCCACCCGCCAGCCCAGATCCAAGGCGCCACGGTGCGAGGCCTCCGCCCGGACCCGCTCGTAGTCGAGGACCACGAACAAGAACCCCAGCACGACGAAGAAGGCCAGGAAGATGTCGAGCATCGCCAGCCGGCTCTGCTCGATGAGCACGAAGTCGATGGCCGCCAGGAACCCGCCTACCGCCCCGCCCCACCGCCCGAACAGCCGCCGGCCGAGGAGGAACACCAGCACCACGAGCCCGGTGCCGAACACCGCGGAGGGGATCCGCCAGCCGAGCGTGGTGTAGCCGAAGGCCCGCTCCCCCAGAGCGATCAGCCATTTGCCCAGCTCCGGGTGCACGAACGTCTGCTCGGGACCGATCCCGAGCGCCCCCGCCAACGTGGCCGGAGCGGGTGCGTGGCAATACCCCAGCGAGTGCCCCAGGTACAGGCAGGCGTCGCGGGCGTAGTAGGTCTCGTCGAAGACGTACCGGTGCGGGTAGCCGAGCCGCCAGAACCGCAGCACCGCCCCCAGCACCGTGACCCCGGCGAGCAGCGCCCAATCCAACGTCCGCCAGCCACGGTTGCCAGCCCGGGACCGCGCAACCGGCTGCTGGGCCAGCACTCCGGGTTGCCGAGCCACGACCTCCCCCATGGCCCAACAGGGCCGTCAGGCCGGTTCGGGAGCAGCGGGGACAACCGCCCCGCTGGAGAGCACGAGGCCGTCCTCGCACTCCGCCTCGACCAGCCCACCCCGGAACTGCTGCTCATAGAGCTGGGCGTACAGCCCGCCGGCGGCAACGAGTTCGGGATGGGTGCCGCGCTCGACGATCTGGCCCTTGTCGAGGACGAAGATGACGTCGGCGGAGAGGATCGTGGACAGCCGGTGGGCGATGGCAATCGTGGTACGGCCCCCCATCAGCGGCTTGAGCGCCTCCTGGACCAGCCGCTCAGAGGTGGTGTCCAAGCTGGAGGTCGCCTCATCCAGGATCAGGATGCGGGGGTTCTTCAGGATCACGCGGGCGATCGCCAGCCGCTGCTTCTCGCCCCCGGACAGCTTGTAGCCGCGCTCGCCGACGACGGTGTCATAGCCGTCGGGTAGCTCCATGATCTTGTCGTGGATGAACGCCGCCCGGCAGGCGGCCTCCAGTTCCTCGTCGGTGGCGTCGAGCTTGCCCTGCTGGAGGTTGCGGCGGACCGTTGTGTGGAACAGGTAGGTCTCCTGGGTCACGACGCCCATCATCGAGCCCAGCGACTCCAGCGTCAGCTTGCGTACGTCGATGCCATCGATGGCCACCGAGCCCCGCTGCACGTCGTAGAGCCGGGGCACCAGGTAGGTGGTCGTCGTCTTGCCGGCCCCCGACGGGCCGACCAGGGCGGCCAGCTGCCCGGGCTCGATCGCCAGGTTGATCCGCTCCAGGGTCCACTCACGGCCCGGCCCCGGTCCGGGGTCAGCGTCGCCGGCTTCCTGGTTGCGACCGGCATCGGGCAGCTTTGGCGCGTCGTAGCGGAACCACACGTCGTCGAAGGTCACCCGGCCCTCGACGTCGGAGGGGTCCAGGTCGATGGCGTCCGGAGCGTTGGCGATCTCGACCGGCATATCCATGTACTCGAAGATCCGCTCGAACAGCGCCATCGACGACTGGATGTTCGGCCCGACCTGCAGCATCGAACCGATGGGGAAGAACAGCCGCGACTGCAAGGTGGTGAAGGCGACGACCGTACCGGCGCTGAGCAGGCCCGCGCCGGCCGTGCTGCCGACCCCACCGTGTGCGTGGCTGACCCACCCGGCAACCAGGTAGACCAGGGCCGGGGTGATCGAGAAGAACGTGCCGACAACGGCAAAGAAGTACCGCCCGATCAGCTGCTGGCGCAACTGCACCGTGGTCAGCCGGTCGTTCTCGTCCTTGAACCGGGCGACCTCGTGGTGCTGGCGGCCGAACACCTTGGCCAGCAGGATGCCGGACACCGAAAGGGTCTCCTCGGTGATGGCGGTCAGGTCGGCCAGCGACTGCTGGGCGATCGCCTGGACCTCCTTGCGCGACTTGCCCACCTTCCAGGTGAACCAGACGAACACCGGCACCAGGCACAGCGACACCAGCGTGAGCTGCCAGGACAGCACCAGCATCGCCACCAGGCTGCTGGCGATCACCACGATGTTGGCCAGGATCGTCGAGGCGGTATCGGTCACCACCGTCTGCACTCCGGCGACGTCGTTGGTCAGCCGGGACTGGATCTCGCCGGTGCGGGTCGAGGTGTAGAAGCGCATCGCCATCTTCTGCAGGTGCTCGTACAGGTTGTTGCGCAGGTCTTGCATCAGCCGCAGCCCGACCATGTTGGACAGGTAGGTCTGGGCGATGCCGATCAGGCTGGTGACGATCGGGATGGCGATCATCAGCCCGACCAGTTGGTAGAGCAACGGCAGGTTGGGGCACGGCTTCCCCGAACAGAGCCCGCCGACGCCGACCCCGAACAGCGCTCGGTCGAAGACGACCTTGATCAGCAGTGGGTTCACGATCCCGAGGCCGGAGGTCACGATGATCGTCACCGCCATGACGACGATCTGGGACCGGTACGGCTTGAAGATCTTCGCCACCCGGCGGGCGGTCTTCTTGATATTCGTCGGCTTGGCCTTCATGCCCTGCGGGAGGCGGGGCATCCGGTACATTGTTCCTACCGACCTCACCACTGGGTCCGACCTCCTCGAGCTCGCCCGGAAGTGTTCGCGGGCCATTCGTCAATCAAAGGTACAGTGAATTCATGACCGATTTGCAACAAAGCCGGGTTGCGACGCGGGACGACGTCCGCAATGTGGCGATCATCGCCCACGTCGACCACGGCAAGACCACGCTGATCGACGCCATGCTCAGCCAGTCCGGGGTGTGGCGGGAAAACGAGGCCCATGTCGACCGGGTCATGGACTCGATGGACCAGGAGCGCGAGCGGGGCATCACGATCCTCGCCAAGCAGACCGCCATCAAGTACCGCGACCTGCACATCAACATCTGCGACACCCCCGGCCACGCCGACTTCGGCGGCGAGGTCGAGCGCACGCTGCAGATGGTCGACTCCGCCCTGCTGCTGGTCGACGCCTCCGAGGGACCGCTGCCGCAGACCCGGTTCGTGCTGCGGAAGGCGCTGGAGCGGCGGATCCCGGTGATCCCGGTCATCAACAAGATCGACCGGCCGGACGCCCGGATCGCCCAGGTGCTCGACGACGTCTACAGCCTGTTCATCGATCTCGACGCCGACGAGAGCCAGATCGACTCGCCGGTGATCTACACCGATGCCCGCAAGGGCACCGCCACCCGGGACCCCGAGCTGCCGGGGGTCGACCTGGAGCCGCTGTTCTCGGTGATCGCCGAGGTCACCCCGGCGCCCACTTACGACCCCGACGCCCCGTTCCAGTTCCACGTCACCAACCTGGCCGCCGACTCCTACGTCGGGCGGCTGGCGGTCGGGCGGGTATGGAACGGCACGGCGGTCACCGGCGAGCGGGTTGCGCTGTGCCGCCGGGACGGATCGATCGAGCAGGGGCGGATCACCAAGATGCTCGCCCACACCGGGCTCTCCTACAGCGAGATCGAGGCGGTCGGGCCCGGCGACATCTGCTCCATCGCCGGGCTGGCCGGCGTGACGGTCGGCGAGACGATCGCCAGCATCGAGGACCCCCGGCCGCTGCCGGTGATCGAGATCGACGAGCCGACGCTGCAGATGACCTTCGGGGTCAACACGTCGCCGATCTCCGGCCGCGAGGGCAAGTTCGTCACCAGCCGGCACCTGAAGGCCCGGCTCGACCGGGAGGTGCTCGGCAACGTGTCGATCCGGTTGGTCGACACCGGGTCGCCGGACCGCACCGAGGTCCGCGGCCGGGGCGAGCTTCAGCTGGCGATCCTGATCGAGTCGATGCGCCGTGAGGGCTATGAGCTGGAGGTCTCCAAGCCGGAGGTGATCACCCGCACCGTCGACGGCAAGGTGCACGAGCCGGTCGAGGAGCTCGTGCTCGACCTGCCGGAGGCCTTCGTGGGCGTGGTCACCCAGTCGCTGGCGCTGCGCAGGGGCCGGATGACAAAGGTGGTCAACCACGGCAGCGGCTGGGTACGGATGGAGTTCCTGATCCCGGCCCGGGGGCTGATCGGGTTCCGCTCCGAGATGATGACCGAGACCCGGGGTACCGCCGTGATCCACAGCGTGTTCGCCGGCTACGAGCCGTGGGCCGGCGAGATCACCCAGCGGCTCAGCGGCGTGCTGGTCGCCGACAAGCCCGGGGTCACCACCGGCTACGCCCTCTACGACCTGCAGGAGCGGGGCGAGATGTTCCTCGGCCCGGGCGTCGAGGTCTACGAGGGCATGATCATCGGCGAGAATGCGCGGCCCGACGACATGAACGTCAACCCCACCAAGGAAAAGAAGAAGACCAACATCCGCACCCACGCCGCCGACGAGGCGATCCGGCTGGTCCCGCCCCGGCAGATGTCGCTGGAGCAGGCGCTGGAGTTCATCGCCGCCGACGAGTTGGTCGAGGTGACCCCGGTCAACATCCGGCTACGCAAGCGGGAGCTCGACCAGCGCAAGCGGCTGCGTGCGTACCACCGGGCGAAACAGGGGACCCCCGGGATGCCGGGTACCTCGTAGGCTGGCCGGACTATCCGCGTCCCTGCCACGTCCTGAAAGAAGCGGTAATGGCACGCCACATCGGCCTCGAGTCCCGCGCCAACGCCAGCGACCAGGTCTCGCTGCCGGCCGGCATCGCCCTCCCCCCGTCCGCCACCGCGGGTTAACGGCAACTCGTGCTGCTCACCGTCTCCACGACCCACCGGCCGGCGACCGACCTTGGCTACCTGCTGCACAAGCACCCGGCGAGGCTGCAGACCTTCGACTTGAGCTTCGGCTCGGCTCACGTCTTCTATCCGGAGGCGACCGAGGACCGGTGCACGGCGGCGCTGCTGGTGGAGGTCGACGCCATCGAGCTGGTCCGCGGCGCGGGCAAGCGGGGCAGCAGGTCGGCGGGTGCCCACCCGGCACGCACCCTGGACCACTACGTCAACGACCGGCCGTACGCCGCCTCGTCGTTTACGTCAGTGGCCATCGCCGAGGTGTTCGGGACCGCCATGAACGGCCGGTGCACCGACCGGCCGGAGACCGCCGCGGCGGCGATCCCGCTGGAGGCCACCCTGCCAGTGATCGCCTGCCGGGGGGGGGGAGCCGCTGGCCCGCCGGCTGTTCGAGCCGCTCGGTTACACGGTCGATGCCGTGCGGCTCCCGCTGGACGACCAGTTCCCGGAGTGGGGGGAGAGCCGCTATATCCGGCTGCGGCTCAGCGGCCGCCGGCGGCTGGCCGACCTGCTGACCCAGCTGTACGTGCTGATTCCGGTGCTCGACGACGACAAGCACTACGTCGTCGGCGACGACGAGGTCGAGAAGCTGCTCGCCCGCGGCGCCGGTTGGCTGCCCGGCCACCCGGAGAAGGAGCTGATCGCCCAGCGCTACCTGAGCCACCGCGGGGCGCTCACCCGCTCGGCGCTCGAGCGGCTGCTCGAGGAGGACCGGGACGAGGACGAGGCGGCCGGCGCCCACGACGCCGAGGAGCGGGAAGTCGAGGAGCGGGTCAGCCTGCACACCCAGCGGCTGGGGGCGGTCATGGCGGTGCTCAAGCAGTCCGGGGCGCGGCGGGTGCTCGACGTCGGCTGTGGCGAGGGCCGGCTGCTGGCGCTGCTGGCCGGCGACCGCAGCTTTACCGAGATCGCCGGCATGGACGTGTCCTGGCGCTCGCTGGAGCTGGCCGCCCGCCGGTTGCGCCTCGATCGGCTGGCGCCGGTGCAGCGCAACCGGATCACGCTGTTCCAGGGGTCGCTGACCTACCGCGACGCCCGCCTGGCCGGCTACGAGGCGGCCGCCGCGGTCGAGGTCGTGGAGCACCTGGACCCATCCCGGCTGGCCGCCTTCGAGCGCTGCCTGTTCGGCGCCGCCCAGCCCGGCACGGTGGTGCTGACCACCCCGAACATCGAGTACAACGTGCGCTTCGACACGCTGCCGGCGGGGCGGCTCCGCCACCGGGACCACCGGTTTGAGTGGACCCGGGCCGAGTTCGAAGCGTGGGCGGGCGAGGTCGCCGGCCGGTTTGGCTACGGGGTGCGCTTCCTGCCGATCGGGCCAGTCGACGACGAGGTCGGGCCGCCGTCGCAGATGGCGGTGTTCACCCGGTGAAGGTCTCGATCCCCAACCTCTCGCTCGTCGTGCTGATCGGGGCCTCCGGCTCGGGCAAGTCGACGTTCGCGGCGACCCACTTCGCGCCGACCGAGGTGATCTCCTCCGACTTCTGCCGGGGTCTGGTCTCCGACGACGAGAACAACCAGGCGGCCACCGGCGACGCCTTCGAGGTGCTGAACTTCATCGCCGGTAAACGGCTTGCCGCCGGCCGGTTGACGGTGATCGACGCCACCAGCGTGCGCCCGGAGGACCGCCGGCCGCTGGTCGCGCTGGCCCGGCAGTTCCACTGCCTGCCCGTGGCGGTCGTCTTCAACCTCCACCCCAGCGTCTGCCTCGCCCGCAACGAGCACCGGCCGGACCGCAGCTTCGGCCCCCACGTCGTGCGCAACCAGACCCAGTCGCTGCGCCGGTCGATCAACAACCTGCGCAAGGAAGGGTTCCGCCACATCGTTGAGCTGCACACACCGGAGGAGATCGACTCCGTGGTGCTTGAACGGACCCCGCTCTACAACGACAGGCGGGACGACCACGGGCCGTTCGACATCATCGGCGACGTCCACGGCTGCGGAGACGAGCTGGAAGCGCTGCTGGCGTCGCTGGGGTACCGGGCGCAGCGGGCGGGCGGGGCGTGGGTCCACCCCGAGGGGCGGAAGGCGGTGTTCGTCGGTGACCTGGTCGACCGCGGCCCCCGGGTGCTCGACGTCCTTGCCCTGGTGCAAGCGATGGTCGAAGCCGGCTCGGCGCTGGCGGTGCCCGGCAACCACGACGTCAAGCTGGTCCGCAAGCTGCGCGGCCGCAATGTCCAGATCACCCACGGCCTGGCCGAGACGCTGGCCGAGCTGGAGGCCCTCCCGGCGGAGGAACGGGCGGCCATCGAGGCCCGCATCGCCGCCTTCCTGGACTCGCTGGTCAGCCACTACGTCTTCGACGGCGGCAACCTGGTCGTCGCCCACGCCGGCCTGAAGCAGGAGATGCAGGGGCGTGGCTCCTCGGCGGTCCGCGACTTCGCCCTGTACGGCGAGACCACCGGCGAGACCGACGAATTCGGCTTGCCGGTCCGCTACCTGTGGGCCGACGCCTACCGGGGTCCGGCCCGCGTGGTGTACGGCCACACCCCGGTGCCCGAGGCGGAGTGGCTGAACGGCACGATCAACGTCGACACCGGCTGCGTCTTCGGCGGCAAGCTGACCGCCCTGCGCTACCCGGAGCTGGAGCTGGTCTCGGTCCCTGCGGTCCGGGCCTACGCGGTGCCGGCCCGGCCGTTCCTGCCGTCGCCCGCGGGCGGGGCGGCCGACGGTACCGGGCTGGCGGCGCCGTTGACCGCCCAGCAGCGCCACGACGAGCTGCTCGACCTCGACGACGTCCTGGGCAAGCGGGTGGTTGGCACCCGGCTGCGCGGCAACCTGACCGTTCGGGAGGAGAACGCCATCGCCGCCCTGGAGGTGATGAGCCGGTTCGCCGCCGACCCGCGGTGGCTGATCTACCTGCCGCCGACGATGTCGCCCGCCGAGACCTCGGCCCGGGAGGGGTTGCTCGAGCACCCGGCCGAGGCATTCGCCTACTTCCGCACCGAGGGGGTGCCGGCAGTGGTCTGCCAGGAGAAGCACATGGGCTCCCGGGCGATCGTCATCGCCTGCCGGAACGCCGAGGTCGCCCGCCGCCGGTTCGGGGTCCCGGCAGGGGAGAGCGGGATCGTCTACACCCGCACCGGGCGGCGGTTCTTCGATGACCCCGCCGTGGGGGAGGCGGTGCTCGACCGGGTGCGGGCCGGGCTCGACGCGGCAGGAATCTGGGACCGGCTCGTCACCGACTGGGCCTGCCTCGACTGCGAGCTGATGCCCTGGTCGGCCAAGGCCCAGGAGCTGCTCATCCGCCAGTACGCTGCCGTCGGCCGGGCGGGTCTGGTCGACTCGGCGGCGTCGGTCGAGGCGCTGCGCCTGGCCGGCGAGCGGGGGGTTGAGGTCGGCAGGTTGCTCGAGCGGGAGGTTACCGGGCTGGCCGGGGCCGAGCGGTTCGTCGCCGCCTACCGGCGGTACTGCTGGAAGGTCGCCCGGGTCGACGACCTGAAGCTGGCCCCGTTCCACCTGATGGCAACCGAGGGGGCGGTGCACACCGACAAGGACCACGCCTGGCACATGGCGCTGCTGGCCGAGCTGGCTGCGGCCGCACCCGGCGTCCTGATCGCCACCGAGCACCGGGTCGTCGACCTCACCGACCCGGCGGCGGAGGCCGGGGCGACGGCGTGGTGGGAGGCGCTTACCGCCGCCGGTGGCGAGGGCATGGTGGTAAAGCCGCTCGAGTTCGTGGCCCGGGGCCAGCGGGGCCTGGTCCAGCCGGCAGTTAAATGCCGGGGGCCGGAGTACCTGCGGATCATCTACGGGCCGGACTACGACCGCCCGGAGCAACTGGAACGGCTGCGCGGCCGCGGCCTGTGGGCGAAGCGGTCGCTCGCGCTGCGTGAGTTCGCCCTCGGCGTGGAGGGCCTGGAGCGGTTTGTCCGCCAGGAGCCGCTGCGCCGGGTCCACGAGTGCGCCTTCGCCGTGCTGGCGATGGAGAGCGAGCCGGTCGACCCGCGGCTCTGACCGCTCGCGGCCTACCCGGAGCGGGCCTGATCGGTGCTTCCCGCCAGTGCGCCGGCGCCCGGACGCAGCTGCACCCCCGCCAGCGCTACGAGGCCGGCACCATCGACAGGAAATTCTTGGCCAGCGGGGCCGCCACCGACCCCCCGACGCCCCCGCCCTCAACGATGACCGCGAAGGCCAGCTGCCCCCGGAAGCCGATGAACCAGGCATGGGTCTGCGGCGGGTTGCCGGGGCCGAACTCGGCGGTCCCGGTCTTCCCGGACACCGGCGTCCCCGGCAGCTGGGCAGCAACCCCGGTCCCCTGGGCGACCACCAGGCCCATCATCGTCCGCAGGTTGGCGGCGATGTTGGGGTCGAGCGGGGTGACCGTCGCCGTCGCCTGGTCGCCGGACAGCAGCGTGGGCTCGTGCCAGGCCCCGGAGGCGACGGCCGCGGCCACCGCCGCCATGTGCACCGGCGAGGCCACCACCTCGGCCTGGCCGATCGCCGCCCCGGACTGGTCGACAATGTCCTTCATCGGCGGGAAGCTGGCGCCACCCGAGGGGACCCCCAGCGGTTCGGGGGCGTTGAACCCGAAGGTGCCGGCGGCCTTGGTCAGCTGCGACGGGGTCAGGGTCTGGTCCATCTGGATGAACGCGGTGTTGCACGACTCCACAAAGGCCTGTTGCAAGTTGATGTTGCCGGTTGCCTCGCCCTCGATGTTCTTGAACGTCTTGCCATCGACTACCACCTGAGTCGGGCAGCTGATTGGTGTCGCCAGTGTGTCGCCGTTGGAGAACAGGGCGTAGCTGGTGATGATCTTCATCGTCGACCCGGGCGGGTAGGTGCCCTGCAGCGCCCGGTCGAAGCCGCCCGGGGGATTGTTGGCGACCGCCCGGATCTGGCCGGTGGCGGCGTCGACGGCGACCAGCGCGGCGTTCTTGCCCACCCCGGCCAAGGCGGCCTCGGCGGCCGACTGGATCGCCGGGTCGATGGTCGTGGAGACCGGTGTGCCGGGCGTGCCGTCGTAGTGCTTCAGCGACGTCCCCACGACATTGCCCGACGCGTCTTTGAGCTCGATGTCGGCCGATGGGGTGCCCGCAAGCTGCCGCTCGTCGGCGAGCTCGATCCCGGAGAGCCCGACCGTGTCGCCCGCGGCGTAGGGCGCCCCGAGCTGGCCCAGCAGCTGGGCGGTGATCGGGCCGGTGCTGCCCAGCAGGGCCTGGGCGGCGCCGGGGGCGTAGGTCACCCGGGCAGTCGACTGCTCGAACAGGATGCCGGGGACCGGGGAGAGCTGCGGCCGGACGGTGGCGAACTGCTGCGGGGAAATCTGGGTGACCGGCAGGAACCAGGTCGGCTGCGCTCCTGGGGTGTGCATGACGTCGGTCACCGTCGAGGTCGCCACCTGCAGGACCGAGTTGAAAGCGTTCTCGACCGCCGGCAGGTTGGTCACCTTGGCCGGCTCGACGCCGACGCTCCAGCCCTGGACGGTTTGGCGGAGCGGCACCCCGCCCTCGCCGAGGATCGCCGCCCGCTGCGGCCAGGTCAGCACCCGGCTGAACCGCTCGCCGGCGGCCAGCTGCGGCTCGAGCGCGGCGGGGGTCCAGTCGACCAGCCACCTCCGGGCCCGCTCGGACAGGTGGACGGTGACGTTGTACGACCACTGCGCCAGGCCCTTGAGCGACAGGGTGACCTG
>OEPS010000640.1_pt1 | contig 12037 bp, 8 predicted proteins | sample 1539411 | NCBI WGS metagenome assembly OEPS01 (sample SAMN02671747, study PRJEB22543) | soil metagenome | biome: bacteria | place: China:Hunan Province, Lengshuijiang City | collected 2012-10-15 | depth 0.08m m | reverse complement strand
GCAAGCGCGGCGACAGGGTCGCCTACACCAGCACGCGGCGCAACGGCTCCGACGGGGACATCTACCTCATGGATCCGCTCGACTCGGCGTCGAGCAGGCTCCTGATGCAGGTCACCGGCGGCAACGGGTGGGGAGTCGAGGACTGGTCGCCCGATGACAGGAAGCTGCTCGTGTCCCAGTACATCTCGGTGAATCAGAGCTCACTCTATCTCGTGGACGCCGCCAGCGGCGAGCGGGAGGAACTGACGGCGGGAGATGGCGACTCGGTCGCGTACGGCGCGGCGCGCTTCAGTCGGGACGGTGCAGGGGTGTACGTCACCACCGACGCGGGCTCGGAATACCAGCGACTCGCCTACCTGGAGCTGAAGACGAAGCGCGTGACGCCGTTGACGGCGGGAATCAACTGGGATGTCGAGGAGTTCGAGCTGTCGGAGGATGGACGGACGATCGCCTTCGTGACGAACGAAGCGGGATCCTCCCGGCTGTATCTGCTCGATACGCGCTCGCGGCGGATTCGTCCGGTCACCGGCGTCCCCACGGGGGTGCTCGGCGGGCTGACGTGGCGGCGCAACGGGCGTGAGGTCGGCTTCAGCATCTCGTCGGCGCGCAGTCCGAGCGATGTCTACTCGGTGAACGCCGACACGTGGAAGCTCACGCGGTGGACGGCGAGCGAACTGGGTGGGCTCGTCGCCAGCCAGCTGGCCGAGCCGGCGCTGGTCAGCTGGAAGAGCTTCGACGGGCGGACGATCACCGGCTACTACTACCGTCCGTCGGCGCGGTTCACCGGCAAGCGGCCGGTGATCATCAGCATCCACGGCGGGCCGGAGGGACAGACACGCCCCGGCTTCCTCGGCCGGAACAACTATTTCCTCAACGAGCTCGGCGTCGCGATCATCTACCCTAACGTTCGGGGGTCGACCGGGTTCGGAAAGTCGTTCGTGAAGCTCGACAACGGGATGCGGCGCGAAGATTCGGTGAAGGACATCGGCGCGCTCCTCGACTGGATCGCGCAGCAACCGGAGCTCGATGCGCAGCGCGTGATGATCACCGGCGGAAGCTATGGGGGATACATGACGCTCGCCGTCGCGACGAACTACAACGACCGGATCTGCTGCTCGCTCGACATCGTCGGCATCTCCAACTTCAACACCTTCCTCAGGAACACCGAGAGCTATCGCCGGGACCTGCGCCGGGTGGAATACGGGGACGAGCGCGATCCGGCGATGCGCGACTTCTTCGAGCGGATCGCGCCGCTCAACAACGCCGGGAGGATCTCCAAGCCCCTGTTCGTGGTGGCCGGCGGGAACGACCCGCGCGTCCCGCGCACCGAAGCCGAGCAGATGGTCGCTCGCGTGAAGCAGAACGGCAGCCCCGTCTGGTACCTGATGGCGAAGGACGAAGGCCACGGCTTCCGCAAGAAGGGCAACGCCGACTACCAGTTCTACGCGACGGTGATGTTCGTCAGGCAGAATCTCCTTGGAGAGGGCGGGCGGGTGACGAGCCGCTGATACCGCCGGCCATCTGGCGGGGCTCGAGACCGTGCCGGCCAGGCCGCTCTTCCGCCGACGGGCCGCGCCACCGCGGCGCCACGCCCTATCTTCAGGCATGACGATCCCCGAGCTCTACCCGGACCTGACTCGACTGCTCGGTGAGTACTTCTCCCTCGAGACCGCACGCAACGGCGCACGGTACCGCGACGCGGTGCTCGTCTTCGTGCTGACCGAGCCGCACTCGACCCTCCTCCAGACCGCGAGCGACGCGAAAGCGATCCTGGCCGTCGATTCCGAGCTCGCCGCGTTCGAGGCTTTCGTGCGGGAGGTAGGGCTCGACTTCGCGACGTTAGGCGAGGGGGTGACGGTCGAGGACTGGCTGGCGGATGTCGTCACGCTCATCTCGGGATCCGTCTAGAAGAGCCGGACGACCGGCCGACCCCTTCCGGGCCCACCGCGGCGCCGGCGGCCGGGTTTCCCGCTGCCCGCCTGACGCGTCCTCTGAGACGGCGGTGACGATCGTCCCGCGCGCGCTCCTCCCATCGACGCGATGCCGCTTTCCAACTGGTTTCGACGCGCCCCGTCCGCGGCGCCCGCAAGGACCGGCTCCGCACGGGCGTGCAGCGACTGCCAGGTCGTCCTCCCCGAGGCGGCGCGCTACTGCTTCATCTGCGGGCAGGAGGTCGCGCCGGCCGCCGCGGCGGAGGCGGCGTTCACCGGGCACGACGACGCGGTCGTCGCGACGGTGCAGGCGCGTCTCGCCCACGCGTTAGGCGATCGCTACCGGATTGGCGGGGTCCTCGGCAAGGGCGGGATGGGAGTCGTCTTCCTCGCCGAGGATCGCGCTGGCGAGGGCCAGGTCGCGATCAAGGTGCTGCGCCCCGAGCTCTCCGCCGACGAGACGGGGGTCGCCCGCTTCCGCCGCGAGGCGGAGATCGCGGCGAGCGTCGAGCACCCGGGGATCATCCCCATCCTCCGCGTCGGCAGCGAGCAGGGACTGCACTACTTTGTGATGCGCTACGTCGACGGCTGCTCGCTCGACGCGCTGCTCGCCGAGCGGAAGGCCGGGCAGCGTCCGCTGCCGGTCGCCGCGGTCGCGCGCATCCTCGGCGAAGCGGCGGCGACGCTGGCCTACGCGCACCGGCGGGGAATCGTCCATCGCGACGTGAAGCCGGCGAACATCATGCTCGATGAGGAGGGCCGGGTGCTGCTCACCGACTTCGGGATCTCGAAGGCCGCGGCGACGAGCACCGGCGCGACGACAGCCGCCGCGCTCACCGAGTTCGGCACCGTGCTCGGGACGCCGCGCTACCTCGCGCCGGAGCAGGCGCTGAGCCGGACGGTGGATGGGCGCGCGGACCAGTACGCGCTGGCGATCGTCGGCTACGAGATGCTGACCGGGTCGGTGCCCTTCGACGACGAGACGCCGCACGGGATCATCCATCGCCACGTCAACGAGCTGCCGCCGCGGGTGGACACGCTGCGCCCGGAGGTGCCCGAGCACATCACCGCGGCGATCGCCCGGGCGCTGCTCAAGGCGCCGTCGCATCGCTTCGCGACGATGGACGACTTCGCGCGCGCGCTGGACCCCAACGCCGATCGTGCGGCGCGCCGCTGGCGAATGGCGCGTCGCGCGGCGGCGGCGCTGCTGCTGGCTGGGGTGCTCGCCGCGGCGGCGTGGATGAGCGGCGCCGGGCGCTGACCCGGCGCGACCGTCAGGCGGTCAGCTGCGAGGCGAGCTGGCGCAGCGCCGCCGCGGCCTGGAGCGCCTCCTCGCTCGGTGTCGCGCCTCCCTGGATCGCGGCGATCAGCTGGTCGTCGCGCGCGTAGAGGTCGGGACCGAAGTGCAGCTCCTGGTCGGTCAGGTAGGTCGTGAAGTAGACGATGAAGACGGGGATCTTCTCCTTGATCCGCACCGTCTTGTTGTTCGGCTCATTGTTCATCGCCGACTCGACCGAGTCGGCGGACCAGCCGAGCACCCACTGCGCGAGCCGGGCGGGCTGCTGGACGCGGATGCAGCCGTGGCTGAAGGCGCGGACGTCCCGGTCGAAGAGCCCGCGGGCCGGGGTGTCGTGCAGGTAGATGTTGAAGCTGTTCGGGAAGATGAACTTGACGAGTCCGAGCGAGTTCTTCGGACCGGGCTTCTGGCGGATCGCGGTGCGCGAGCCGTCCTGCCAGTACTCGTAGTCGTTCGCCTCCATGAATCCCGGATCGGCCGCGATCTTCGGCTCCAGCTCCTTCTCCTGGATGTCCGGCGTCACGTTCCAGTAGGGGCGGAAGACGACGTACTCCATCATGTCGGAGAAGGTCGGGGTGTTCTTGTCCTTGTATTCGGCGCCGACGATGACCTTCATCTCGAGCGCGAGCTCGTTGTCCTGGTAGGCTTCGAAGCGGAATGCGGGGACGTTGACGAGGATGTAGCGGCTGCCCAACGTGCGGGGGAGCCAGCGATAGCGCTCGAGGTTGGCGGCGATCTGCCCGAGCCGGTAGTCGGCCGGGATGTTCAAGGCCTCGATGGTCCCGGGACCGAGCACGCTGTCGACGACGATGCCGTGCGTCGCCTGGAAATGGGCGACCGCGCCGGCGAGTCCGTCGTCGTAGAGGACGCCGTCAGGCATGAGCGAGTCGGGCGGGGTCGGGACGACCGGCCGGGGAACGCCGGAGTCGAGCAGCCCCTCGACGCGGAGTCGGTCGTAGAGCGCATTGAGGCGCGCGGGGGAATCGACCTCGCCAGGCTTGATCGACTTGCCCTTCGGGACCGCGTTCCAGCCGCCGGCCTTCACGATCGCGCGAAAGCGCTGCAGCTCGTGGCGGAGCGCGGCGTAGTCCTGTTCCTGCGGTCGCAGCTGGGCGATCGCCTTGACGAGGTCGGCGGAGCGGATGACGTCGACGAGGGCGCTGTCGACGTCTTCCTCGCGCGGATCGATGTGCCAGTCCTGCGACATCTGGCGCGGGTCGACCTGGCCGGTGAGGTAGTCGCCGCCGAGCGCGGCATAGGCGGCGGTGAGGATGACGTCGGCGTTGGCGAGGGTGGCGGCGGTCGGGGCGCGCTTCGCGCGCGCTTCGGCGAGCGCCCTGCCTAACGCGGAGAGGGGATAGGAACTGAGCTCGAGGGCGTCGCTGTCGGCGGCGGCGATCGCCTGCAGGAGCGCGGCGGTGCGCTCGCCGCGGACGCCGCCGGCATCGAGCCAGAGCGGGCTGTTGGCGTACTTGCCGTAGAGCTCCGCGGTGCGCTTCCACGCGCTCTTCGCGAGCGGGGACGGCGCCCTGGCCTCGAGCCGCTTCGCGATCGCGGCGCGGATGGAATCAGCGGGGACGCCGCGAACGCTGGTCACGGACTCGGGGCGCCAGCTCTTGTCGACGGGAGGAAGGACAAGCCCGCGGTGGCGAGCGACCTTCGGCTCGTGCGACTTGCACGCGGTCAGCGCGGTCAGGCAGAGGAAGAGCGCGCCGGCGAGCGGGCGCGCGACAGTGGCAGTCATGTTCGAAACGGTCATCCAGTAAAAACGGGCTCGAGGAGGGCAGCCCGCGGGAACGAGCTACGACAAGAGAGCGCAACGGTGCATGGCGAGAGTCGGGCCAGCGGGACCAACCGTTCCTACCCCGCTGCGGCCGGTGGGGGCCATGGGGTACTGCTCAGCCGCGCGCCGTCAGCTGTCAGCAGAAGCGGCCGCTGCGAAGGGCGCCTCCGGAAGGCGGGCGAGGGGGAACTTTTCATGCGTTCCGGGCTTCAACAACCATGACCAACAGACACGGGATCGGGGCGATCGCGGCCGCGCTCGTCATCGCGGCGCTCTGCGGGACGACCAGAGACCTTGGCGCACAGGGTTCGACGAGCCAGGGGAAGCAGAAGCCGGCGGCGGCGCCGACCGCATTCGTGAAGCCGAGCGAGGCGGTGCTCAGGCAGAAGCTGACCGCGGAGCAGTACGCGGTCACGCAGCGCGACGCGACGGAGCGGCCGTTCCGGAACGCGTACTGGAACAACCACGAGGCGGGGATCTACGTCGACGTCGTCTCGGGCGAGGTGCTGTTCAGCTCACTCGACAAGTTCGACTCCGGGACCGGGTGGCCGAGCTTCACGAGGCCGCTCGAGCCGGGGAACATCAGGACAGGATCGGATCGCACGCTCGGGATGGAACGCACCGAGGTCCGCTCCAGGGCGGCGAACTCGCACCTCGGGCACGTCTTTGCGGACGGGCCGGCGCCGACGGGGCTGCGCTACTGCATGAACTCCGCGGCGATGCGCTTCATTCCCGTCGCGCAGCTCGAGGCCGAGGGGTACGGGAAGTACGCGGCGCTGTTCAAGGGCGGGGCGAAGAAGTAGAGCTGCCTGACGGGCGACGAACTGCAGGGGGTCAGGTGTCAGGTGTCAGGCACAGCGAGAGGACCCGGCGCTTCAGGCGGTTGCTGACCCCTGAGCCCTGACACCCTCTCGGCCCCTGACACCCCTGCCCTTACCAGCGCGGGTCGTTCCCGAGCAGGACCTCGATCTCCGACACCGGGACGGGACGCGAGAAGAAGTAGCCCTGCGCCGAGGAGCAGCCCATCTCGCGGAGCGTCGCCAGCTGGCTCTCGTTCTCCACTCCCTCGGCGATGGCGACGACGCCGATGTTCATCGCCAGGTCGCGCACCGTGTTGACGAGCTGCCGGTAGAGCGGGCCGCTCTCCATCTGCATGACGAAGCTGCGATCGATCTTGATGCCGTCGAGTGGCAGCTGGTGCAGGTAGCCGAGCGAGGAGTAGCCGGTGCCGAAGTCGTCGAGGTAGATCTGGATCCCCAGCGCGCGCAGCTCGCTGAGCAGCTCCCGGGTGCGTGCCGGCTCGGCGATCGCGAAGCTCTCGGTGATCTCGAGCTTGAGGGTATGCGGGTCGAGGCCGGCGGCGGCAACGGTGGCGGCGACGATGCCGACGAAGTTCGGCTGCGCGAACTGGCGCGGCGAGAGATTGACGCTGATCGCGAGCGGAGCGGTGCGCGGGAAGCGCTGCTGCCAGCGCACCATGTCGGCGCAGGCGCGGGCGAGCACCCACTGGCCGATCGGCACGATCAACCCCGTCTCCTCGGCGAGGGGAATGAAGTCGAGGGGGGGGATCAGCCCGCGCTGCGGGTGCCGCCAGCGGAGCAGCGCTTCGAGCTCGGTAATGCGTCCCGACTGGAGCGTCACCAGCGGCTGGTAGTAGAGCTCGAACTCGGAGCGCTCGACGGCGTGGCGGAGATCGGTTTCCATCCGCAACCGGGCGAGCGCGCGCGCGTGCATCGCGCTGTCGAACATCTCGTGGCGGTTGCGTCCCGCGTGCTTGGCCCGGGACATCGCGATCCCCGCTTCCTGGAGCATCTTCGCCGGGGTCGTCAGCCCCGACGAGCTGAGCACGATCCCGATGCTCGCCGAGGTGTAGACCTCTCCGTCGCTCGTCTCGATCGGCGCGGCGATCGCCTGCTGCATGCGCTCGGCGACGCGGCTGCCGTCGCTGTCATCGGAAAGGCTCTCGAGGAGGATCGCGAACTCGTCGCCACCGCTGCGGGCAATCATGTCCTCGCCGCGGACGCAGGACTCGAGGCGACGGGCGACCACGGTCAGCACTTCGTTGCCGGCATCGCGCCCGAGGCTGTTGTTGATCGACTGGAAGCGATCGAGATCGAGCGCGAGGACGGCGAAGCGGAAGTCCTTGTGGCGGCGGCCGCGCTCGATGGCGTGGGCGAGACGGTCGAGGAAGAGCGTGCTGTTCGGAACCCCGGTCAGCGGGTCGCGAAGTGCCCGCTCCTGCAACTCCTCTTCGGCGATCAGGTGATCGGAGAGGTCCTGGTGAAGCTCGAGATCGATCGCGAGGAGGGCGGCGACGTCGCGGAGCAGGGCCTCATCGGCCTTGCTCCACGGATGCGGCTCGTCGAGGACGACGAGAAGGGTGCCGACCGCGGCCTGTCCCCCCGCGCGCGGCACGGACGGATCCTCGTTGCGGATGAGGGGAACCGCCGCATAGGCGGCGCCGCCGATGTCGCCAGCCGACTTGGCGAAGGAGCTCCCATCCGAGTCGTTCGCGTGGACGTCCGAGCAGAACGACATGTAGGCGTCGCTCGACGGTGGAAGCACGAAGAGCTGGATCGCAGGCTCGTTCGCGGCTGGGGCGGTCGATCGCTTCTGACGACTGTCGCCCTGGTCGGGGCAGCGGCCGATCGCGGCGGCGATGAGCCGGGTCGCGTGCTCGAGGGACGCTTCCCAGAGGGCCCCAGCCTCTCGCGGGACGCCCCGGGCACCGCCGCCCTTGGCGCTGTCGAGAAGCTGGGTTGGCGGTTTGGAAGGCATCGTCCTTGGACGAGCGATCCGGCCCGGACGCCACGAAAAAGTGCCTTACGGCACCAAAACAGACCGCCGCTAGGCCTTCCAGCTCAGGGCGAGCAGGGCCTCGGGGGAGAGCTCACGCCAGTTATCGGGAAAGTTTCGGACTCGCCTGATGACACCCTCGGTCTCGAAGACGAGAGTATTGCCGCCGCGACGGTCGTACGAAGCGGGTGGGAGCTCGTAGACGCGCCACCGCTCATGCTCGAGGTTGATCACCAGGGCGTTGCCGGCCCCGGTCGCATTGGTCGTCATCTGGCGCCCGTCAGCGGGCGATTGCTGGAGATACGCGAAACACGTCGTGTTCCCCGCAAGAGCGCGGCCACGCGTTTCGAGCGGCGATCAGTCCACCCCGTCGGTCGAACGGGGCCAGTCCTGCGTCGCGTGGAGTGTCGGGGAGCTCGGGCATGATCGGCGCGGCCGCTGCCTAACGGTCGCGGCGGAGGGTGAGGGTGAAGGCCGATCCCGCGCCCTCGGTGCTCTCGACGGTGAGCGAGCCTCCCATCGCCGCCGCCAGGCCGCGCGAGATGGAGAGCCCGAGCCCGGCGCCGGAGCGGGGGTTGTTCAGCGAGCGGCCGAGCTGCGTGAAGGGGAAGAAGATCGCATCGAGCTTGTCCGCGGGGATGCCGACCCCGGTGTCGGCGACGCGGATGCGCACCTGCTCGTCGTCGCCCGCGGCGGAGAGGACGATGCGGCCGCCGGCGGGGGTCGCCTTGATCGCGTTGGCGAGCAGGTTCGCGCCGATCTGCACGATGCGAGCGCGATCGCCACGCACGCGCAGCGCCGGGTCGCACGGCTCGTAGAGGAAGCGCACACCCTTGAGTGCGACCTCGGGAAAGACCATCGCCTCGAGCGAGCGCAGCGTCTCGTCGATCGCGACGGGCTCGTCCTCGACCTCGAGGTGCCCCGCCTCGACGCGCGCGAAGGAGAGCACGTCCTCGATGAGGAGGAGCAGGTGCTGCTGGTTGCGGCGGATCCTGTCCAGGTCGGCGCGCTGCGCGTCGTTGATCGGACCGCGCAGCCCCATGTCGAGGAGGTCGACGTAGCCGCCGATGCCGTTCAACGGCGTTCGCAGCTCGTGGCTCATCGCGGCGAGGAAATCGCCCTTCGCGCGGTTCGCCGCCTCGGCCTCGGCGCGGGCGCGCCGCTCCTCGTCGTAAAGCCGCGCGCGCTCGAGCGCCTGGCCGCACTGCTGCGCGAGCACATCGAGAAACGCGATGTCCTCGACGGAAAAGGCGTCGCGATCCCCGGCCCAGCTGAAGCCGAGCGCGCCGATGATCGCGTCGTTGCCGCGGAGCGGCAGCGCCGCCATCGCCCCGGCCCCGTTCTCGGCGCGGAGATCGGCGAGGTGCGGATAGCGCACGGCGCGCGCAGCGGCGGAGGAGAGGAAGATGGGCGCGCCGGCGCGCACCGCGTCGCAGAGGGGGAACGTGGTCTCGAGCGGAATGGAGCGGTAGCGCTCGAGCAGCGCGGGGGAGTAGCCGGCGGCCCCGACGATCTCGAGCACCTTCTGATTCGCGTCGAGCAGGGCGAGGAAGAACCGCGTGGCGCCGAGCGCGGGGAGTGCGGAGCGGACGATCACCGCGGCGACGTCGGCGGGAGTGAGCGCGCCGGAGAGCTCGGCGGTGCCGCGCTGCAGCGCGGCAAGGCGGCCGACGGTGCGTTCGGCGACCTCACGCGCCGCGCGCTCGGCATCGACCGCATCGCGGAGCGCAAGCTCGGCGGTCATGCGCGCCGTGATGTCGACGTGGGTGAGGACAACGTGCGTGACGGTCCCGCCGGCGTCGCGGATCGCGTAGAAGTGGGCCTCGGTCCAGACGGTCCGTCCCTTTCCGGTGGACGCCGCCTCCGACATGTCGTAGCGAACCGGCGGCGTGTTCACCGCTTCGCCGGCGAAGGCGCGGCGGATGACGGGAATGATCCCCTGCTTCTCGAGCTGCGGATCGGTGAGGACGCTGTAGCCGGGCGGGACGTCCTCGAGGCGCGCCCCCCACAGCTCGGTGAACGCGGTGTTGAGGGCGATGACGCGGCCGCCCGCGTCATAGAGCACGCTGCTGAACGGGGACTGGTCGAACAGCGCCCGGGCGAGGTCGGTGGCGCTGCTGCCTAACGATGGCGCGGCGCGGTCGGGGGCCGAGGTCACGCCCGGGGGATGCGGAGCTCGAAGACCGAGCCTTCGCCCGGGGCGCTGCGAACGGTGAGGTCACCACCCATCGCCCGGGCCAGCTCGCGACTGATGGCGAGGCCAAGGCCGGTGCCATCCTGGCCGGTCGCGGTCCCGCCGCTGGTCGAGCGACCGAGCTGCACGAAAGGCTCGAAGATCACATCGAAGCGATCGGCGGGGATCCCGATGCCGGTGTCGGCGACGAGGATCGTCACCGCGTCGTCGAGCGCGAGCGCGGAGACGCGCACATGCCCGCCGGCCGGGGTGAACTTGATAGCGTTGGAGAGGAGATTGAGCATGATCTGCTGCAGCTTGTCGGGATCGGCGCGGGCCGAGAGCTCCGGAGGCACGGGCACGCACTCGTAGGTCAGGGACTTGGCGGCGAGCTGGGGGGCAACGAGCGGCTCGAGCCCGCAGACGCAATCGGCGATCTTCACCACGGTGATGTGGTAGCCGACCTGCCCCGCCTCGAGCTTGGCGAAGTTGAGCACGTCGTTGATGAGGCCGAGCAGGTGGCGCTGGCTGCGCTGGATGCGCTCGAGCGCCTCGTCCTGCGCGGGGTTCACGGGTCCGTGGACGCCGATCTGGAGGAGCTGGGCGTAGCCCCCGATCGCGTTGAGCGGGGTGCGCAGCTCGTGGCTCATGTGCGCGAGGAACTGACCCTTCGCGCGATTGGCCTCCTCGGCGGCGCGACGCTGCTGCTCGGCGAGGGCGGTCTTCTCTGCGAGCCCGGCGTTCGCCTCCTGCAGCTCCTCGTTGATGACCTCGAGCTCCTCGCGTGCCTGCTCGACCTGCTCGCGGGCACGGAGTGCTTCCTCGTAGAGGCGCGCCTTGCCGATCGCGGTCCCGGCGCGGCGCGCGAGCTCCTGCGCGAGGGTGACGTCGGCGTCGCTGTAGCGACGGCCGCTCTCGGCGGAGACGAGCGTCATGACGCCGATGACTTCGCCGCGCGAGAAGATCGGGACGTAGATCACGCCCCTGATCGCGAGCTCGCGAGTGATGCGCAGGTGCTCTTCGTCACGGGCGCCGGCGACCAGCATCTCGTCGGTGACGTCGGCGTACAGCTCGGGCTTCCCCGTGCGGAGCACGTTGCCGAGGCCGATCGGCTCGGAGAGCCTGGCCGGATAGCGCTTGTTCAACTCACGCGCCCACGCGACCTTGGCCGGATCGACATGGGCGACGGCGATCCGCCTGACGCGATCGGGACCGTCGGCGAGATCGACCGCGCACCAGTCGGCGAGGCGGGGAACGATGAGGTCAGCGACCGACTGTACCGTCTTCACGTAGTCGAGCGAAGACGAGAGGATCTCGCTCGCGCGCGTGAGATAGTGCAGCGTCTCCTCCGCGCGCTTCCTGTCGGTCGTGTCCTTCCAGAGCGTGGCGACCCCGCCGTCAGGCAGTGGATAGCAGCGGATCTCCGCCCAGGTGCCGGCGGGCCGATACAGCTCTTCGAAGACGACCGGGGTCTGCGTCTCGCGGGCGTGCCGCATCTGCCGCTCGAAGCTGGTTCCGACGATGTCCGGATAGACATCCCAGAGGACCTTGCCGACGAGCGAGGGGCCGCCGCGCCCGGCGCGCGAGAACACCTTTGCCGCGGCGTCGTTCACGTAGCGGAAGCGCCAGTCCGCATCGTGGACGACGAAAGGATCGGCAATCGCGGCGAGCACGCCACTCACGAAGCGCTCGGCGGATTGCAGCTGCTCGTTCACGCGCTGGAGCTCTTCGTTGGCGGACTGCAGCTCCTCGGCCTGCTGCTCGAGCTCCGCCTGCTGGGCTTCCATCTCGGAGGCCTGGTCCTGCAGCTGCTGCGCCTGCATCTCCATCTCGAGGGTCTGCTGGGCGAGCCGGTCGCGCGCCTCGAGTGCCTCGCGGAGGAGAGTGGCGATGTCGCGTTCAGTCACTGGAAGTCGGCGAGTGTCATACCGGACCGGGGAGAGGCAAAGTGTCGCCCGACCGGCGGCCGCGCCATACCCGCCGCAAGGCGGCCGTCGGCGGGGCGACCCGGATGCCCCGCGGCAGCGAGGCCCCGCTGGCGGAAGGCTCGCGCCGCC